>Ga0335083_10001445_pt1 | contig 32771 bp, 32 predicted proteins | sample Lox_Sample_42_FD_206716 | JGI IMG/M metagenome (GOLD analysis project Ga0335083, IMG submission 206716) | Soil microbial communities from Loxahatchee National Wildlife Refuge, Florida, United States - Lox_Sample_4.2 | ecosystem: Environmental > Terrestrial > Soil > Wetlands | place: USA...
CGAGGTGACGATCGACTGCTCGTACGCGGACTACAGCGACGACAGCGCGTCGCCGCCGGTGGCGTGCCCGGCAGGACCGGCGCCCGTCGGCAGCTTGTCGCCGAAAGGCGACGGCAAGTGGGGGCACGCCGACCTCGCCGGCAACATCTCGGAGTGGGTCGTCGACTGGTACGCGGACGCGCTGATCGATCCGTGCGACGACTGCGCGAACCTCACCGAATCGGGCCAGCGCGGGATCCGCAGCGGCGACTTCGGGCACGCCGCGGACGGCGTGCGGAGCGGATTTCGCGACATGTCGGATCCGACCGTGCGCTACGCCGGCTACGGCTTGCGGTGCGCCCGCGCGCCGTGAGGTAGGCTGCCGTCATGTCCCTGTGGTCGCGGCTCGAGCGGCGTCTCGGCGATCTCGCCGGCGAGCTCGTGCTCGACGAGTACAAGGGTCAGCTCACGCAAGCACGCCAGCTGCTCGCGGCCGGCAACGTGCAAGCGGCGATCGACACGCTCGAGGCGCTGCTGTCGGTCAAGCCGGATCACGGCCAGGCGCTGATCGTGCTGGGCGACGCGCGGCTCGCGACCCGGGATCCGGCACGCGCGTTCGACGCTTACGAGCGCGCGCTGCAGCAGCGTTCCGGCGATCCCGCCGCACTCGTCGGCGCCGGGCTGGCGCTGGTCGGGCTCGCGCGGTTCGACGAGGCGATCGCGGCGCTCGCCCGCGCGGTGGCCGAAGCCGGCGGCGATCGCACGATCCTCGCCGACGCGTATCGCGGCCTCGGCATCGCGTGGCGGCGTCGCGGCGACCTCGACAAGGCGATCCGCGAGCTGCGCAAGGCAGTCGCCGAGGACGGATCCGATCTCGACGCGCGCGCCGCGCTCGGCGAAGCGCTCGTCGCGGACGGCGGTTCTTCCGACGAAGCCGTGCGACATCTCGAGCGCGCGGTGGCCGCCGATCCGCCGCCCGCGCTCGCGCCGTACGCGCTCGGCCGGATCGCACTGGCGGCCGGCACGCCGGCGATCGCGAGCGAGCGGCTTGCGAAGGCGCACGAGCTCGCGGAATCCGATCCGACGCCGCTCGGCGCGCTCGTGCGCTTCGACATCCTGCTGGCGCAAGGTGACGCCGCGCTCGCCGAGCGCGATGCCGTGCGCGCGCACGGCTGGTTCCTCGAGGCGCTCCAGCTCGATTCGCGCCGCGCCGACGTTCACGCGAGGATCGCGGCGGCGCATCGCTCGATCGGCAGTCTCGACGCCGCGCTCGCGAGCTTCGATCGCGCGCTCGGGCTCGGCGCCTCCGTCGACGTGTTGCGCGCGGCCGTCGACACCGCGATCGCCGCCGGTGACGCGATGCGCGCCGCGCAATGGGGCAACGACCTGCTCGCGAAGGATCCGAGCGATCCGCGGGCGCTCGTCGCGCGCGGCGCCGCGATGGCGAAGGATCAGCCCGAGGCCGCGCGCGCGTTGCTCGAGCTGGCAGCCGCTCGCGACGACGTCGACGCCCACGTCGAGCTCGCGCGCCTCGTGCTCGCCCGCGACCCGGCCGCCGCGGCGACCTTCGCGCTCGCCGCGCTCCGGGTGTCGCCGCACCACGGCCGCGCGCGCCAGATCCTGACCGAAGCGCGCACCGCGGCGCTGCCTCCACCCGAAGGCTCCGACATCGCCGCGCTCGCCGCGTACCTCGAGCGCGTCGTCGCGAGCCGGCGCGAGCTCGGCCACCTCGTCGGCGATGTCTCGCGCGCCGCGGCGAGCCTCGACACGCCGTTGCTCGTCACGGTGATGGGCGAGTTCTCGAGCGGCAAGTCGACGTTCGTCAACGCGTTCATCGGCGCCGACGTCGCGCCGACCGGCATCACGCCGACGACCGCGACGATCAACGTCGTCAAGTTCGGGCGCGAGCGGGGCGGCCGCGTGATCGGCCACGACGGCGCGGTGCTCGAGCTCGGCTGGGACGCGCTGATGGCGCACCTGCGCGCGCTCACGCCCGAGGCCGTGCGCGCGATCGATCGCGTCGAGATCCTCGTGCCGCTGCCGCAGCTCGAGAAGATCCACATCGTCGACACGCCCGGCTTGAACTCGATCCTGCCGGAGCACGAGGCCACCGCACGCGGCTTCATCGCGCGCGCCGATGCCGTCGTGTGGGTGTTCACCGCGGCGCAGGGCGGCAAGGCGAGCGAGAAGAAGGCGCTGCAGTCGATCCGCGACGAGGGCAAGCGCGTGCTCGGCGTGTTGAACAAGGCCGATCAGCTCACCGCCGACGAGACCCGCGAGGTCACCGAGTTCATCGCGACCACGCTCGGCGAGCTCGTCGAGGTCGTCGTACCGGTGTCGGCGCGCAAGGCGCTCGCCGCGCAGACCGAGGGCAACTGGCCCGCGCTGTCGAGCGCGCTCGAGGAGCGCTTCTTCCGCCAGGCGCGCGAGCTCAAGCGCGCCGCGTGCGTGCGCGTGCTGCGCGCGGTGGTGACCGAGGCAGCCGGCGCGCTCGATCGCGTGCGCGCCCAGGCCCAGACCGCCGGCGATGCCGCGCGCGCCTATCGCGACGAGCTCGCCGCCGATGCCGCCGCGCTCGCCGAGGAGCTCGTGCTCGCCGAGCGGCGCGCGCTCTCGGACGCGACGGTCGCGCTGTATCGCCGCGCCGCGCGCGAGGTGCTCGATCTGGTGCGGCCGCGGCGGCTCCCGTTCTCGTCGCACAGCGCGACGGCGGCGGATCGCGACTACCTGATCGCGCTGCTCGCGTCGGGGTTCGAGGCCGCGATCGAAGCCAGCCGCGCACGCGTCGCCGCCGAGCTCGCCGCCCGCGCGCGTCGCGTCGACGAGGCCGCGCGTGCGATCTCCGCCGCGCTCGGCGCCGACGTCGCGGGCGATCTCGCACGCGTCGCCGCCGATCGCATCGGCCTCGCGCTCGCACGCGTGTTCGATCGCGCGCGCGCCTATCTGCGCGGCTACATCGAGGGCGGCTACGTCGAGGGCTTCTTCCGCAACGACGTGCCGCGCCTCGAGCTCGCCGAGGACGCGATCTATCACGCGCTGTATCGCGCGGCGCCCGATGTCGATCGCGAGATCGGCGAGCCGCTCGCGCGTGCCGCGAGCGAGGCGCTGGCCGCGCTCGCACACCGGCTCGATCACTGGGCGGCGGTCGTCGACGTCCAAGCCTTCGATCTGGAAGTGGGACTCGGCCGCGCCCTGGAGATCGTCGGAGCCAGGTTGTAACGTGCCCGGGATGCCGAAGCGCCGGAGCGCGAGCCCGATCCCGAATCGCTTGACGCTCGGCATCGATGAAGCCGGCCGCGGTCCCGCGATCGGCCCGATGGTGATCGCCGCGGTCGCGATCGACTCGCGCACCGCCGCCGCGCTCACGCGCAAGGGCCTGCGCGACTCCAAGGCCTACGGCGCGGGCGACGAAGCGCACGCGATCCGCAGCGAGCTCGCCGCCGAGATCCGACGCCGCGCGATGTTCGTGCAGACGATCGAGGTCGAGCATCACGAGATCGACGCCAGGGTGTGCCGGAACGAGCTCAACGTCCTCGAGCGCGAGCTCGCGACGCGCCTGATCGAGCTGGCGCCGGCGTGCGACAAGATCATCGCCGACGGCAAGCGCATGTTCGCCGCGCTCGGCGCGCGGTTCCCGCAGTTCCTGTCGGTCGACCACGCCGAGGAGCATCACGCGTCGGTCGCCGCGGCGTCGGTGGTCGCGAAGGTGCTCCGCGACGATCGCTTCAACGCCATCCGCGCCCGTTACGAGGCGGACTTCGGTCCGATCACCGGCGGCGGCTACGCGAACGCCGCGACGCGCCGCTGGGTCACCGCGTTCGCGGAGCGCCACCGCCGCTTGCCCGACGAGGCACGCCGGACATGGCCGTATCCGTACATCGCCGACATCATCGGCGACGTTCGCCGGCCGGGCCCGCAGATCTCGCTGAGCATCTGACCTGCCGTTACGGCGCGGCCTTCGCGAGGTCCTTGTACTCGTCGAGCTCGAGCCGCAGCTTCTCGAGCGCATAGCGCATGCGGCTCTTGACCGTGTTCTCGGGCACGCCGACGACGTCGGCGATCTGCTTGAACGGCATGTCGAGGAACTCGCGCATCAAGAACACCTCGCGCTGCTCCTCGGAGAGCGCGGCGATCGCGCGCTGCATCTGTTCGTGCAGCTGCTTGTTCACGCTCTTGCGGTCGCTCGCCATCTCGTTGCCGGGGATCACATCCATCAACGTGCCGCTGTCCTCGCCGGCGTCCATCGGCGCGTCGAGCGAAGCGTGCTTGCGATGTTTGCGTCTCCTAGTCTGGTCAACGCACAAGTTCCTCGCGATGGTGTACAGCCACGTCGTGAACTTGGCCTGGCGCTTGTAAGCCTCGGCGCCCTTGATGACGCGCATGAAGGCCTCTTGCAGCAAGTCCTCCGCGGTCTCGCGATCCCCGACGAATCGCAAGATGAAGTTGTAGACGGGCTTGCGATGCCGCGTGAGTAGGACCTCGAACGCGCGAACCTCACCCTTCTGGTACTGGACCATCAGGTCTTCGTCGGCGTGCTCGTTCGACATGCTTTACGTGTGCGATCAGCTGTTTATGGCCCGTGCTCACACTAACACGAAGAGAAACGAGCCAAGCCTAGACCGCTTACGGGGTCTGACACGTTGGACAGTAATAAGTAGCCCGTCCTTGGTGGACGGTTCGCCGGATCGTCGTTTTGCAGCGAGGGCATGGCTCGCCGGCTCGGCCGTAGACCAGCAGATACTCCGCGTTCTCGCCCTGTGTCCCAGTCGCGTCGACGAAGTCGCGCAAGCTCGTTCCGCCCTTGTCGAGCGCGTGGGCGAGCACGTCGTCGATCGCCTGCGCGAGCCGCGCCGCGCTCGCGGCGGTGAGCTTGTTCGCGCGCGTCGACGGCCGCAGCTTCGCGCGCCACAGCGCCTCCGACGCGTAGATGTTGCCGACGCCCGCGACGACCGATTGATCGAGCACGAACACCTTGAGCGTCGTCGTGCGGCCCTTCGCGCGCGCCAGCAGCGTCGCGCCGTCGATGCCGTGCACGAGCGGATCGGGCCCGAGCGCGGCGAGCGCCGGATGATCCCCTTCTCGCGCGCGCTCGATCACGTCGATCTGACCGAACCGCCGCGCGTCGACGAAGCGCAGCTCGCGTCCGTCGTCGAGCCACAGCACGACGTGCGTGTGCGGCGCGCGTGGCGTCGCCTCGGAGACCAGGAGCAGCCGCCCGGTCATGCCGAGGTGCACGAGCAGCGCGCGCCCCGTGTCACGGCCGTCGAAGTCGACGAGCAGATACTTGCCGTGGCGACGTAGCCCGGTGATGCGGGCACCGACGAGCGCGCGCAACTTCGCGCGCGGCGGCTTGCGATGCATGTGCAGGCCCTTGCCGCTGTCCCAGACCGCGGCGATCTTCGCGCCGATCGCCGGCGCGAGCGTGCGGCGTACGGTCTCGACCTCGGGAAGCTCGGGCACGGCCTACTCTAGCGCCGCCGCGAGCCGCGCGAACTCCGCGATGTCGAGCGTCTCGCCGCGCCGGCCGCCATCGATCGCGGCGGCCGCGAGCGCGCGATCGATCGCGGCATCGGGCCAGCGCGCGCGCAGCGCGTTGCGCAGCGTCTTGCGGCGCTGGTTGAACGCGGCGTGGACGACGTCGGAGTAGCGCTGCGCGTCCGCGATCGGCGCGCGCGGCGCGGCGAGCGGAATGATCTTGATGACCATCGAGTCGATCTTCGGCGGCGGCACGAACGAGCCGGCCGGCACCTTCAGCACCGCCGTGACGTCGGCGTACGTGCGGATCATGACGCCGAGCGCGCCGTACTCCTTCGTGCTCGGTTTCGCGAGCACGCGATCGGCCATCTCCTTCTGGATCATGAACACGGCCCACCGCACGACGTCGCGCGCGTCGAGCACCTTGAACATGAGCTGCGACGCGAGGTGATACGGCAAGTTCCCACACACGACGAGCCGCTGACCGAGCGACGCGGCCGCGCGCAGATCGTAGCGGAGCGCGTCGGCCTGCTCGATCTCGAGGTTGTCGACGGTGCCGAGCTCGCCGCGCAGGACGCGGATCATGTCGGGGTCCTGCTCGAGCGCGATCACCTTGCCGGCGGTGACGCGCTCGGCGAGCCGCGCGGTCAAGGAGCCCAGCCCGGCGCCGATCTCGACGATCCAGTCCTCGTCGGAGTGCACGGTCGCGTCGGCGATCGCGCGCAGCGCGCGCTCGGAGACGAGGAAGTTCTGGCCGAACGACTTCTTCGCGCGCAGCCCGTAGCGCTCGAGCAGCACGCGCGCATCGGGGAACGGCCCGATCGCCTCGGCCGCGCGCGCGTGATCGTGGCCGTTGCCGTTGCTGCCATTACGGCCGGTCATAACGGCGCGCTCGGTTTCGCGTCGAGATCGAGGCCGTCGCGCTCGCCGCGCGCGAGCCGGTGATAGCCCGCCGCCGCGATCATCGCGGCGTTGTCGGTGCAGCGCGCGGGCGGCGGCACGTACACGCGAAAGTCGTCTTCGACGCCGGCCGCGACCATCGCGGAGCGCAGCGCCGAGTTCGCGGCGACTCCGCCGCACAGCTGTACGTGATGCAGTTGCAGCCGGCGGGCCGCGCGCCGGGTCTTGCGCACGAGCACCTCGACGATCGCGGCCTGATAGCTCGCGCACAGATCCGCCAGCGCCCGGCCATCGGGCACGCCGTGCGCTCGCACGTGGTGGAGCAGCGCGGTCTTGAGCCCGCTGAACGAGAAGTCGCTGCCGTGCTCGCCCGCGGTCATCGCGCGCGGGAATTCGACCGCATGCGGATCGCCGGTGTGCGCGAGCCGATCGATCACCGCGCCGCCGGGATAGCCGAGCCCGAGCAGCTTCGCGCCCTTGTCGAACGCCTCGCCGGCGGCATCGTCGCGCGTGCGGCCGAGCTCGACGAGCGAGCCGTGATCGTTCACGCGCACGAGCGACGTGTGGCCGCCCGACACGATCAGCGCGAGGTGAGGCATCGGCGGCGGGTCCGGTTCCAGGTAGATCGCCGTCAGATGCCCCTCGAGGTGATGCACGCCGACGAGCGGCTTGCCGGTGACCCACGCCAGCGCCTTCGCGGTCTGGAGGCCGACGAGCAGCGCGCCGACGAGTCCCGGCGCGTTCGTCACGGCGATGCCGTCGACGTCGGCGAGCGCGACACCGGCGCGATCGAGCGCCGCCTGCACGACCGGCACGACGTTCACGAGATGCGCGCGCGACGCGAGCTCGGGCACGACGCCGCCGTACTTCGCGTGTACCTCGGTTTGCGATGCCACGACATCGGCGCGCACGACGCGGCCGTCGTCGACGATCGCCGCGGCGGTCTCGTCGCACGAGCTTTCGAGCCCCAGCACGCGGATCATCAGCGCGGCTCGTCGAGCAAGTGCTTGAACGTCTCGGTCGCCGACCCGGTCGGATAACGCTGGACGTACTTCGTCATCTCCTCGCGCGCTTCGTCGTAGCGACGCGCCGACCACAACAGCATCGCGCGCTGCGCGTACGCGGCGGGATAATCCGAGACCAGCGCGAGCGCCTCGTCGATCGACGCGAGCGATTCGTCGACGCGATCGAGCCGCTGCAGTGCGCGGGCCCGCTCGAGCAACGTGTTCGCGGTGCGGCGATACTTGAGCGACGCGTTCGCTAGATCGAGCGCGCGATCGGCGTCGCCGTCCTCGAGCGCGGCATGCGCCTGGTCGAACAGCTCCTTCGCCGCCTTCACGCGATCGATCGCGGCGTCGGCCGGCGCCACACGCACGCCGGCGTCGTGTGGCGGTGAAACGATCGCGACCTGTGCGGCGTCGATCGGCGGAGGCACCGGCACGGCGGCATCGCTCGCGAGCGGCTGCGGCGCCTCGGCCGCATCCATTCCCGTCACCGTCATGACCACGTGCTGCACCCCGGCGTCGATCGGGTGCGTCGTCGCGACCGGCGCGTGCACCGGCTTCTTGTGGCAGTACATGAATGTCGTCACGCCCGCGAGCACGACCGCGATCACGAGCATCGCCGACGCGCCCGGCCCTGGACGCACGTCGGCCCGAGCCCGCGGGGCCTCGGCTGAGCGCGGGGACGGCGCGGGAGCGGCGGCTCTCGGCGCAACGACGGGTGCCGGCGCAGGTTGCGGCGGCTCGACCGGCGACTCGACCGCCGGCGCGGCGTCCGCCTCGGCCTGGCTGTCGCGCCGCCGCGGCATGATCGTGACGAGCTCGCGCTGGGGCGGCGACGCAGGCGGTGGCTCCGCGGGCAGCGGCATGCGCAGCTCGCCGGACGCCTCCGCGCGATCGCGGCCGTGCGAGCCGATCATGCGCAGGCCCGAGTCTTCGCGCCGGATCGTCGCGGCGAACCTCCGGCGCTCGCCGCTGTCCTCGGGCCGATCCGATTCGCGGTGGGGCCGAGCGGGCGGCGCCGGCGCCGGCGCCGGCTCGTCGGCTTCGATCGCGCTCGGAACCGCGGCTTCCGCGGCGAGCTCCGCCGGGTCGGGCGCCTCGAGCGTCGTCGCGCGCGCGACGCCAGCGGTTCGCGCGGCGCCGTTATTGCCCCGCGTCTCGCGCGGATCTTCGTCGCGACGCTCCGGCGCCTTCTCGACGAGATCACGCGCGGCGAGCACGCGTGGGTCCGTTGTCGTCCGCACCGCGAGCTGCATCTTCGCGAGCGCCGACGGGCCGGAGTCCACGTTCGACGTGGGCGCGATCGGCACTCCGGCCGCCGCGAGCTCCGCCGGGTCGAATAATGACGGCTCGATCGCCTGCGCGGCCGCGACGGCTTCGTCGATCAGGCGCAGGCTCGATGGCCGGTACTCGCCTCCGAGCGGCCCCGGCGAGACGTCCTCGGTCTCCTCGATCACGTCGTCGGCATCGACCGGCTGGGTCTCCGGAATCGCGATCGGACCGCTGACGACCTCTTCCATCGGCGTCGGCGCCTCGTCGATCTGGACCAGCGGCATCGGCTTGCCGGTGTCGCGCCTCGCGGGCTGATCGGGATCGAGGTCGAGCAACATGCCCTCGAAGTACAGGCGCGAGATCGCCTGCAGGCACTCGAGGTCGCCGAAGTCGCTGGCGTCGATCACCTCGAGCAGCGAGCGTTTGCCGTCGAACAGCCGCAAGATCCGGTTCTGTTCGTCGGGCACGTCGCCGAGCCGCACCGCGAGCTCCGCGGCGTCGACCTCGAAGCGATGAACCAGCGGCGGCAGCTGTTCGAGCAGTCGCGTCCACTCGTCGAGCCGGCGCATGCCCTCCATGAGCAGGCCCTGCGAGCTGGTCGCGATCGCCTCGCGCCGGCGCACCGTGCGGAACTCGACCTCGAACTCGCCTTCGCTCCACGTGAGCAGCCGGTACACCGCGTCTTCGCCCTGCAGCGTGCCAGCCTCGGCGTCGATCACCTTGCCGTCTCGAAAATAGATCGCGGCCGTGCGGCCGTGAAAGCCTACGAAGTGGATGAGCCCGGACTTGCGGCTGATCTCGATCGTCTGGATCACGTCGACGACCGGCATGTCGGCGACCCGCCCGGCGAACCGCACGCCGTCCTTGCGCGCCTCGAACCCGGCTCGCTGCTTCTTCTGCAGGAGGATGTTGATGCGCGTGACGATCTCTTTGATGTAGATCGGCTTGGTCAGGTAGTCCTCGACGCCGAGCTCGAGGCCGCGGATCTTGTTCTCGATCGCGGTCTCGGTCGTGAGGAACACGAACGGGATGTCGGCCCAGTCCGACGCCGCGCGCAGGCGGCGCCGCAGCTCGAAGCCGTCGAGGTCGGACGGAAACTTCGTCTCGGAGATGATCAGGTCGGGCGTGTGCAGCTCGAGCTTGTCGAGTGCGTCGGTCACCGAGCCCGCGGGTGTGACCGTGAACCCCGCCTTGCGCAGGGACACCTCGAGCACTCGCAAGCTGCGAGTGTCCCCGTCGACAAGGAGCAAGCTCTGCTTCGACACAAGACCCGACGCGTCGGCCGACGGATCGTATCCAACTACACGAACCGTCGCCAGCAGCGTAGCCTGTCGTCGTTGCAGATCGAGCTTCCCTACGGTACGCGGCCGTATGTCGTCGACCTAGGGGATCGACCGGTCGAGGTCCTGCGCGCGAAGGCGCTTCCCGCGCCGCCGGCCCTCGAGCCGCTGATCGAGGCCGCACTCGATGCGCCGATCGGCGGGCCGCCGCTCGCCGGCCGCCGCGTGACCGTCATCGTCAGCGATTCCACCCGGGTCGAGCCCCGCGCCGCGTTCCTCGGCGCGATCCAGCGCCGGTTGCCCGGCGCCGACGTGACGATCGCGATCGCGACCGGTACGCACGGGCCTAGCCCGCTCGAGCCCCTCGCGCTGCCGTCGGGCGTGCGCGTCGTGAATCACGATGGGCGCACCGACTGCGTCGAGCTCGGCGTGACTCGTCGCGGAACCCCGGTGCGCGTGCATCGGGCGCTGCTCGACGCCGACCTCGTCGTCGCAACCGGCTGCATCCGGCCGCACTACTTCGCCGGGTTCGGCGCCGGCGCGAAAGCGATCTTCCCGGGGCTGGGCGAGACGTCGGCGATCCGCACGAACCATCGCTGGAAGACCGAGCCCGGCGCGCGAGCCGGAATCGTCGATGGAAATCCCTGCCGGGACGACCTCGAGGAAGCGGCCGCCCTCGTGCCCACGCCGCAGTTTCTCCTCGACGGTGTGACCGGCCCCGACGACGCGATCCACGCCGTCGTCGCCGGCGACGTCCGCGGCGCATTTCGCGCCGGTGCGGACCGCGCTCGCTCGTGGTTTGGCGCCAGTGCGCCGCCGTCGATGCTGGTGATCGCGTCCGATGCGCTGCCGGTGTCGGCGTCGCTCTATCAGGCAGCGAAGATCGCCGCCGCGGTGGCGCCGCTGGTCGCGGCCGGTGGAACGCTCGTGCTGGTCGCGGAGTGTGGCGAAGGGATCGGCCCGCTCGAGGTCGTGAACGAAGCGATCTTCCGGATTGGCGTGTTGCCTCGCCTGGCGGAGCGCGTTCGAGTGGTTCTGGTGAGTGCGCTGGACCCGGCGCGAGCTCGCGAAACTCTGGTCGAGGCGGTGCCTTCCGTCGAACATGTACTCGCACGGTATCCGGACGAGCGGGCGCTGGTGGTTCCGAGAGCGAGCCACCTCATCTGTGAGGCTCGCTCATGACACGTGGCGTATCGCGCGAGAATCTTTCGAGATTCGTGGATCTCTTCGAGAAGTGGAACCGCAGCATCAACCTGTCGGCGGCGACTACGCGGGCCGAGATCCTCGAGCACGTCGAGGACAGCCTGCAGGTGGTGCCGGTGCTGGATGGTCGGCGGCGGGTGCTCGACGTCGGGTCCGGCGGTGGTTTCCCGGTCGTGGTGGCAGCGATCTGTCTGCCTCAGGTCGCATTTACATCGCTCGAGCCGATTCACAAGAAGCATGCATTTCTTCGCACGGCCGCGCGCGAGCTCGGGCTAGCGAACCTCGAACCGCGCGCCGAACGGATCGAGGACCACCTGGTGCGCAACTACGACGCTGCGATGTCTCGCGCAACGTTCGACTTGGCGGAGTGGCTCGCAACCGGCCGGCAGTACGTCGCCCCGGGTGGGATCGTCATCGGATTCGAAGCGGTGCCGCGCTCCGACCTACCACCGGTCGTGCGACATCCCTATTCGGTTGCGGGCAAGGACCGCACGCTGGTCGTGTTCCACGTGGAACACAACGAGTCGAGCACAGCCGGATCCGACTGAAGGAGCACGATCCGGCCCGGCCACCGGCGACCGATCTCGACCGCATTGCTCTGCGAGAGCACCTCCGAGTCGGACGGAAGAACCGACAGGACCAGGGCTCCGACGCGACATCCATCGCGTTCGGCCGCCTCGATTGTAAGGAGGCTGTGGTTGATCGTGCCGAGACCAGCACGAGCGACGACCAGGACTGGAAGAGCCAGAGCACGAGCCAAGCTGGCGATATCCTGCGTCTCGGTAAGCGGAACCCGCCACCCTCCCGCCCCTTCGACGATCGTGAAATCGGCCGTGCCGCTGCCGGAGTGGACGGCGGAACAGATCCGGTCGAGGTCGAGCGTGACCCCTTCGGATTCCGCGGCGACCTTTGGTGCCACGGGCTGCGCGAAGCTGTAGAGCGCGCACTGCTCACCGCGCTGCCAGCTCCCGGCTGCTTCGACGAGCGCCCGCTGATCGGACCCGAGGCCCGTGCACCCGGTCTCGACCGGCTTGAACGCGAACACCCGCGCACCAAGGTGTCTTGCACGTCGGGCGAGCGCGGTCGATACGTGCGTCTTGCCGACCCCGGTATCGGTGCCGGTGACAAACCATCCGATCACGGCAGGGTCTCGCGAATCGCCATCGCGGTGGCCCGCTCGAGAAGCTCGAGCTCCGGCCGCTGCAGCACGAGCGGGGGCATCCACACCACGACCTCGCCGAGCGGTCGGAGGATCACGCCGTGCTCGCGAACCCGAGCGCAGACCTCGAATGCGTGGCCCACGAGCTCGATGCCGACCATCCAGCCGCATCGCCGCACTTCGCGAACGCCGGGAAGCGTCGCGATCCGCGCGAGCGCAGCGGCGAGCTCGGGCTCGAGGGCACGCGCGCTGGGCAGCGTCGACTCCTGCAACAGCGCGAGCGATTCGATGCCGACCGCGCATGCGAGCGGATTCGCGGTGTACGTGTGGCCGTGGAAGAAGTGCTTCATCTCGCTGCGCGCGCCGAGAAACGCGTCGTAGATCTCCGCGGTCGATAGAGTCGCAGCGAGAGGGAGATAGCCGCCGGTGATTCCTTTCGCGAGGCACACGAAGTCCGGCTGAACGTCCTCGTGCTCGCACGCGAACAGCCGGCCCGTGCGACCAAACCCGGTCGCGACCTCGTCGACGATCAAGTGGACCTGATACCGGCGGCACAGCTCGGCGATCGCCCGCAGAAATCCCGGCGGATGGACGAGCATTCCAGCCGCGCCTTGCACGAGCGGCTCGATCACGAACGCCGCGATCTCGTATGCCCTCCGCTCGAGCTCCTGCTCGACTCGCGCGAGCGATGCTGCGCCGTCGGTCCCGGCCGGAGACGGGATGGGGATGCTCTGCACGAGCAACGGGCCGAAGATGCGGTGAAACAGATCGATGCCGCCGACGCCTACCGCGCCGAGCGTATCCCCATGATAGGCATCGGTCAGCCGCAAGAAGCGTTGCTTCGACGACCGGCCCCGCAGCTGCCAGTACTGGAACGATTGCTTGAGCGCGATCTCGACCGAGGCCGAGCCCGAATCGGAATAGAACACGCGCGCGAGGTTGCGAGGCGCGACGGTGAGGAGCTGCTCGGCGAGTCGGATCCCGGGCTCGTGCGTGAGCCCGAGGAACGTCGAATGGGCGAGCTTGTCCGTCTGGTCGCGCAGCGCCCGATCGAGCCGCGGATGACGATGACCGTGGACGTTGCACCATAACGAGCTCACGCCATCGAGATAGCGACGGCCGTGCTCGTCGACGAGGAAACAGCCGTCGCCCGAGGCGATCACGAGCGGCTGCCACTCCGCCATCTGCGTGAACGGGTGCCAGATCAAACGGCTATCGAGCTCGGCCAGAGTCATCGACGCAGCGCGTCATCGAGCGCGGCTGCGAGCTGGTCGATGTCCTCGTCGCGATGGCCGGCCGACACGCTCACGCGCAAGCGAGCTGTTCCCACCGGAACCGTCGGCGGTCGGATTCCCTGCACGTAGACGCGACGTTCGAGCAAGCGCGCCGTGTGATGCATGACCTCGTGGTCGTCTCCGACGATGACCGGGGCGATCGCCGAATCGGCTGCGCCGCCCGCACGCGGCACGCGCTCGCGGAAGCGCCGCGCATTCACCGCCAGCACGCGCCGGCGATCGTCGCCTTCGCCGCCGCGCACGATCCCGATCGCGGCATCGACCGCCGCCGCGACCATCGGGGGCAACCCCGTCGAGAATACGAGCGTACGCGCGCGGTTCCACAGCAGCTCGGAGACCGGCCCCGACGTGGCGACAAACGCGCCGAACGCGCCGAGCGCCTTGCCGCACGTGCCGACGAGCACGTCGGGCTCGACGCCGGCTTCCGCAGCGATGCCTCGGCCCTCCGGGCCACGCGCGCCGATCGCGTGCGCCTCGTCGAGCACGAGCGCGGCCTCGTGCCGCCGGCACAGCTCGGCCAGCGCCCCAACATCCGCAACGTCGCCGTCCATCGAGAACAGCGACTCCGAGACCACGAAGCGCCGCCGCCCGAGGTGCGCTCCGAGCGCGCGCTCGAGCGCCGCGAGATCGCGATGCGGCACGATGACGACCCGCGCGCGCGACAACCGACAGCCGTCGATGATGCTCGCGTGGTTGAGCTCGTCGGAAAAGATGACGTCATCGGGGCCGGCCAGCGTCGCGAGCACGCCGACGTTGGCCGCGTAGCCCGTCGCGAACAGCCGCACGCCGTCGCGCCGCATCCAGTCCGCGATCGATCGCTCGAGCGCGGCGTGCCGGCGATGGTTGCCGACGATCAACCGCGATGCTCCGGCGCCGGTCCCGTGCTCGTCGGCCGCGGCCGCGGCTGCCCGCGCGAGCCGGCGATCGCCCGCGAGCGCGAGGTAGTCGTTGGAAGCGAAGCTGGTCACGAGCACGCCGTCGAGCGTGACCCGCGGGCCCTGCGGGCCGTCGACGACCCGCGGCACGCGCAACCGGTGCGCGGCCTCGAGCTCGCGCAGCTCGGCGCGAGCTTCGTCGTCGAGCTTCGTCATGACGCGCGCACCATATCACTTACTTCCCGATGCAGAACCGCGCGAAGACCTCGTCGAGCACGCGTTCGCCGACCTCGACCCCGCGCAGCTCGGCCAGCGCGTGCGCGGCCTGCCGGACCTCGAGCGCGACGACCTCGGCCACCGCGCGCGTCGCGCGGGCCGCCCGAGCCGCGGCCAGTGCCCGCTGGGCCGCCGTGACCGTCGCGTGCTGCCGCGCGGTCGTGACGACCGCGTCCTCGCTGCCTTCGCGCTCGGCCACCCCCGCGAGCGCGAGCGCACGCCGGCGCAGCTCGTCGAGCCCGGCTCCGGTCTCCGCCGAGGTGGCCACCGCGCCACGCGCCTCACCGCCGAGATCCGCCTTGCTGCGCACGACCAGCGCGCGCGCTCCGAACCGCGCACCATCGTCCCATGCTGCGATCCCGTCGTTGACGACGACGACGACGTCCGCGGCCGCGACCCGCTGCTCGCCGAGCGCGATCCCGCGCGCTTCGACCGGATCCGCCGTCGCGCGCGTACCGGCGGTGTCGATCAGCGTCACCGCGACGCCGGCCCAGTCATCGCGTGCCTCGAGGTAATCGCGCGTCGTGCCCGGCGCCTCCGCGACGAGCGCGCGCTCGGCGCCGACCAGCGCGTTGAGCAGCGACGACTTGCCGACGTTGACCGCCCCGACCAGCGCGATCGTCACGCCGTGGCCGACCGCGCGGCCGTGACGAAAACTGCATGCGAGCGCTCCGCAGCGCTCCTCGAGCGCTGCCAGCTCGGCATCGATCACGCGCTCGTCCTCCGCTGCGAGGTCTTCCTCGGGGAAATCGATGCGACCTTCGAGCTCGGCGAGCACCGCCAGCGCACGCCGCTCGAGCACCAGGGCGACCTCGCCGAGCCGGCCCGCGAGGTTGTGCTGCGCGAGCCGCCACGCGCGCTCGCTGCCGGCATGGATCACGTCGAGCAGCGCCTCGGCGCGCGGCAGGTCGAGCTTGCCGTTCAAGACGGCTCGTCGCGTGAACTCGCCCGGCTCCGCGATCCGAGCGCCGCGCGCGACCACCGCCGCGAGCAGGCGTTCGAGGTTGTGCGCGCCGCCGTGGCCGTGAAGCTCGGCGACGTCCTCGCCGGTGAACGATGCCGGCGCCCGCATCGCGAACGCGATCACCTGATCGAGCCGCGTACCGTCCGCGGCCTTCGCCCAGCCCAGCCGCACGCGACGCTCGACGCGCGCCGGCGCCACGCCGAGCACGTCCGCGACGATCTCGATCGCACGCGCACCGCTCACGCGCACGATCCCGACACCGCCAGCACCGGCAGCTGTCGCGATCGCCGCGATCGTGTCAGTCACTCGGCTGCAGCAGCAGGCACGACGAGGATGTGGCGGTCCTCACCTTCGCCCTCGCTGCGGCTCGACAAGCCCGGCATCTCGGCGATCGCCATGTGCACGATGCGCCGATCGTGGGGCGACATCGGCTGGAGCTCGACGACCTGCTTGGTCTGCAGCGCCTTCTCGCCCATCTTCTGCGCGAGCGAACGCAGCCGCTCGACCTGCTTGTCGCGATAGCCGCCGGCATCGACGACGAGCGGCTTGACCTTCTCGCTGCGCTCGCCGCGCTCCTTGAACACGGCCTTGCTCACCAGGTGCTGGAGCGCATCGATCACGACGCCGCGCCGCCCGATCACGAGCTCGGTATCCGTGGTCTGGATCTCGAGGACCGTGCGGTCCTCTCCGTCCTTGATGTCGATGTCGGCCGAGATCCCCATACGCTCGAGCACGCCGAGCAGGAACTCGCTCGCCTTCTCGATGACGTCTTCACGTTCTGCAGTGTTGGTCACAGCTGCCTCCATAACCTATCGCCGGCCTTTCTTGCCCTTGTTCGGCGTCTTCTTGGGCGGCTCGTCTTTTGGCGGGTTCGCGTCCTTCGCCGCCTTCGCCGCCGCCGCGTCCTTGTCCGCCGCGACCGCCGCCTGGTTCACCTTGAGCTTGGCCGCCAGCTCGATGCTCTTCTTGTCGTACTTGTTCATGTAGATCGAGTGCAGCGCCGACAGGCACGTGTTCGCGAAGATGTACAGCGTGAGGCCGGCCGGCGCCCACAAGCAGAACACGCCGAACATGAGCGGCATGCCGTACTGCATCATCCGCTGCTGCATCTTCTGCGATGGATCCGGGTTCGCCGGCTGCAGCCTCGCCTGCACGAACATCAGCACGATCAGCGCGATCGGCAGGACATACGTCGGATCGTTGTTGGTGAGGTCGTTGATCCAGCCCGGAATGAATGGCTGCTGGTAGAGCTCGCCCGCCGACTGCAGCATGCGGTACAGCGCGAGCCAGATCGGCATCTGCAGCAAGATCGGCAGGCAGCCCGCGAGCGGATTGACGCCGTTCTGCTTGTACAGCGCCATCGTCTCGACCTGGATGCGCTGCTTGTCGTCCTTGTACTTCTCCTGCAGCGCCTTCATCTGCGGGCCGAGCACGGCCATCGCCTTCATCGAGCGCATCGACTTGGTCGTCCAGTACAGCGTCGCGCCCTTCACCAGCATCGTGAGGAACAAGATCGCGATGCCCCAGTTGCGGAACACGTCGTGGAAGCGCAGCAGCAGCCACAACAGCGGCCTGCCGATGAACGAGAACCAGCCGAGATCGATCGTCTGCTTGAATCCGGTCGCGAACCCCGCGACCTCGTCGGCATGCTCGAGCTGATCGACGTTCTTCGGCCCGAGATAGGCGACCACCTCGGCCGAGCTCGTTCCGGTCGGATACAGCAGATCCGTCCGCATGAGCCCGTCGGGCTCGCCGAACGTGTCCTTGGTGACGTGCGCGTCGGGGGTCGGCGCGTAGCCGACGAGCAGATACGGCTGCTCGAAGCCGGTCCACTGGATGTTCTCCTCCTGGCGCGGGCCCTTCTCGATCAGGCTCGTCACCGGAGTCGTCACGATCTCGCCGGCGCGCAGCGTCGACGAGTCCCACTGCCGCGGCTGGATGCGGCTCGATCCGCCGCCGGTCTTCTTCGGATCCTGGAGCTGCCAGGTGGTGACCGCCAGCGTCTCTCGCGCGCTCGCCGCCTTCGGCTTCACGGCGATCTTGGCGCGTACGATGAACGCGTCGGCGTCGACGACAAAGTCCTTGGTGATGTCGACCTCGGGCGTCGAGTACGTGTACTCGACCGTGCGAGCGTCCACCTGCCTGCCGGTCCAGCTCTGATCCGATTCTGCCGGCAGCTGGAACGTCGAATCCTTCGTGAAGCCGACCGCGAACGCGCCGCGATCGGATGCGAGCATCTCGCCCTTGGTGTCGTCGTGCTCGTAGCGCGAGTCGGTGAGGTGCCACGATTCGAGCACGCCCCCCTTGCTCGAGAACGTCGCCACCACCTTCGGGAAGGTCAGCGCGATCTGCTTCGGGTTCGAGACCGGCGCGCCGGGCGCGGTCCCGACGAGCGTGGTCGGAAACGTCGCCGAAGGCAGCACCGCCGTCGGCGTGGTCGGCTTCTTCTTCTGATCTTCGGTCTTCGGCGAGAAGAACGCGTTCCACAGCAGCATCACGCCGAGCGCGAGGCCCACCGCGAGCAGCAGCCGCTTACCTTGATCCTGCATTACTTGCCGTGCTCCTCGTGACACACCGGGTCATACCCGCCGCGGCACAGCGGCTGACACCGCAACACGCGCCACATCGCGAGCGCGCCTCCGACGACGACACCGCGCCGACGCACGGCCTCGATCGCGTACTCGGAGCACGTCGGCAGAAACCGACAGCTCGGCGTGCGCTTCATCGGCGAGATCACGGCGCGATACAGCGCGACCGGCGCCAGCACGACCCACACGATCGCCGCGTGAATGCGGCGCCAGAGCGTGTTCGAGTGCGAGTGCGTCATGGAAGCTGGCGCAGGATCCGATTCAGATCGGACGCGAAGTCGTCGCGATGAAGCTGCCGCGCTGCCGAGTCCTTGGCAACCAGGACCACGTCCCAGCCAGCCGGCACCCACCCGTTCAGGCGGAGCCATTCGCGCAGGAGGCGCTTGATGCGGTTGCGGACGACGGCGTTCCCTACTTTCTTCGTCACCGTGATGCCAAGCCGACCAACGCGCAAGGGATCACTTTGTTTTCGAGCGAGTGCGAGCACGTGCCGACCATGCAGCTTCGTGCCCTCGGTCTGGATCAACAAGAACTCGGCCCTGCGACGCAGGCGCATGTCCTTGGTGATCACTTCTTGGCGATCGTCACCGAGATGCGCTTGCGCCCCTTCGCCCGCCTGCGCCGCAGCACTTCACGACCACCGCGCGTCTTCTTGCGGGCGCGGAAACCATGGGTGCGCTTCCGGCTCTTGTTGTGCGGCTGATACGTACGCTTCACGGCATCTCTCCGGCGATAACGGAGCGCGATCGATACTCAACCGCTCGTGTGTTGTCAACGCGTTGGATCGGGAGTTCAAAACTTGTCGATTTGGTCTTGCGCTGTGAATTCGGCATCTGTTACGTACGCCAAGATTTCTCCTGTGGACAACTCCTGTGGGGTGGGACCGGGAGAACACCAGAAGTGGCTGTGGATAACTTCTGGATTGGGTGTTTTTTGCCTGTGAGCTAGTTCGTTCAACCAATTGAAACCTCAGGATACTCGGGGAATGATCGAACAGCAGCATTGGGATGAAGCCGTGGGGCGGCTTCGCTCTCGCCTGGAGCCCAAGAATTTCGACATGTGGCTGCGTCCGATCGAGGTGCTCGCCTTCGATGGGACCACCGTTCGACTGCGTGCTCCCAACAGCTACGTCCGGTACTGGTTCGAGTCGAACTTCCTGAAGTCGTTGGTCTCGGAGCTGCGCGAGCTCGGCCACGACCACGTTCAGGTCGAGTTTGCTCCCGACTCCGGCAAGGCTCCGCCGCTGGACTCCTCCGAGCCCGAAGCCGAGCCCGCGCCAGCGCTCGAAGCCTCGGTGGCTCCGGAGTCCGTTCCCGCTCCCGCTCCCGCTCCCGCGCTCGCCGCCTCGGAAGAGCCCGCGATCTCGGCTCCCGAGACCGCGACGCTCAACCCCCGCTACACGTTCGACACGTTCGTCGCCGGCCCGTCCAACCAGCTCGCGTTCGCCGCGTCGCAGGCCGCGTCGTCGAGCTATCCGCCGAAGTACAACCCGGTCTTCATCTGCGGCGGCGTGGGACTCGGCAAGACCCACCTGCTCCACGCGATCGGCCACCAGCAGCTCGAGAACCGTCCCGGCTGCCGCATCGTGTACCTGTCGTCCGAGCGGTTCATGAACGAGTACGTGCAGGCGATCCGCACCGGGCGGATGCACGAGTTCCGCCGCAACTACCGCGAGGGCATCGACGTGCTGCTCGTCGACGACGTCCAGTTCCTCGCCGGCAAGGAAAGCACCCAGGACGAGTTCTTCCACACGTTCAACGCGCTGCACGAGAACCACAAGCAGATCGTGCTCACCGCCGACCGCAAGCCGCACGAGATCTCCGACATCGCCGACCGGCTGCGCACGCGGTTCGCGTGGGGCCTGCTTGCCGACATCGAGCCTCCCGAGCTCGAGGTCCGCATCGCGATCTTGCGCAAGAAAGCCGCGGTCGAGAGCGTGCCGCTGCCCGACGACGTCGCGCTCTACATCGCGTCGGCGATCAAGTCGAACGTGCGCGAGCTCGAGGGCGCGCTGATCCGGCTCGCGGCCTACGCATCGCTGTCCAAACGCAAGATCGATCTCGAGTTCGCGCAGGAGACGCTGGGAGCCGCGCTGACGCGTCCGCGCGAGGTGATCACGGTCGAGTCCATCATCAAGAGCGTCGCGAGCTACTACGGGCTCAAGCCGGCCGAGATCAAGAGCGACCGCCGCCACAAGTCGCTGGCGAACCCGCGCGCCGTCGCGATGTATCTCGCGCGCCACCACACCAAGGACAGCTATCCCGATCTCGCCCGTGCGTTCGGCGGCAAGCACCACACGACCGTCATCTCGGCGGTCCAGAAGATCGCGGACCGGCTCAAGGACGACGCCTCGCTGCGCGGCGAAGTACACGCCATCGAGTCGATGATCCTCAAGTAGACCGCTGTGACTTACTCTGTCGACGAGGCTGTGGACCGTGAGTGGACGAAATCACCCGCTCGGGTTGTCCACATGATTGGTTCATGTCATCCACCGATGGATCTCATCGTCAGACCTTCGTGGTTGGCTCAAGAAATCCGAGCACGCGCGAGCGGTTGCGGAGATGTCCACACCGTCCACAGGGCCTATTGATTCTTACTACTAACCAAGATCTTTATTTCTTGAATACAGAAGAGCGAGCAAGGCGAGGGTGACCATGGAGTTTCGAATCTCGAAGACCGAGTTCCTGCGCGGCCTGCGCCTGGCGCAAGGCATCGCGGACCGCAAGAGCACGATGCCGATGCTCGCGAACGTCCTGCTGCGCACGGTCGGCAAGGGCCAGCTGCTCATCGCGGCGACCGACCTCAACGTGTCGCTCACCGCAGAGCTCAAGAGCCAGAACGCGCACGAAGGCGGCATCACGCTCGGTGCGAAGAATCTGTACGAGCTCGTCGCGAACGCGCCGGGCGACGACATCACGCTCAAGAAAGCCGACAACCACTGGGCGGAGATTCGCTCGGGCAAGGTCAATTACAAGATCGTGGGGATGCCGGACCGCGATTTCCCGAAGGTGCCGGACCATCGCGAGGCGAGCTACGCGCAGGTCGAGTCGGCCGTGCTGCGCGAGATGATCGATCGCACGCTGTTCTCGGTCTGCAACGACGAGACGCGCTTTCACCTCAACGGCGTGTTCTTCGAGAGCGATGGCAGCAAGGTCCGCATGGTTTCGACCGACGGCCATCGCCTGAGCAAGGTCGAGCGCACGCTGCCGAACGGTCCGAAGCTGTCCGCCGGCGTCATCATCCCCAAGAAGGGGCTGCTCGAGATCAAGAAGGTTCTCGAGACCGGCCCGAGCTGCAAGCTCGCGATCAAGACGCCCCACCTGTTCGTCGTTCACGACGACATCGCGATCGCCGTCAAGCTCATCGACGCGCAGTTCCCGCCGTACGAGCAGGTGATTCCGAAGGACCACAAGCGGGTCATCACGGTCGACCGCATGCGCTTCATCGATGCGCTGCGGCGCGCGCAGCTGATGTCTTCGGAGACGCGCGGCGTGAAGGTCGCGACGAGCAAGGAAGGCATCACGATCACCAGCGACAACCCCGACCTCGGCGAGGTGCGCGAGGAGCTCGACGCGGATTACGGCGGCGACGCGATCTCGATCGGCTTCAACCCGAAGTACGTGGTCGAGCTGCTGTCGCAGATGACGGCCGACCAGGTCACGCTCTCGCTGGGGGGCGAGCTCGACCCGGGGCTCATCAAGCCGCTGGCGGGCGATGACTATCTCGGCGTCGTGATGCCGATGCGCATTTGAGGAAGCGTAGCGCAGCGAAGCGTGGGGACGGAGGCAGGGGACGCTCGTACCGAAGGCCGAGCAAAGCGAGGACCTTCGCGTGAAGATCGAGCTCCTCACCTGCGACGGCGTGCGCAACCTGGCGCCGCTCGAGCTGGCGCCCCGCGCACGCTTCAACGTCTTCGTCGGTGACAACGGGCAGGGCAAGACGAACTTGCTCGAGGCGATCTACGCGGTCGCCGCGCTGCGGTCGTTCCGCACGTCACGCATGGCCGACCTCGTCGCGTTCGGGCGGGAGCGAGCGCGGCTGGGGGCGCGGGTCGCGAAGGACGGCATGACGCGCGTCTACGAGGTCGAGATTGCCGAGGGCTCGCGGCGGATCAGGCTCGACGGCAAGGCGGTCCGGCCGCTCGCGCGCTACTTCGGCGGCTTCAACGTCGTCGTGTTCACGCCCGAGGATCTCGCGTTGCCGCGCGGGTCGCCGGGCGAGCGTCGGCGCTTTCTCGATCGCGCCGTGTTCAACCAGCGCGCCGAGTATCTCGGGCTCGTGCAGGACTACGAGAAGGTGCTGAAGCAGCGCAACGCCGTGCTCCGGCAGGCCGGTGAGACCGGGGCCGCCGTCGAGCAGCTGCTCGCGGTCTACGACGACCAGCTCGTGCAGCTCGGGATCGCCGTGGCGAACGCGCGGGCGAGCTTCGTCGCCGAGATTGCCGGCGAGCACGCGCGAGCGTTCACGTCGATCGCGCGCATCGCGGCCGTCGCGGGCGTGCGCTACCAATCCGCGACGGCTGGAGCTTCGACGGAGACCGTCGCGGCGCAGCTGCGCGCGTCGCGTGCACGCGATCTCGCGAGCGGTGCCACGCAAGTCGGACCGCATCGCGACGATCTCGTGTTCGAGCTCGACCTGCGCGAGGCGGGAGCATTCGCGTCGCAAGGCCAGCTGCGCGCGATCCTGCTCGCGTGGAAGACCGCCGAGCTCGCGCTGCTCGCGCGCGCGAACGGCGATGCGCCGATCTTGTTGCTCGACGACGTGTCGAGCGAGCTCGATCCCTCGCGCAACGCATACCTGTTCGAGCACCTCGCGGAGCAGGCCAGTCAGTGCTTCATCACGACCACACATCCGGGCCATGTCTTGCTCGCTCGCGACCGGGCCGACTACGTGGTCCGAAATGGGCAGATTTCCTCGTAAAATCCGGCACATCATCCCTTTTTTGTGCTACGCTAGTGTGCTATCTCGAAACACCCTCGAGAAGCCCCCCGGCATGGCCGATCCCACAATCAGTCCAGAGACTTCGGAGACGACGTACGACGACAGCTCGATCGGCGTCCTGAAGGGCCTCGAAGGCGTCCGCAAGCGCCCCGGCATGTACATCGGCGACACCGATGACGGCACGGGCCTGCATCACCTCGTCCACGAGGTCGTCGACAACTCGGTCGACGAGCATCTCGCCGGTCACTGCACGCGGATCGACGTCGTCATCCACTACGACAACTCGGTGACCGTCGAGGACAACGGCCGCGGCATCCCGGTCGGCATCCATCCGGTCGAGAATCGTCCCACGGCCGAGCTCGTGATGACCGTGCTCCATGCCGGCGGCAAGTTCGGAGGCGCGGGCTACAAGGTCTCGGGCGGCTTGCACGGCGTCGGCGTCTCCGCGGTGAACGCGCTGTCCGACTGGCTCAAGCTCGAGATCCGGCGCGACGGCAAGGTCTACTACCAGGAGTACGCGCGCGGGATTCCGGCGAGCGAGTTCAAGCAGACCGGCGTCACCGATCGTCGCGGCACCAAGGTCACGTTCCATCCCGATCCCGAGATCTTCAAGAACGTGCTCGAGTTCAGCTACGAGCAGCTGTCGCAGAAGCTCCGCGAGCTCGCGTATCTCAACAGCGGGCTCGAGATCGTCATCCGCGACGAGCGCAGCGATCGCCAGCAGACCTTCAAGTTCGAGGGCGGCATCGCGACCTACGTCGGGGATCTGAACGCGAACAAGACGGCGGTGTCGGAGGTGATCGGCTTCATCGGCGAGCACGAAGGCATGAGCGTCGAGGTCGCGATGCAGTGGAACGACGGCTACTCCGAGCTCGTCACCTGCTTCACGAACACGATCAAGAACCGCGACGGCGGCACCCACCTCACCGGGTTCCGCAAGGCGCTCACGCGCACGATCAACAACTACGGCACCGAGAACAAGCTGCTCAAGGACGCCAAGAGCGGCTTGTCGGGCGAGGACCTGCGGGAAGGCCTCACCGCGGTCGTGTCGGTGAAGGTCTCCGACCCCAAGTACTCGAACCAGGCGAAGGACAAGCTGGTGTCGAGCGAGGTCGAGACCGGCGTCAGCGCGGTCGTCGGCGAGAAGCTCGGGCAGTGGCTCGAGCAGCATCCGAAGGACGCGCGCACGATCGTGTCGAAGGCGCTGCTCGCGTCGCGGGCGCGCGAAGCGGCGCGCAAGGCGCGCGAGATGGTGCAGCGCAAGGGCGCGCTCGAGCTGACGTCGTTGCCGGGCAAGCTCGCCGATTGTCAGGAGCGCGATCCCGAGAAGTGCGAGCTGTTCATCGTCGAGGGCGAGAGCGCCGGCGGCTCGGCCAAGCAGGGCCGCGACCGCGCGATCCAGGCGATCCTGCCGCTGAAGGGCAAGATCCTGAACGTCGAGAAGGTGCGCTTCGATCGCATGCTGACGTCACAGGAGCTGACGACACTCATCACCGCGATGGGCACCGGCGTCGGCGAGGACAAGGATCTCGGAAAGCTCCGCTATCACAAGATCATCCTGATGACGGATGCCGACGTCGACGGCAGCCACATCCGCACGCTCCTGCTCACGTTCTTCTTCCGCCACTACAACGAGCTGTTCGAAGGCGGCCACGTCTACATCGCGCAGCCGCCGCTCTACAAGGTGAAGAAGGGCAAGACCGAGCTCTACTTGAAGAACGAGCAGGCGCTCGAAGACTTCCTGCTCGACGCGGTGACGCGCGAGACCACGCTCCAGCTCGGCAACGGCGAGCAGCTCACCGGCAAGCCGCTCGCGGAGCTGGTCAAGCGCATCACCCAGGCGCGCCGCCTGCGCATGCAGCTCGACAAGCGCGCCGATCGCCGCATCGTGTCCGAGTTCGCCGACGCGCAGCTGTCGGAAGACGATCTGCGCGACCGCGGCAAGCTCGAGCGCATCGAGGCCAAGGTGATGGCGGAGGTCGAACGGCGCTACGGCGAGCTCGGTCAGGCCGTGCCCGAATATCGCCAGGACGCCGAGCACGGCGGCTGGGAGATCAAGTTCCTCGCCGGACAGCACGGCGTGCGCCGCCACACGCTGATCAGCGCCGATCTCGTGCGCGCTGCCGAGTTCGTCGAGCTCAAGAAGATCAGCGCCGAGCTCAAGTCCAAGCTGGTCGAGCCGCTCAAGCTCGCCCACGAAGGCAACGCCGCGGCCGAGATCAAAGGCTGGGACGAGATCTCGACGCTCATCGACGAGCTCGGTCGCAAGGGCCTCCAGATCCAGCGCTACAAAGGCCTCGGCGAGATGAACGCCGAGCAGCTGTGGGAGACCACGATGGATCCGCAGCGTCGCAATCTCCTGCGCGTCAAGGTCGAGGAGATGGAAGAGGCCGACGGCATCTTCACGAAGCTGATGGGAGATCTCGTCGAGCCCCGCCGCGAGTTCATCGAAGAGAACGCGCTCAACGTGCGCAACCTCGATATCTGACCTCGGAAGAGATCGGGTCAGAGCGCCTTGTGCAGCGTCTCTGCGAGTAGCGGCGCGACGTGATCGCTATCGTTCAACCGCACGACCGCGAGCTCGGCGAGCGAGGCACCGGCGAGCACGTTGAGCGCGGCCGGCGCCTGGCGAAACTTCCAGACGTGCGTCAGCGGAACGCCGAGCACGCGGCAGAGCAGCACGCGATTGACCGCGTCGTGCGCGGCGACGAGCGCGACCGCATCGGGTGCGAGCCGGCTGCACAGCTTCTCCAGCACCGGCCACGCGCGTGCTTCGACATCGCCGAGGCTCTCGGCGCCGGGGCCGGCCGGTGCGTCGCGGCCCGGAGCCGTGCGCCAGGTCGCGAACATCTCGGGCGTCATCTGCTCGACCTCGCTCGCGAGGTGCCCCTCCCACGTGCCGTGCGAGATCTCGACCAGCCCCGCGTCGAGCTCGATCGCCGCGCGCCCGGCCACGACGGTTTCCGCGGTCGTGCGCGCCCGCGACAGCGGCGATGACACCGCGACCGAGATCGGAACCTGCGCGAGCCGGTCGCGCAGCGCACACACTTGTTCCACGCCTGTTTCCGACAGCGGCGTATCGGTCCGACCTTGATAGCGACCCTCGCGATTCCACGCCGTCTCGCCGTGGCGGACCAGCAAGATATGCATGCGGCCACTTTATCCCTGTGGTACGCCCGCGCGCATGACCCATCGCAGTCGGATCCTGGGAATCGGCATGGCCGTGCCGTCGCGCGTCGTGACCAACCACGACCTCGCGAAGATGTTCGAGACCACGCACGAATGGATCGTCGAGCGCACGGGCATCGAGGAGCGGCGCTGGGTCGAGCCCGGCGAGGGCGGAGCGGAGCTCGGCGCACGCGCCGCGAAGGAGGCGCTGCAGCGTGCGGGCCTCGCCGCCACCGACCTCGATCTCATCATCTACGCGACGCTGTCGCCGGACTTCAACTTCCCCGGCACCGGCGTGTTCGTGCAGCGCCTGCTCGGGATCTCGGACAAGTCGATCCCCTGCCTCGACATCCGCCAGCAGTGCACCGGCTTCATCTACGGGCTCTCGGTCGCCGACGCCTACATCCGCACGGGCCAGTTCAAGCACGTGCTGCTGATCGGCTCCGAAGTGCACTCGACCGGGCTCGACATCTCGACCGCGGGCCGCGACGTCACCGTGCTGTTCGGCGATGGCGCCGGCGCGGTCGTGCTCGGTCGCGCGACGGACGACGCGCACGTGCTGCTATCGACCCACATCCACGCCGACGGCAGCGAGGCCGAGATCCTGTGGACCGAGTATCCGGCCAGCACACGTCATCCGCGCATCAGCGCGGAGGCGATGGCCGAGCGCAAGCACTACGCGGTGATGAAGGGCAAGAACGTGTTCAAGCACGCGGTGACGCGCATGCCGCAGGCGATCATGGAGGGCATGATGGCCAACGGCATCAAGTCGATCGCCGACATCGACATGATGATCCCTCATCAGGCCAACCTGCGAATCAACCAGATGGTCGCGCAGATGATCGGCATGCCTGCCGAGAAGACGCACAACAACATCCAGAAGTACGGCAACACGACGGCCGCCTCGATCCCGATCTGCATGCACGAGGCGATCGAGCTCGGCAAGATCAAGCCCGGCAACCTGGTCTGCCTCGTCGCGTTCGGCGCGGGCCTGACCTGGGGCAGCGCCTTCCTGCGCTACTGAAAGCACGCTGAGAGACGCGGGCGCTTCGTTGTCCGCCTCGCGCGCGCGTCTTCAGCGCGCTTTCACGCAGCCGCTTGCGCGAAGATGGTGTCGATCTCCGACGCGATCTTTCCGTCGTCGACGCCCTTCGCGAGCGCGAGCTCTTTGATCAAGAGGCCGCGCGCGGTCTCGAGCATCTTGCGCTCGCCGAACGAGAGCTCCTTGGTCTTGCGCAGCACGCACAGGTCCCGCAGCACCTCGGCGATCTCGAACACCGAGCCCGTCTTGATCTTCTCCATGTACTCGCGGTAGCGCCGGTTCCAGGTCTGGGTGTCGCGCGGGACGTCGCGCGACTTCAGGATCGAGAACACTTCTTTCACCTGCTTGGAGGTGATGAGATCGCGCAGCCCCACCGAGCCGGCGTTGGCCTTGGGCACCATGATCTTGAGGCCGGTGTCGATGATCTTGAGGATGTAGACCGGGGTCTTGTTGCCGCCGATGTCGCGCTGCTCGAGCGCCACCACCTCTGCCACCCCATGCACTGGATACACGGCCTTATCCCCGACGGAGAATTGCTGCTTCAAGTGGACCTCTGCCACGAAAAGGGTAACAGCACGATGCCATGGTGTCAAATCGCAACCAGGCTCAAATGAGCGAGATTCTTACAGAAACAGAGAATCCCGGTCACTTCCGGGTGGCATATTCCACGATCGTCGCGACCGCAAACCCCGTCCCACCTTTCGGCTGACTCGGACGCGAAGCCGAGGTCGAAGCCGGACCCGCCAGATCGACATGGACCCACGGCGTGTCCTTGGCAAACGTCTTCAAGAACAAGCCCGCCGTGATCGCGCCGCCGTAGCGATCGCCGGTGTTGCGCATGTCCGCGACCGAGCTCTTGAGCTGATCGCGCAGCCGCGACGTCAGCGGCAGGCGCCACATGTCCTCGCCCGTGCGATCGGCCACCGTCAACCAGTTGCGCACGAGGCCTTCGTTGTCGGACATCACGCCCGCGGTGTACGGACCGAGCGCGATCATGCAAGCGCCGGTCAAGGTCGCGAAGTCGAACATCTCGTCCGGGGCGATCTTCGTGCGCGCGTACGTGATCGCGTCGCCGAGGGTCAGGCGGCCTTCGGCATCGGTGTTGTTGATCTCGACGGTCGTGCCATCCATCGACTTCAAGACATCGCCGAGCTTGTAAGCGTGGCCGGATACGAGATTCTCGCAGCACGCGGCGACGGCGTGGATCTCGTGCTCCGAGCCCAGCGATGCGATCGCGTCCATCGCCGAGATCACCGCAGCCGCGCCGGACATGTCGATCTTCATGTCCTCCATCGCGTTCGACGGCTTCAGCGAATAGCCGCCGCTATCGAACGTGATGCCCTTGCCGATGAAGCACAGCTTCTTCTTGGCCTTCTTCGCGGGCTTGTAGGTCATGTGGATGAACTTGGCTTCCTGGTCGGAGCCCTGTCCGACGGCGAGGAACATGCCCATCCCGAGCTCGGCGCACTTCTTCGCGTCGAGGACGGTGACCGACAGCGAGCCCTTGTGCTTCTTCGCGATCGCCTGCGCGTCGCTCGCGAGCGCGGTCGGCGTCATCGCGGCGGCCGGCTCGTTGATCAGATCGCGCGCGTGGTTGACCGCGCCCGCGACGATCGTGCCGCGCTGGACCGCGGCCTGAAACGCGCGTGCTTGCGCCGCGCTCGGCTTCTTGCCTTTCGGATCGAGCAGGACGCCGAACGACTTCAGACTCGTCGGCTTCTTCGCATCCTCTCCGGTAAGGTAACGCGCGAACCGATACGTGCCGAGGAACAAGCCCTCGACCGCCATCTGCGCGAGCGACGCCTCGCGCCCGGCGCCGAGCGACGGCAACACGAAGCACACGCTCGCCGCGCCGACCTTGTTCGCGACCTGCGCGATCTGCGCCGTCACGTCCCGGATGTGCGCGTTCGTGAAGTCGTTTCGCGGACCGCCGCCCACGACCAGCACCCGCTTTGCGGGCAGCTTGCCGTGCGTGTAGAGCGACAGCTGCTGTCCCGGTTTGCCATCGAAGCTCTCCGACTTCGCGACCTCCGCGAGGACTCCGCCGAGCGCGTGATCGATCGATTTGAAAACGGGATCCTTGGTCGGGTCACCGAGTGCGGTGAATGCCAGTAGATCGACACGCGCGGATAGCGCGGGCTCGTGAGACGCGGAGATCGTGACGTCGGTTTTGTTATCCATAAGAGCCTGGAATTCCAGAGGAAGCGGCGCGAGTTATACGAGACACACCGATGGAAGTAAAGGAATGAGATCGCCTACATTGACAGGTGAAGACGCGGATTCGTAGAGTCTTGGAACGAACTGCGTCCTGGGGGATTTTGAATGCGAAGCAAGGTGATGACTGCGCGGCCTGCGGCGCGTAAGGGAAGTGGCTCGCGTACCAAGAAGACCGTTGCGGTTCCGTCGACCCGGAAATCGCAGCCGATCATCCAGATGGTGGAGCGCAGGTCCTCGCGCAACATCCTGGACCTGCCGAAGAAGGCCGGCGAGCTGCCGATCCCGACCGCGACGTTCATCTTCTAAGTCAGCGGTCATTCAAGAGCTTCTGCAGCGCCCGGGCATCTTGCCAGCGGTTCGGCGTTGCCAATGCGATCGCGAGACGGCGATCGCCATAGTGCTCGATCACGTCCGCGAGGTCGTCTAGCCGCGCGGGGCCCAGCGCCCCGGCGCGCTCGACGCGGATGTAGAGCGAAGCGGCTTCGAGATCGAACGTCGCCTCGATCGGATCGCCGGGGGCGCGCGACAGCGGATCGATCGCACACGTCACGCCGAGCTCGGTCGCGAGCTTCACGGCGGCGCGCAGCTCCCACAACCCGCCGGGCACCCACACGCGCTCGACCACGCCGGCCGGAGCGACCTCGGAGAAGAACTGCTGGAGCCGCTCGCGGTTGGCCGCGGAAGGCGAGAACGACTCGGGCGAGCGAAACACGATGCAACGAGCATGGAGCGCGGCCGCGGCCTCGTTCACCGCCGCGAAGGCTTCGCGGGCGAGCGTGCTGTCGCGAAACTCGCCGGTCGACGCGTCGTGCTTCCACAGCTTGTTTCCCTTCGGCGGCCTGCGGTGTGTGAGCGGAAACGGCGCGACCAGACCGAGCGCGTCCGCCGGCGCGACCGCGGCCCAGCTCGCGAGCGCCGACGGCTTCAGCGGCCCGGCGAACAGCGCCGACAGCTCGAGATAACGCAGCTCGCGGAAATACTTCTCGCGATCGACGCGGGTCGGCAGATCGACCGTGCCGACGTGCACGGTTGCGTCCGTCAGGGGGCCCTCGTATGGTGCCGGCGGAGGAGCTGCATGAAGTTCTTCATCGATACCGCTGACGTCAAAGAGATCCGCGAAGCCGCCGCGATGGGGTTGGTCGACGGCGTTACCACGAATCCGTCGCTCGTGGCCAAGACCGGCCGGAAGTTCCGCGATGTCCTGATCGAGATCTGCGACATCGTGAAGGGCCCGGTGTCGGCCGAGGTGACCGCCACGCAGTACGACGGCATCATGCGCGAGGCCCGCGAGCTGGCGGGGCTGCGCAACAACATCGTCGTCAAGATCCCGCTGATTCCCGAAGGCCTGAAGGCCGTGCGCACGTGCGCCGATGAAGGCATTCGCACCAACGTCACGCTGTGCTTCTCGGCCACGCAGGCGCTGCTCGCCGCCAAGGCCGGCGCGTCGTACATCTCGCCGTTCGTGGGCCGACTCGACGACGTGTCGACCGACGGCATGCAGCTGATCGGCGAGATCCTCGAGATCTACGACAACTACGACTTCGCGACCGAGGTGCTGGTCGCATCGGTGCGTCACCCGATGCACGTCCACCAGGCCGCGCGCATGGGCGCGCACGTCGCGACGTGTCCGTTCTCGGTGCTCCTACAGCTCAGCAAGCACCCGCTGACCGACCTCGGTCTCGCGAAGTTCTTGTCGGACTGGGAGAAAGTTCCGAAGTGAAGGTGGTCGCGGCACTGCTCGTCGCGGCTGGCTGCGCGAGCACGGGGCCGCGGCTCGATTCGGTCGCGCCGGACCTCGCGGCACCAGGCGACCTCGTGCAGCTGACCGGCTCGGGCTTTTGCGGCACGAGCGGCGACTGCGCGACCGTGGCCGCGCAGGTCGAGCTCGGCACCAATCCGCCATACTACCAGGCCGCGGTGATGAGCTGGGACCAGACCGGAGGGCAGATCATCGTGCCCGACATGCCGACCGGCGAGACAGACCTCGTGATCGACGTCGACGATCAGTCGTCGAACGCGCTGTCGTTCATCGTGGCAGGTGGCGATTGAGGCGAGCATTTTCGGTCGCGGTGTACGCCCGGCGCGGCGATCGCGTGCTCGTGATCGAGCACCGCCGGCTGCGCACGTGGCTTCCGATCGGCGGCGAGATCGAAGCCGGCGAGACCCCGAGCGAGGCCGCGGTGCGCGAGCTGCGCGAGGAGACCGGGCTCGCAGGCGTGTTTCATCCGCTGGCCGGCGCGCTCGACGGCGTGCCGCGCGGCCTGATCGGCTACGAGGAGCATGAAGCGGGCAGCAAGGGCCTGCACATGAACTTCGTGTTCGTGTGCGAGGTCGCGACCGAGGCAATCACGCCGAACGACGAGCTCGTGTCGTGGCGCTGGGTCGCTCGCGCGGAGCTCGAGCGGCTCGAGTCGCCGCTCAACGTGCGGCAGTTCGGCTACCTGGCGCTAGACGCGCGCTTCGTGTCGTGAGGATCCGCCAGCACGTCAACCCGCTCGGGCTGCACTTCGAGACGTTCCGCGGCGAGCGGCCGCCGCTTACGCCCGCGCGCGAGATCGAGGTCGAGATCGGCTGTGCCGAGGCGCAGTTCCTGTTCGAGCGCGCGGCGCAGGAGCCCGGCCGGCTGTACGTCGGCCTCGAGATCCGTCAGGAGCTGGTCGCGTTCGTCAACCGCAAGGCGCGCCAGGACGCGCTGCCGGTGCACGCGGTGTTCTGCCAGGCGCAGCTGCACCTGACCGAGATCTTCCCGCCGGCGAGCGTCGCGCGCGTGTACGTGAACTTTCCGGATCCGTGGTTCAAGCGCCGCCACCAGAACCGCCGCATGCTCGACGGCGTGCTCGCCGACGCGATCGCGCGCGTCGCGAAGCCGGGCGCCGACGTGTTCGTGCAGACCGACGTGTGGGAGATCGCGCTCGACGCGATGAGCGTGCTCGAGCGCGACGGGCGATTCGCGAACGCGGCCGGCGAGTGGACGTTCTGGCGGGGCGGCAATCCCTACGGTGTGCGGTCGTGGCGCGAGCAGCACGCCGAGGAGCACGCGCTGCCGATCTGGCGGCTCATGTACCGTCGAGCACCTGCGCCTGCGTGATGCGATCGAGCCGGAACTGGCGGTCCTGCCCGTTTTCGAGGTCGA
>Ga0335083_10001446_pt1 | contig 32690 bp, 29 predicted proteins | sample Lox_Sample_42_FD_206716 | JGI IMG/M metagenome (GOLD analysis project Ga0335083, IMG submission 206716) | Soil microbial communities from Loxahatchee National Wildlife Refuge, Florida, United States - Lox_Sample_4.2 | ecosystem: Environmental > Terrestrial > Soil > Wetlands | place: USA...
TGGCTTTCTCCTCGCCGAGCACGACTGGTGGGGGAAGAATCTGCAGCCCTATTACACCGAGATCTCGTACATTCCCTGCCTCGGCTATCACCCGCGGTTCGCCGATCACGGCGGCGAGCGCCGGCGTGCGCTCACGCAGACGATGGACCTGATGCCGACCTTCCTCGACATTCACGGTCTGCCCATCCCGGCCGAAGTGCGCGGACGTTCGCTGCTGCCGCTGCTCGGTACCGACGAGCCTATCCGCGAAATCGCGATCTTCGGCATGTTCGGCGGCCCGATCGGCGCTACCGACGGACGCTATACTTACTACCTGTATCCGGAGGACTTGTACGCCCCGGGACTGCACGAGTACACGCTGATGCCGATGCATCTACACACTCTCTTCAGCGGCGCCGAGTTGCGCACGGCGAAGCTCGCCGGACCGTTCGACTTCACCAAGAACATGCCGCTGCTGCGCATCGACGCGTTGAAGGACGCACGCCGGATTCCCATGCACGACGGGAAGAAGTTCGATCCGGATGTTGGCACCACACTGTATGACATCGCCGCCGATCCGCTGCAGCAGCGGCCGTTCCGCGACGCTGCGATCGAACGGCGTTTTCTGCGCGGCATCGCCGAAGTCCTCGCCGCGCACGATGCGCCGGCGGAGTTCTACACGCGCTACGGTGTCCATCGGCTGGCCGACGCTGCCTGAATTTCTCGCCACGGATTCGCCCCGCAGAGGGCTCGGAGGAAGCGATGAGGAAGCTCGTATTGGTAATGCACACCCTGGCGTGGGCGTTCGCGTGCTTGTTGGCGGCTACGCCCGCCAACGCGCAGCAAGCCTTCGCCGACGTCGGCAAGCAACCGCCCATCACGATCCTGATCAATTCTTCTCCCTGGTACGGCGGGTTCGAGAAGACCGTCGAGCTCTACGAGAAACAGACTGGCAACAAGGTGAAGCTCGACACCACGCCGTACAACGGTGTGCTCGAGAAGGCGCGCAACGCCGTGCGCGGCGACAAGAGTCCCTACGACCTCATCAATCTCGACACGCAGTGGACCATTGAGTTCTACGAAGGCGGATTCCTCACGCCACTGAAGGACATCGATCCGACGTTTGACCTGCCGAAGGAGGTGCTGACTTACGGCGATTCAGGTTACTGGAACGCTGCCAAGCGCTGGCGGACGCCCAGCGGCGGCAAGTTGATGGCGTGGTCGCCCAACGGCAACGTCGACCTATTTCTTTACCGCGAGGACATGCTCAAGGAAGCGGGCCTCGTGCCGCCCAAGACCTGGAGCGACGTGCTCGCGTCCTGCACCAAGCTGCAGGATCCGCCGAAGCGCTATGCGGTCGCGATTCGCGGCGAGCGCGGCAATGGCATCCGCTTCGAGTGGATGTTCTTCATGCTGGGCCAGGGTGCGTCGGTGGTGAAGGACGCCGAGAACGGCGACTACACGGTGACGATCAACAGCCCGCAAGCGAAGGCGGCGCTCGATCTTTTCATCGACGTGCAGAAGCGCTGCGGCCCGCCCAACGCCGGCGCGCTCGGGCAAGGCGACGTGATCCAGCTTCTCGCGACGGGCAAAGCCGCGCAAGCGATGGTCGTGTCCGCGGCGTGGGCCAACTTCGACGACCCGACCAAGTCGGCCGTCGTGGGCAAGATCATGGCGGTTCCGGTGCCTGCTCCCGTGGGCGGCAAACCCCCGGCGCTCCTCGGCAACTGGAACATGGCGGTGCCGAAGAACATCCCCGAGGCGCAGAAGAAAGCAGCGCTCGCGTTCTCGCGCTGGTTCCTAACCGCTGGCGCGCAACGCGCGTATGCGGAAGCCGGCTCGATTCCCGTGCGCAGCGACACCTTCCAGGAGCTGGGGAGCAATCCGAGGTTTCGCTGGATGCCCGCCTATCTGGCGATGCAGACGTATGCCGTTCAGGAGCTGGGCTACGCCGAAGGCGCGCAGGTCGAACAGGTCCTTGGCTTGCGCCTGAACCAGGCGCTGATCGGTGAGATGAGCTCGGGCAAGGCGCTCAACACGGCGGCCAAGGAAATCGAAGAGATCTTCCGCAAGAACGGCCGGCGCACCGGATCGCTGCCGCCGCTGCCCGAATAACCGCCGCGCGGTGAAATCGAGCTTCCGGCACTGGAGTCTGCTGCCGGCCGTCGTGCTGTTCGTCGCGTTGACCGTCTACCCGATGGTCAATCTGCTGCGCATGAGCGTCTCCACGATCGAGTTCACGGGAGGAGTCGCGCAATGGGCTTTCACGCCGGCGCGCAACCTGGCGCTGCTCGCGGGCGACGCGGTGCTGCGTCCCGCGGTTTTCAACACCGCCCTCTTCGTCACCCTCGGCGTCACCGCCGAAGTGCTGCTGGGCTTGCTCCTCGCGCTATTCGTGGCGCGGCTCCAGCGCGGCAAGGGACTCGCGCGCACCGTGATGATCCTGCCGATCCTGGTGCCGCCGGTGGCGATCGGCAGCATGTGGAAGCTCATGTACAACTACGACTTCGGCGTGTTCAATCAGGCGCTGGTCGCGCTGAGCCTCTCGCCCGTCAACTGGCTCGGCTCGACCTCGGTCGCGCTCGCCGCGGTGATCCTGGTCGACATCTGGCACTGGGTGCCGTTCGTGTTTCTCATTCTCTTCGCAGCGGTCGAAGGCATTCCGCCCGACGTCATCGAAGCGGCGCGCATCGACGGTGCGACCCCGACCCAGATCGCGCGACGAGTGATGATCCCGATGCTCAGGCCTGCGCTCGCCATCGCCATCGTCTTTCGAGGCATCCTTGCCTTCAAGACCTTCGACGAGGTCTATCTGCTCACCTCCGGTGGGCCAGGAACGTCGACCGAACTCGCAAGCCTGCACTTGTACAAGGTGTTCTTCGAGCAGAACCTGCTCGGCTACGGCGCATTGCTGTCGCTCGCACTGATCGCCGGGATCACCGCCGTGCTGCTGGTGAGCCGCCGCGCACTCGTGCCGCGGGGTTTGGCATGAGTTCAACGCTCGCGCCATCGAGCGTGCTGCCTCTCGCCGGCCGGGAGCGCGTTGTCGGCTATCTTCTGCTCGCGCTGGCGCTCTTCGCCATCATCGGACCGTTCGCGTGGATCGCGATGACCTCGGTGAAGCAGCAGATTGCGATCTACACCGGCGCTTGGGTCTTCACCCCGACCTTGTCGAACTACGCGGACGTGCTCTTCGGGCGACGCTCGGATTTCGCCGCCAACATCGCGAACAGCCTGATCGTCGCATCGGCAAGTACGGCGTTCACTCTCGTGATCGGTACGCTCGCAGCGTATTCGCTGTACCGCTTCCGCTGGGCGCGCTGGGTGGTCACGGGGTTTCTCGGCTGGACGCTCCTCTTCCACATGATCCCGGTGCTGACCCTGGTCGGACCGTGGTACATCGCGTTTCGCGAGCTGGGCTGGTACGACACCCTCGGCGCCCTGGTGCTGACCCACGTCACGCTGAACCTGCCGATCACCGTGTGGTTGATGATGGCGTTCTTCCGCGAGATTCCCACCGAGCTGAACGAGGCGGCGCAGGTCGATGGCTGCCCGCCGTTCCAGGCGTTCTGGTCGATCGCACTGCCACTCGCCGTGCCGGGGTTGATCGCCGCAGGTATTCTCGACTTCATCTTCAGCTGGAACGAGTTCTCGATCGCGCTCAATCTCACCTCGCGCGACACGGCGACCGTGCCGGTCGCGATCGCGCGCTTCGCCCAGCAGTACGAGACGCAGCACGGGCAGATGGCCGCCGCCGCGGTGATCGCCACGGCGCCGGCGCTCGCCCTGATGGCGGTCGGTCAGCGCTTCATCGTGCGCGGGCTGACGATGGGGTCGGTGAAGTAACGAACGCCTTCATCCACCCCAGCCCTTCGACCGTGCCGGCGCGCGGCCGGTATTCGCAGCCGACCCATCCCGTGTAGCCCAGCTCGTCGAGCAGCGCGAAGAGATACGCGTAGTTGATTTCCCCGACGTCGGGCTCGTGACGGCCCGGCACGCCGGCAATCTGGATGTGCCCGATGTGCGGCAGCCAGCGCCTGAGCTTCTCCGACAAGTCGCCCTCGACGATCTGCGCGTGGTAGCAGTCCATCTGCACCTTGAGGTTCGCGGCAGCGGCTTCCTCGCGAATCGCGTGCGCTTCGGCCTGCGTATTGAGGAAGTAGCCCGGCACGTCGCGCGGATTGATCGGCTCGATGGTGAGCTCGATACCCTCGCCTTCTGCTTCGCGCGCCGCGGAGGCGAGGTTGCGCACGAAAGTGGAGCGCTGCTGCGCGCGACGCTCGGCGTCCGCGCCCTCGATCGCGAGCCCCGCCATGACGTGCACGCGCGGACAGGAGAGCGCGTGCGCATAGCGAAGCGCGGTGGCGAAGCTCGCCGCGAATTCGTGCTCGCGTCCGGGGATCGCCGCGAGGCCGCGATCGCCGCGCGCGTAATCGCCCGGAGGCGCATTGATCAGCACCTGCGCCAGACCGTTGCCCTCGAGCCGCGCCGCAATCTCGCGCGGCGGATAGTCGTAGGCAAACGCGAATTCGACGGCATGGAACTCCGCCTTCGCCGCGGCCTCGAACCGATCGAGGAAGGAGTTCTCGGTGAAGAGAAACGAGAGATTGGCGGAAAAGCGCGGCATTACGCTGGCCTTTGAGAAAATCGATCCGGGCCCCTTTTGCGGCCACGTCGGCAGCATGGGTATGGTGCACGCTTTGCATGGCGCCGGCAACGCTGCAAAAGTTTTTGCGCGTAAAATGCGAGACGGCTCTAATACACACGCTTCATCGTTGGCCCCATGATTACCGCTGAATTGCTGCGCGGCGTGCCGCTTTTCGCCGAAGTGCCTGAAGCCGAGCTCAAAGTCATCGCCTCGCGCTCCGCCGACATCCGCGCGCGTCCGAGCGACTGGCTGATCCGCGAAGGCGAGCTGCCGTCGTTCTTCATCGTGCTGTCCGGCGGGATCGACGTGCTGAAGGCGCTCGGCGGTGACGACCGCGTCATCAACCACTACGGCCCGGGCGAGTACGGCGGCGAGGTCCCGCTGCTGCTCCGCTCGCCCGCCATCGCCAGCCTTCGCGCGACCGAGACCTCGCGCGTCGCTCGGCTCGACAGCGGCGACTTCCACGAGCTGGTCGTGTCGTGCCCGAAGCTCAACGCCGAGCTGATGCGCACGATGGCGGCGCGCATCAGCTACGTGCAGCAGGTGAACGCCTCGACCGCGCCGGCGCCAACGGTGACTCTGATCGGTCATCGCTACGACATCGCCTGCCACCAGTTGCGCGACTTCCTCACCCGCAACCACATCGCGTACCGCTGGCACGATCTGCGCGATCCCGAAGCGCGCGCGCAACTCCCGGCGACGGTGGAACCGGGCGACGATTTCCCAATCGTGATTCTTCCCGACGGAACGCGGCTCGTGACGCCGAGCTTTCGCGAGGTCGCGCAGGGACTGGGCTTGCAGACGATGCCCGCGGAGGGCGTCGTCTACGACGTGGCGATCATCGGCGCCGGCCCGGCCGGGCTCGGTGCAGCCGTGTACGGGGCGTCGGAGGGATTGCGCACGATCCTCGTCGAGCGGCACGCGCCCGGCGGCCAGGCGTCGACGTCCTCGCGCATCGAAAACTATCTCGGCTTTCCTACGGGCGTCAGCGGCGACGAGCTCGGCTCACGCGCGCTGCAGCAGGCGAAGCGCTTCGGCGTCGAGATTCTGGTCGGCCGCAACGCCGAGGCGATCGAGACTCACTGCGCTGGTCTGGCCTACGCAGTGCGCCTCGAAGACGGCGACCAGTTCAAGACGCGCAGCATCGTGATCGCTTCCGGTGTTTCCTGGCGTGAGCTCGACGTGGCCGGCGCGGACAAGCTCGTCAGCCGCGGGCTGTACTACGGCGCGTCACGCAGCGAAGCATCGTCGACGGCCGGCCACGACATCTTCCTGATCGGCGGCGGCAACTCCGCGGGACAGGCGGCCATGTTCTTCGCCGACTACGCGCGCAGAGTGACCTTGATCGTCCGGGGCCCGTCGCTGGTGGCTTCCATGTCGCACTATCTGATCGAGCAGCTCGCGAGCAAATCGAACATCCATGTCGAGACGGGCAGCCAGGTCGCAGCGCTCGAGGGCGAGGACCATCTCGAGGCGATCGTGATCGAGAAGCGGGACACGCGCGAGCGGCGCCGCGAAGCGGCCGAGGCCGTGTTCGTTTTCATCGGTGCCGACGCCGAGACCGGCTGGCTTCCCGTCGAGGTGTGCAGGGACGAGCGCGGTTACGTCTGCACCGGCCGCGACGTCATGGACTTCGTCGCCCGCAACGACGCCCGCTGGCCGCTCGAGCGCGATCCCTACCTGCTCGAGACGAGCGTGCCCGGCATATTCGCGGTCGGCGACGTTCGGCACGGATCGATCAAGCGCGTCGCCTCGGGCGTGGGCGAAGGCAGCATGGCGATCGCCTTCGTGCACCAGTATTTCGCCGAGCGCGAGGCGCCGAGCGAAACGCGGCCGCGCGAGCGCGCCGTCGCGTAGGAGACCGTCGCGTAGGAGAATGTCATCCCGAGCAACGCGAGGGATCTGCTGTTGCGGCGGGGCCGACAGCAGATTCCTCCTCGCCAACGCTCGTCGGAATGACCGATTAGTCCTGCAGCACGTAGCTCCCGGGCGCGTCGCCGAGCGGCGCGTACCCGGCGCCCGGCGCGCCCATGGGCGGAGGCGTTACCGGCGTGCTGGAACGCTCATCGAGCCACGCGATCCACTCCGGCCACCACGATCCGTTCTTCTCGGCAGCCTTTGCGTGCCACGTCTCGGCGTCGACGTAGCGATCCTCGATCCCCTTGGTTGCGATGCGGTAGCGCCGGCGCGGATGCCCCGGCTCGGAAACGATGCCGGCGTTGTGCCCTCCGGTGGTGAGAACGAACGTGACCTCCGCATCGGCGAGCAGATGGAATTTGTAGACCGACCGCCACGGCGCGACGTGATCGGTCTCGGTGCCCACCGCGAAGATCGGCGTGCAGATGTCGGAAAGCGCGACCGGCTTGCCGCCCGCCGGGTAGCGCCCCTCGGCGAGATCGTTGTCGAGAAAGAGCCGCCGCAGATACTCCGAATGCTGGCGATACGGCATGCGCGTCGCATCGGCGTTCCACGCGTTGAGATCGGTCATCGCGTCGCGCTCGCCCAGCAGATAGGTGCGCACCATGCGCGACCACACGAGATCGTTGGAGCGCAGGAGCTGGAACGTGCCGGCCATCTGCCGGCTGTCGAGAAAGCCCTGCGACCACATCAAGTCCTCGAGGAAAGCGAGCTGGCTCTCGTTAATGAAGAGCATCAGCTCGCCCGCTTCCGTGAAATCGGTCTGCCCCGCGAAGAAGGTGATTGAAGCGAGGCGTCCATCGCCGTCGCGCGCCATGGCGGCGGCGGCGACCGCGAGCAGAGTGCCGCCGATACAGTATCCCACCGCGTGCACCTTGCGCTCGGGAACGATCGCGCCCACCGCGTCGAGCGCATCCATCACGCCGAGCTGAAGGTAATCCTCCATCGACAGATCGCGGTCCTCGGGCCCGGGATTCTTCCATGAGATCATGAAGACCGTGTAGCCCTGCTCCACGAGATAGCGCACGAGCGAATTGTGCGGGCTTAGGTCGAGGATGTAGTACTTCATGATCCACGCCGGAACGATTAGTACCGGCTCGGGCCGCACCTTGCCGGTCGACGGCGCGTACTGGATCAGCTCGATCAGCCGGTTGCGGTAGACGACCTTGCCGGGGGTCACCGCGACCTCGTGTCCCACGCGAAACTGCTCGGTTCCGACGCGCTTGCGCCCCGCCCACAGGCGCTCGACATCCTCCGCGAAGTTTTTCCAGCCGCGCACGAAGTTCATGCCCGATTCCGCTTCGGTGCGTTCGATCACCTCCGGATTCGTGAACAGATAGTTCGATGGCGAGAACACGTCGAGCCACTGCCTCGTGCCAAACGCGACCATCCGCTCGTGCTGCGGTTGCACGCCGCGCACGCCGGTCATCGCGTTGTGCCACCACTGCTGCTCGAGCAGGAATGCCTGGTAGTAGAGCGCGTACGGAAGCTTGCGCCACGCCTCCGCGGCGAAGCGCTTGTCCTGCACCAGCGGTTCGATGCACGGCTCGACAGGCTCTCGTGAAAGCGCGCAGAGTGCTGCGTAGTTCGCGAGTCGCAGCCATTTGCGCACCGCCTTCTCGCCGAGCTGCAGCTGCTTGCCCGGAGAGGCCGCGAGATGCGCGGACCAGTCGTTGTATGCGCCGATAAGCGTCATCGGCGCGAGCCCCGCGGTGAAGCGCGCCATCGCCGCGTGCAGCGAGCGATCGATCAGCTCGGCGAACGCGGTAGCACCGTAGGAATCGCGCAGGTACATCGGCTCGCTCGCGGTGGGCGTCCTCTCGGACGGGGCCACGGTTTCCACCGGTGTGATCTTCGCCTGCTGCCGTGCCGTAGCACTCGTCCGTTTCCCGGGTCGCGGCCGGAGCATGTGCACTTTCGCGCTCATATCATCTGCGTGCTGATTTGCGTGTCATCGCCTCGACCTGGCGGCCGCGGCTGCTCAGGGAAGCCAGGGCCGCGAGTGGAGCCGCCAACTGCCAGAGCATGTCGTCAAGCGTGATGATTCCTACCAATGTTCCGTCAGCTGCGACGACCGGCATCCGACGCACGCCGTCGACGGACATTCTGGTCACCGTCTCGGCGTAACTCGCTCCTTCGCTGACGGTTACGAGCGTCGGAATTTTGAGGTCGCCGAGCTTGAGCGAGCGCGGATCGATTCCCGCGGCGACTACTTCGACCACGATATCGCGATCCGTGATGATCCCCGTGGGGATCTGCTTGCCGTCGCGCTGCTCGGTAATGATCACATCCCCGATATGGTGCTGGCGCATGAGACTCGCGGCCTCGCCGACGGTCGTATCGCTGGTCGTGCAGACGACATCTCGGCGGCAGAATTCGCTGATCGACATTTCGTTCCCCGGACTCGTAAGGATAGGCAATACAGCCATTGGGCAGGCTTGACCGGCTGCCGGTTCCATCATAAGACCACCCAGCCCGCGCCTGATTGATGCCGGTCAATACGTGGTCGTCCGCCCCGCAGCGACTCGGAACTGATTGCGCTGCACGCGAACCCCGCTCGCCGTGCACCAGCGAGGCGAGCGGTCGCGTCAGGCCGACCGCTACTGCAATTTGCCGGTCAGTGCGTAGCCGGCCGATGCGCTTGACGTTTATGCACGGCCGACGATGCGCTCGGCTCGCCGAGCTTGGCCGCCTTGCCGAGATACTCCGCCATCTTCTGGCTCTCGCTAACGAGATCGGCGAATATGTTTCCGGCATACTCGGCCTGCACGCTCAAGACTTCCACGGGAGTCCTGCATTGCCCGAGCCGGGTGACGGCCGCAGTGTCCTTCTCAAGACGGTCATTGAGAAATGCGATCGCCTGTTTTTGCATCTCGCCCGCCGCCTCGAGCCAAGTCCGGTAAGCCTTCTCGGCGTAACCGAAGGATGTCCCGTTGATATCCCATAGCGCACGGACGTCGACCGGGACGGAGGAAAAGAATTCGTTTGGATTCGTCATGATCGAACTCCTTCAACGACTGGAGCCGGACGGAGCCCGCGCCCCTGGAATCGCGCAAGCCCCCGGCCTGGATGAAGGCTAGCACCGACAGGCACGGCCGTCGTTGACCCCCGTCAAGCCAGCACGTTCGCGCGGCGGGCGTCTTGATCTCGCGCAAGGCGCGCTGGCCGGGCGATGCCTATGCTTGGGATGAGCATTGACATTATCGACCCCATGCCGAAAGACCAACCCCGAACCCCTCCGCTGGCGGAGCCGCGTAGCCGCGAGCGCTGGCTCGACAGACCTCGCCACCGGCGCGCGCTGTCATGGGCGGCGATCGCCTCGGTCGCGATCGCGATCGGCATCACCGCGTGGGAGCTCACCCCCTCGCGAGGGGCCGCCGGCAAGTACCGTACCGTCGCGGCGACGCGGGGCGATGTCACGCAGACTGTCTCCGCCAACGGCACGTTGAACCCGGTCGTGCTCGTCAACGTCGGCACGCAGGTCTCCGGTACGGTGAAGAAGCTGCACGTCGACTTCAACGACCGCGTAAAGGCGGGGCAGGTCCTACTTGAGCTCGACCCGGCGCTGCTCGAAGCGCAGGTACGCCAGGACGAAGCGAACCTCGCCAGCGCCAAGGCAAGCCTGAATCTCGCCGTCGCCAACGAGGCGCGCAGCAAGACGCTGTGGGAACAGGATTCGATTGCCAAGCAGGCGCTCGACACTGCGGTTCAGGCACGCGAGTCGGGAGAGGCGCAGGTCAAGCAGTCCGAGGCCCAGCTCGCGAAGGACCGCACCAACCTCGACTACAGCGTGATTCGCTCGCCCGTTTCCGGAGTCGTGGTCAACCGGGCGGTCGATCTCGGGCAAACAGTGGCGGCGAGCTTCCAGACGCCCACGCTCTTCCAAATCGCGCAGGACCTCTCGAAGATGCAGATCGATTCGAGTTTCGCCGAGGCCGACGTGGGCAACATAAAGATTGGCCAGCCGGTGCAGTTCACCGTCGATGCCTTCCCTGAGCGGACGTTTCGCGCCATCGTGAAGCAGGTGCGTCTCAACCCGACTACCGTCCAGAACGTCGTGACCTACGATGTGGTGGTCGCCGTGGACAACCCGGATCAGATCTTGATGCCCGGGATGACGGCGTACGTGAATGTTCAGGTCGTCCAGCACAAGGACGTCCTCACGGTGCCGAACGCCGCGCTGCGCTACCGGCCGCCGGATACGGCCGAGGTCGCGGCCCGCGGCAAGCCGCCGTCACGGGCCGAGGCCCGCTCGGGCACCGTCTATGTGCTCGAAGAACGGCAGTTGCGGACAGTCTCGGTGCAAACGGGAATCAGCGACGGCCGCGTCACCGAGATCGTTTCCGGGCAGCTCAAGGCGGGTGACCCGGTCGTCGTCAGCGCTGAGGCGGGCCCATCCGACACCTCGCAGGGGACGCTCCGACTGAGGCCGTTCTGATGGCCGCCGAAGCGCTCATCCGCACCGAGCATTTGTTCAAGCAATACGAGACCGCGGCGGGCCCGGTGCCCGTGCTCAAGGACGTGAACCTCACGATCGCCAGGGGCGAGTTCGTGGCCATCATGGGTCCCTCCGGTTCGGGAAAGTCGACGTTCATGAACATCCTCGGCTGCCTCGACCTGCCCACGAGCGGGCGCTATGTCCTCGACGGGCGCGACGTCAGGGCGCTCGAGGCCAACGAGCTCGCGGCATTACGTAATCGCGTTATCGGCTTCGTGTTCCAGGGCTACAACCTGCTGCCGCGTGCGACGCTGCTCGATAACGTTGCGCTGCCGCTGCTCTATGCGGGTGTCGCGAAGGACGAGCGCAGCCGGCGCGCGCTGGAGCTCCTCGCGCAGGTCGAGCTCGCGGGCCTCGCTCATTACGTTCCCAATCAGATTTCCGGGGGTCAGCAGCAGCGGGTGGCGATCGCGCGCGCGCTCGTCAACCAGCCGCAATTGATTCTCGCTGACGAGCCCACCGGCAACCTCGACACCAAGACGAGCCACGACATCATGGAGCAGCTCGTCAGGCTCAACGCCAGCGGCCGGATCACCATCGTGCTCGTCACCCACGAGCCCGACATCGCGAAGTACGCCAAGCGCCTGGTGCGTTTCGTCGACGGCCGGATCACCCACGATGGCGGTGTGTCCGTGGAGGCGATCGAGGAGGCCCCGGCATGATGGCGCCCATGCTCGCAGAAGCCTGGCATGCCATGGGCGCGAACCGGCTCCGCTCGTTTCTCACCATGCTCGGAATGATGATTGGCGTCGCCGCGGTCATCATGATGCTCGCGGTCGGCCAGGGCGCGCAGTTCGCAGTCGATCAATCGATCGCGTCGATGGGCAGCAACCTCTTCATTGTCCTGTCTGGCTCGGCCACCTCCGGAGGGATTCGGATGGGGATGGGCGCCACCCCCACGCTCACCACCGGGGACGCCGAAGCGATCGGCGAGCTTCCCTCGGTCGCCGCCGTGGCGCCGATCATGCCCGGCACGGCGCAAGTGATCTACGGCTCGAGCAACTGGAGCACGATGGTCGCGGGCACGACGCCCGGCTACCTCGAGTTGCGCGACTGGGCGCTCGAGTCTGGCTACGCGTTCACGGACTCCGACGTGCGCTCCGCCACGCGCGTCGTGCTGCTGGGCAAGACTGTCGCGCAGAACCTGTTCGGCGACACCGATCCGGTCGGCAAGACCATCCGCATCAAGCAGAGCCCCTTTCTCGTGATCGGGGTGCTCGCGGCCAAGGGACAGAGCCTCGACGGGCGCGATCAGGACGACACGGCCTTCATCCCGGTGACGACGGCGCAGAGACGCGTGTTCGGAACGCAGTTTCCAGGCAGCGTGCGTTTCATTGCCGTGCAGGCCGTTTCCTCAGATGCGATGAGCGCAGCGGAGCGCGACATGACGCAGCTGCTGCGACAGCGGCATCACCTGCCCGATCGCACCGACAATGACTTCGACATTCGCAACCTGACGGCGCTCGCCAACGCGGCGGCGCAGACCACACGCGTGATGTCGATCATGCTGGGAGCGATCGCGTCGATCTCGCTGCTGGTCGGCGGCATCGGCATCATGAACATCATGCTGGTGTCGGTGACCGAGCGTACGCGCGAGATCGGTATTCGCGTGGCGATTGGCGCTCGCCAGCGCGACGTCCGCACCCAGTTCCTGCTCGAGGCGATCATCATCTCGCTCTTCGGCTGCGTGGTCGGCGTGCTGCTCGGCGTGGGCGCCGCGGTGGCAGCGAACCTGATCGGCAGCGTGCCCGTCGTGATCACCGGCTCCGCCATGCTGCTCGCTTTTCTGGTGGCGACGAGCGTCGGGGTATTCTTCGGGTTCTATCCCGCCAACAAAGCCGCGCGCCTGAAACCGATCGACGCGTTGCGGTATCAGTGACTCCCGCGCGGCCACCCCTGGAGAAAGCCATGTTCCGCAGAATACTCGTCCCCATCGACGGAAGCCCCACTTCGAACCGTGGCCTTGAAGAAGCGATCGGCCTGGCCCGCGATCAAAAGGCGAAGCTGTGCCTGTTGCACGTCGTCGACGAGATGGTGGTGGTGATGGGGACCGACGGGATGATGGGCGCGTCGCCGAGCTACATCGATGACTTCCTGCGCGCGCTGCACGCCAGAGGCAAGAAACTGCTCACCCGCACCGAGGCGAGGGTGCGCGGAACCGGCGTGGCCGTTGAGACCGTGTTGCTGGGAGCGCGCGGCAACCGCGTCGCCGACCTCATCGTCAAGCAGGCGAAGAAGTGGCGCGCGGACCTGATTGTGCTCGGGACGCACGGGCGCCGCGGGCTGTCGCGCGTGCTGATGGGCAGCGATGCGGAGATCGTCGTGCGCGAAGCGCCTGTCCCGGTGCTCCTAGTGCGCTCGCCGCTACGCTCGCGCAAGCGCCGTTAGTCCGCTTTCGACCGGACAACCAAGTGGTCGACTTCCGCCTCGGCTTCGAGCCAATCCTCGCGGTCGTAGCCCTCGTCGTAGCCGCGCTCCGCCTGCCGGTGAAATGCCGCTTCGCTGATCAACCGATGGCGCAGATCGGGATCGAGCTGACCCTCGCGTCCCTCGGCGAACGGCTGCTCCGGAAAGTCTTCGACTTCGTCGGGCGGTGCCATGATCGCGACACCGTGCGGATGTCGCGCAGGGCCGGGATTGTGCGCGTACTTATCACGCGCTGCTTTGCTGCTCTTCGTACGGGTCATAGTCGCCTCCGCCGCTGCGGTTGGCACTCTGTTGCCGCAGCTTCGTCATGCATTCTCCGCCGCCGCGACGCAAGCGGCTTGATTCGGGTCAAGGTTGCTTCGTTTGCGTCGACTGAAGATGCGGTCCGCTCGATGCCCGCCGCCTCGATCTCGCCGCGATCCTCGCGCAGCTCGGGCGCGATGAACTTGAGCCCGATCGCCCCGTACACCGACTCTTCGGTCGCGCCGGCGATTTGCTTCTCGCCTCTGAAGACGCCGTACTCGTTGATCTTGAGCCCACGCATCTGGGCGATGCGGCGCAGCGCGATGCAGTGCGCCTTGGAGCCGGTGAAGTAGACGAGCGCGGCGCCATAGCTCTCGACCGGCACTACGCGCAGATCGACCTGCAGACCGTCCTTCAGCCGAACGCTCGCGCGCGTGTCGCCGCGCGCCAGGACTTCCGCGACATCCTTGTAGCCGACGAAGCGCTCGATCGCCGCGTCGGTCTTGCGCGCCGTGACCACGAAGTCGAGATCGCCGACGGTCTCGCGTCCGCGGCGGAAGCTTCCTGCCACGGCGACCTTGTCGACCCCGCGCACGCCACGCAAATGTTTCGTAAGCGCCGCGGCGTGCGGCGCGGCCATCGCCCGGGCGACGCGAGGCTTCTTCGCGAGCTGCGCGGCGAGCGCGGCCTCGATCTGCTTCTCCATTTTCTCCCCGAATCCGGCAAGCGTGCGGATGCGTTGCTCGCGCGCCGCCTGCAAGACCTCCTCGGGCGTCTGCAGATCGAGCTTGCGCCAGAGCGCACCGACGCGCTTTGGGCCCAGTCCCGGCACCTTGAGGAGCTGCGTGACCGCCGCTGGCATCTCGCGCCGCAGCCGCTCGAGCAGCGCGCATTTGCCGGTCTCGACAATTTCCCGGATCTTGCCGGCGAGATCGGCGCCGATGCCCGGCAGCTCGGTCAGATCCTCGCTGCGTTCGACCATTTCCTTCACGTCGCGTCCGAGTCCCTGCAGCATGCGCGCGGCGTCCGCGTAGGCGCGAATGCGAAAGGCGTTCTCACCCGCGATCGCCAGCCGGTCGGCGATCTCCTCGAACACGGCGGAAACGGCGAGGTTCTGCGCCGGCATCACTCACTTCCTTCGGTCGATTGCATCCGGCGGCGCACGGCTTCCCACGCCCCCGGTGCGCGCGCGGCCTCGAGCGGCGCCTCGGCGTCGTAGGCGACGGCCGACGCCTTCTCGCGCGGCGCGAGCGGCTCCCGCGTCGCGAGCTGATGCGCGAGCACCGCAAGGTCGGCATCGGACGCATCGCCACCCGCCGCCTTCCTGCATGCGACGCGCTCGCGCAACGTCCCTTCGCCCGCTTCAAAGGCAAGGATGATGAACGGGACCCGCAACTCTCCGGCGAGCGCGCGAAAGCGCTCGCGCTGTGCGCGGAGGAGAAACGTCGCGTCGACGATCGCGCTCCAGCCGGCGCTGACGATGTCGCGCGCAAGAGCGTGCAGCCGATCGTAGGTCGCCGCCGTCGCATCCGCCGCGTACAGATGCTGCCCAACGCCGGCGCAGGCCCGCTCGAGCGCATCGAGACCGTGCATGCGCTTGCGCTCGACATCGCTGCGCACGCGTGCCGCACCGATCGCCTCGAGCAGCGCCTGCGAGAGCGCGGTCTTGCCACATCCGGACAGCCCGTGCGTGATGATCAGCGCCGGGCGCGGGCGCTCCGCGTAACCGCGCGCGAGCGCAACATAGCCGCGATACTCATCCATCACGGCACGCGTTGAACCGCCGGGACCGAGTTGCGCCGCGCGCAGGTGAGCGATCTTGGCCCGCACCAGCGCACGGTACACGAGGTAAAAGCGCAGCACCGTGAGCCCGGCATAATCACCGGTCGCCTCGAGATATGCATTGAGGAAGCGATGCGCGAGGTCGGCCCGGCCGCGGTCCGCGAGGTCCATCACCGTGAAGGCGATCTCGCTCATCACGTCGATCCAGCGCATCGACTCGTTGAACTCGATGCAGTCGAAGATGGTGAGCTCACCGTCTACGCGCGCGATATTGCCGAGATGCAGGTCGCCGTGACATTCGCGGACGAAGCCTTGCGCGCGGCGAAGCGAGAACGTCTCCCGGCGCGCGGCGTGCTCGCGCTCGGTCCAGACGCGGAGCGCCTCGATCTCGTCGCGCTCGCCGTCGGTGCCGGCGAGTGGCGCGAGCTGCGTGAAGTTCTGCCGCACGACGCGCAGAATCTCCTCGGGCGAGCCGAAGCTTTCGTCTGCCGCAACGGCAATCGCTCCATGAAACCTTGCGACCTTCGCCGCGAGCGCGTCGATGTCGGCGGCGGAAAGCTCGCCCCGTGCGAGAAGGCTGCTCGCGAGCGCCTCCTGCGGAAACTCGCGCATCTTCACTGCATATTCGAGCGCCGGCCCGTCGCCGCCGAGCATCGGCGCGTCGACACTGCCGGTGATGGAGACCACCTCGAGGTACAGCGAGGGCGCGAGCCGGCGGTTGAGCTCCAATTCCTTCTCGCAGAACTTGCGCCGAGCGGCGAGGGTCGTGAAATCGAGGAAGCCGAAATCGACCGGTTTCTTGATCTTGTACGCGCAGCGACCCGTCAGCAGGACGGTGGAGATGTGCGTTTCCAGCCGCTGCACCCGCGTGCAAGGCGCGCCGAAGATGCCGGGACGCGCGAGCGCCGAAATGAGCCGCTCCTGCGCCGCGGCACCGCCGGCGGTTGCGATGCGCTCGATGCGCTTCTCGCTAGCGAGTCCAGTTGACACGCACGGAATATTCATCCTCGCCGAAGCGCACGTCGAGATGCCCGTCGTAGGCGCTCGCCAGCGCCTCGCCGATGCGGCGGGCGGAATGCAAGTCGCAGGTCGTGATCACCGTCTGCCCGGGGGTCTCGACGACGTGCATGATCCGGTGCAGAGGATGCTCGGCGCGCTCCTTTTCCGCGGCGTGGCGCGCGAGCCGCAGCAGCTCGTCGCGATGAGCATTGAAAAATTCGCCGGAAAGATTGACGTAGCCCGCCGGCAACTCGTCGCGCGTGCGCGCGCACGCCGGGCAGGTCGCGCGGTGCGCCCCGCTCGGCGCTTCGCCCCAGCGCCAGCGGCCGTTCTCGAAAATCGCGCCGCAGACTTTGCATGCGGTAGGCTCCCGGTACTTGCCCTTCGCGTGATACGGATCGTGCCAGGAGTCGTCGAAAATGCGGTCGCGATACCGAGGGGTGCTTCCCGGACCGGTTTCGGGAGTTGGTGTCAAATGTCGCCGTGCCATGACAATCGTCTTCTCGGTCGTGTCAAAAGGACTCGCGGCCGTTCGTCCCGAGCCCGATAATGATGACACCAAACTTCGCGGGCAGGGTTGATCCGCGTCAAGGGGACTCCATGGCCACCATAGTGCGGACACGCGCGCGGGCGCAAACAGCTCTTCGCGGCGGGCGCGTCCTTATTCTCCTTATTGTTTTGATCGCCGTTGCAGCGTTCCAGTTCACCGCCGGAGCGGCATTCGCCCAGGTTACGGGCGCGACCGACCGTGACCAGATCCGTGCGCTCGTTGCGCGCGGGACATTACCGCAGCTCCGCCGCGCGGACTTCGCGCGCTTTCGCCCCGCCCTCGAGGAGATCTATCGCGAGACCGACTATGCGCCGCGCTGGCTGCCCTCGGGCAGCGCGCCGGGCGCGATGCTCGCCGAGATCTCCGACGCAGCGAGTCACGGTCTCGATCCGGCCGATTACGATGTTGACTGGATCGGCGGCGAAATACGTGCGATCCAGGCTGGCGACCGCGCGCCGGAGCGCGTCGCGCGCGCGGACGTCGCGCTTACGGTGTCGTTCTGCCGCTTCCTGTCGGACCTCAACCGCGGGCGCGTCACGCCGGAGCAGGCAGGCTTCAAGTTCGGCCGCGACGAAAAACCGCTCGATCTCCCTGCGCTGCTGCGCAGCGGCATGACGACCGGGCGCTGGCACGACGCCGTCGCCTCCGCGGAGCCCTCGTTCCCGCTGTACCGGCGACTCGAGGAAACGCTTGCGCGCTACCGAAGCTTCGCGGCAGCCTCTTTGCCGCCGCTACCTCCCCTGCCCGCAGGCAAGCGCAAGATCGAGCCCGGCGAGAGCTACGCCGGGGTAGGTGCATTGAGCGAGCGTTTGCGCCTCGTGGGCGACCTTCCCCCGGCTGCCGCTGCGCCGACCGACGACAAGTATCAGGGCGCGCTGGTCGACGGGGTGCGCGCGTTCCAGTCCCGTCACGGGCTCAAGGACGACGGCGTGCTCGGGAAGGACACGCTCGCCGAGCTCTCCACGCCGCTTTCCGCGCGCGTGCTGCAGATCGAGTTGACGCTGGAACGCCTGCGCTGGCTGCCTGAGATGGAGCCCGGTCCGCTCCTCGCCGTCAACATCCCTTCGTTCCAGCTCTGGGCCTTCGCCCACGGGCGCGACGACGTGACGGCACAGCTCACCATGCCGGTGATCGTCGGACGCGCGATGAAGGCGCGGGAAACGCCGGTGTTCATCGGCGAGATGCGTTACGTCGAGTTCAGCCCGTACTGGAACGTGCCGCCGGCGATCCAGCGCGGCGAAATCGTTCCAAAGCTCGAGCGCGATGCGGCTTACTGGGATCGCGAGGGATTCGAAGCCGTCGCGGTCGACGGGAAAGGCGCGCCGATCACGGCACTCGACGCGAAGACCATCGAAGGGCTCAAGAGCGGTGCCCTGCGCGTGAGGCAACGGCCGGGTGCGAAGAACGCGCTGGGCGCAGTGAAATTCGTCCTGCCCAACACCATGGACATCTACCTGCACAGCACGCCCGCGCAGCAGCTTTTCAGCCAGACGCGCCGCGACTTCAGTCATGGTTGCATCCGCGTAGCAGACCCGCCCGCGCTCGCGGAGTTCGTGCTGGGTGATCAGCCGGCGTGGACGCCTGAGCGCATCCGCGACGCCATGGCATCGGGCAAGGCGAGCACCGCGACGCTCACGCGGCCGATCCCGGTCGTGATCTTCTACGCGACCGCGATCGTCGATGCGACGGGACGCGTGCTTTTCACCACCGATATTTACGGTCTCGACGCCAAGATGCTGGCGGCCCTGCGCGCGCGATAAGCCGCTACCAAAAGCGCACGCGCCCCGTATCGATATGGACAAAGTCGGATTCCGCGGACGGGTAGTAGCCGACGCCGCCGGCCCGAAGCGACAGCGCCGCATCGCGCAGGTCGGCAAGCTTGACGTCGGGCAGGCGGATGTCGATCGCGCGTCCCTCGAGGTGCAGGCTGTGCGACGCGACCCCGTGCCCTTCGCGTCGCAGCATCTCGTTGGTTGCCGGCGAGCGGTAGCCCGAGATCACCTGGAACGGCTCGCGCGTGGCGGTCACGGCGGCCAGCCGATGCAGCTGATCCAGCAGCGCCGGATCGATGTCGTGCGTAGCGCCGTTGCGAAAATCACGCAGAAAATGCTGGATCGTCCCCAGCGCGGTGTCGAGATAACGGCTCCCCACTGCATAGGTGAGCGCGAGCTGCTCGCCCGTGTGGGTGTGCTCGAAGCGAAGCGTTCGCGGCGCTTCTGCAGCGTGCGCGCGCCGCGGCACGCAGACGAACGGAGCCGCGAGCACGGCGCAGCAGCCCAGAACCAGCCGCCGCCGGGCGTGCCTTGGCTCAGAAACGCACGCGATTCGATCGCGCCGCCGGGAACTCGAACCCATTCGCCTGACTCCCTCTTTCGAGAAGCGCGAATTGTAGCCGAATTCCCGTAACCGATCTCTGGAAGATCGGCTCCCCCGCCCACATCTACCAAGAATTCCGGGAGCGCTCCATGGAAAAACAAACCTGGTTCAACCTCTGGTATGTCATTTTCGCCGTATTGGGCGTCCTGTGGCTGCGCGAAATGTACGTCACCGCCACGCAGGTCCAGCCGATCCCCTACAGCCAGTTCGAGCAGGACCTCAAGGCCGGCAAGATCAAGGACATCTCGATCTCGAACAACGTCATCCAGGGCACCTACAAGGAGCCGACGCCCGACAAGCGCACGCGCTTCGTGACCACGCGGGTCGACCCCGACCTCGCGAAGGAGTTGTCGCAATACGACGTGACCTACACCGGCGTTATCGAGAGCACTTTCTTCCGCGACATCCTGTCGTTCGTCGCGCCGGCGCTCATCTTCTTCGCGATCTGGTTCTTTCTAGCCCGGCGCATGGCGGGGCAAGGCGGCCTCGGCGGCGGCTTCCTTTCCATCGGCAAGAGCAAGGCGAAGGTCTACGTCGAGACCGACACCAAGGTGACCTTCGACGACGTCGCCGGAGTCGACGAGGCCAAGGAGGAGCTGAAGGAAGTCGTCGGCTTCCTCAAGGACCCGAAGCGCTACACGCGGCTAGGCGGGCACATCCCGAAGGGCGTGCTGCTGGTCGGCCCGCCGGGGACCGGCAAGACGCTGCTGGCGCGCGCGGTAGCGGGCGAGGCCGGCGTGCCGTTCTTCTCGATCAACGGCTCGGAATTCGTCGAGATGTTCGTCGGCGTGGGCGCAGCGCGGGTGCGCGACCTCTTCGAGCAGGCGCGGCAGCGCGCGCCGGCGATCATCTTCATCGACGAGCTGGACGCGCTCGGCCGCGCCCGCGGCGCGTACGGGCTCGGCGGGCACGACGAGAAGGAACAGACGCTCAATCAGCTCCTGGTCGAGATGGATGGCTTCGACCCGACGCAGGGGCTCATCCTGCTTGCCGCCACCAACCGCCCCGAGATCCTCGATCCGGCGCTCCTGCGCGCCGGCCGCTTCGACCGCCAGGTGCTAGTCGATCGTCCCGACAAGCTCGGCCGCGTGCAGATCCTCAAGGTGCACGCGCGCAAGGTTCAGCTCGCCCCCGATGCGGATCTCGAAAAGGTGGCGGCGTTGACGCCGGGGTTCACCGGCGCGGACCTCGCCAACCTGATCAACGAGGCCGCACTCGTCGCCACGCGCCGCGGCGCCGAGGCCATAGGGCTCGCCGATTTCACCGCGGCGGTCGAGCGCATCGTCGCGGGGCTGGAGAAGAAGAGCCGCATTCTCAACGCCAAGGAGCGCGAGATCGTCGCCCACCACGAGATGGGCCACGCGCTCGTCGCGCTGGCGCTGCCCGGCACGGACCCGGTACACAAGGTGTCGATCATCCCGCGCGGCATCGGCGCGCTCGGCTACACCATCCAGCGCCCGATTGAAGATCGCTTCCTCATGACGCGCGAGGAGCTGGAGAACAAGATGGCCGTGCTCTTGGGCGGACGCGCAGCCGAGCACGTCATCTACGGACACTACTCCACCGGCGCCGCCGACGATCTCGTCAAAGTGAGCGACATCGCGCGCAGCATGGTCACGCGCTATGGCATGGAGGAGAAGCTCGGCAGCCTCTCCTACCAGGGCGATCCGGCCCCTTACCTGCCGGGCCTCGCCGCGCCGCCGGAACGAAAATACAGCGAGGAAACCGCACGCGAGATCGATCGCGCCGTGCGCGCGATCTCCGAGAACGCGTTCGACCGCGCCGCGGGCATCCTGACCGCGAATCGCGCCGCCCTGGAACAGGGTGCGCGGCAACTCCTGCAGAAAGAGACGCTCGCGGAAGAGGAAATCGCGGCGATCGCCACGACACTCAAGCGCGCGGCATAGCTTCGCAAGGGAACCGGACCGGACAAGACGGAAACCGGCGCCGGCAGCGCATCAAGAAACGCGGCGCCGGCGTCGGTGCCCGCGGCGGGCTGGGCCACGGCGTAGGGGTCAATTACGCCGCGCCACCAGGCGCCGCCCGCCGCGCGAGGACGAGAAATCCCCCACGCAGCGCCAACTGCAATTTAGTGAACGGCGATCTCCTTGACCTTCACGCCGCCCTTTTTCGGCAGCGTCAGCATCAGGATACCGTCGCTGTATTTCGCCTCGGCCTTGGACTCGTCGACTTCGACGCCGAGGGTAAAGCTGCGGCTCCAACGCCCGTAGTAGCGTTCGCTGCGCAGGACGGTAGCGCCTTCTTTCCCCTCCTTCTCCTTGAGCATTTCAGCGTTGATCGAAACATTGTTGCCGTCGATCGCGACATGGATGTCGTCCTTCTTCACGCCGGGAATTTCGGCCTTGAGGTAGTACGCCTTGGCGTCTTCGCTCAAATCGACCTTCATTCCGGGCTCGGGCGAAACCGCCCGAAGGTAAGGCATCCGCGGCAGATAGAAGAAGTCATCCATGGTTCCCAACGGATCGAAAGCGAGCGATCCGAACGGTTCGAACCGGGTGAGATTGGTGAGGTTCGTCATTTTCGTCTCCATGCCAGGATTACATCCAACTCCGCGTTCGCGAATTCATCGCCACGAACGCCGGGTCCCGCATTGCGACGGGGCGATGGGGCGGAGCATCGACGTCAAGCCGCCGCCCGACGTCCCATCGCAACTCAATTGAACTATAGGTGCGATCCGCGCGATGCGCGTTGACCCGGATCAAGCTTTGTGCAGGGCAACATTCGAGATCGCTCGTTCATGGCCGCGCTTGCCGGAACGCCCGCGCGGGGCGAGGATAGGCCATGCCCTGGGAGCACTTTCCGCACGGCGCCGACATCGGCATCCGCGGCATCGGCTCGACCCGCGAGGAGGCGTTCCAGCAGGCCGCGCTCGCGCTAACCGCGGTGATCACCGACCCCGCGGGCGTCGAGGCGCGACAGTCAGTCGAAATCGCGCGCGAAGCGCCAGACGACGAATTGCTGCTTGCCGACTGGCTGAACGCGCTCATCTACGAAATGGTCACACAGGACATGATCTTTGGCCGCTTCTCAGTGCGGCTCGACGGCGGCAGACTCGCCGCCACGGCGTGGGGCGAATCGCTCGATGCGCCGCGACATCATCCCGCGGTCGAAGTGAAGGGCGCGACCTACACGGCGCTCTCGGTCGCGCGCCGCGACGACGGCGCGTGGGTCGCGCAGTGCGTGGTCGACGTGTAAGGGCCTTGTGAACAGCCTCTAACATGGACAGCGCGCGGCTGAACCGCCGGGCCGAATGCGAGTGGGTGCTGCCGCGCTCCGGTGCGATGCGCGTGCCCGGCGTGATCTACGCCGACGAAGCGCTCATCCGCGCGATGGACGACAAGGTCGCCGAGCAGGTTGCGAACGTGGCCGCGCTGCCCGGGATCGTGAAAGCTTCCTTTGCGATGCCCGACGCGCACTGGGGATACGGCTTTCCGATCGGCGGCGTCGCCGCGTTCGATCCGGACGAAGGCGGTGTCGTGTCCGCCGGCGGGGTCGGGTTCGACATCTCGTGTGGCGTTCGCACCTTGCTGACGGGACTCGCGACCGAAGACGTGCGTCGTGTGCAGCGCCCGCTCGCCGATACGCTCTACGAGCGCATTCCCGCGGGCCTCGGCAGCACCGGCGCGCTGCGGCTCTCGCCGCGCGACACCGATGCGATGCTCAGCGGCGGTGCGCGCTGGGCGCTCAAAATCGGCTACGGCCGCGCCGAGGATCTCGAGCGCATCGAGGAGCACGGCGCGATGGCGGGTGCCGATCCCGCAGCCGTTTCGCAAGAGGCGAAGAAGCGCCAGCGCGACCAGATGGGCACGCTCGGCTCCGGCAATCATTACCTCGAAGTCCAGCGCGTCGCCGAAATCCACGACGCGAATGTCGCACGAGCCTTCGGCCTCGAAGTCGACGCGATCGTGGTCAGCATCCACTGCGGATCGCGCGGGCTCGGCCATCAGATCGGCACCGACTTCCTGCGCGAGATGGCGATCGCCGCCAGGAACGCAGGCATCGCGCTCGGCGATCGCGAGCTCGCCTGCGCGCCGATCCGCTCGCCGGTCGGGCAGCGATACCTGGGTGCGATGCGCGCGGCGATCAACTGCGCGCTCGCCAACCGGCAGATACTGACCCATCTGGCGCGCGACGCGTTCAGGGCAGTGCTTCCGGGCGCGAAGCTCGATCTTCTCTACGACGTCTCGCACAACACCTGCAAGGTGGAAGAGCACCAGGTCGACGGCGGGCGGCGCGAGCTTTTCGTGCATCGCAAGGGCGCGACGCGCGCCTTCGGCCCCGGTCATCGCGATCTGCCGCCGGTATTCCGGGCGACCGGACAACCGGTGTTGATCGGCGGCAGCATGGGCACGTCGTCGTGGGTGCTCGTCGGAACGGAGCGCGGGATGCATGCCGCATTCGGATCGGCCTGCCACGGTGCAGGCCGCAGCATGAGCCGCACCCAGGCCACGAAGCGCTGGCACGGCCGCGAGGTGGTCGATGAGCTGGCCGCGCGCGGCATCCTGATCCGCAGCCCGTCGCAGCGCGGCGTGGCGGAAGAAGCGCCCGGCGCCTACAAGGACGTCGACGAGGTCGTGGGCGCGGCGGAGCGAGCCGACCTCGCGCGCAGAGTCGCGCGCCTTGAGCCGCTCGTGTGCATCAAGGGTTAGCGCGCTTCGACCGGTGAGGCCAGGTGGAGACCACGACGCCCGCCGTCAGGGCCATGACGATGGCGCCATAGCCACCGATGATCAGCAGCAGGTCGCGGCTAAGCAGCGGCGCTGCCTCGTACAACCTCCACCCTTCGGCGATCGCGTACGCGGTCCCGATGACGACAAGCAAAACGGTACTGAGAGTAGGCCCTCGCATCGGCTATAGCATCGCGCGAAACGGCAGCGGATGCCTTGACCTCGCTCAACTTCCGACCGCGGTAAAATTACGAAAGCCGTGGCGACAAACGAAAAAACAGGAGTATCGCAATGAGCATGGACGAACTTTCCAGCACCATCCAGAGCATCACTCGGCCGGGCAAGGGCATCCTCGCCGCCGACGAGAGCGTGCCGACGATCACCAAACGCTTTCAGGCGCTCGGCATCGAGTCGACCGAGGAGACGCGCCGCGCGTACCGCTCGCTACTTTTCACGACCAAGGGCGCGGAAGAGTTTCTGAGCGGCGTCATCCTGTTCGAGGAAACGCTGAACCAGAGCGCCGACGACGGCACACCGCTCGCCGAAGTGCTCTCGCGTCGCGGCATCACGCCTGGCATCAAGGTCGACAAGGGCACGACACCGCTTCCCGGCGCTGACGGCGATCTCATCACGCAGGGACTCGACGGGCTCGCCGATCGCTTGAGGGGCTATAAGGCGAAGGGCGCGCGCTTCACGAAGTGGCGCGAGGTCTACGCGATCACCGACCACAATCCGACGCCGCTCGGCATCGCCGCCAACGCCGAGACGCTCGCGCGCTACGCGGCGATCTGCCAGGAGCAGGGCTTCGTGCCGATCGTCGAGCCGGAAGTGCTCATCGACGGCGATCACACGATCGAGCGCTGCTACGAGGTAAGCGAAGCGGTGCTGCATGCCGTGGTCGACGCGCTCTATCGTCACCGCGTGCTGCTCGAAGGCATGGTGCTCAAGCCGAGCATGGTGATCCCCGGCAAGGAACACGCGACGAAGGCGAGTCCGCAGCAGGTCGCGGAAGCGACGTTGCGCGTGCTCAAGCGCTGCGTGCCCGCGGCGCTGCCGACGATCAATTTCCTCTCCGGCGGACAAAAGCCCGAAGAGGCGACCGCAAATCTCAACGCGATGAACACGATGTATCCGAACGCGCCGTGGGTGCTGTCGTTCTCGTATGCACGCGCGCTGCAGGATCCTGCCATGAAAGCCTGGGCCGGCAAGCGCGAGAACGTCGCGGCCGCGCAGCAGGCGTTCTATCGCCGCATCAAGATGAACAGCCTCGCGCGCGGCGGGCGGTGGACACCCGAGCTCGAGCGCGCGGCGTAACCTCGGCAAGCGGCGAGGCCGGGCGGGGCAGACTGAAAGAGCACTGAGACATGTATGAGCAGTCAGCCCGGGTGGCGATAGACAGTTCATGATTCCAACAAAGGGAGAGCCTAAAGATGAAGACGATAGTCCGTAACCTCTTTGGCACAGCGCTGTTTGTCGTTACGCTCGGTGCCCATGCGGTAACCGATGAGGCGACCGACAAGGCGCATCAGGATGTCATCCGCGGGTGGATGGAGTCAGTAAATTCGCAAGATGGATTCATCGCTTATGTCAACATCCATCTGGCAGAAGACGCCAAGTACATCGGACAGCCGTATATCGGCTTGGGCATCAATACCAGTTCCGACATGTATGCGACCGGGCATCTCGTCGCGCTGCATGTCCGTCCGGGCGAGCCCGCAGCGACCGCCGGCATCAAGGACGGCGACGAGATCTACAGTGTCGGCGGTGTCCGGGTGTCAAAAAAAAATCAAGATCGACTGCCATTTCACGGCAAGGCCGGCGAAAAGGTACTCGTGGTCGTGCTGCGCGGGGGTAAGCAGGTTTCAGTGACGGTGATCCGCGGTCGAATCGAAAATACAAGGTCGAAGCCGCAGTTCATACAGGATCTCCGTGATGCCACGCCCGCCGATTTCGCATCCCAGAAAAGCCGGATCGATGAAATCCTAGGCAACGGCTCTGTCTATTTCGTGCGCGGAAGATTGACCGCCATCGAACCCGCAACTAAATTGCCATTCGAGCAAGACTACGTGAGCCGGTTCGAATTCGATCAAGCGGGTAAGGTCAAGGCCTTGCAGGAATGGGGGCAGGACGAATACGTGCAGAGCCAACTCGGCTTCAAGGTATCGCGCTAGGTGGGGTCGCTCGCCTCTGCGAGCCCTACCCGAACGCTTCCTCGAGCCGCCGCACCAGCTCCGGCAATTCGCCTGCGGGGAGATGATTGATGCCCGCCGCGGCGGCGCGGCCCCCGCCGTTCGCGAACGAGCGGCAAAGCGAGTCCGCGCCGACTGGTTTCGCTCGCGGTGCGCGCACGCTCACCATGTAGCCGCCCCGCTCGTCCGGCGTGAGGATCGCATGTGCGCGATCGGGGCGCTGCTGCGCCAGCTCGTTGCCGAGCGCGCCGCGCACGCGCCGCGACCACGCCGCGTCGGGGAGGACGTAGACGGTAGCGCACGCCAGCTCGTGCGCGGGCTTGAGCCTTCGCGCCAGCGCGAGATCCTCTCGGCGCGTCTCGCCGATGCGCGCGATGACCGGCTCGTCGCGCAGCAACGCGAAGGGATCGGCGTAGCGCGCAACCGTGCGGTAGAGCTCGGCGGGGTGCACGATTAGATCGGCTTCGCTGTCGCCGTACGCGTTGTAGGCGAGCGCCTCGCCCAGCTCACGCAGCGACGCGACGCGCGACGCATCGAGACCGAGCGAGGCCGTGAGCGCGCACGCTGGCTCATCGAGATCGTCGCCGAACGCTGCCACCGCGGCCCAGACGCGTTGTCTCCCTTTGAGATAGCGATCGACGATGATCCCGGTACACACGCGAGGCGAGGTGTCGATCATCGCCGCGAGATTCGGATGCTGCGGTAACTCGCCGGCGAAATGATGATCGAAGTACTGCACCGCGACGCCGCGCTCGAGGAGCGCCATCAGTGCAGGACGATTGCTTGCCATCGAGATGTCGAGCACCGTCACCGCATCGCCCGCCTTCGCATCGACGCGCGCGAGTAGCTTGATGTCGCGCTTGGCGCCGGTGACAAGCACGGCGTCGCGAGGCTCGTCGAGCCTGAGCTGATGCAGCGCGCAAATCCCGTCCGCGTCGCCGTTGAAGACGTCGTAATACTTCATTGCGGACGTGACGCCGGCTTGACGACCTTGGCGTAGAGATCGGGCAGCGCGTCGCGCGGGTCGTACTTGCGCTTGAGGGCGAGATACGCATTCCGGTCGTAGGTCGACCAGAACTCGTCCTCGCCGAAGTATGAATCCGAATACAGCGACTTGATGCCGCCGAGCTCGCCCACTTTGCGCTCGATGGCGCGATTGTGGAAGCCGGGCGGATGCGGCGTGCGCTCGCGCACCACGTCCCAGAAGCCGAAGTTGACGTAGAGCGTATCGGTCGCGAGTGGATAAAGCGGGAACGCCGCACCCGGCAGTGCGGCGCGGATCGGACAGATCCAGATCGGCAGGATGCCCACCTCGGCGTGGAAGAACTCGAGGAACTCCGCGGCTCGCACGAGCGGGATGTCGACGTCCTGGATCACCGACTCGGTGTGCTCGCCGGAGAAGCGCGACAGCGCGCGCGTCAGGCCCCATCGCGTATTCCAGCGCATGATCTTCTGGTAGGTGATCGAGTTCAGCCGCTTGCGGCCATAGAGTCGCCGCAGCAGGGGATGCTGCGCGCCGACGTTCTTCGAGCACCAGAACCAGTCGGTGTCCCAGCGCCAGAGGTAATCGTGCACGGTGAGGAAATCGCTCCCGCGCTCGCGGATCGAGCGGTAGTAGATGCGCTCGAAGCTGTAATCGCTTGTCCAGGGTGCGCTGTCCACGAAGCGGCCGCGAGTGAGATAGAGCTCGTCGCGCGCGAACACCACCCCGTCGAGGAAATCGACGCTCGGATCCACCGCGAAGCGCACGACGTCGGCGAAGCAGGCTGCGGGATCGGCGTAGCGCGTGTGCTCGACCGCGACGAAGGGTCTCACCGGAAGCGTGCGCCCCGTGACCTTCAAGGCGTAGCCGAGGGTGCCGTAAGAATTCGGAAAGCCGAAGAAGAGATCGCGGTGCTCGTTCTCCGCCGTGCAGGTGACGATGCGCCCATCGCCGGTGAGCACCTCGAGCGCAGCGATCGTGTCGTGCACGAGGCCATGGCGGAACGACGTCGCCTCGATGCCCACGCCGGCGACCGCGCCGCCGAGCGTGATCGACTTGAGCTGCGGCACGACCGCGGGCATGACGCCGTGCGCGAGCGTGGCCTCCGCGAGATCGACGTAGCGCACCATGCCCTCGGCCTCGACGACGCCGGCTCGCGCATCGACCGCGATGACGTGGTTGAAGCCCTTGAGATCGACCTTCGGCCGCGGCCGCGGCACACGATCGCGGAAGAGGTTCGACGTGTCCTTGGCGAGGCCGAAGCCGTGCCCCCCGCTGCCGAGCGCGGCGAGGAGCGCGTCCTTGCGGTCAGCGTAGGTGCCCAAAACGGATTCGTCATTCCCGCGGAAGCGGGAATCCAGTGGCGTTAACTATCTGCTCGAACGCGGTCAAAAGACACTGGGTCCCGGCTTGGGCGGGGACGACAGCTCCTAGCGGTACAGAAACGCCCGACTCATCGGGTAATTGGTCGAGTTGATGTTGCCCTTGCTGACCAGCACCTGGAAGAGATGGGTGTGCCCGTTCGGTGCGCGGAACATCTCCGCGCAGGCCCACAGATAGGTGCGCCAGGTGCGGCGGAAGCGCTCGTCGAAGAGCTTCGGGTCGAGCGCGTGGATCTTTCCCCAGCTCGCATCGAAGCGCTCGGCCCACGCGTCGAGCGTGAGCGCGTAGTGCCGGCGAAGGTTCTCGATGTCGATCACTTCGAGCCCCGAGGCCTCCATCGCCTCGATCGCCTCGGCGAGGCTCGGGATCCAGCCGCCGGGGAAGATGTACTTGCGGATGTAGAACTCGGTCTCGAACCGTCCCACGTGGCCGATGAAGTGGATCATGCCGAGCGCGCCCGGCTTCATCGCGTCGGCGTGCGCCTTCACGACCTGCGGCAGCGAGTCGCGGCCCGCGTGCTCGAGGGTGCCGATCGAGAGCAGCTTGTCGTACTGCCCCGGAATCTCGCGGAAGTCGCACTCGACGATCTTGAGCCTGTCGCTCAGACCGCGGCGCTCGATGTCGGCGCGAGTCTCGTGCACTTGCTCGGTCGTCGTGTTGATGCCGGTGCCGATCGCGCCGTAGCGCTCCCAGGCGTGGAAGAGAAGCCCTCCCCAGCCGCAGCCGACGTCAACGAATGTCTCGCCCGCCTTGAGCTGCACCTTGCGGCAGACGTGGTCCATCTTGTTGACCTGCGCCTCCTCGACGCTCTTCGTTCCTTCCTTCCAGTAGGCGCAGGTGTACATCATGCCGACGCGGTCGAGCCAGTAGCGGTACATCGCCTGCCCGAGGCCGTAGTGGAAGCGCGCGTTCGCCTTCGCCTGTGTGATCGAGCGGTTCGAGAAACGGAACTCGTGCCAGCGGTTGCGTATCGTCAGCAGCGCATTCGGCATCATGTCGAACCCCGCTTCGAAGCCGACCGCGAACGCCTTCGCGAAGTCGCCCTCGAAGTCGATCCCGCCGTCGAAGTAGGCTTCGAGGAGTCCCACGTGACCGAAGCGAAGCACGCGCGACTGCGCCCGCCGCGTCCTGAAAAGAAGCGTGAACGCCGGCGCCGCTTCGTGGTTCCAATATTGAGAGCCGTCGGCGAAGACGACCCGGAACGGAATGCGCGTCGCCGCCCCGAACTTCGCCAGCAGTCGCGCCGGCGCGCCCTGAGCGGGCCTGGCCTCCATCGGGGCGGTGGAAGTCGCGCGGTCGTTCATGGACGGGCATAAAATACCACGAGCAACGCCGTCTTGGCGCAAAGGAGGAAGCGTGCAGGCCCGGACGCGCGCTCGGTCTTGGGATCCGATCCAGTCGTCGACGGCTTGGTGGTCGTGGGTGTCGCGCCTCTCTCAGACCTGGTGGACGCGAAGCGGCGGCGTCGACGCGATTGCCGCGGCGCGCAACGAGCGCATCGCGGCACTCCTCGCCTACACTCGCGCCAACTCGCCGCATTATCGCGAGGCGTGGCGCACGCGTCCCGCCGACGCGCCGCTGCAGGCCCTGCCCATCGTCACCAAGCGCGAGCTGATGGCGGACTTCGATCGCTGGGTGACCGATCCGAAGCTGACGCGCGCGGCGGTGGAAGACTTTCTCGCCGACCGCACGCACATCGGCGAGAAGCTCCTCCATCGCTACTCCGTGTGGAAAAGCTCTGGCAGCAGCGGCGAGCCCGGGGTGTTCGTTCAGGACGATGCCGCGCTCGCCACCTACGACGCGCTGATCGGCGTTCAGCTCGGCGCGGCGCGACTGGGCCGCCGCTACGCCTCGGGCGTGTTCGGCAACGGCGGCAAGGCTGCGCTCGTCACCGCGCGCGACGATCACTACGCGAGCATCGTGTCGTGGGAGCGGCTCACCCGCGGGAGTCCGTGGCTTTCGTCCAAGAGCTTCTCCGTGCTCGATCCGCTACAGGACCTTGCCACGCAGTTGAACGCTTACCAGCCGGCGTTCGTCGCGAGCTATCCGACGATGCTCATGCTGCTTGCCGAGGAGCGCGCCGCGGAGCGGCTGCGCATCTCGCCCGCGCTCCTGTGGTCCGGCGGCGAATACATGACGCTCGCGATGCGCACGGCGATCGAGCGCGCCTTCGGCTGTCCGGTCGTGAACGAGTATGGCGCCTCGGAAGCGCTCTCGATCGCCTACGGTTGCGACGAGGGCTGGTTGCACGTTAACGCGGATTGGGTCGTGCTCGAGCCTGTCGACGCCGAGTATCGTCCAACCCCGCCCGGCGAGCCATCGCACACGGCCCTCCTCACGAATCTCGCCAACCGCGTGCAGCCGATCGTCCGTTATGACCTGGGCGACAGCATCACCGCGAAGCCCGACCCTTGCGCCTGCGGCAACCCGCTGCCCGCGATAAAGGTCGAGGGACGGCGCGACGACATCGTCTCGCTCACCGGGCCGGACGGACGCGTCATACGCCTGCTGCCGCTCGCGCTTTCCACCGTCGTCGAGGAAGCGGCGGGGCTGCACCGGTTCCAGATCCTGCAGACCGCCGCGGACGCCCTCGCCCTGCGCCTCGATCCGCACGAGGTGCACGATCGTGCTGCGGCATGGGCGGCCGCCTCGCGCGGACTCAAGCAATACCTCGAGCGGCAATCGCTCCCGAACGTCACCGTGACGCTCGAGCGGGACCTCCCTGCGCGGCGCGATCCCAGGAGCGGGAAGCTCCGCCAGGTGTGCGTCGAGTGCAGCGCGCCGAGGCAGTAACCGTCATTCCCGCGAAAACGGGCCCGAAGGGCGAAGTTTGGAGGAACGGCCAAGCGGGAATCCAGAGTTTTCGCTCAACGCCGCTGGGTCCCCGCTTGCGCGGGGACGACGACTCGTCGGGCTGCTCAAAAAAGCAGCAATCCCGCCCCGTATCGCCCTGCGCAGCGCATAAGGTTTAGGCCTGTGCACAACTTCGTGGAAAACCGGTGCGCAAAGCGTGCACTGATGCCGAATGGAGCCTTAGCTTTCTGATTTTTCTGCGCTTTTTGGTCCGCGCTTTTGTGCATGAAAAAACCCTTGCGCGAGGGCGCTCGAACTACTATGATTAGTCTTGATTCTGCACTTGAACACAAGATATAGTAGGTTTTGATTCCTAAGGGAATTCCGGAAGCCACCGAGGAGCGCCCCTCGACGAGAGAGGGAAGTCATAGGGGCTGGTGACCGGAAACTCGCACCAGGAAGAGAACGCAGCATTCTCGCTGGTCCGGGGTCAAGCGCGAACAACGAGAAGATTTCGCAAGGAGAACGCCACCATGCAAGTTGCCAGCTCTGCCGCCGTCCCCTCTCCTGTAACGCAACTGAAACAGACGGCAGGCGCAGAGAGTTCGCCGCTCGTGAACACCGACCCCCGACTAGCGCAGTACAAGGTGCTTCGCCGCAACGGCGCGGTGGTCGGGTTCGAGCCTTCGAAGATCGCGATCGCGCTGACCAAGGCCTTTCTCGCGGTGAACGGCGGACAGAGCGCCGCGTCCGCGCGCGTGCGCGAGCTGACCGCGCAGCTTACCGACGTGGTGGTGACCGCGCTGATGCGGCGCAAGCCCGAGGGCGGAGCGATCCATATCGAGGAGATCCAAGATCAGGTGGAGCTCGCGCTGATGCGCGGCGGCGAGCACGAAGTCGCGCGCGCGTACGTACTCTATCGCGAGAAGCGCGCGCAGGAACGCGCGCAGAAGCAGAAGGAGACGAAGGCCGAGCCCGTCGGCATCATCAACGTCGTCGAGAGCGGCGTGTCGAAGCCGCTCGATCTCCCTCGATTGACCGAGCTCGTGCGCGCGTCGTGCGAAGGGCTCGCGGACGTCGACCCGGACCGCATCCTCAAGGCGACGCTGAAGGATCTGTACGAAGGCGTGGCGATGGACGAGGTGCGCAAGTGCGTGGTGCTCGCCGCGCGCACGCTCATCGAGAAGGATCCCGCGTACAGCTTCGTCACGGCGCGGCTCCTGCTCGACGCGCTGC
>Ga0335083_10001447_pt1 | contig 32679 bp, 29 predicted proteins | sample Lox_Sample_42_FD_206716 | JGI IMG/M metagenome (GOLD analysis project Ga0335083, IMG submission 206716) | Soil microbial communities from Loxahatchee National Wildlife Refuge, Florida, United States - Lox_Sample_4.2 | ecosystem: Environmental > Terrestrial > Soil > Wetlands | place: USA...
GATCGCGGTTGATTTACCGGGCGAACCATTCTAGCAACCCGGCGACGAGGCCGGCGTCTCCGCCTCCCGTGTCGACTGCCTGGAATCCAAGCGCCCGCGCGTGACCGGCGATGTGCGGATGAGGCGCGAACACCGGAACGCCGGCAAGGCGCTCGCGGTCGCCTGCGTCGAGCATGGCGCAAAGGTTGTCGAGGGCTTCGCTCGAGGTGATTGTCAGCGCTTGCACGCGGCCGTCGCGCAAGGCCTGCGCGAGGCCGCCTGCGCCCGAGGCCGGCCGCTCGCGCCGGTAGCAGTCCACGTAGTCGACGCGGGCGCCGCGTGCGCGGAGCGCGTCGCCCAGGAGGTTCCGGCCGCCCTCGCCGCGAAAGATCACGATGCGCTTGCCGGCGACTTCGCTAAGCGCCGGTAGCGCGAGCAGCCCTTCCGTGTCGAACGTCGTGTCCGGGATGCGCACGCCGCCGACACCCAGCGCCGTCAGCGCCGCCGCTGTGCCCGGCCCCGTCGCGAACGCTGCGACATTCGCCGGCCATCGTCCGGGCGCGCCGTATTCCGCGGCGTTCGCCGACACGAAGATCACCGCATCGTATTCGGCAAGGCACGCGTGTGCGCGGGCGAGCGGCGCCGGGTCGGTCGGCGGCAGGATCGCGATGGCGGGGAACACGACGGGTGTGGCGTCGAGTGCCGCGAGCTGCGACACGAGCGCGGCCGCCTGGCGCGCCGGGCGCGTCACCACGATGCCAACACCGTGAAGGGGTCCGCGCGGCCGCGGCGGTGTGGCCAGCGGATGGACGCTCACGACCTGGGCTTAAGGCGGCAGTAGACGCGACGCGCCGCGCGCCAGGAAGTCGTCGGCAAGATCCTGCCCGAGGCGCGCGGCGTCCTCGGCATCGGCGACCTCGGCGTCCATCTCACCGCGCAAGACGTTGTTGCCGTCGGCGCTCGCGAGCAGGCCGCGCAGCCAAAGCGCGCCTTCTTCCCACTCCGCGTACGCCGCGATCGGCGTGGATCCCGTACCGCCGAGCATGCGGGAGAATGCGCGCTCCGCCGTCGTGGCGAGCGTGGTCGCGCGGTCGGAAAGCGGCGCCAGCGCCGCGACGAGCTCCGGCCGGTCGCTGCGGCACTCGATCGCGAGTGCGCCCTGCCCCGGCGCCGGCAGGCTCTCGTCCGGCTCGAGCAGCGACGTGATGAGCGACGCGTAGCCCGCGCGCTTGAGCGAGGATGCGGCGATGATCAGCGCGGCGCAGCGCCCGGTGTCGAGCACGCGCAGCCGGGCGTCGAGGTCACCGCGCAGCGGCTTCACCTCGAGCGCGGGGAAGCGCTCGCGCAACTGCGCCTCGCGGCGCAGGCTCGACGTGCCGATGACCGCGCCCGCCGGGAGCTGCGCGAGTGACGCGTAGCGACGCGAGACGAACGCGTCGCGCGGGTCCTCGCGCGCGGTGATGCCGGCGATGGTAAAGCCCGGCGCGATCTCCGGCGGCAGGTTCTTGAGCGAGTGAACGGCGAGATCGGCGCGGCCGTCGGCGATCGCGGCCTCGAGGTCGCGAATCATGACGGCGCGGTCGCCGCCCGCGCTCTGGCTCCTGGGTGCGGCCGGGTCGCCCGGCGCGGGTACGCCGAGCACGCTGATCGCGGTGTGCGGATAGAGCGCGCCGAGCCGCGACCGGACCTGCTCCGCCTGCCACATGGCGGGCGCCAGCTTGCGAGTGGCAATGGTCAGTCGGCGCGGCGCAGGCATGCGATCACGATCATGCGGCGGCGGTGATGGTATCACGGCGGCAGCGCCTGCCGCCGGTACCAGCCTGCCGGAGGTCAACCGCACCATCTACGGCATCTACGGGCCGAAGGGACTGGCCGCCGACGCTGTCGGCAAGTTGCACGATTCGGTGAAGCGGTCGCTGCGGGATCCGAAGGTGCGGGACCGCATCGAGGAAACGGGTCCGTAGTTATCGCAAATTCGCCGCCATCCCGCCTCACTGGACGTCGATCGGCGTGTAATTGATCAGGCAGGTCCAGCACTGCCCATTCGCAGCCGCGTCGATCAGCTGCGAATATCTGTTCAGATGCGGCGCCGTCGAATCAGCGGCGGAATAGCCTAAGGTTCCATCCGGCATCTGCGTCAGGCGCGAGATGTGAAAATGTCCTGCTGGCATAGAGCTGAAGTTAGTCCAATTGAGATCGTTGCTCAGGATCGAAACGGTCGACCCGCTGATGATATCCGGTGACTCGAAGTAGAGTCCCTGAAAGGCCTTCCCAGCAGCAGTCCATCCCTGATTGACGCTGACACCTGCGAGATTCAGAGTCGATCCCGACAACAAAACGATGCCGCCCGGGAATGCGAGATCATTGGAAGCCCCACCCAGCAAGGTCACCGTTCCAGTGGCCTGCAGAATGATGCTGCCGCCTCCGTACGTTGGCTCCGGAACACCCGCCGGCCGCATGCCTCCGGCCGGCACCGGAGCGTTGTTGGCGGGCAGCGCCATGCCGGCAGGCCAGAGCGACGGCATCGAAATCGATGCGTTTCCGTTTACCTTGAGGTTGAGGAATTGCGGATTGACCCCATAGTCGTTGATCGTCAGCAGGGCGTCGGTCCCACTGCTTGGGAATAACTGCAAAGAGTTTGACAAGTAGTGCGCGCCATTCGCCGGGTTGTTCGCGTTGCCGAACGTATGCAGGCGTATTGCGTCGCCGCGAAACGCACCGCCACCGTGGATGCCTGCACCCATCAGCGCGAGAGTGACGCCGCCGTCGACGAGGCCCGCGTTCACGACGTCCTTGCCGATGTTCCACGAGGCGCCGAGCGCGTCGAGCGTGATTCCCGAAGGCGCGATTACTTTCGCCGGTGTCGCGACGGTGAAGCCGTTCGGATTCCACAAGTGAAGCTCGGGGGGCGGAGCACCGTTGCCGCCCTGCGCCTGCAGCGTGCCGCCCAAGGCGCTTGGAGTCATCCCCGTCACGCGCAACACGACCACCTGCCCGGGCGCACCGGAATAGATGGTAAATGTGGTGGTGCCGCTGATGTGCAGGCTGTCGAAGTCGATTTCGACATAAGCGCCGCTGGAGCCCGGGCCGGTGCCGAGTTGGATCGATGCATGCGGCGCCGCAAGCGAAAACAGGCTTCCGTTCAGCATTCCGCCGGAGACGCTCAACGGACCGTAGGGGTTGGTCACGATGGATCCCATGATGGGCGACGCGGCGAACACCTGTTCATCGAGCGGGATCGACAGCGACGGCGAGTTGGTTGCGTCGCCGCTGTAGCGTGCGGCGATCGCGTGGGTCCCCACGAAAGCGGTCGTTGCGCACGCCACCGGGCGCGCATTACCGCTGCCCGCGAGCGGAATGGCGCCGCAGCCCGGAATGTCGGTGCCGTTGTCGGAGAATGCCACCGTTCCTGTCGGCGAAGTGCCGGTCACGGTTGCGGTGTAGGTGATCCGCGTCTGGTCCGCGATGGGGTTGATGTCCGACACGAGGAACGTTGTCGTCACCGTGGTATTGGCGCAAGGCGCCGTCGTGAAAATGACGTCGCCCCCGTTGCCGATGCCGTTGGCATTGGTGGCGATCGCGCGGAAGTGATACGTCGTGTTGCAGGCAAGTCCGATTATCGTCGCTGACGCAGTCGCGGAATTCGCATTCGGCGCCAGTGGATTCTCCACCGCGACGACAAAGTAGCCATACGCGGTCGTAAGCCCGTAAGCGAACGAGGCGTTCGAGGCAGCGCTATTGCTGTTGACGAGCGCATTCAGCGTCGCGCCGTTCGCGGCAACCGCGGACGCGCCCGCGGTCGTTACGGTCGGCGGTGAATTCAGGACAGTCACGGGAACCGTGGAGAACGTTCGCACACCGTTGCCGAGCTCGCCGGCGGGGCCGAAGCCCCAGCACTTCGCGGCACCAAAAACCGCGGCGCAGGATTGGTTCGTGCCTGCGGCAACGACAGTCACGCCCGAGAACAGGCCGATCGGCTCTGCGGGCGTCAAGGCGTTCACGTTCGTGCCATCGCCGATCTGGCTTGCAGTGTTATCGCCCCAGCACCGCGCCGCTCCACTCACGATCGCGCAGCTGTGGAAGCGGCCGGCGGCGAGCGACGTCGCGCCGGAGCCGATCCCCGCCACGTCGACGGGCAACAACGACGTCACGGTCGTTCCATTGCCGAGCTCACCGTACGGGTTATATCCCCAGCACTTGATCGCGCCGTACACGATCGCACAGCTATGGCCGTCGCCCACCGCGACAACGGTGGCGCCGGACGAGAGGCCCGTCACGCCGACCGAAGTCGTCGAGCTCACGACGGTGCCATTGCCGAGCTCGCCGTTGACGTTTTGACCCCAGCACTTGACAGCGCCATTGGCAACGGCGCACGAGTGATGTACGCCGGCGCTGATCGAGGTCACGCCCGAACCGAGGCCGATCACGTCGACCGGCTGCGACGACATCGTCGTGGTGCCGTTCCCGAGTTGGCCCGTATCGTTGAAGCCCCAGCACTTTGCCGCGCCGCCGACTGCCGCGCAGGTGTGGTCGACGCCGGCAGCGATCGCAGTGACTCCCGATCCCAGGCCGGTCACGGGCACGGGTGTCGCGGAGTCGTTGGTCGTTCCGTCTCCGAGCGCACCAAAGAGGCCGGAGCCCCAGCACTGGGCACCGCCATTGACGATCGCGCACGTGTGATAGTAGGCCGCGGAAACCTGCGAAACGCCGGACCCGAGGCCTACGACGTCGACAGGCACCGTTGCGCTCGAGAGCGTTCCGTCGCCGAGTTGCCCCCACTGATTGTTTCCCCAACACTTGGCGGCACCAGGCCCGACGACAGCACACGTGTGCGTCCAACCTCCCGCCATCGCGCTGACCCCGGAGGCGACGCCAATGACGTCCCCGGGCATCGATTGCCGCACGCTTACGCCGTAGCCGAGCTGGCCGCTGTTGTTGGCGCCCCAACACTTCGCGCCGCCGGCGACCACGGCACATGAAACGTACGCGCCTACAGCGAGCGCAATCGCGCCCGCCGCGAGGCCGGACACGGCGACCGGCGTGTCGCTGCTCGTCGTCGTCCCGTCGCCGAGCTCCCCATCGCCATTGAATCCCCAGCATTGCGTTGCGCCCGACACTATTGCGCATGTTGTATTGCCGCCGGCGGCGATCGTCGATGCGCCCGAAGAGAGTCCGATTACGGGGACCGGTGTTGCCGTGTCTGCAGTCGTTCCGTTACCAAGTTGACCTGCGACATTGTGTCCCCAGCAGCGCACGCCGGCGTTGACAGCCGCGCACGTGTGATAGTCCCCTGCCACCACTTGCGTTGCACCTGCCGCCAGCCCCACGGCGGCCGCGGCAATCGGTTCCGAGTAAGTGGCCGTGCCCCTACCCAGCTCGCCATCGAAATTGAAACCCCAACATTCGATTCCACCGTTGACGACCGCGCACGTGTGGCCCCAACCAGCCGTCATCGACGTCACGCCGGACGCGAGGCCGGCCACCTGCACGGGGACGAGCGAGTCGACATCGGTGCCATCGCCGAGCTGACTTGTGTGGTTGTAACCCCAACACTTGGCACTGCCGTTGACGACCGCGCACGAATGACTCGCCCCCGCGGCGAGCGCGGACGCGCCGGAACCAATCCCGATCACGTCCACGGGTATCGCGGAATCCACGGTAGTGCCGTTGCCGAGTTGGCCGCCGTCATTGCGCCCCCAGCACTTGACGCCGCCGTTGACGACCGCGCACGTGTGATAGGCGCCTGCGGCGATCGACGTCACGCCTGCACCTAGACCCGCGACGTCGACGGCCGCGATCGCGTCACTCGTCGTGCCGTTGCCGAGTTGCCCCGCGTAGTTCCAGCCCCAACATTTCACGGCGCCGCTGCTCGTCAATGCACAGGCATGCGCGAGGCCCGCCGCGAGTTGCAGAACGTCGCCGAGCGGCGTGGCGGCGGAAACCCTCAGCGCGAGCGCGACGATGAGAAGCAGGCAGAGGCGTGCGAGGCGCATGGAATATCGCATCAGTCAAACAAAGCCAGGGGGCGCCAGCTTGCGAGTGGCAATGGTCAGTCGGCGCGGCGCAGGCATGCGATCACGATCATGCGGCGGCGATGATGATATCACGGCGGCAGCGCCCGCCGCCGGTACCAGCCCGCGAGGGCCATCCGCTCGCGCGTGGCAGGAAGCACTTCGTGGTCGAGGTCGGCGGAGAGGAACGCGACGAACGTCCCGCCCCGCGGATGCACCGCAAACGGCGCGGCGTCGGGCAGCAGCAGCCGCAGCGCGCCGCCGTCCTCGGCGCGCCAGCCCTCGTTGAGATACAGCACGCAAGACAGCGTGCGGCTGTCGTCGTCGCGGAAGCGGTCGCGGTGGCGCGAGTAACCCGCCCCCGGCGGATAGATCGCATAGTGCGCCTCGATCTCGGCGAGACCCAGCATGAGCTCGCGGTTGCACGCCGTGCGCAGCTGCTCGAGCCAGGCGAACAGCGGAAGCTCCGCGGGCGCCGGCGAGGACGCGTCGAGCCACGCGATGCGGTCGCCGCGGATGTCCGTGCGCGGCATGCGCCCTTCCGCGCGCCCGACGCGCGCCGGCGCAAAGCCGCCCAGCGCGTCGACCTCGCGCGCGCGCCCGCGCAGCGCGCGCACGAGCGAAGGCGGCACCGCGCCGGGCACGACCGCGTAGCCGCGCTCGGCGATTCCCTCGATCAGCGCCTTGAACGCCATGCGCCGTTATCATATCGCCGCCGGCACTCACGGAGGCACAGCGATGAAGGTCGTCATTACGGGCGGAGCGGGATTCCTCGGCAACCGGCTTGCGCGCAAGCTCCTGTCCCGCCGCACGCTGACCGACGCACACGGACACGTGCGCGAGATCGCGTCGATCACGCTCGTCGACGTGGTCGCCGCTGCGCCGTTAGGCGATGCTCGCGTACGCTCGATCGTAGGCGACCTGGGCGATGCGCGCGTCCTCGCGGAGGCGATTCCCCGCGACACGGACAGCGTGTTCCATCTCGCGGCCGTCGTCAGCGGCCAGGCCGAAGCCGAGTTCGACGTCGGCATGCGGGTGAACCTCGACACGACGCGCGCGCTGCTCGAGCGATGCCGCTCGCTCGCCTCGCCGCCGAAATTCGTGTTCACCAGCTCGCTTGCCGTGTACGGCGGTCCGCTGCCCGATCCCGTGCCCGACGACGCGCCGCTCAACCCGCAGGCGTCCTACGGCGTGCAGAAGACGATCGGCGAGTACCTCGTCTACGACATGACGCGCAAAGGCTTCGTCGACGGCCGGTCGCTGCGCCTGCCCACGATCACCGTGCGACCGGGCAAGCCCAATCGCGCCGCCTCGTCGTTCGCGAGCGGCATCGTGCGCGAGCCCCTGTCGGGGGTGGAAGCGATCTGCCCGGTCGCGCCCACGACCAGGATGTGGGTGCAGTCGCCGCGCGCCGTGATCGACAATCTCGTGATCGGGCACGAGACGCCGGCATCGGCGTTCAGCTACACGCGATCGATCAACGTGCCGGGCATCGGCGTGGCGGTCGCCGACATGGTGGCGGCGCTGCGCGACGTCGCCGGCGAAGCGGTTGCGGCGCGCGTGCGCTGGCAGTACGACGCGGCGATCGACCGCATCGTCTCGACGTGGCCGTCGAATTTCGCGCCGAAGTTGGGGCCTGCGATCGGCATGCGCGCCGACCCGGACTTCGGAAGCATCGTCCGCGCCTACATGGCCGACGACATGCCGCGCTAGGCGTTAGCCTGCGGCCGCGAGGATTGCCGCTGCTCCGCGCGCCTTGAACTCCTCGCCGAGCTCGCGCCCGAGCGCGTCGGCCGCCGCCGTGTCGCCCGTGTCGGCATCGAGCGTGACGGAGCGTTCCCCGCGCAGCACGTCGGTGCCGTCGCGCGTGGCGAGCAGGCCGCGCAGCCACAGCTGCCCGTCGCGGAACGTCGCGTAGCCGGCGATCGGCGTGTGGCAGCTCCCCGTGAGCGAGCGCGAGAACGCACGCTCGGCCGTCACGGCGAGGAGCGTGGGATGATGGATGAGCGGCGCCACCGCCTCGATCACGTCCGTGCGGTCGGCGGCGCACTCGATCGCGAGCGCGCCCTGCCCCACCGCCGGCAGGAAATCGGCGGGGTCGAGCAGTGCTGCGATGCGGTGATTCTGCCCCAGCCGGTTCAAGCCCGCGGCCGCGAGGATCATCGCTTCGTACATGCCCTCGTCGAGCTTGCTTACGCGCGTGTTGACGTTGCCGCGCAGCAGGCGCACGTTGAGCTTCGAGTTCTTCTCGCGAAGCTGCGCCTCGCGCCGCAGGCTCGACGTGCCGACGATCGCGCCGTCGGGCAGCGCCTCGATCGACGAATAGTCGTTGCACACCAGCGCGTCGCGCGGGTCCTCGCGCACGGGCACCGCGGCGATCGTAAAGCCCGGCGCCATCTCCATCGGCATGTCCTTGAGCGAGTGCACGGCGACGTCGGCGCGTCCCTCGCGCATCGCCTTCTCGATCTCCTCGATGAACAAGCCTTTGCCGCCGACGTCGGCGAGCGCCTTCTCGAGGATGCGGTCGCCTTGCGTGGTGATGCCGCGCAGCGTGATCTCGCACTGCGGATAGTGCGTGAGAAGACGATCGCGGATGTACTGCGCGTGGCACAGCGACAACGCCGATTTGCGCAGCGCGACGAGCAGTTGGGTGGGGGCCGAAGACATCGCGCCGAAATCTTATCACCGGCGCGCGGCGGCGATCCTCAGATCTTGACCGTCCAGCGCGGGGCGTCGCCGCCGTGGTCGCGCGAAAGATTGACGCGGTACTCGTACTTGTCCGGCCGGTACAGCGCCTGGATGACCTCGACCGGCCGGCCTTCGCCGTTGCGCATCACCCGCGTCATGCTGATCAGAGGCGCGCCGACGTCGATGCGCAGGTGCCTCGCCACGTCGATACCCGCCACCGTCGCGCTCAATCGCTGCTCGGCGGAGGCCGTGGTCACGCCCGCCTTGGTGAGCGCGGAGCTCACCGTCTGGTTGCCGAGCGTCGCCTCGTCGAGCAGCTCCGACTCCGGCTCGGGCACGTAGGTTGTCGTGTAGGAGAACGGCGTCTGGCTGTCGCTGCGCACGCGCACGATCTTGAGCGCGGCCGCCCCCGACTCGCATTCGAGGAGGCGCGCCGGCTCGTCGGGCAGCGCGACCTTCCCGAACGACAGCACGCGCACCTTCGTGTGCAGCTCGAAATCGGCGACGTTCTCCAGCAGCCCGCTGAAGTTCGCGCGTCCCGGCCGCCGCGGCGGAGGCAGCGCGAACGTGCCGCGGCCCTGCTGGCGGAGGATGAGCTTCTCCTCCTGAAGCATGTTGAGCGCCTTGCGGATGGTCACCCGGGAGACGCCGAACGACGCGGCGAACTCCTGCTCGGTGGGCATCGGCGCGTCCGTGCTCCACTCGCCCTCGCGCACCCGCTGCGCGAGCACCGTGTAGACCTGGTAGTAGCGCGGGACGAAGTCGGAGACGACGTGCTCGCGGGCCCGCCGCGCCCTCCGGCGGCGGAGGGAGGCGTCGTTCATCCCCGTATGCACGCTGTCGCTTTCACTTCGAGCAGGAACGCGGGGTCGGCGAGGGCGGCCACTCCGATCGCCGTCCACGGAAACGCACCGCGCGGCAACACCCGGTTCTTCACCTCGACGAACGACCGCCAGTGCGCGTTGATGTCGACATGGTAGGTGGTCATGTCGACGATGTCGGCGAGCGTGCACCCGGCCTCGGCGAGCACGACGCGCAGGTTCTCGAAGCACTGCTCGAATTGGGCCGCGGGATCGGCAACGGTGCGCATGTCGGGGGTCCGCCCGACCTGGCCCGCGCAGAACACGAGATCGCCCACGCGCAGCGCGGGAAGGTAGCCCTTCTCCGCCGGGATCGACTGCATGGAAGCAGGAACGACAGGGATTCGTTTCATCGTCGCACGAAAGGGTTGGGAAAGGTCACGCCCGTCGACAGCCAAACACTCTTCAACTCGAGATACTCGCGCATGCCCGCCATGCCGCCTTCGCGGCCGGTGCCGCTCATCTTGAAGCCGCCGAACGGCGACGTGGTGCTCGTCATGCGGTAGTTGTTGACCCAGATCGTGCCCGCGCGAATGCGGTCGGCCATGGTCAGCGCACGCGGCATGGACTGCGTCCAGATGCCGGCCGCGAGCCCGAACCGGATGTCGTTGGCGATGCGCACCGCGTCGTCGTCGTCGTCGAAGCGGATCACGCACAGCACGGGACCGAACACCTCCTCTTGCGCGATGCGCATGCGGTTGTCGACGTCGACGAATACGGTCGGCTCGTAGAAGAGCCCGTTCGGCCAACCGGGCACCTTCGCCTCCCGTCCGCCCGCCACGAGCCTCGCGCCTTCGCCCTTCGCGATCTCGACGTACTTGCGTATCTTGTCGAGCTGCGGACGCGTGGAGATGGGCGCGATCTGGGTCGCCGGATCGGACGGGTGCCCGAAGCGCACGTCCTCGATGAACGCGAGGAGCTTCGCGACGAATGCGTCGTGGATCGAGCGCTGCACGAGAAGGCGCGACCCGGCGACGCACGACTGCCCCGACGCCGCGAAGATGCCGGCCACCACGCCCTTCACCGCCTCGTCGAGGTTCGCGTCCTGGAACACGATGTTGGGCGACTTGCCGCCCAGCTCCATCGTGACGCGCTTCATGTAGCGCGCCGCTTTCTCGTTGATCGCGCGGCCGGCCTCCGGTCCGCCGGTGAACGCGATGCGGTCGACGAGCGGATGGCTCACGAGCGCGTCGCCGATCTCGGTGCCGTAGCCGGTCACCACGTTGACCACGCCCGGCGGGAATCCCGCGGCCTCGACCAGCTTCACGAACTCGAGAAGGGACGCCGACGTGAACTCGGAGGGCTTCAGCACGACCGTGTTGCCGGCCGCGAGCGCGGGCGCGAGCTTGAGGCTCGTCAGCGGCAGCGGCGAGTTCCAGGGCATGATGCAGGCGACCACGCCCACGGGCTCGTACTTGGTGTAGTTGAACACGCCGGGCTTGTCGGAGGGTATGACCGAGCCCTCCATCTTGTCGGCCAGCCCGCCGTAGTAATAGTAGTAGCTCGACATGTAGCGCATCTGCATGAGGAGCTCGGCCAGCAGCTTGCCGTTGTCCTTCATCTCGATGCGCGCCAGCCACGCGGCGTTTTCGGCGATGAGGTCGCCCAGCTTGCGCAGGAGCGCGCCGCGCCGCGATGCCGACAGGGCAGGCCAGGGGCCGCTCGTGAACGCGCGATGCGCCGCCGCCACGGCGCGGTCGGCGTCGGCGCCGTTGCCGCGCGGAATGCGCGCCCAGGCCCTGCCCTCCACCGGGTCCTCGCTGTCGATCCACTGCCCCGACTGCGGGTCGGTGAAGGCGCCGTCGATGTACAGTCCGTAGCGGGCGAGCCCGTCGGCGGTCGGCGTGGCAGGAAGGCCGGGCGTGTCGGGAGCGAGCCGCACGGCCGCCGTGTCGTCCATGGTTCCCCGGCGATTCCCAAAATTGGTATTGTCATACTATCATTGATACCAATTCGCCGACGGCGCGAATCACTTTCCCGGGAGACGGACGATGAGGCATCAGGCTAGGACGTTGGTGACGGCGCTCGCGGGCGCCGCCGTGCTCGCATCGGGCGCCGCCGCGGCGCGCGAGCTCATGGTCGTCGGATTCGGCGGGCCCTTCCAGGACAACGCGAGGATCGCGCTGTTCCAGGGCTATGCGAAGGCCACCGGCCAGCCCGTCAAGGACGACGTCTACAACGGGGAGATGGCGAAGGTCTACTCGATGGTCAAGTCGGGCGACGTGACCACCGACGTGATCATGGTCGAGGCGCCCGAGCTCATCCGCGGCTGCGAAGACGGCATCTTCGAGAAGATGGACTGGAGTGTCGTCAAGAAGGACAAGTTCATTCCCGGCGGCACGACGACCTGCGGCGCAGGCGCAGTGCTCTGGGGCGTAACGCTTTTCTATGATCCGGCCAAGGTCCAGAACGGCCCCGACACCTACGCCAAGCTCTGGGACGTGAAGACGTACCCCGGCAAGCGTCTGCTGCGCCAGTCTCCGAAGACCACGCTGGAGATCGCACTGCTCGCCGACGGCGTGCCGCCCGCGGACGTGTACAAGGTGCTCGCCACGCCCGCCGGCCAGAAGCGCGCGTTCGACAAGCTCGACCAGATCAAGCCGCAGCTCATGTGGTGGAAGTCGGGCACGCAGCCGGTGCAGCTCATCGCGAGCGGCGACGCGACGTACGCGGTCGGATTCACCGGGCGGATCGTGCGCGCCAACGACGGCGGCGCCAAGTACCCGCTGCTCTGGAAAACGCTGCTGTACTCGGTCGACTACTGGGCGGTGGTGAAGGGCTCGCCGAACGCGAAGGAAGGGATGAAGATGATCGAGTGGATCACCGACACCAAGCCCCTGCTCGCCCTCGCCGACATCTACGCCGTGTCGCCCGCCAACAAGGAGGCCGCGGCCAATCCCGCGCTGTCGGTGAAGAACCCCGGCATGCTCTCCTCGCACGTCGACGGCGGCCTGTTCATCGACACCGAGTTCTGGGTCGCCAACGGCGAGGACCTCGAGCAGAAATTCAACGCGTGGCTCGCGAAGTAAGCGGCGCGTAACATCGGAGGATGGCGACGAGGACGAACCTCCTTGCGGCCGGCCTCATCGCGCCGCTGCTGATCCTCGTCGTCGCAAGCTTCGTCGTTCCGCTTCTCGTCACGCTCTACACCGCGGTCGGCAATCCGGAGGTGCGCGACACGCTGCCGCGCACCGCGGCGGCCGTGCGCGCGTGGAACGGCGAAGGACTGCCGCCGGAAGCCGCGTTCGCGGCAATCGCGGAGGAGCTCGCACAGGCGCAGGAAGGGCAGTCGATCGGCCAGCTCTCGCGGCGCCTGAACTTCGAGCAGCCGGGCATGCGCGCGCTGCTCCTCAAGACCGCGCGCGCGAAAGCCGACCTCGCGCCGCCGTTCAAGGACGCGCTCGTCGCCCTCGACGCGCGCTGGGGCGAGGCGGACCTGTGGCGCCTCGTCAAGCGCAACACCGCGCGCGCGACGCCGCTCTTCTTCCTGCGCTCGCTCGACTTCTCCCTCGCCCCGGACGGCAGCATCGTCCGCGCGGGCAAGGACGACGCGGTGTTCCGCGCGCTCTTCGCGCGCACATTCGTGATCAGCTTCTGGGTGACCGTCTTGTGCGCGGTCATCGGCTACCCCGTCGCCTACACGCTCTCCACGCTGCCCCAGCGCTGGGCCAACGCGGCGCTGGCGCTGGTGCTGGTGCCGTTCTGGACGTCGATCCTCGTGCGCACCGCGGCGTGGTTCATCCTGCTCCAGCGCGAAGGGCCGGTGAACGCGCTCCTGCAATCGATGCACGTCGTCGACGCGCCGCTGACCATGATCTTCACCCGTTTCGCCGTGTACGTGGCGATGGTGCACGTGCTGCTGCCGTTCGCGATCCTGCCGCTGTACAGCGTGATGAAGGGCATCGACCCCGTCTATATGCGCGCCGCGGCGTCGCTCGGCGCCCCCGCGTGGAAGCGCTTCCTGAGGGTGTACCTGCCGATGACGATGCCGGGGGTGGCCGCCGGCGCGCTCATGGTGTTCATGCTCTCGGTCGGCTTTTATATCACGCCGGCGCTCGTCGGCGGCCCCGACGACCAGATGGTGAGCTACTTCATCGCCTTTTTCACCAACCAGACGATCAACTGGGGAATGGCCGCGGCGCTGGCGTGCCTCTTGCTCGCGATGACGGGCATTCTCGTGGTCGTCGCGCGCCTGGTCGTGCCGGGGTTCCGCATCGGGACGGTGGGCCTGTGATCGTCACGCGCGCATTCACGGTGCTGGTGCTGCTGTTCCTCATCGCACCCATCGCCGTCGTCTTTCCGCTCTCGTTCTCCTCCGGGGAGCTTCTGACCCTGCCCACGCCCGGCTGGTCGTGGCGGTGGTACGAGGACTTCTTCACGAGCAGCAAGTGGCTGCTCGCCACGCGCAACAGCTTCGTCGTCGGCATCGCGACCGCGGCGCTCGCCACCTTCCTCGGCACGATGTGCGCCCTCGGCATCTTCCTCGGGCGCTTCCGCGGCAAGGCGATCCTCATCGCGCTGCTGTCGACGCCGATGGTCGTCCCGGTCGTCGTGACCGCGATCGCCGTGTACTTCGCGTTCTCCTTCGTGGGGCTCAACAACACGCTCGCGGGGCTCGTCCTCGCGCACACCGTGCTGTCCGTGCCGTACGTTCTCATCACGGTGCTCGCCACGCTCTCGACGTTCGACCGCAACCTGCTCAAGGCGGCCGCTACCTGCGGTGCACCGCCGCACATCGCGTTCATGCGCGTGGTGCTGCCGCTCATCGCGCCGGGGGTCGCCACCGGCGCGCTCTTCGCGTTCGCCACGTCGTTCGACGAGCTCGTCGTCGCCATTTTCGTGTCGAGCCCGGGACAGTTCACGCTGCCGCGCCAGATGTACGCCGGGCTGCGCGAGTTCTTGAGTCCCACCATCGCCGCGGCGGCTGTCCTGCTCATCCTGTGCTCGGTGCTCCTCCTCGCCGGCAACGAGATGATCCGCTCGCGGGCGAAGCTGCGCACGGCCGAGGCCGACCCGGCCGAGCCGAACTAGGGGCATGGAGCCCATCGTCACCTTCGAGAAGGTGAGCAAGGCCTACGACGGCAGGACGCTCGTCGTCAACGCGCTCGACCTCGCCCTCGCCCGCGGCGAGTTCCTCACCCTTCTCGGCCCCTCGGGCTCGGGCAAGACGACCACGCTCATGATGCTCGCCGGGTTCGAAGACCCGACGTCCGGCACCATCACCCTCGAAGGCAGGCGTCTGAACAACGTGCCCGCGCACAAGCGCGGCATCGGCATGGTGTTCCAGAACTACGCGCTTTTCCCGCACATGAGCGTCGAGGAGAACCTCGCGTTCCCGCTGCAGATGCACGGCGTGCCCCGATCGCAGATCGCGCCGCGCGTGACGCGTGCGCTCGAGATGGTGCGCCTGCCGCAGCTTCGCGACCGCAAGCCCGCCCAGCTCTCCGGCGGCCAGCAGCAGCGCGTCGCCGTGGCGCGGGCGCTCGTCTACGGCCCGCGCCTCGTGCTGATGGACGAGCCGCTCGGCGCGCTCGACAAGCAGCTGCGCGAGCAGATGCAGCTCGAGATCAAGCATCTGCACGACGAGCTCGGCGTGACGATCGTGTACGTAACGCACGACCAGTCGGAGGCGCTCACGATGTCCGACCGGATCGCCGTGTTCCATCACGGGCGCATCCAGCAGCTTGCCAAGCCTGCCGACCTCTACGAGCATCCGGCGAACGCGTTCGTCGCGTCGTTCATCGGCGAGAACAACCGCTTCGACGGCGAGCTCGTCGCGCGCGAGGGCTCGTCGTGCCGCGTGCGCCTGCGCGACGGCACCGGCGTGGCCGCGTCGATCGCGTCCGATCTGGCGGCCGGCGCGCCGGTCGTGCTCTCGCTGCGGCCGGAGAGCGTGACGATCGGCGACGGCGCGGCGCCGAACCGCCTTCCCGCGCAGCTTCTCGAGGTGATCTACCTCGGAGACCACTGCAAGCTCCGCTTGCGCGTGGCGGGGAGCGAGGAGTTCATCGCCAAGGTTCCCGCGACGTCCGCCGCCGGCTGGAGCCGCGGCGACGCCCTGACGGTGTCGTGGCCGGCGAGCGCGTGCATCGCGCTGCCCGCCTCGTGAGCCGGTGTCCCGAGTCAGTCCACGCTCGCCCCCGACACCTTCACGGCCTCGGCCCACTTCGCGATCTCGTCCTCGACGAACTTGCGGAACTCGGCCGGCGAATCGGGCACGAGCTGGCTGCCCAGCTCGCGCATCTTCTGCTGCACGTCGGGCATCTGCATGACTTCGACCAGGTCCGCGGAGAGCTTGGCGACGATCGGCGCCGGCGTGCCCTTGGGCGCGAAGAAGCCTGCCCACGGCGCCGCCGCGAATCCCGGGAAGCCCTGCTCGGCGATCGTGGGATAGTCCGGCGACGCCGGCATGCGCGTAGCCGTCGTGATCGCGATGAGCTTGAGCGTGCCGGCCTTCACGTGGGGCTGCACCGCGGGCAGGCCCGTGATGCCGACCTGGATCTGGCCGCCGACCAGATCGTTGACCATCGGCGCCCCGCCCTTGTAGGGCACGTGGACGATCGAGAAGCCGCCCCTCGCCTTGAGGAGCTCCATGGTCAGGTGCGAAGCCGTGCCGTTGCCGTCGGAGCCGTAGCTGTAGCCCGTGGGGTTCGCCTTGAGCAGCGCGATGAGCTCGGGCAGCGTGCTTGCCGGCACCTTCGCGTTGACGACGATGGCGTTGGGAAAAACGGTCGCGAGCGTCAGCGGCTCGAAGTCGCGCAGCGGGTGGTAAGGCATCGACTTCATGAGCGACGTGTTGATCGCATGGGAGCCGGTCACGCCCAGGAGCAGCGTGTAGCCGTCGGGCTTTGCCTTCGCGACGAGGTCGGAGCCGACGTTGCCGCCCGCGCCCGCGTGATTCTCGACCACCACGGGCTGGCCCCACTTCTTGGCGAGCTTCTCGCCGATCAGGCGGGCCGTGATGTCGGTGGCGCCCCCGGCCGCGAAGGGCACGACGATCTTCACCGCGTGGGACGGGTACGGCGCGTCCTGCGCGACCGAAGCCAGGGCGGGAAGGGCGGCGAAAGCAGCGATGAGGAGACGTTTCATTTTGGCGTGAACGTAGGAAGAGCTCATGCTTGGATCGAAGTATCGCCGAGCAGCCGCCGCCTCGCTTCGTCGAGCTCCTCGGCGTGCACATCCTGCGTAACGAGCACCACCGCGCCGCAGCCGAGCGAGGCAGGCAACGTTGGAATCCCTTGCGGCGCGCTGAACAGGCGCAGCACGCCGTGCAGCGCACGCGCCTCGCCATCCTCCATGCGCACGGCACCTTTCATGCGCAGCAGCCGCGCGCCCAGCGTGCGCTGCGACCACTGGACGAAATCCGCGTAGCGCGCCCACGTCAGCGGCTCGCAAAACCGGAGGCTGATCGTCGCGATGCCCTGCTCGGCCAGGTGATCATGGCCTTCGTGGCCGTGCGCGCCAAGGGCTGGAACGTGCCCGCTTTGCGCATCGACGAACACAGCACCGCCCAGCGCGGCGTGGGGATTGAGCGCGCGAAGCCGGGCCTCGATCGGTGCGCCGTCGGCGAGATCGCGCTTCGACACGACGAGCCGATCCGCGACCGCCACCTGCCGCCGCGCTTCCTCGAAGCGGTCGAGATGCGCCGCCGCGTTCATCGCGTCGACCACGGTCACGATGCTGCCCAGGCGGTAGTGGCGCGCGATCGCGCTGTCGAGCGCCAGCGTGGCGGCGATGGGACCCGGGTCCGCGACCCCGGTCGTCTCGATCACGACGCGCGCGAACGCGGGAAGCGCCTTCCGCTCGCGACGGAAGTACAGGCTCTCGAGCGTCTCCTGCAGCGAGTTGCCGAGGGCGCAGCACAAGCACCCGGAGTCGAGCAGCACGACGTCGTCCTCGAACCCGCGGTCGACCAGCAGGTGATCGAGCCCGATTTCGCCCAATTCGTTGATCACGACCGCGGTGTCCGCGAGCGCCGGCTCGCGCAGGAGACGCGCGAGGAGCGTCGTCTTCCCGCTCCCGAGGAATCCCGTGAGAAGGTGGACGGGGAGCGCGCTCACGAGGGACCGGATCAGCCCGCCGGCGCGACGAAGGGGGCGCGCACGGGCAAACCGCCGAGGTACGCCTGCACTTCGGCCGCCGGCACGACATCGGCGTACTTGCAGTTGAGGTCGAACAGGTTGATCGCGTGGCTCGCCTCGAACCGGTCGAACGCGCACTCCTCCGGGATCACGACCTTGAAATTGTACGAGTAGGCATCGACCGCGGTGGCGCGCAGGCAGCCCGACGTCGTGCATCCGGTGAGGATCAGCGTGTCGATGTCGAGGAAGTTGAGATGGCTCATGAAGATCGTGCCGAAGAAGCACGACGGCTTGCGCTTCGCGATGCGCAGGTCCTGATCGCGGGGGGCGAGCGGCTCGACCGTCTGCGTGGCGTGCGTGCCCTCGAGCACGGTCTTCTCGGCGCCGCGATGGCTCTTGCCGACCTGCACGCCGCTGTCGAGGAGGTCGGCGCGGCGCGCGCTCTCCGTGTAGAACACGGGCAGGTTCTTCTCGCGCGCGAGATGCAGGAGCGGCTCGATGTGCGCCACGGCGTCCCAGGCCTCGCGGCCGCAGTGCGTGCGGTACTGCTTCAAGCCGTCGAGGATGTCCTCGGGCTCGTCACCGCAGAAGTTGTATTGGACGTCGATGATGAAAAGCGCCGGACGCGTGCCGAAGCCGCCGCGCTTGCCGTAGCCGGCCTGCGCCAGGACCCTGCGATCGCGCTCGGTGAGAAAGCGATCCCAGATGCGTTGCGTGCTCACGTGAGTCCTTCGTGTTCTAGGTGCGGAACAGATAGCGGCCTCCGGGCCGCTCGCGGACCGACGGCTCCACCCGCCCGTCGGACATGATCCTGCGGCCGCGCACGTAAGTGGCCACGGGCCAGCCGGTGAGCGTCTTGCCTTCGTACGGCGAGTAGTCGGCGAACGATTCGAGCGCCGGCGGGTCGACCGTGCGCGCGAGATCGGGATCGACGACCGCGAGATCGGCGTCGTAGCCGACCGCAAGCGCGCCTTTGTTCCCCATGCGGTAGATACGCGCCGCATTGCCGCAGAGCACCGCAGCGAGGCGCTCGGGCGCGATGCCGCGCCGCCGGCAGCCTTCGTCCAGCACGATCGGCAGCATCGTGGCCACGCCGGGAAAGCCGTTGCTCGAAGCCCAGATGCCCTTGCCCGCCTTGGTGGCGCGCTTGCGCGGCACGTGGTCGGTGCCCACGGTGTCGATCGAGCCGTCCGCGATGCCTTCCCACATCGCGTCGACGTCCGCGCGCCCGCGGATGGGCGGATTCACCTTCGCCAGCACGCCCGCCGGCGATTCGTCGTCGAGGAACAGGTAGTGCGGGCAGGTCTCGACGTAGATCGGCGTCCTCGTGCGGCGGCGGTGGCGGCGCACCTCGTCGAGCGCCTCCCTGCTCGACAGGTGCACGATGTTGACCGGGCAGCCGGCCTTGCCCGCGAAGTAGCATGCGCGGTGCACGTTCTCCGCCTCGAGGAAGTCGGGACTCTGCTCGTTCCATGCTTTGAGGTCGTCGCGGCCCGCCGCGCGCAGCGACTCCCGAAGATAGGGAATCACCTCGACGTTCTCGCAGTGAACGCCGAGCACCGCGCCCGGAATCGCTGCGGTCGCCTTGCACGCGGCATACAGCAGCGCGTCGTCGATCTCGGTGAAGCCCTGCGCGAGCCCCGCGGCGCCCTTGTACATGAGGTAGAGCTTGTACGACGTCACGCCGAAGCGGCGGGAGCACTCGGCGAGCGTGTCGACATGCAGGTGGCTCGTGATCCCGAAGTGGAGGCCGAAGTCGATGCAGCTCTGCGCCGCCGCGCGATCGCGGTACGCGTCGAACGCCGTGCGGAAATCGGCCGTGCGGTAGAACGAGAGCGCCGACGTGACGCCGCCCAGCGCCGCGGAGCGCGATTCGGTCAGGAAGTCGGTCTCGGGCGAGCCGAAGCCGAAGTGCACGTGGGGGTCGATGATCCCCGGCATGATCCAGCGTCCGGCGCAGTCGACAGCGTCGTTTGCCGGCAAGTCTTCGCCCGGAGCGAGCAGCGCGCCGATGCGGCCGTCGTGCACGCCGACGGAACCGCGAACGCTGCCGAAGCCGGGCATCACGAGCAAGCCGTCGCGCAGAAGAAGGTCGAGCTTCATCGTGAGATTCGCAATCCGCGCATCGCCGGCGCGTTTGCCGCGCCCATTGGTATTATGTATGATACATGTGACATGAAGCAACCTGCCACGGCCCGCGGGCGCAAGCGCGGCTGCGCGCGATGAGCGAGCCGCCTCACGTCCTCGTTGCCGGCGCCGGGCCGGTCGGGCTCGCCGCCGCACTGACGCTGGCCGACGCGGGCATCGCGGTGACGCTCGCCGAGAAGCGCCCGGGCTTGAGCGGCGCCTCGAAAGCGTCCACGTTCCATCCGCCGACGCTCGCGATCCTGCATCGTCTGGGTGTGCTGGAGGAAGTGCAGCACCGCGGACAGGTCGCCGACCGCGTCCAGTACCGCACTTCGAGCGACGGCGTGTTCGCCGAATTCTCGCTGTCTGCGCTCAAAGACGTCACGCCGTTCCCGTACCGGCTGCACCTCGAGCAGGCGCAGGTGACGCCGATCATGCTCGAGCGCCTGCGCGCGCACCGCCATGCGCGCGTGCTGTTCGACGCCGAGGTGCAGCACGTCGCGCAGCACGGCCCGCGCGTGGTGATGCGGGTCCGCCACGGCGCCGGGCACGAGACGCTGGACGGCGCGTTCCTGGTTGCGGCCGACGGCAGCCGCAGCGACGTGCGGGAGGCACTCGGCATCGCGTTCGACGGCGAGGAATATCCGGACAAGATTCTGCGCGTGATGACCGACGACGACCTCGGCGCGCTGCTGCCGGGTATCGCGCCCGTCACGTACCTGTGGAACGGCCTGAAGTCGGCGAGCTTTCTGCGCATGCCCGACTGCTGGCGCATCATCCTGCGCGTGCCGAAGGAGGTCGACGACGCGCAGGCGCTCGAACCGGCATGGATCCTGCCGCGGCTTCGCGAGGTCATGCCCCACATCGAGCGGTTGCCGAACGTCGTGATGAAGGACATCTACGGCGTGAGCAAGCGCGTGGCGTCGCGGTACCGCGACAGCCGCGTGATCCTGGCCGGAGACAGCGCGCACGTGACCAACACGCGCGGCGGCATGAACATGAACTGCGGCATCCACGACGCGTACGCGATCGCCGGCGCCATCGCGGACGCCGTGAAAAGCGGCGATACATCGCGGGTGGAGGCCGCAGCCGACGAACGCCGCCGCGTGGCCACACAGATGCTCATCCCGCGCACCGACCGCAACGTCGCGGGCGGGCCGGCGTGGCTCGAGCATGTGCGCGCGATGGCGAGCAACGCAGCGAAAACGCTCGCGTACCTCCATAGCTCCGCCATGCTCGACATGGCGCCCGCCGCGTGATCGCGAGCGGCGATATCGCCGCGGTACGGCCGCCGGCGTGGGGCGGCGTGCTGGTGCCGCCGTCGAATCCCTGCGTCGAGCCCGAGCTCGCACGTTGTGTCGAGTCGGCGATGACGCTGTTCGCGGCGCGCTTTCCGGTGATGCCGGGAACCACGCTCGAGGAGCGCAACCGGCGCTACCTCGAATCGTATGGTCAATCAGTCACCGCGTTCGGCGAGCTCGCGCTCGCGGGGATCGCGATCGGCCTTACGGGCCCATCGTACCGCCTGTTGCCCGACGGCGACCGCGCGCTGGCGCGCGAGCTCACGCGCGCCGCGGGGCGGCCGGTGATCACCGCGAGTGTGGCCATCGCCGACGCGCTGACCGCGATCGGCGCACGCCGCCTGTGCCTCGTGTCGCCGTATCCGCCGTGGCTCACCGAGGAGGCGCTCGGCTACTGGGGCGCGGCCGGCCACGAAGTGGTGCAAGTGGTCGAGATCTCGGAGACGTTCAAGGCGTACACCCTCACGCCCGACGAGATCGGCGCCGCCCTCGCGTCGGTCGATCACGGCGCAACCGACGCGATCGTGATGAGCGGAACCGGCATGCTCACGCTGCCGTCGATCCTCGCCGCCAGATGCGCGCCGTCGCGACCCATCCTGTCGTCCAACCTTTGCTGCGCGTGGTGGCTCCTGCGCGGCGCCGGCCTGCGCGCGGGGTCGGAGACGTTCTCCCGCGCCGCGCCCGAGCTCGCGGCACGCCTGTCGTCGTGAGCGGGTTCGAGCGGTCGGCGGCGTACCACGAGCGCGCGTGCAAGGTGCTTCCGCGCGGCGTCTCGTCGTCGCCGCGCGCCACACAGCGTCCCGTCCCGATCGTGATCGCGCGTGCCGAGGGCGCGCGCGTGACCGACGTCGACGGCAACACGTACGTCGACTACGCGATGGGCTACGGCCCCCTCATCCTCGGGCACAGCCCGCCGGTTGTGCTGGACGCGCTGCACCGCGAGCTCGCGATGGGCCTGCGCGTCGGCGGCGTGACCGCCGTCGAGGCGGAGCTTGCCGAGCGCATCGCGCGGCTCATGCCGGGCGCGGCGATGAGCTCGTTCCTGTCGACCGGCACCGAGGCATGCCAGCTTGCGCTGCGCCTCGCGCGCGCGGTCACGGGGCGCATGACCGTGGTCAAGTTCCGCTGTCATTATCACGGCTGGTCCGACACGATCCACGTCGCGACCGAGCCGATGCGCGACGGGCCTTCGACAGGGGGGCAGGATCCGGACGCGCTGCGCCACGTGAACGTGCAGGACTGGGGCGACGCGGACGCGCTGTCGGCGCTGCCCGCGAGCGAGATCGCCGCCGTGATTATGGAGCCCGCCGCGATCAACGCCGGATGCTTCGAGCCGCCCGCGGGGTTCCTGGAGCGTGTCCGCGCCTGGACGGCGGCGCACGGCATCGTGCTCGTGTTCGACGAGGTGATCACGGGATTCCGCATGGCGTTGGGCGGCGCGCAGGCGCGTTACGGCGTGGCGCCCGACCTCACGGTGCTCGGCAAGGCGCTCGGCGCGGGCCTGCCGATCAGCGCCGTTGCGGGGAGTTCGCGGATGCTCGCGCCCATCGCCTCGGGCGCGGTGTCGCAGCGGGGCACGTACAACGGCAACCCGATGTCGGTGGCGGCCGCGGTGGCGTGCCTCGACCATCTCGAAGCGAACGCGAGCGACATCTATCCCCGGATGGAGCGTTACGCGGCGGCCATCGCGGAGCACGTGCGCGCCGCCGCCGTGCGGGCCGGTGTCCCGGTGACGGGGAACCGCGCGGGGCCGTGCGTGCAGCTCTTCGCCGGCGCGTCGTCGGTCCCGTCGCTGCCGGACCTGGCCGCCGTCGACAAGGAGCGCACGCTCGATCTCACGGGGGCGCTGGTCGAGCGCGGCGTGGCCGCGCTGCCGCGCGGCATGATGTACCTCTGCGCCGCGCATACCGACGACGACATCGCACGTACGCTGGACGCGCTGACCGGCGCCATCGGGCATCTTGCCGCCGCCTCCTAGCTCATGCATTCTGGCGCGCAATGCCCGCGCCTGCCTCACCGCTCGACGTCGCCAACACGATCGTGCGCAATCTCGTGCCGGTCTGCGGCATCCTGTTCATGGGATGGTCGGCACCGACCGTGCTCGTGCTCTATTTCGCGGACACGATGCTCGCGATCGCGGTGATGTTCGCGGGGCTCATGCGTTACTTCATGCCGCCGCCGAAAGACGACGGCTGGGCGGCGCGTGTCAACTCCGAGGTCGGCTGCGTCGCGCTCGCGCTGTTTCTCGCCGCGTTCTTCGCCGTTCCGATGGGCATGCCGGTGTTCATCCTGCTCGCCGCCACCGGCGTGTCGATGCGCGAGCTCGTCTCCGATCCGTCGTTCCGGGTGGGCCTCGTGCTGCAGGCGATCGCGGCGTTCTGGTCGTGCGCCGGGCTCTACCTGGCGCTGCGCACCCAGACGCCGGAGCAGCTGCGGCTCAAGCGCCGCTTCGCGCTCGTGTTCCTGCGCTGGATCGCGGTGCTGGCGGCGACGTACACGGGCATCGTCTTTCTGTTCGGCCGCTTCGCGCCGTTCGTATTCGTCGCGATCTACGTGGGCGTGAGCATCTTCGCGGACATCGCGCCCGACAAGTTCCTGCGCGCGATGCCGGGCGGCGCGGAGGACGCCGATCCGCTGCCTGGCGCTCCACCGCCGCCGCGGCCGCCGTTGACCGGTCGCAAGCGCGGCGATCTGGCGCGAGAACCGCCGCGCAAGCCTAGTTGATCTCCGCCGCGGTGCCGGGCGCGGGCGTGAAGCCCAGGTCGCCGCGCGCGAGCGCAGCGTCGCGGCCGCCGAACTGTGCGAGCAGGTCGGCCTGCCGCGCCTTCGCGCGCGCGTCGACGGCCACGGGATCGAGGATCGCGCGCAGCCGGCGCTCGCCTTCGGCGAGGGTCGCCGCATGCCGTGGATCTTCGGCAAGGTCGGTAAGCTCCTCCGGATCGGCCGCGAGGTCGAACAGCTGCGGGCGGTAGGCCGCGTAGTGGCAATACTTGAAGCGCCCGAAGCGCAGCATGTAGGCTGCCGCGACCGATGCGGTCGCGTGGTACTCGGACACCACGGGCCGCGCCGGCCGCGCGCCTTCAGCAAGCGCGAAGAGCGAAGCGCCGGGAAGATCGCGCCCGCCGACGCGCGGCGGCAGGCCCGTGGCTTCGAGAATCGTGGGCGCACAATCGATGAGCGAGGCGGGCGTGTCGACGACACGGCCGCGGGGCACGTCAGGGCCGGCGAGTATGAGCGGCACGCCAGCGCTCTCTTCGTACAGCGTGGACTTGCCCCACAGGCCGCGCGCGCCCGCGTTGTCGCCGTGATCGCTCGTGTAGATCACGCGGGTGCTGTCGAAAAGGCCGCAGTCGTGCAACGCGGCCAGGACGTGTCCGACGTTCTCGTCCATCGTCGACACGAGCCCGCTGTAACCCGCGATCGCGCGCTTCACGTCGGCCGCGCAGGCGAAGTGCGTGTCGTAGTCGACCGTACGGGCATAGTCGTCGAGGTACGGATGATGCGGGCGCTCGGCATGCGCGTATTGCTTGGGCATCGCCAACGCTCGCTGCCAATAGCGGTAGTACCAGTGCGGCGGCGCGGTCAGCGGAAAGTGGGGCAGCACGAACGAGACGAACAGGACCCACGGCTTGTCGCGCCACTTCGGCGCCTCCTCGTGCAGCCAGACCTGCGCGCGCGCGGCGATGTCGCGGTCGTACGCGGCGTATGCGGACTCGCCTGGACCGGCGCGCTTCGCCATCTTGTCCCCACCCTTGCGCATCGGGATGTTCTCGCGCACGAGGCCCTTGACGTCGCCGATGCCGTCGACGATGTGCATGGGCACGATCTCTTCGCAGAAGCCGTGGTCGTCGCCGACGCGGCCGCGGAAGTGCAGCTTGCCGATCGACACCACGCGGTGGCCGGCGTCGCGCAGCGCGTGATGCCAGCTCGGGATCGCGCCGTCGTAAGCGTCGGCGTTGTCGAAGTAGCCGATGTCGTGAACGTAGCGGCCGACGGCGAAACCGGCGCGGGCCGGCACGCAGATCGGGCACGTCGTGTAGGCGGAAGCGAAGCGCGTGCCGCGGGCGGCGAGCGCATCGAGGTTCGGCGTGGCGATGAAGGGATGCCCGGCCGACCCGAGGAACTTCGGATTGTGCTCGTCGGACATCAGCACGAGGAGGTTGGCCGGCTTCACGCAAAAAGTATCGCACGGCGTTATGCTTACCTGTCGCATCACCGGCCTTTGGGGGCTGCATGAAGCGTCTCGTCCGACTCGCAGCGCTCGCGCTTCTCGCGGTCAGCGTGGCCGCCCTCGGCCAGGGCTACCCGTCGCGCCCGGTGAAGCTCGTCGTCGCGGACAGCCCGGGCGGCGCGCCCGACCAGCTCGCCCGCATGCTGGCGGAGAAGCTCTCGCCGGGGCTCGGCCAGCCGGTCGTGGTCGACAATCGCGCGGGCGCGGGCGGCGCGCTGGGCGCCGATTACGTGGCGAAGTCGCCGGCCGACGGCTACACGCTGCTCGTGACCACGTCGGCGATCTACGCCATCCTGCCCAGCCTGCGCAAGAACCTGCCTTACGACACCGTGAAGGACTTCGCCCCGATCGCGCGCATCGCCACCGCCTCCAACGTGCTCGTCGTCAGCAACACGCTCCCGGCGAAGAACGTCGCCGAGCTCGTGAAGCTCGCCAAGGAGAAGCCGGGGGCGCTGAACTACGCGTCGGCCGGCGTGGGCACGCCGGCCCACCTCGCCGGGGAGATGCTGAACCTGCTGGCGGACATCAAGGTCACGCACGTGCCGTACAAGGGCGCCGCACCGGCGCTGCTCGACGTCATCGCGGGCAACGCGCAGTACATCATCACCTCGCCGATCGCCGCGGGCGCGCACATGAGCGCCGGGCGCGTGCGCGCGCTCGCCACGACGGGGTCCGAGCGCAACCCGAGCCTCCCCGAGCTGCCGACGATCGCCGAGACCGTGCCAGGTTACGAGATCACCCAGACGTGGGGAATCGTCGCGCCCGCGGGCACGCCGCCGGAAGTCGTAGGCCGCCTGAGCGACGAGATCGTCAAGGTCATGGGCCAGCCCGACGTGAAGGAGCGCGTGCTCGCGACCGGCGCGGCGCCCGCCGCCGACCGGCCTGCCGTCTTCCAGGCGTTCATGGCGAAGGAGCGGGAGCGGATGGCAGAGGTGATCGCCAAGAGCGGGATCGTCATGACCGACTGAAGGCGCGCCGGACCGGGGCCTGCCGGCCCCACGCGCGTCAGGGGTATTAACTGTCTTGACAATTACTGTCTAGACAATATAATCGCTGCCATGACAGTCAAGTTGCAGGCAAGACAGCCGTCGAAGGCCCGGGCCCCCAAGGCGCGCTCGGTCCGCCCGGGCGGCGCCGACTTCTACCGCGGCGACGAGTATCCGATTGCGGACAGCATCGGCTATCTCATCAAGCGGCTGCGCATCCTGCAGGAGCGCCTGGTCGACGACGAGATGGCCGAGCACGACTTGACCGGCGTGCAATGGGGTCCGCTGCTGCTCATCCATCACGGCATCGGCACCACGGCCGCGGAGATCGCGCGCTGGGGCTGCGTCGATACCGGTGCGGTGACGCGGATGCTCGACCGCCTCGAAGCCAAGGGCCTGGTCAGGCGCACACCGTGTCCCAACGACCGCCGCGTCATGCAGCTCGCGCTCACGCCCGAGGGCGAGAAGCTGTGCCGCGAGATTCCCTTCGGGCTTGCGCGCGTGTCCAACAACCTCCTGCGCGGCTTCACGCGCGAGGAATTCGAGACGCTCAAGGACTTGCTGCGCCGCCTGCTGGCCAACGCCGAGCGGCCCTGACGTCCATTTTCCCCAGGCGGTCCCCAGTGAACGAGACCTTCACTCGCTTTCGATCCGTCGCCGTCGCCGTCGCGGTCGTGGCGTTGGCGGGTTGCGCCACCGTCGACCGCGAAGCCGCGCCGCAGACCGAAGTTCCCGTGGCCGCGCTGGGTGGAACGGCAACGGCGGTGGAATGGCCGCGCGACGACTGGTGGCGCCGCTACGACGATCCGCAGCTCGACGCCCTGATCGCCGACGGCCTGGCCGGCAGCCCCACGCTCGCCGCCGCCCGCGCCCGCATCGCCCGCGCCAACGCGGCGGCCGGCGTCGCGCGCGCAGCGCTCCTGCCCGAAGTCGCCGGTAACGCGACCGCGACGTACCAGCGGTTCTCCGAGAACTACATTTTCCCGCCGCCGCTCGGCGGCACCTGGCAGACCGACGCACGCCTCGCGCTCGACGCGAGCTGGGAGATCGACTTCTGGGACAAGAACGGCGCCGCCCTGCGCGCCGCGCTGTCGCAGGCGCAAGCGGCGTCCGCCGAGGAGCAGGCCGCGCGCCTGACGCTCACCACGACCATCGCGCGCGCCTACTTCGACCTGCAGCGGCTGTTCGCGCAGCGCGAGGTGTCGCGCAGCGCCATCGTCCAGCGCGAGGACATCGTGCGGATCACCAACGAGCGCTTCACGGCGGGCCTCGACACCAAGGTCGAGGTGCGCCAGGCGGAAGCCGCGCTCGGCACGGTGCGCACGCAGCTCGCGCAATACGACGACGCGATCGGCGTCGCGCGCAATCGCCTGGCGGCACTGGTCGGCGCGGGTCCTGCGCGCGGCGAGGGCATCGCAGCCGCGGCGCCGTCGGCGCCGGCCGCGCAGCTTCCTTCGTCGATCCCGCTCGATCTTCTCGGCCGCAGGCCCGAGATCGCCGCCTCGCGCTGGCGCGTGGACGCCTCGCGCGAGGACATCAAGGTGGCGCGCGCGCAGTTCTATCCCAACGTCAACGTGGTCGCGTTCGCGGGCTTGAGCTCGCTCGGGCTGTCGAACCTGCTGCTCGGCGCGAGCTCGATTTTCGGCGTCGGTCCCGCGATCCACCTGCCGATCTTCGAGGGCGGACGGCTCAACGCCAACCTGCAGGGACGCGAGGCGGACGCCGACTTCGCCGTGTCGACGTACAACCAGACGGTGGTCGACGCGGTGCACGATCTGGCCGACGCCGTCACGTCGATCCGCGGCCTCGCCCGCACGTCGGAGGAGCAGGCGAAGGCGCGCACGGCCACCGACGAGGCGTACAGCCTCGCGGTGATCCGTTACCGCGCCGGCCTCGGCAACTACCTCACGGTCCTCGCCGCGCAGACGCAGCAGCTCGAGCAGGACCGTCTCAACGTCGATCTCAGGGCCCGCGCCTTCGAGCTCGACGTCAATCTCGCCCGCGCCTTGGGCGGCGGCTACGCGGATCCCGCGTACCCGAAGCTCGCCGCGACGCGGCAGGAGTAAGCGCAATGAACGAAGACGATCTCGAAGCCAAGAAGCCCAAGCGCCGGCGCGGCAAGCTGCTCGGCATGGCGGGGGGCGCTTTCGCCGTCGCCGGCCTCGCTTATCTCGTCTACTGGTACGTCGACGTTCGCAACTTCGAGCGCACCGACGACGCCTACGTGCAGGGCAATCTGGTGCAGATCACGCCGCAGGTCTCGGGCACGGTCATCGCGGTCAACGCCGACGATACCGACTTCGTGAAGGCGGGCGCGCCGCTCGTGGCGCTCGACCGCTCGGACGCCGAAGTCGCGGTGGCGCAGGCGCAGGCCGCGCTCGCGCAGACGGTGCGCGAAGTGCGCTCGCTCTACACGACCAACGCGACCGGCTCGGCTAACGTGACCTTGCGCGAAGCGGAAGTCGCGCGCGCCCGCGCCGACCTCGCCAAGGCGCAGGACGATCTGAACCGACGTCAGGTGCTCGTTTCGTCGGGCGCCGTCAGCGGCGAGGAGCTCAACCACGCGCAGTCCGGCGTGTCCAACGCGGCCGCCGCGCTCGCGGCGGCGCAAGCGGCGCTGGTCGCCGCGCAGCAGCAGCTCGCCACGAGCCGCGCGCTGACCGACGGCGCCACCGTGGAGACGCATCCCAACGTCGAGCGCGCGGCGGCGAAGCTGCGCGAGCAATACCTGGACTACGCACGCACGGTGCTGCCCGCGCCGGTGTCGGGCTACGTCGCCAAGCGCACGGTGCAAGTCGGCCAGCGCATTGCGCCGGGCGCGCCCCTCATGTCGATCGTGCCGCTCGATCAGGTCTGGGTCGACGCCAATTTCAAGGAGCTGCAGCTTCGCCACATGCGGATCGGGCAGCCCGTGACGCTGACCGCGGACGCGTACGGCACGTCGATCGTGTACCACGGCAAGGTCGCCGGCCTCGGCGTGGGGACGGGCAGCGCGTTCGCGCTCCTGCCCGCGCAGAACGCGACCGGCAACTGGATCAAGGTCGTGCAGCGCGTGCCGGTGCGCATCGCGCTCGACCCCGCCGAGCTCGCGCAGCACCCGCTTCGCGTGGGGCTGTCGACGGAAGTCAGCGTGAACGTCGCGGACACCTCCGGCGGCGCGCTCGCCGACGCGCCGCGCGCGAACACGGCGTACGCGACCAACGCGTTCGAGCGCAACGCCGAAGAAGCCGACGCGCTGGTGCGCGAGACGATCGCCGTCAACCTGGGCCGCGCGCCGGCGAAGGCGGAAAAGGCGCCTGTGGCCAAGCTGCCGGCCGCGCCGAACGCGGCCACGGTGCAGCACGGCTCCGACGCCGCGAACCGCGCCCGCGCGATGCTCTAGCGATCCCGCGTGAGCAGCGCAGCCACTCCTTCATCGGCGTCCGCGCCGCGGCGCGCGTCCGCGCCGCGGCGCGCGTCCGCGCCGACTGCCGCGGCCGTGGCGCCCCCGCTCAAAGGCGGGAAGCTCGTCGCGGGCACGATCGCGCTCGCCGCCGCGACGTTCATGATCGTGCTCGACACGTCGATCGCGAACGTGTCGATCCCCGCCATCTCCGGCGATATCGGTGTGAGCACGAGCCAGGGCACGTGGGTCATCACCTCGTTCGCGGTGGCCAACGCCATCGCCGTGCCGCTCACCGGCTGGCTCACCGTGCGCTTCGGCCAGGTGCGCCTGTTCTGTGCCTCCACGCTCCTGTTCATCTTCGCCTCATGGCTGTGCGGCCTCGCGCCGAACCTCGAGTCGCTCATCGCCTTCCGCGTGCTGCAAGGCCTGGTCGCCGGGCCGCTCATCCCGCTGTCGCAGGCGCTCCTGCTTTCGAGCTACCCACGCCAGCGCGCGGGCACCGCGCTCGCGATGTGGTCGATGACCACGCTGGTCGCGCCGGTGGCGGGGCCGCTGCTCGGCGGCTGGATCACCGACAACTATTCGTGGCCATGGATCTTCTTCATCAACATCCCGGTCGGCGCCGCCGCGATGTACGTCACGTACTCGATCTACCGCGACCGCGAGTCGGTCACGCGAAAGCTGCCGATCGATGCCGTCGGCCTCGGACTGCTCGTCGTGTGGATCGCCGCGCTGCAGATCATGCTCGACAAGGGCAAGGAGCTCGACTGGTTCGCAAGCGGCCAGATCGTGACCCTCGCGGTGGTCGCCGTGATCGGCTTCGTCTTCTTCCTGATCTGGGAGTTGAACGAGGAGCACCCTGTCGTCGACCTTACGCTCTTCGCGGGGCGCAACTTCACCGTGGGCGCGCTCGCGATGTCGATCGCCTACGGCGTGTTCTTCGGCGCCGTCGTGCTCCTGCCGCTGTGGCTGCAGACCCAGATGGGTTACACGGCGACCGAGGCCGGCTACGTGCTGGCCCCCGTCGGGTTCCTGGCCGTCATCATGTCGCCCATCGTCGGGCGCACGATCACGCGCATCGATCCGCGCCTCACCGCATCCGTGGCGTTCCTGCTCTTCGCGATCGTGAGCTACATGCGCTCCCGCTTCAACGTGCAGGTGGACACGTGGACGCTCATGATCCCGACCATCCTCCAGGGCGCCGCGGTCGCGTGCTTCTTCATTCCGCTCGTGTCGATCACGCTGTCGGGCCTGCCGCCCGACAGGATCGCCAGCGCCTCGGGCCTGTCCAATTTCGCGCGCATCACGGCCGGCGCGTTCGGAACTTCGATATCCACGACGGTCTGGGACAACCGCGCGATCATGCACCACGCGTACCTCGTCGAGGCTGCGAACCAGGGCAACGCGGCGATGAACCAGGCGATGTCGTCGATGCAGGGCGCCGGCATGAGTGCTTCGCAGGCGATGGCGAGCCTCGACCGCGTCGTCTGGGCGCAGGCGTACGTCTTGTCCGCCGACGACGTGTTCTACGCGTCGGCGCTCATTTTCCTCGCCCTGCTTCCGCTCATCTGGCTGACCAAGCGGACGCGCGGAGGCGCCGACGCGGGCGGCGCGCACTAGGAAACTAGGCTTCGCTCAACGCTGGCTCGACGGCTTCGAGCGCCTCCTCCAGAAGCTCGGGACCGGCGTCCCTGAGCGTCGCGTTGTCGGAGAGCATCTGGCGAAAGCGGCGGCCGCCGGGCCGTCCATGGTACAAGCCGAGCATGTGGCGGACGATCGTGCGCAACGGCACGCCTCGCGCGCGCTCGCGTGCCGCGTACGGCAGCATCGCGCGCAGGACCGTCTCGCGCGTCGGCGGTGCGGCGTCGTCGCCGAACAGTCGCCAGTCCACGGGCGCGAGGAACATCGGATCGTGATAGGCGACGCGGCCCAGCATGACCCCGTCGACTCGATCGAGCTCGCGCTCCACCGCCGTCCAATCGGCAAGCCCGCCGTTGATCACCACCGTGAGCGCCGGAAAGTCGCGCTTCAAGCGGTGCACGACCTCGTAGCGCAAGCGCGGCACCTCACGATTCTCCTTCGGCGAAAGCCCTTTCAATACGGCGTTGCGAGCGTGAACGATGAACACGTCGCAGCCCGCCTGCGCCACCGCGCCGACGAAGTCGCGCACGAATCCGTACTCCTCGCCCGCGTCGAGGCCGATGCGGTGCTTCACGGTCACCGGCAGCGCGACCGCATCGCGCATGGACGCCACGCACTGCGCGACGAGCGCGGGCTCGGCCATGAGGCACGCGCCGAAGCTACCGGTCTGTACCCTCTCCGACGGGCACCCGCAGTTGAGGTTGATCTCGTCGTAGCCCCATCGCTCGCCCAGCTTCGCCGCGCGCGCCAGCATGGCCGGGTCGCTGCCGCCGAGTTGAAGCGCGAGCGGATGCTCTTCGGGATCGAAGTCGAGATGGCGCGGCACGTCGCCGTGCATCAGCGCAGGCGCCGTCACCATCTCCGTGTACAGGCGGGCGCGGCGCGAGATCTGGCGCAGGAAGAACCGGCAGTGCCGGTCCGTCCAGTCCATCATGGGCGCAACACAAAATCGATGCGACAAGTCGTTCATTCAATTGATGTTGTGTGTGCTCAGTCAGTCCAGTAGATTATCGAGGCGGCTCGGCATTCTAGCGTCATGCGATCACGACCGTCTTCGATCCATTGCGGCGCGGCACCCGCAGATCGGTGGGCAAATTGGCCTAGGAGGCGTTGTCAGTGCACACGCGGCGCACGTGCCGAGGTCGTCTCATGTGCGCCAACTACCCTGCCATGCACGATCCCAAGCTGATTCTGGATTACGTTTACGACCACGAGGCCGCGCAACCTGGCGACGTGCTCCTCGTCCAACCTGTCGGCGGTGGCCGAGTGGTCGAATACACCTGGCACCGGATGTTGGATGAGGCGCGTCGCATGGCGGCACACCTGAAGAGCCGCGATTTCGGGCCCGGTGCGCGCATCGCTGTCCTGTCCAAGAATTGCGCCCACTTT
>Ga0335083_10001448_pt1 | contig 32677 bp, 32 predicted proteins | sample Lox_Sample_42_FD_206716 | JGI IMG/M metagenome (GOLD analysis project Ga0335083, IMG submission 206716) | Soil microbial communities from Loxahatchee National Wildlife Refuge, Florida, United States - Lox_Sample_4.2 | ecosystem: Environmental > Terrestrial > Soil > Wetlands | place: USA...
GAGGGCGCGGCCGAGGTGCTCGCGCCGGCGCAGAAGCTGGTCGTGCCGCGCCACGAGATCGCCGCGATCGCGGTGCAGACGCACGACAAGTTCCAGGCGTTCGTCGACCGGGTCAAGCCGCTGCGCCCGGTGCCGACCGTGGTCGCGTATCCGTGCAGCGACGCGGCGATCGAGGCGGCGATCGAGGCGGCGCGCGAGGGCATGATCGAGCCGATCCTGGTGGGGCCGCTCGCCGCGATCCGCGCCGCCGCCGCGCACGCCCGGGCGGACCTCGCCGGCCTGCGGCTGGTGGACGCCGCCGACAGCCGCGACGCGGCGGAGAAGTCGACCGCGCTGGCGCGCGCCGGGGAGGCCAGGATCGTGATGAAGGGCAGCCTGCACAGCGACGAGCTGCTCGGCGCGATCGTGCGGCGCGAGTCGGGGCTGCGCACCGGCCGGCGCCTGTCGCACGTCTTCTTCATGGACGTGCCGACCTACCACAAGCCGCTGATGGTGACCGACGCCGCGATCAACATCGCGCCGACGCTCGCCGACAAGGCCGACATCTGCCAGAACGCGGTCGACCTGGCGCACGCGCTCGGCATCGCGCGGCCCAAGGTGGCGATCCTCTCGGCAGTGGAGAACGTCAACGAGAAGCTGGTCTCCACGACCGACGCGGCGTCGCTGTGCAAGATGGCCGACCGCGGCCAGATCCGCGGCGCGCTGCTCGACGGGCCGCTGGCGATGGACAACGCCATCAGCCGCGAGGCCGCCGCGATCAAGGGCATCGCCTCGGAGGTCGCGGGCGACGCCGACATCCTGCTGGTGCCCGACCTGGTGTCGGGCAACATCCTCGCCAAGCAGCTCACTTTCATGGCGAACGCGGACGCCGCCGGCATCGTGCTCGGGGCCAAGATCCCGGTGGTGCTGACGAGCCGCGCCGACAGCGTGCGCGCGCGGCTCACCTCGTGCGCGCTCGCCATCCTCGCCGCCGGCGCCGGCGGCGGGAGTTCGCAGGCCTAACGCCATGGCCGACGGCATCCTGACCCTCAACGCGGGGTCCTCGTCGATCAAGTTCGCGCTGTTCGCGCGCGAGGACCCGGTGCCGCGCGCGCCGGAGCTCGCCGGCCAGATCGACGGCCTCGGCGCGCGCCCGCACATCAGGGCGAAGGACGCGCGCGGCGCGCGGCTCGAAGACGTGGACCTGCCGCTGCAGCGCGAGGCGCCGCACCGCGCGGCGCTCGCGTTCCTGGTCGACTGGCTGCACGGCCACGAGGGCGGCCGCCGCATCGCGGCCGTGGGGCACCGCGTGGTGCACGGGGCGACGCGCTACTCGCAGCCGCTGCTGCTGGACGACGCCTCGATCGAGGCGCTGCGCTCGTTCGTGCCGCTCGCGCCGCTGCACCAGCCGCACAACCTCGCCGGTGTCGAGGCGATGCGCGCCACGCTGCCCGGCGTGGCGCAGGTCGCCTGCTTCGACACCGCCTTCCACCGCACGCAGCCGACGCTGGCGCAATTGTTCGCGCTGCCGCGCTGGGTGACCGCGGAGGGCGTGCGCCGCTACGGCTTCCACGGCCTGTCCTACGAATACATCGCCGAGATCCTGCCGCAGCACCTCGGCGCGAAGGCCGAGGGCAAGGTGATCGTCGCGCACCTCGGCAACGGCGCGTCGCTCTGCGCCATGGAAGGGCGCCGCAGCCGCGCCACCTCGATGGGCTTCACCGCGCTCGACGGCCTGATGATGGGCACGCGCACCGGGACGCTCGACCCGGGGGTCCTGCTCTACCTGATGGACCGCCACCACATGGACGCGCGCGCGCTGGAGCGCATGCTGTACAAGGAGTCCGGCCTGCTCGGCGTCTCGGGGATCTCGCAGGACATGCGCGAGCTGCTCGCCAGCCGCGAGCGCGAGGCGCGCGAGGCGGTCGACCTGTTCTGCTACCGGCTGGTGCGCGAGACCGGCGCGCTCGCCGCGGCGCTCGGCGGCCTGGACGCGCTGGTCTTCACCGGCGGCATCGGCGAGCACGCGGCGCCGGTGCGCGAGCGGGCGTGCCGCGCGCTGGGCTGGCTCGGGCTGGATTTCGACGCCGAGGCCAACGCGGCGGACGCCGCCCTGATCTCGCGGCCCGGCAGCCGCGTCGCGGCGCTGGTGCTGCCGACCAACGAGGAATGGATGATCGCGCGGCACACCGCCGCCGCGGTCGAGCGCTGCGCGCTCGCCGCATGAGGAATCGAGGAGCCAGATCATGGACATGAGCGACATCAGCAAGGGCCTGACGGATGCGGCTTCCGGCGCCGAATTCGGGCGCAGCTACCTGACCGGCCTCTCCCGGCTCGCGGCGCTGCACGCGAAGAACGCGCAGCAGGCGCTGGCGCGCTTCGGCGCCAGCCAGGCCGAGGCCGCGGGCCAGGCGTCGGCGGCGCTGTCCCGCGCGCGACCGGAGGACTTCGCCGCCTACCTGCGCGACGCCGGCGAGCGCTGGCTGCTGTTCCTCGACATCCTGCGCCAGCGCGGCAACAACTTCCTGCGCCACGAGGAGAAGGGCTGCCCGCCGGTGCTCGCCTACGAGTACGACGTGGTGGTCGACGGCGCCAGCCTCGAGCGGCCGGTCAACTACTCGCTGGTCGCGATCCGGCCGCCGGCCGGCGTGGCGGTGGACGCGAAGGCGCGGCCCTACGTGATCATCGACCCGCGCGCCGGGCACGGCTCCGGCATCGGCGGCTTCAAGAGCGAGAGCGAGGTCGGCGTCGCGCTGCACGCCGGGCATCCGGTGTACTTCTGCATCTTCACCACGCACCCGACGCGCACCCAGACGCTCGCCGACGTGACGCGCGCCGAGGCGCAGTTCGTGCGCGAGGTGCAGCGGCGCCACCCCGACAGCCCCAGGCCGGTGATCATCGGCAACTGCCAGGGCGGCTGGGCGGCGATGCTGCTGGCGGCGACCAACCCGGACCTCGCCGGCCCGGTGGTGGTGAACGGCACGCCGCTCTCCTACTGGGCGGGCGCGCGCGGCAAGAACCCGATGCGCTACCTCGGCGGCCTGAACGGCGGCGTGTGGCCGGCGCTGCTGCTCGCCGACCTCGGCAACGGCCAGTTCGACGGCGCCAACCTGGTGCTCAACTTCGAGAGCCTCAACCCGGGCAACACCTGGTGGAAGAAGTACTACGACGTGTTCGCCAGCACCGAGCGCGAGGCCGAGCGCTATCTGGAGTTCGAGCGCTGGTGGTCGGGCTTCTACTTCATGAACGAAAGCGAGATGCGCTGGCTGGTGGAGAACCTGTTCGTCGGCAACCGCCTCGCGCGCGGCGGCGCCCAGCTCGACTCGCGCATGCACGTCGACCTGCGCAACGTGCGCGCGCCGGTGATCGTGTTCGCCTCGCACGGCGACAACATCACGCCGCCGGCGCAGGCGCTCGACTGGATCACCGACATCTATTCCAGCGTCCAGGACATCAAGGCGCGCGGCCAGCGCATCGTCTACACGGTGCACGACAGCGTCGGGCACCTCGGCATCTTCGTCTCGGCCGCGGTGGCGAAGAAGCAGCATAAGGAGATCGTCTCGACGCTGGAGGCGATCGAGGCGCTGGCGCCCGGGCTGTACGAGATGAAGATCGTCGAGGAGTCGGGCGAGGGGCGCGAGAAGCGCTTCGTGGTCGACTTCGAGGAGCGCACGCTGGGGGACATCCTGGCGCTCGACGACGACCGCGACGACGAGACCGCGTTCGCGCCGGTGGCGCGGCTGTCGCGCCTCGGCGCCGAGGCCTACACGCTGTTCGCGCGGCCATGGGTGCGCGCCTTCACCAACTCGGCGGCCTCGCGCTGGCGCATCAACACGCAGCCGCTGCGGCTGCGGCGCTACCTGGTGAGCGACCGCAACCCGCTGCTGGCGCCGGTCGCGGCGCTGGCCGGCGCGGTGCGCGAGAACCGCCACGCGGCGGACGCGGCCAACCCGTTCCGCGTCGCCGAGAGGGCCGGCGCCGACCTGGTCACGGCGTGGTTCGACGCCGCGCGCGACCTGCGCGACCTCTGGCTGGAGGCCGCCTTCTACTCGGTCTATTCGTCGCCCCTCATGCGCGCGCTCGGCGCCGGCGAGGCGCCGCGCATCAGCGACGTCGCCGGCACCGACCTGCGCGCGGTGCCCGAGGTGCGGCAGGCTCTGGCGCAGATCACGCGCGGCAACTACGCCGTGGCGGTGATCCGGATGCTGATCCTGCTGGCGCGCTCGCGCAAGGCGGTGCGCCGCGACCGCCTCGAGCGCTCCAACGAGCTGCTCAGCGGCCGCGAGCCGTTCGCCGCGATGGGCGAGGTGGCGCGCACGCGCATCATCCACCAGCAGAGCCTGATCGCCGAGTTCGAGCCGGAGCGGGCGCTCGAGACGCTGCCGCTGCTGCTGCGCGACCCGGCGGAGCGCTCGCGCGCCTTCGAGCAGTGCGACTACGTGCTCGGCTCGCCCGATGACATGAGCGCCGAGACGCGCGGGCTCTACGACCGCATGCACCAGGTGCTCGGGGTGAAGCCGTGAGCGCGGCGGCCGCCGTTGCCGCCGCCCGCAAGGCGGTCGACCCGCTGGCGAAGGTGTGGGACCCGGACTCGCGCGTCGGCGAGATGCTGAAGGGCAAGAAGGGGCTGGTGATCGGCGTCGCCAACGCCGACAGCATCGCCTTCGGCTGCGCCGCCAAGCTGCGCGCGTTCGGCGCCGACATCGCGCTCACCTACCTCAACGACAAGGCGAGGAAGTTCGTCGAGCCGCTCGCCCGGCAGATCGACGCCGGGCTGCTGCTGCCGCTCGACGTCACGCAGCCGGGCCAGATGCAGGCGGCCTTCGACCGCATCCGCGCCGACTGGGGCCGGCTCGACTTCGCCATCCACTCGATCGCCTTCGCGCCGCGCGAGGACCTGCACGGCCGCGTGGTCGACTGCTCGCAGGCCGGCTTCCTGCAGGCGATGCAGGTGTCGTGCCATTCGTTCCTGGAGATGGCGCGCCTCGCCGAGCCGCTGATGAGCGAGGGCGGCGCGCTGGTCACGATGAGCTACTACGGCGCCGACAAGGTGGTGAACAACTACAACATGATGGGCCCGGTGAAGGCGGCGCTGGAAGCCTCGGTGCGCTACCTCGCCAACGAGCTCGGCGAGCGCCGCATCCGCGTCTTCGCGGTGTCGCCCGGACCGCTGCGCACGCGCGCGGCGAGCGGCATCGGCCACTTCGACGAGCTGGTCGAGATGGCGACGAAGCGAGCGCCCTCGCACCGCCTGGTCGACATCGCCGAGGTCGGCCGCGTGGTCGCGTTCCTGGCCGGCGGCGCCGCCTCGGGCATGACCGGCGACGTGATCTACGTCGACGCCGGGCTGCACATCATGGCGTAGGCCGGCTGGAGGCGCTTCTCGATCCGAACCAGCGTGCGGTGTGCGCGGCCTGGGCCGCGCCGGCGCGCGCAGTGCGTAGTCGACGTCTAGCGCAGCCAGCGCAGCACTTGCGGCGGCTTGCGCGGCACCGGCGCCGCCGCGCCGCGCGGGAGGCCGACGATGACCGCGGCCACCGCCGCGCCCTCGGCCGGAATGCCGAGCTCGCGCTTGATGTCCGAGGCGTTCAGCGCCGGCAGGGCGAAGCCGATGCAGCAGCTGCCGAGCCCTTCGGCGGCGGCCGCGAGCATCAGGTTCTCGGCGGCGAGCCAGCAGTCGGCGTCGGCGAACGCGCCGCCGCCGCGGCGGCAAACTACGATCAGCGTCCCGGCGTCGTAGAAGATGTTGAACGCGGGGTCGGCGAGGTTGGCGCGGTGCTCCGGATGCGGCGCCGCGGCCGCGCCCCAGCCCACCGCCATCTCGCGGTCTTGCAGCATCGCCTTCGCGCGATCGGAATAGCGCTTGAGCGCGGCGCGGTCCTGCACCACGGCGAATCCCCAGGGCTCGGCGTGCATCGCGGTAGGCGCGTGCACCGCGGCGTCGAGCAGGCGCTGGATGACCGCGTCCGCCGGCTGCTCGGGGCGATACGCCCGCACCGAGCGGCGCTCCCGGATCGCCTGCATCAACTCCATCGCCAAGGCGACTCCCATATGAAAATATGCTGCGCCGCCCGCCGGCACGGGTCTTGATCTTCCTCAACATCGCCGCGATCCGCGAAGGCGACACTGATTCCGATGAAAGGCGGGTTCAAGAGGGTTCTCGTTCCGGTGGACGGCAGCGCCACCTCTGCCGTAGGCTTGCGCGCCGCGCTGCAGCTCGCCCGCCTGCTGAAGGCTAGGCTGAGGCTCGTGCATCTCGGCACCACGATACCCCCGGCGCGCAGGAAAGGCGAAGGCATGACGCGCCAGGAGCTGCTCGCGGCGATGCGCGAGCGCGGGCAAAGGCTCCTCGAAGGGCAGGCCTCGCGCTGCCGCGCGCGCGGCGTGCGCACGGATACCGCGCTGCGCATCGCGCTCGCCGGCCGCCCGGCGAAGGCGGTGCTGGCCGAAGCGCGCAAGTGGGGCGCGGACCTGATCGTGATGGGCACGCACGGCCGCCGCGGGCTGCGGCGCGTGGTGCTGGGCAGCGACGCCGAGCAGATCGCCCGGCAATCTCCGGTCCCGGTGGTGCTGGTGCGCAGATAGCGGCCGGCACCTTGCTGACCGGGAACCCGGATCATGCGATCCTCGGGGTGGGATCTGCCACGCAATGAAAGCCAAAGTCGCCGCGACGCTGCTGATCGCCGTCCTGCTCGCCGCCGCCGGTGGCTGGTGGTGGCAGCGCGGCGCGGAGGCGCCCGCTGCCGCGCGCCTCGTGTTGCAAGGTAACGTCGACATCCGCCAGGCAGAGCTGGCGTTCAACGCCGCCGGACGCATCGACCGGATGCTGGTGCACGAGGGCGACCGCGTCGCCAAGGGCCAGCTGCTGGCGGTGCTCGACGAGCGGAGGCTGGCGCAGGCCGAGCAGCTCGCCGCGGCGCAGGCCGAGGCGCAGCGTCAGGTGGTGGCGCGCCTGCACGCCGGTTCGCTGCCCGAGGAGATCGCCAAGGCGCGGGCCGACGCCGCGGCCGCGCGCGTCGACGCCGACAACGCGGAGCGCAGCGCGCGGCGGCTGCGCCGGCTCGCCGACGAGCATTTCGTCTCGCCGCAGCAGGCCGACGACGCGCGCGCGCTCGCCGACGCCGCGGCCGAGCGCCTGAAGTCGGCCGAGGAGGCGCTGCGCCTGGTGGTGATCGGCCCGCGCAAGGAGGACATCGCCGCGGCCGAGGCGACGCTGGCGGCGAACGAGGCGGCGCTCGCGATCGCGCGGCGCGACCTCGCCGAGGCGTCGCTCTACGCGCCGGCGGCGGGCGTGATCGAGACCCGCGTGCTCGAGCCCGGCGACATGGCCTCGCCGCAGAGCGCGGTGTTCACGCTCGCGCTCTCGGAGCCGCTCTGGGTGCGCGCCTACGTTCGAGGGCCGGACCTCGGCAGGCTGCGCCTCGGCGCGCGCGCCGCGGTGCGCACCGACAGCTTCCCGGGCAAGCAGTACCGCGCCTGGGTCGGGTTCATCTCGCCCACCGCGGAGTTCACGCCGAAGTCGGTCGAGACCGAGGAGGTGCGCACGCAGCTCGTCTACCAGGTGCGCGTGTTCGTGTGCTCGCCGCGCGACGAGCTGCGGCTCGGCATGCCGGCGACGGTGGAGATCCCGCTCGGCGAAGCGCCGCCCGCGGGCCGCGGCGAGGATCCCTGCAAGAACGGCGCATGAGCGCGCCGCAGGAGGTCCTGCTCCGGGTCGAGGGCGTGGCGAAGCAGTTCCGCGCCGGCGCGCGCCGCGTAGAGGCGCTGCGCGGCGTGAGCCTGGAGATGCGCGCGGGGCTGGTGATGGGGCTGGTCGGCCCCGACGGCGCGGGCAAGACCACGCTCATGCGGCTGGTCGCCGGGCTGCTGGTGCCGGACGCCGGAAGCATCGCGGTGCTGGGCCTGGACGCGACGCGCCAGGCGCTCGAGGTGCAGGCCGCGCTCGGCTACATGCCGCAGCGCTTCGGCCTGTACGAGGACCTCAGCGTGCAGGAGAACCTCGACCTCTACGCCGACCTGCAGGGCGTGCCGGCGGCCGCGCGCGGCGCGCGCTACGCGGAGCTGATGCGCATGACCGGGCTCGCCCCGTTCACCGCGCGCCTCGCCGGCCGCCTCTCGGGCGGCATGAAGCAAAAGCTCGGCCTCGCCTGCGCGCTGGTGCGCGCGCCGCGCCTGCTGCTGCTGGACGAGCCGACGGTCGGCGTCGACCCGGTGTCGCGCCGCGAGCTGTGGGCGATCGTCGCGCGCCTGGTGCAGCAGGAGGGCACCAGCGTGCTGCTGTCCACCGCATACCTCGACGAGGCCGAGCGCTGCGACGAGGTGGCGCTGCTGCACGAGGGCGAGGTGCTGGAGCAGGGCGCGCCGGGCGCGCTCGCCGCGCGCATGCGCGGGCGCAGCTTCACGATCCGCGCCGGCGAGCGGCGGCGCGCGCTGCAGGAGGCGCTGGCGCGCGCGCCCGGCGTGATCGACGCGCTGATCCAGGGCGACGCGGTGCGCTGCGTCACCGCGCAGGCCGCGGCGCCGGACCTCGGCGCGCTCGGGCCCGGCCTCGCCGGCCTCGCCGCCGAGCCTTCGGCGCCGCGCTTCGAGGACGCGTTCGTCGCCCTGCTGCACGAGCGGCACGGGACGCCCGCCGCGCCGCCGGAGGCGCCGCCGCCGGTGGCGGCGCCCGGCGCGGAGACGGTGATCGAGGTGCGCGGCGCGCAGCGCCGCTTCGGCGATTTCTACGCCGTGCGCGACGCCAGCTTCGAGGTGCGCCGCGGCGAGATCTTCGGCCTGCTGGGCGCGAACGGCGCCGGCAAGTCGACCACCTTCAGGATGCTGTGCGGCCTGCTGCCGCCGAGCGCGGGCAGCCTGCGCGTCGCCGGCGTCGACCTGCGGCGCGCGCCGGCCGCGGCGCGCGCGCGCGTCGGCTACATGCAGCAGCGCTTCTCGCTCTACGGCAACCTAAGCGTGCGCCAGAACATCGCCTTCTTTGCCGGCGCCTACGGGCTCGCCGGCGCGCGCCACGAGGCTCGCGCCGCCTGGGCACTGGAGGAGTTCGGGCTGCAGCCAGAGGCCGACAGCTTGAGCGCCGAGCTGCCGCTCGGCTACAAGCAGCGCCTGGCGATGGCCTGCGCGCTGCTGCACGAGCCCGGGATCCTGTTCCTCGACGAGCCGACCTCCGGGGTCGACCCGATCGCGCGGCGCGCCTTCTGGCGGCGCATCTCGGCGCTCGCCGCGCGCGGCGTCACGGTGATGGTCACCACGCACTTCATGGAGGAGGCCGAGTACTGCGACCGCCTCGCGATCATGGCGGCCGGAAGCATCCTCGCCATCGGCGCGCCGGCCGAGATCAAGGCGAGGGCGCGCACGGCGCAGGCGCCCGAGCCGAGCATGGAGGATGCCTTCATCCAACTCATCCAGGGGGCGGCGGAATGACCGGGCGCGGCGGCGCGCTCATGAGGCTGCGCGGCCTGGTGCGCAAGGAATTCCTGCAGATCGTGCGCGACCCGAGCAGCATCGCGATCGCCTTCGTCATGCCGGTAGTGCTGCTGCTGCTGTTCGGCTACGGCCTGTCGCTGGATGTCGAGCGCGTGCCGGTGGCGGTGGTGGCGGAGCGGCCGAGCGCCGACAGCGCGGACTTCCTCGCCTCGCTTTCCGGCTCGCGCTATTTCGCGCCGCTTGCGCTGCCCCTGATGCGCGACGCCGAGCGCGCGCTGGCCGCCGGCCGCGTCGACGCGATCGTGCACCTGCGCGAGGATTTCGCGGCGCAGGAGCGGCGCGCGCCGGGCGCGCCGGTGCAGCTGGTGCTGAACGGCATTGACGCCAACACCGCGCGCCTGGTCGAGGGCTACGTGCAGGGCGCGGTAACGGGCTGGCTGCAGCGGGGCGCCGCCGAGCAGGGCCGCGCCTTCGCGCCGGCGGTCGACGTCGAGCAGCGCGTCTGGTTCAACCCCGGCGTGCGCAGCCGCGACTTCCTGGTGCCCGGGCTGGTGGTGGTGATCATGACGCTGATCGGTGCGCTGCTCACCGCCATGGTGATGGCGCGCGAGTGGGAGCGCGGCACCATGGAGGCGCTGGTCGTGACGCCCGCCTCGGTCGGCGAGATCCTGCTCGGCAAGCTGATCCCGTACTTCCTGCTCGGCATGGGCGGCATGCTGCTGTCGGTGGCGATGGCGCGCGGGCTGTTCGGCGTGCCGCTGGCCGGCTCGTTCTGGCTGCTGTTCGCCACCTCGGCGCTGTTCATGCTGGTGGCGCTCGGCATGGGGCTGCTGATCTCGAGCGTCGCCCGGGTGCAGTTCATCGCCGGGCAGGTCGCGATCATCACCACCTTCCTGCCGGCGTTCCTGCTCTCGGGATTCATCTTCGAGATCCGCAACATGCCGGCGGCGGTGCAGTGGATCACGCACCTGTTCGCGGCGCGCTACTTCGTCGCCATCGTGACCACGATCTTCCTCGCCGGCGACGTCTGGGCGGTGATCGTGCCGAACGCGCTGGCGCTCGGTCTGATGGCGGTGATCTTCCTCGGGCTGACGCGCCTGCGCACGCGCAAGCGGCTGGACTGAGCGCATGTGGCGCCGCATCCTCGCGCTCGCGCTGAAGGAGTTCATCACGCTGCTGAAGGAGGGCCGCAGCCGCGCGGTGCTGATCGTGCCGCCCCTGGTGCAGCTGCTGGTGTTCGGCTACGCGGCGAGCTACGACCTGAAGCAGGTCCCCTACGCGCTGTACAACGAGGACCCCGGGCCGACGGGCAGGCGCCTCGCCGCGATGCTGCGCGGCTCGCCGAGCTTCCGCGAGGCGGCGCGCGTTGCGTCGCTCGGCGAGGTGGCGCCGCTGGTGGACGGGCGCGAGGTGCTGATGGTGGTGCACATCGACCCCCGTTTCACGCGCGACCTGCTCGCCGGGCGCAGCGGCCGGGTGCAGCTGATCGTCGACGGCCGCAACTCGAACACCGCGCTGATCGCGGTGGGCTACGCGCGCGACGTGGTGCAGGACTTCGGCGGCGCCTGGGCCGCCGAGCACGGCCTGCGCGCGCCGCCCGCGGCGCTCGAGACGCGCGCCTGGTTCAACCCCAACCTGGAGAGCCGCTGGTTCTTCCTGCCGGGGATCATCGGCATCCTCACGCTGCTGGTCACCATGGTGATCACGGCGATGTCGGTGGCGCGCGAGCGCGAGCAGGGCACCTTCGACCAGCTGCTGGTGACGCCGATGCGGCCGGTCGAGATCCTGGTCGGCAAGGCCTTGCCCGGCTTCGTCATCGGCATCGCCGAGGCGAGCGCGATCACGCTGATCGCGGTGCTCTGGTTCCGCATACCGCTGCTCGGCAGCCTGGCGGCGCTCTACGCCGGGCTCGCGCTCTACCTGCGGTCCGCGGTCGGCGTCGGGCTGATGATCTCGTCGATCGCGGTGACGCAGCAGCAGGGGCTGCTCGGCGCGTTCCTCTTCATGGTGCCGGCGGTGATCCTGTCGGGCTTCGCCACGCCGATCGCCAACATGCCGCAGGCGATCCAGCTGATCACCTACGCCGACCCGGTGCGCTACTTCATCGTCATCGTGCGCAAGCTCTTCCTCGAGGGCGCGCCGCTCGCGTCGCTGGCGCCCCAGCTCTGGCCGATGGCGCTCATCGGCCTGGCGAGCATGGCGCTCGCCTCCTGGCTGTTCCGCAACCGCATGTACTAGAGGGCCGGGACCTCAGGCCGGGCGGCGGGTCTTGACGTCGCCGCGCTGCAGCCGCGCGACGTCCTCCAGCTTGCGCTTCGCGGCGTCGAACGCGTCGCGCAGCGCCACGTACACGTCCTCGTCGTGATCGCGGTCGACGATCACTTCGTGCCCCGGTACGCGGATGTCGAGCTTCACCGAGAACTGCTTGCCCTGGCGGCGATGCCGCTCGCGCTCCTCGACCACCACGCGGCAGCTGTTGATGCGCGGATAGAACTCCTCGAGCTTGGCGGCCTTGTCGCGGATGCGCGCCTCGAGCACATCGGAGCGGGGCATCTCGCGGAAGGCGATCTTGAGCGGGGTTTGCATGGGTCCAGTGTCGCCCTGCGTGCCGCGGCGGCTTTGACCAGGATCAAGGTTCCCGCGCCGCGCGCGGGCACGCCCGCGCCTAGTCGATCGAGTCGTCGGCGCGCTCGAGCAGCGACGGCGGCAGGGCCAGGCCGAGCGCGGCCTCGGACTTGCGGTTGACGATCAGCTCGAAGTTCTTCACGGTCTCCAGCGGGAGGTACGCGGGCCTCGCGCCCTTCAGGATCCTCGCCGCGACGCGCGCGGCGCGGCGATAGAGATCCAGCGAATTCGCGCCGTAGCCGATCAGCCCGCCGGCCTCGGCGAATTCGACCGGGCCGATGGACGGCAGCCGGTGCGCCAGCGCGAGGTCCGCGATGGCGTCGGCGCTGGCGGTCAGCACCGGGTCCTCCGACGTGGCGAGCGCTTCGGCGCGGTCCGCCGCCATGGCTGCAAAGGCCGGCCTCAGCTCCTCGGGCGAGCCCACCGCGTAGGAACGCAGCGCGACATGGCTGGATTCGGCCGCACGCTGCATGGCGAGGAACGCGGCCGCGTTCGCCGGATTGCCCCGGTAGGCGAGGACGGCGATCCGCTGCAGGCGCGGAAAGGCCTCGTGCAGCAGGCCTATCCGCCTGGCGTACAGCTCGGCGCTGAGCACTATCGAGCCGGTCACGTTGCGCCCCAGCCGCCCGCCGCGGAGGTTCAGGTCCGTCGCGATCGCGTCGCCCGCCGCCGCGACCACGATAGGGATGGTGCTCGTCGCCTGCATGGCGGCGCGCGCGCCGGCGGTGCCGTAGGTGACCAGCAGGTCCGGCTTGAGCGCGACCAGCTCGCCCGCCAGCGGGCCGAGCCGGTCGTACTTGCCCTCGGCCCAGCGGTACTCGATGTCCACGCCGGCGCCCGGGGCATAGCCTTCGTCGCGCAGCGTATCCTCGAAGGCCAGCATTCTGGCGCGCGACGCGGGGCTCGCGCTCCCGGCGAGGCCGAGAAAGCCCAGGCGCGGCCTGGGCGGCGCGCCGGCGCCGAACGAGCGCGCAGGCAGGGCCAGGGCGCACAGCCCGAGCAGCACCCGCCGCCGGGCCTGCGCGCGCGTCATTCCGGTTTCGCGATGCTCGGGCGGCTTCACTGTATGAGAGCACCAAGCGTAGTTCGCGCGAGCGCCGGCGAGGGGGGCTTTTTTGTAACCGGATGTAATCGGCGCCCGGCGAAGGCTCGCCGCAAGCCGGCGGCGGCGATCCGCCTTGACGCCGATCAATCGCGCGCGGGCGCGGGCCCCTAAGCTTCGAGGATGAGCACACGCATCGCGATCGCCGCGGACAGGCTGGTCAAGAGCTTCGGCAGCGGGGCCGCCCGGACGGTCGCGGTCAACGACGCGAGCTTCGAGGCCCGCTTCGGCGAGATGCTCTATCTGGTCGGGCCTTCCGGCAGCGGCAAGACGACGCTGCTCAGCGTCGTTTCCGGCATTCTGCGCCCGGACTCCGGCACGGTGAAGATCGACGGCCGCGACCTGTGGTCGCTCGACGGCGACGCCCTCGCCGAGCTGCGCCTGAGCACGATCGGCTTCGTGTTCCAGGACTACCACCTGTTCCCGCGGCTCACCACGGCCGAGAACGTCGCCATCCCGCTGGTGCTGAGGCGCGTCGACTGGGACGAGGCGATCGCGCAGGCGAAGCGCTACCTCGAGGTCGTCGGCCTCCAGGACCGCGCCGAGCTGCCGCCGGTGAAGCTGAGCGGCGGCGAGCAGCAGCGCGTCGCGATCGCGCGCGCCATCGTCAGCCAGCCGCGGATCCTGATCTTCGACGAGCCGACCGCCTCGCTCGACGGCGATACCGGCCGGCGCATCGTCGAGTTCGTGCACGAGAAGATCCTGAACGAGGAGCGCTGCATCGTGATCGTGACGCACGACGCGCGCATCCTCGAGTTCGCCGACCGCGTCATGAACATGGAAGACGGCAGGATCCTCGGCATCGCGCAGGCCGCGGCATGAAGCACAGGCTGCTCTTCGCCCTGGCGCTGCTCGGCGTGCTCGCCGGGATCGGCAGCGCGATCTACTACGCGCTGCCGAAGAAGGCGCAGCCGCCCGCGTTCAGGCCGGCGGCGAATCCCTACCCGCAGGGGATCTACGCCAACGGCATCATCGAGAGCGAGCAGGGCTCGGGCTCGAACGTCAACCTCTACCCGGAGGTCGCGGCGCCGGTCGTGCGCATCCGCGTCAAGGAAGGCGAGCAGGTCGCGCGCGGCGCGCCGCTGGTCGAGCTCGACGACAGCGTGCAGAGCGCCAGCGCCCGGCAGCTCGAGCAGCAGGCGGCGGCGGCGCTCGCGCTGCTCGAGGAGCTGAAGGCGCAGCCGCGGCCGGAGGCCCTGCGCATCGCCGAGGCGCAGGTGGGCGCCGCGCAGGCCGCCTACAAGACCGCCGAGGACGCCTACCGGAAGCAGCAGCGCTCCTTCGAGCTCGACCCGGGATCGGTGAGCCGCGACGTGCTGGACGGCGCGCAGAACGCGGCGCGCACGGCGCAGGCGAGCCTCGCGGTGGCGCAGCGCCAGTACGAGCTGACCCGGGCCGGCGCATGGCGCTACGACATCCGCAACCAGGAGGCGCAGTACCAGGCGCTGTCCAGCGCCGCCGCGGCGGCGCGCGCGCTGCTCGCCAAGTACGTGCTGCGCGCGCCGGTCGACGGGGTGGTGCTCGCCGTCAACGCGGCGGTCGGCAGCTACGTGTCGCCGCAGGGCACCTACGACACCTACACGCAGGCGAGCAACGACCCCGTGCTGGTCATGGGCGCGCCGCAGAAGGCGCTCGCCGTGCGCGTCTACGTCGACGAGATCCTGGTCAACCGCCTGCCGGCGCCGGAGGACATGCGCGCCGAAATGCAGGTGCGGGGCACCGACGCGCGCATCCCGCTCCGGTACGTGCGCACGCAGCCGTACCTGTCGCCGAAGATCCAGCTCTCCAACCAGCGCCAGGAGCGGGTCGACGTGCGGGTCCTGCCGCTGGTGTTCGGCTTCGACAAGCCGGGGACGCTGCGGCTCTACCCGGGACAGCTGGTGGACGTGTTCATCTCGGCGAAGGACAGGCCCCGGTGAGCGCGCGCCGCGCCGCCGCGCTCATGCTGCTCGCCTGCGCGGGGTGCGCGGTGGGACCCGAATTCCAGCGCCCGGAGCTCGCGCCCGGCGCGGGCTACGCGCGCGAGGCCCCGGCCTACGGCGGCAGCCCGGGCGAGCAGTGGTGGACGATGTTCGGCGCGCCCGAGATCGACGCGCTGGTGAAGCAGGGCGTCGCCGCGAGCCCCAATCTCGCCGCCGCGCGCGCCGCGCTCGCCGCGAGCGAGCAGTCGCTCAAGGCCGGCGAAGGCGTGTTCTATCCCGCGGTCGACCTCGGCGCCAGCGCGGTGCGCCAGCGCGTCTCGCCGTTCCGGCTCGGAGCGTCCGGGCCCGGGGCGGTGTTCAACCTGCTCACGCTCGGCGTCGCGGTCAACTATGCGATCGACGTCTTCGGCGGCAACCGCCGCGCGGTCGAGAAGCTCGCCGCCGGAGTCGGCTATCAGCGAGCGCTGCGCGACGGCACCTACCTCACGCTCACCGGCAACCTGGTCAACGCCGCGATCGCGCAATCGGCGTACGCGGCGCAGCTGAAGGCCACCGAGGACATGATCGCGCTCGAGCGCCGCCAGGCGGCGCTGGTCGAAGTGCAGTGGCACGCGGGCACCGCGGCCTATTCCGCGGTGATCGCGGCACGCCAGCAGCTCGCCGCGAGCGAGGCCGCCGTGCCGGTGCTGCGCCAGGGCCTCGCGGCGGCGACCAACTTGCTCGCCTCGCTCTCGGGCAGGACGCCGGCGGAATGGAGCGCGCCGCCGGTGGCCTTCGAGCAGCTGCGGCAGCCCGCCGCCCTGCCGCTCAGCCTGCCCTCCGAGCTGGTGCGCCAGCGCCCCGACATCCTCGCCGCGGAGGCGAGCCTGCACGCGGCCTCGGCGCAGGTCGGCGTCGCCACCGCCGCGCTCTTGCCGAGCGTGACGCTCGGCGCGGCCGCCGGGGTGCAGGGCCCGACCACTTCCTCGCTCGGCAGGCCGGCCAGCCGCACGTGGTCGTTCGGCCCCTCGGTCGAGGTTCCCGTGTTCTCGGGATTCTCCGGCGTGCACGCGCGCGATGCCGCGAGGGCGCAATACGAGCAGGCCTACGCCGAGTACCGCCAGACGGTGGTCAACGCCTTCGGCCAGGTGGGCGACGCGCTCGAGGCGCTGCGGCACGACGCCGAGATCGAGGCCGCGCAGCGCGAGGCGTTCGCGCTGGCGACGCGGCAAAGGGCGCTCGCCGCGGCCAACCGCGAGGCGGGGCTCGCGAGCGAGCTGCAGGAGATCGCCGCGCGCGTGCAGCTCGAGGCGGCGCGCATCGGCCTGACGCAGGCGCGCGCGCTGCGCCTGCAGGACAGCACCGCGCTGCTGGTCGCCCTCGGGCGGCCGTGGCCCGGCGAGGCGCGCGAGGCGCGGCGATGAAGCTCGCGGGAATGGGCGGCGTCCTGCGCATCGGCTTCAAGCTGCTGGTGAACGACCGCGCCAAGTTCTCGGCGCTGCTCCTCGGCGTCACGTTCGCGGTGTTCCTGATGGTGCAGGTGACCTCGATGTTCGCGGGGATCCTCGATCGCTCCTCGTCCACGGTGACCAACATCGGCGCCGCGGTCTGGGTGATGGACCCTGCGGTGAACACGCCGGTCAACTCGATCCCGATGCCCGACTACATGCTGGACGCCGTGCGCAGCATGGACGGCGTCGAGTACGCGGTGGGCCTGTACACCGGCGGCGGCCTGGTCAAGCTGAAGGACGGCGCCTACCAGGCGGTCAACATCGTCGGGCTGGACGACCAGAGCCTGGTCGGGCGGCCGCGCCTCGAGCAGGGCAGGATCGAGGACATCTACGGCGAGAACGGCTTCATCGTGATCCGCGACTCCGAGTACGCCAAGCTCGGGCGTCCCGGAATCGGCACCGAGTTCGAGCTGAACGACCATCGCGCGGTGATCGTGGGGGTGGGGCGGGTCGCGGCGAGCACGCTGTTCGGCGTGCCGACGCTCTACACCCTCTATTCGCGCGCCATCACCTACCTGCCGGTGTCGCGCTTCACCCAGTCCTACATCCTGGTCGAGCCCAAGTCCCCGGCCGACGTGGCGCGCATCAAGCGCCAGGTGGCCGCGCTCGGCTACCTCGCCCTCGACGCCGACGAGTTCGGGCAGCGCACCGCGGACTTCTACAAGTACCAGACCGGCGTCGGCGTCAACATCATGATCATGACGCTGATCGCGTTCATCGTCGGCCTCTCGATCTCGGGCCAGACCTTCTACAGCTTCATCCTCGAGAACCTGGAAAAGTTCGGCGCGCTGAAGGCGATCGGCGCCAAGAGCGACGAGCTGGTGGCGATGATCCTGTTCCAGGCGTCGTTCACCGGGCTCACCGGCTACGGCCTCGGCGTCGGCATCTCGAGCCTGCTGATCATGGCCGCCAAGCTGCGGCTGCCGAACTACGCCGCGATCGTCGAGTTCTGGAACCTGGCGCTCGCCTTCGGCATGGTGCTGGTGATCGCCGGCGTCTCGAGCTACGCTGGCGTGCGGCGCGTGCTGAAAATCGAGCCTTTCGAGATCTTCCGGGGCTAGGAGGTGCCATGAACGTCCTGCGTCTTGTTTCGGCTGCAACGAGCGCCGCGGTGCTGCTGCAAGCGGCGGCCGCGGCGGCGGACGATTCCGCCGAGCGCGGCCGCAAGGTCTTCGAGCAGCGATGCCAGACCTGCCACGGCGGCACGGCGCCGGCGAGCTCGCCGATCGGCCCGAGCCTCGCCGGCATCGTCGGCCGCAAGGCGGGGACCGGCGACTCCGGCGTCCACTCGCGCGCGGCGATCGATTCCGGCACCGTCTGGACGCGGGACGCGCTGCGCCGGTTCCTGTCCGAGCCGGGCAAGGCGCTGCCGGGGACTTACATGCCCGTCAGCGTCCAGGACCCGAAGCAACTCGATGATTTGCTGGACTATCTGGAGACGCTGCGCTGAGACATCGCCTGGCGAGGCGCCGGCTCGCGCGCGTGATTGACGAATGTCAAATGCCGGTTCACCGTACTTGCTAAACAGGGAGACGGAAGGGAGATGGTCAGGAGGGTCCGATGAATCAAGCTCCCCGCACGCTTCGCTACGCCGAGGTGGTGCACGTCATCAAGCCGTTCCGGTTGATCGATGCCGAGTCCTACGAGCACGTTTACTGGCGACGCGACGGCGTGGCGCTCGCGCCCGGCTACTACGTCGTCAGCTGGCCGCGCCGGACGCGGGATCACCGCTTCAACGAGAATGCGGCGTTCCGCGGCCCGTTCCGGGAGCGGGCGCAGGCGCGCGCGCAGCTCGAGCAGCTGAGCGCCTGAGGCGATGGATGCAGCGCCCGGCGGGCAGCGCGAGGCGCAGGAGTCGCTGGATCCGCGCTTCGTCAGCCACCTCGTCCGCGACACCTACGCGCTGATCCTCGCCGGCGGCCGCGGCACGCGCCTGGAGGAGCTGACCGACTGGCGCGCCAAGCCCGCGGTGCCCTTCGGCGGCAAGTTCCGCGTCGTCGACTTCACGCTGTCCAACTGCGTCAACTCGGGCGTGCGCCGCATCGGCGTCGCCACCCAGTACAAGGCGCACAGCCTGATCCGCCACCTGCAGCGTGGCTGGAGCTTCCTCGACGGGCGCTTCGGCGAGTTCATCGACCTGCTGCCGGCGCAGCAGCAGGTCGAGGAGCACTGGTACCAGGGCACCGCCGACGCGGTGTACCAGAACATCGAGGTGATGCGCCGCACCGGCGCGCGCTGGGTGCTGGTGCTCTCGGGCGACCACGCCTACAAGATGGACTACGGCCGCATGCTGGTGCGCCACGTCGAGAAGCGCGCCGCGGCCACCGTCGCCTGCCTGGAGGTGCCGCTCGCCGAGGCGCGCGCCTTCGGCGTCATGGCGGTCGACGCGGACGGGCGCGTCACCGGCTTCGCCGAGAAGCCGGAGCAGCCGCAGCCGATCCCGGGACGGCCCGAGCACGCGCTCGCCAACATGGGCGTGTACGCCTTCGAGGCGGAGTTCCTGTTCGAGCAGCTGGCGCGCGACGCGCGCGACGCGCGCTCCAGCCACGACTTCGGCAAGGACGTGATCCCGCACCTGGTGCCGCGCAGCCCCGTGTACGCGCACCGCTTCGCCGAGAGCTGCGTCGGCAGCGAGCCGGGCGCCGAGCCGTACTGGCGCGACGTCGGCACGGTCGACGCCTACTGGGAAGCCAACATGGAGCTGACCAAGGTGACGCCGCAGCTCAACCTGTATGACGAGCAGTGGCCGATCTGGACCCACCAGGAGCAGCTGCCGCCGGCCAAGTTCGTCTTCGACGACGCGGCGCGCCGCGGCGTCGCGATCGACTCGATGGTCTCGGGCGGCTGCATCGTGAGCGGCGCCACGGTGCGGCGCTCGCTGCTGTTCTCCAACGTGCGGGTGGAGGAGGGCGCGCTGATCGAGGACTCGGTGGTGCTGCCCGACGTGCACATCGGGCGCGGCGCGGTGCTGAAGCGCGCCGTGGTGGACCGCCGCTGCCGTATCCCCGACGGGCTGCGTATCGGCGTCGACCCGGCCGCCGACCGGCAGCGCTTCCGCGTGACCGCGCAAGGCGTCACGCTGGTGGTCCCCGAGATGCTCGGGCAGCAGGTGCACCGGCCGGGCTGAGCGCCGGGGGTCGCGGCGCGGCCGATGATAGGATTGGCCCGCTACAACAAGATGCCAGGCAACTCCTTCCGGATCGACGTGCGGCCTCGGCTGCCGCAGCGCATCGCGCGCCTCGCCGAGCTCGCCGGCGACCTCTGGTACAGCTGGCACCGCCCGGCGCGCGCGCTGTTCTCGCGGCTCGACCCCGAGCTGTGGGCCGAGGTCGGCCACAGCCCGCGCGCGCTGCTGCGCTCGATCGAGCAGGCGGAGCTCGACGCCGCCGCCGCCGACGCGGCGTTCGGCGAGGCCTACGACCGGGTCATGGCGGAATACGACGCCTACCGCGCGCCGGCGCAGGCCGAGCCGCCGCTCGCCGCCGGCGAGTGCGTCGCCTACTTCTGCGCCGAGTTCGGCCTGCACGAGAGCCTGCCGACCTACTCCGGCGGGCTGGGGATCCTCGCCGGCGACCATTGCAAGTCGGCGAGCGACGCGCGCCTGCCGTTCGTCGCGGTGGGGCTGCTCTACCGCCAGGGCTACTTTCAGCAGACGATCGACGCCGAGGGCCGGCAGCAGGCGCGCTTCTCCGACATCGAGATCGAGGACCTGCCGGTCGACCCGGTGCGCGGCGCCGACGGCGCCGAGCTGCGCGTCGCGCTCGAGTTTCCCGGCCAGCGCGTGGCGTGCCGCGCCTGGCGCGCGCGCGTCGGGCGCGTGACCAAGTACCTGCTGGACACCGACGTGCCCGAGAACGGCGCCGCGGCGCGCCAGATCACGCACCAGCTGTACCGCGGCGACCTGCACACGCGCCTCGAGCAGGAGCTGGTGCTCGGCATCGGCGGCGCGCGGCTGCTCGCGGCGCTCGGCATCGAGCCCACCTGCTGGCACGTGAACGAGGGGCACCCCGCGTTCCTCATGCTGGAGCGGCTGCGGCGCAAGGTCGCGGACGGCCTCGCCTTCGACGCCGCGCTCGAGGCGGTGGCCGCGGGCACGGTATTCACCACGCATACGCCGGTGCCGGCGGGGCACGACCGCTTTCCCGCGGCGCAGGTGCGCGGCTATCTCGAGGCCGCGCTGCCCGAGCTGCGGCCCCACCTCGACGAGATGCTGGCGCTGGGGCGCGCCGACGGCGCGGCCGACTTCAACATGACGGCGCTCGCGATGCGCGCCTCGCGCTACCAGAACGGCGTCTCACGCATCCACGGCGCGGTGACGCGCCGCATCTGCGCCCCGTTCTGGCCGCAGATCGAGCCCGAGGAAAGCCCGGTCCGGTACGTCACCAACGGCGTGCACCTGCCGACCTTCATCGCCGACGCCTGGTACGAGGTGCTCGACCGCTGCGTCGGCGCCGGCTGGTCGGGCTGGCCCTTCGACGAGGGTTGCTGGCGCAACGTGCGCTCGGTGGGCGACGCGGAGTTCTGGGCGGTGCACCAGTCGCTCAAGGCGCAGATGCTGCACCTGGTGCGCCACCGCGTCACGCGCCAGCAGCAGCGCTTGCACGCCTCCGGCTCGCACATCGACCGCATCCTGCGGCTCGCCGACCCTGAGCGGCCGGACGTGCTCACCATCGGCTTCGCGCGGCGCTTCGCCACCTACAAGCGCGCCACGCTGCTGTTCGAGCGGCTCGACTGGCTGCGGCAGATCGCGGCCGACGCGAAGCGGCCGGTGCTGTTCGTGTTCGCCGGCAAGGCGCACCCGGCGGACCTGCCGGGGCAGGAGCTGATCCGGCGCATCGGCGAGGTCGCGAGCATGCCCGAGTTCGAGTCGCGCATCCTGTTCGTCGAGAACTACGACATGCGCGTGGCGCAGCGGCTGGTGTCCGGCGTCGACGTGTGGCTGAACAACCCGGTGTATCCGCTCGAGGCCTGCGGCACCTCGGGCATGAAGGCCGCGATCAACGGCGTGCTCAACCTCTCGGTGCTCGACGGCTGGTGGGGCGAGGGCTACGACGGGCACAACGGCTGGGCGATCAAGCCGCTGCCCGAGGGCGCCGACCCGCAGCGCCGCGATGCCGAGGAGTCCCGCACCCTGCACGAGCTGCTGCAGGACCAGGTGATTCCGCTCTACTACGCGAGGAACGGCGAGGGCCATTCGCCCGGCTGGGTGGCGATGATGAAGGAGGCGATGGCGAGCGTGGCGCCGGGCTTCTCGTCGCTGCGCATGCTGACCGAGTACCTCGAAAGCTGCTACCGGCCGGCGGTGGCGCGCGCGCGCCGGCTCGCGGCCGACGGGCACGCCGCGGCGCGCGCGCTCGCGGCGTGGAAGGCGCGCGTGCGCGCGGCCTGGGGAGGAGTCGCGCTGCGCCGCGCCGGCGACGGGCGCGCGGCGCTCGAGTACGGCGACAAGCTCGGCGTCGCGGCGGCGGTGCGCCTGAACGGCCTCGCGCCCGAGGACGTCGCGGTGGAGGCCGTGCTGGCGCGCGGCGAGGAGGTGCTCGAGCGGCGGCGGCTGCAGCACCGGCCGCAGGGCGCCGCCGCGGGCGAAGCGCACTACGCGCTCGAGTTCGCGCCGCGCTACTGCGGCACGATGGAGGCTCGGCTGCGCGCCTACCCGGTGCACGAGCTGCTCGCGCACCCCCTCGAGATGGGGATGATGGCCTGGGCTTGAGCGCGCCGCGCCCGGCGCGGGTGCTGTTCGCGGCGCCCGAGCTCGCGCCGTGGGCCAAGGCGGGCGGCCTCGGCGAGGTGGCGCGCGACCTGCCGCGCGCGCTCGCGGCCGCGGGCGCCGACGTGCGCGTGCTGGTGCCGGCGTACCCCGGGCTGAAGGCCGCGCATCCGGCGGCGCGCGAGGCGGCGCGCCTCGAGGCGCCCGCCGGCGCGCTGCCGCCCGCGCGCCTGCTCGAGGCGCAGGCCGCGCCGGCGCTGTGGCTGCTGGAGTGCGACGCGCTCTACGCGCGCCCGGGCGGCCCCTACGGCGGGCCGGACGGCCGCGACTGGCCCGACAACCACCTGCGCTTCGGGCTGCTGTCGCGCGCGGCCGCGCTGCTCGGGAGCGCGGCGAGCCCGCTGGCGTGGCGGCCCGACGTCGTGCATTGCAACGACTGGCCCTGCGGGCTCGCGCCCGCGTACCTCGCGCACGCGGCGGGCGGGCGCGCGGCGAGCGTGATGACGGTGCACAACCTCGCCTACCAGGGCGTGTTCGACGCCTCGACGCTGGACGAGCTGGCGCTGCCGCGCGCGGCGTTCGCGCCGGAGGGCGTCGAGTTCCACGGCAGGCTCTCGTTCCTGAAGGCGGGGCTGCACTACGCGAGCGCGCTCTCCACCGTCAGCCCGACCTACGCGCGCGAGATCCAGAGCGCGGAGTTCGGCTTCGGCCTGGACGGCCTGCTGCGGCACCGCGCCGCCGACCTGCGCGGCATCCTGAACGGCATCGACACCGCGATCTGGGACCCGGCGCGCGATCCGCTGCTCGCGGCGAACTACGACGCCGGCAGCCTGGAGAAGAAGCAGGACAACAAGCGCGCGCTGCAGCGCGAGCTGGGCCTCGCCGAGGACGCCGCGGCGCCGCTCGCCGGCATGGTGAGCCGCCTGGTGGAGCAGAAGGGCGTCGACCTGGTGATCGCGATCGCGCCGCGGCTGGTCGCCGAAGGCGCGCAGCTCGCCGTGCTCGGGCGCGGCGAGCCGGCGCTGGAAGGCGCGCTGCGCGCGCTCGCCGCGCGCCACCCGCGCGCGGTCGCCGTGTGCATCGATTTCTCCGAGGCGCTCGCGCACCGCATCGAAGCGGGGTCGGACCTCACCCTCATGCCGTCGCGCTTCGAGCCCTGCGGCCTGAACCAGCTCTACAGCATGCGCTACGGCACGCCACCGGTGGTGCGGCGCACCGGCGGGCTCGCCGACTCGGTGGCCGACGCCGCGACCGGGTTCGTATTCGAGGAGGCGAGCCCGGAAGCGCTGCTCGGCACCCTGCGCCGCGCCCTCGCGCTGCGCGCGGATGCGCCGCGCTGGGCCGCGCTGCAGCGCGCGGCCATGGCGCGGGACTCCGGCTGGGAGGGCGCCGCGCAAGCCTATCTGGCCATGTACCGGGATCTTTGACCCGGATCAAAGCCGCCGGCGCGGGGCGCGCCATGATGGCCCCATGCTGACGCTGGAAGACTGCCTGGGGCTGTGTGGCCTGAGCGAGGACGAGGTCCTCGCCATCGCCGCGCACGAGCACATTCCCGAAGCCGCCGCGGCGGAGATGGGCAGCTACCTGTGCGAATCGCCCGGCGGCGAGCGCTGCGTGCGGGCGATGATCCTCGAGGACCTCGCCAACGCGGCCGCCATCGGCAACCAGCCCCGGGTGCTCGCGCTGAAGCTCCTGCTGCGCAATTTCGTCGCCCGGCACCCGCGGTGCGACGCGCGCCACCTGGCGCAGATTCGCTATCCCGACCGGCGCCTCGCAGAGGCGCTGCCGGCGCCCGCGCCATGATCCCCAATGAGCCGCTGCCGCTGGCGGCCGAACCGGAGGTGCTGCCGGGCGCGGGGCTCGACCGCGTCGCGCGCGCCGCGACCGCGCGCCTCTCCGGCGGCATCTCGCCCTGGTCGGTGGGGCTCGCCTACGCCGACTGGCTGCAGCACCTCGCCGCCTCGCCCGGCAAGCAGGCGCAGCTCGCGGCGAAGGCGCTGCGAAAGCTCAACCGCCTCGCGCTCTACGCCGGCACCTGCGGCCTCGGCGGCGAGGCCGCGGCGCCTTGCATCGAGCCGCTGCCGCAGGACCGGCGCTTTCGCGATCCCGCCTGGCGGCGCTGGCCGCACAACCTGATCCAGCAGTCGTTCCTGCTCGCGCAGCAGTGGTGGCACAACGCCACCACCGGCGTGCGCGGCGTCTCGCGCCACCACGAGGAGCTGGTCACCTTCCTCGTGCGCCAGTGGCTCGACGTGTTCTCGCCTTCGAACTACGTGCTCACCAACCCCGAAGTCTGGGCGCGGACCGCGGCCACCGGCGGCGCGAACCTCGCCAAGGGCCTGGTCAACTGGCTCGAGGACGCCGAGCGCATCGCGGCCGGGCGCCCCGACCCGCAGATGCTGCGCTTCCAGCCGGGGCGCACGGTCGCGCTCACGCCCGGCGACGTGGTGTTCCGCAACCACCTGCTGGAGCTGATCCAGTACAGGCCCGCAGGAGCGCAGGTGCGGCCCGAGCCGGTGCTGATCGTGCCCTCGTGGATCATGAAGTACTACATCCTCGACCTCAGCCCGGGCAATTCGCTGGTGAAGTACCTGGTCGAGGCCGGCCACACGGTGTTCATCGTGTCCTGGCGCAATCCCGGCGCCGCCGACCGCGATCTCGGGCTCGAGGACTACCTCGACGCGATCGAGCAGGCGCTCGACGCGGTCGGAGAGATCGTGCCGGGGCGCAGGGCGCACCTCGCCGGTTACTGCCTCGGCGGCACCATGGCGGCGATCACCGCGGCGCGCGACGCGGCGCGCGAGCAGCCGCGCCTCGCCAGCCTGACGCTGTTCGCCGCGGAGCTGGATTTCGAGGAGCCGGGCGAGCTGTCGCTGTTCGTCGACGACAGCCAGATCTCGATGCTCGAGGACCTGATGCAGGAGCAGGGCTACCTCGACGGCAAGCAGCTCGCCGGTGCCTTCATGATGCTCAACTCGCGCGACCTGCTGTGGTCCAAGCGCACGCGCAACTACCTGCTCGGCGAGCGCGACGCGCCGAGCGACCTGATGGCGTGGAACGCCGACGCGACGCGGCTGCCGGCGCGCATGCACTCGCAGCTGCTGCGCGGCCTGTACCTCGGCAACGACCTCGCCGAGGGGCGCTTCGAGGCCGGCGGCCAGCCGGTGGCGCTACGCGACATCCGCGTGCCGGTGTTCGCGGTCGGCACCGAGTGGGACCACATCTCGCCGTGGCGCTCGGTCTACAAGGTCAACCTGCTCACCGACGCCGAGGTGACCTTCGCCCTCACCAGCGGCGGCCACAACGTCGGCATCGTGAGCGAGCCGGGCCGCCCGGCGCGGCACTTCCGCTGCGCGACGCGCGCCGAGCGCGCGCCCTACGTCGGCCCGGACGAATGGCGCGGCCGCACGCCGGCGCGCGAGGGCTCCTGGTGGCCGGCGTGGCAGGCGTGGCTCGCGGCGCGCTCGGGCGCGCCGGAGCCAGCGCCGCAGGCGGGAGCGCCCGAGCGCGGCCTGCCGCCGCTCGGCGAGGCGCCGGGCCGCTACGTGCTGATGCCCTGAGGGAGCGGCGCGTGCCCTGGAACGCCTATCGCTATCCGGCCGCCATGAGCCTGCTGCGCCCCGCGGTGCGCGCCAAGGCGATCGAGATCGCCAACGCGCTGCTGCGCGAGGGCAACGACGAGGGCAGGGCGATCCGCATCGGCATCTCGCGGGCCAAGCTCTGGGCCGAGCAGCGGCAGCGCGACGCCGGCACGGCGCGGCGCGGCTGGACCTGAGGCGCGGCGCCGTTCCGGCGGCGGCCTTCATGCGCGTCGCCGACGCCATGCAGGCGCAGGGCGTCACTTAGGCCGCCGCGCGGCCGGGCCAGGCACCTGCGTAGAATCCGGGCATGCAGGATCTCGCCATCGTGGCGCGCGGGCTGACCCGGCGCTACGCCGCGCTCACCGCGGTGGACCGCATCGACCTCGAGATCCGCTACGGCGAGATCTTCGGCCTGCTCGGCTCGAACGGCGCCGGCAAGACGACCACCATCAAGATGCTGACCACGCTGCTGGCGCCGAGCGCTGGCACCGCAGAGGTGGGGGGATTCGACATCGTGCGCGCCCCCGCGCAGGTGCGCGCGCGCATCGGCTACGTGCCGCAGCTCGTGTCGGCCGACGGCGCGCTCACCGGCTACGAAAACCTGCGCCTGTCGGCGAAGCTCTACGGCCTGGCGCGCGCCGAGCGGGGCGCGCGCATCGCGGAGGCGCTCGGCTTCATGGGGCTCGAGGACGCCTCGGGGCGCTTGGCGCGCACCTATTCGGGCGGCATGATCCGGCGCCTGGAACTCGCCCAGGCGATGCTGCACCGGCCGGCGATCCTGTTCCTCGACGAGCCGACCATCGGCCTCGATCCCTTGGCGCGGCATTCGGTGTGGGACCGCCTGCGCGAGCTGCAGCGGGGCTACGGCATGACGGTGCTCATCACGACGCACGACATGGAGGAGGCCGAGGCGCTGTGCGGCAGGCTGGCGATCATGCACGCGGGGCGGATCGCGGCGGTAGGCGCGCCGCGAGCGCTGCGCGCGGCGCTCGGCCCGGGCGCGAGCCTGGACGACGTCTTCGCGCGCTACGCCGGCGGCGCGATCGACGAGGGCGGCAACTTCGCCGACGTTTCCCGCGCGCGGCGCACGGCGCACCGCCTGGGCTGAGCGGGCATGGGCCGGTTCCTCCGCGAGAGCGCCGCCGTGGCTCAGGTCGAGCTGCTGAAGCTGGTGCGCGATCCGACCGAGCTGTTCTCGCGCGCCGTGCAGCCGCTGCTCTGGCTGCTCGTGTTCGGCCAGGTGCTGGCGCATGTGCGCGGCATCTATACCGGGCAGGCGGGGTACTTGGCCTTCATGACGCCGGGGATCCTCGCGCAGAGCGTGCTCTTCAGCGCGATCTTCTACGGCATCGCGGTGATCTGGGAGCGCGACCTCGGCGTGGTGCACAAGCTGCTGGTCAGCCCGGCGCGGCGCAGCTCGCTCGTCTTCGGCAAGGCGGTGGCGGCGGGCTGCCGCGGCCTGGTGCAGGCTGCGGTGATCTACGCCGTCGCGCTCGCGCTGCACATTGCGGTGCGGCCCGACGCAATCGCCGTGCTGGGCGTGCTCGCCGCGGTGCTGCTCGGCTCGGGGCTGTTCTCGACCTTCTCGCTGATCATCGCCTGCATCGTCAAGACGCGCGAGCGCTTCATGGGCATCGGCCAGCTGCTGACGATGCCGATGTTCTTCGCCAGCAACGCCATCTACCCGCTCGACCTGATGCCGGCCTGGCTGCGCTTGGTGGCGCGGCTCAACCCGCTCACCTACCTCGTCGACGCGCTGCGCGGGATGATGATCGCGGGCGGCGAGACCGTGCACGGCTACGGGCTCGACTTCGCGGTCCTGGCGGCGGCGTTCGCTGTGCTTCTGGCGATCGCGGTCCGCCTCTACCCGACGCTGGCGCAATGAGGCCGCGGCGGCTTGCGCTGGCGAAGGTCTACCAATTGCTCGAGCCGGGGCCGGTGGTGCTGCTCACGACCTTCGCGCGCGGCCGGGCCAACGTCATGACGATGTCGTGGCACACGATGATGGAGTTCGAGCCGCCGCTGGTCGGCTGCGTGGTGAGCGACCGGAACCATTCGTTCGGCCTGCTCAAGGCGACGCGCGAGTGCGTGATCGGTATTCCGGATGCGAAGCTGGCAAGGCAGGTCGTCGGCTGCGGCAACACGACGGGCGCGAAGCTCGACAAGTTCGCCAGGTTCGGCCTGACGCCGCTGCCGGCGCGCAGCGTGCGCGCGCCGCTCATCGCGGAGTGCCATGCGAACCTGGAATGCCGCGTCGCGGACGCGCGCATGGTGCCGAAGTACTGCCTCTTCGTGCTGGAGGTGGTGAAAGCCTGGATCGATCCGGCCGCCGCGAAGCGCGCGAAGACGCTGCACCACCTCGGCTGGGGCCGCTTCATGGTCGCGGGCCGGACGCTCACGCTGCCGTCGCGCATGCGCTGACCGGGCCCCCCGCTTTCGCGGCGACGACGTTGCCACCGCCGCCCTCAATCCGCGGCGCGAGTCCAGCCGGCCCGCAGGATGCTGTCCCCCTTGTTGTAGACGAGGCGCAGGCTGCCCTTGAAGGCGGCCTTCAGCGCGTGCGCGATGACCCGCGCGAGGTGCGTCGAGGTGGTCGTCACCGTGACGCCCGCCGCGCCGTCGTCGATCCTCATGATGCGCTCGAGCGGGTGCTCGGCGCTCTCGCGCTGCTCGCAGTTCTTCACCAGCGCCAGGATCTCGCCGCGGTGCGTCGCGAAGAAGCCGCCCGCGATCGAGACGTAGCCCGCGGGGAAGCGCTCGTCGATGCGGCGGCACGCCGGGCAGCGGCGCTTCAGGGCGACTCCCTGCGCCGGTCCCCAGCTCCAGCGCCCGCGCCGGAACACCGCGCGGCAGCGCGGGCATTGCGCCGGCCCGGCGGGCTTGCGCCCGGGGCGGTAGGGATCGTCGCCGAAGCCTTCCAGCAACTGCTTCCTGCTGTAGCGATACGCGCTGCGACCGGTTTTCATGACTTGCTCTCCATGGGAGGAATTTAGGGCCTCCGCCGGGCGCGATCTTGACCGGGATCAATACGCCCGAAGGGCCTCGGGGCGACGATGGTCGGGCAGATGATCCGCTGGCAGGACTGGACGAACGTAGCGCTCGGCATATGGCTGGTGGTGTCCCCCTATCAGCTCGCCTACACGCTGAACGCGCCGGCGACGGAGAACGCCATGGGGGTAGGGGCGATGCTCGCGCTCTTCAACGTCATGACTGCCTGCAGGCTCGTCGATGCCGGGCAGGAGATCTTCAACATCGTCATCGGCGCCTGGCTGCTGCTTTCGCCGTTCGCGCTCGGCATCGCCGCGATGCAGGCCGCCGGCATGAACGCCATGATCGTCGGGGCGTGCGTCTTGCTCCTGGCCTTCTGGCAGCTGCACGACGCGCTCGGCGCCCGCAAGGGCTAGGGCGGGCCGCATGCCCGAGCGCAACGGCGACATCGCGCGCGCCTTCGACGAGATCGCCGACCTGCTCGAGCTGCAGGACGCCAACCCGTTCCGGGTGCGCGCCTACCGCAACGCCGCGCGCACGGTCGGCGGCCTCGGCATCGACCTCGCCGCGGCGGTGCGCCGCGGCCGGCCGCTGCCGAAGATGCGCGGCATCGGCGACGACCTCGCCGCCAAGATCGCCGACATCGCGCGCACCGGCAGCACTGCGCTGCTCGCGCGCCTGCGCAAGCAGTTTCCGCCGGGAATCGGCGCGGTGCTGCAGGTGCCGGGGCTGGGGCCGAAGCGCGCCCATGCCCTGTACCGCGAGCTGGGGGTCGCTTCGCTCGAGCAATTGCTCGGCGCGGCGCGCGCCGGGAAGATCCGGGCGCTGCCCGGCTTCGGCGCGAGGAGCGAGGCGGCGCTGCGCGAGGCGGCAGAGGCGCGCCTGCCGAAATCGCGGCGCTATACGCTCGCCGAGGCCGAGCCCCAGGCGAAGGCACTGCTGGCGGCGCTGCGCCGCGCGCCCGGCGTCGCCTCGGTCGAGGCCGCGGGCAGCCTGCGGCGCAGGCGCGAGACGGTCGGCGACATCGACCTGCTGGCGGTCGCCGCGGATCCGGGCCCGGTGATGGAGCGGTTCGCGCGCTACCCCGAGGTGCGCGAGGTGCTCTCGCGCGGCTCGACGCGCTCCAGCGTGGTCCTGAGGAGCGGCATCCAGGTCGACCTGCGCGTGGTGCCCGCGGCGAGCCGCGGCGCGGCGCTCGTCTATTTCACCGGCTCGAAGCCGCACAACATCGCGCTGCGCCGCATCGCGCAGGCGAAGGGCCTGAAGCTCAACGAGTACGGCGTCTACCGCGGACGCCGCCGCATCGCGGGCGAGACCGAGGAATCGGTGTACGCGTCCCTCGGCCTCGCCTGGATCCCGCCGCAGCGGCGCGAGGAAGACGGCGAGCTCGAGGCGGCGCGCGCCGGCGGGCGCTGAAGGCTTGCCGCAAGTTTGCGGCAACACCCTGTTACCAATGTAACTGAACCGCGGGCGGTGAGGCGTCGCTCTAAGGGTGGGTCCGCCGCGATCGGCGGCCACTCACAAGGAGCACGTCATGAAGAAGCAAGCTCAGGTTCTCGGTTTCCTCGCGCTCGCGCTCGCCGCGGGCGGCGCCGCCGCGCAGAGCGCGACGCCGCCGGCAGGCTGGTACGGCGGCCTCGAGCTCGGGCGGGCCCACCTCGGCGCGAGCGGTCAGGACATCGACGGCGCCTTCGCCAGCCAGGGCATCACGGGCACCGCCGGCATCGCCCGCAACCGCACCGCCTGGGGACTGAGCCTCGGCTACCGCGCCAGCCCGTACTGGGGCCTGGAGGCGGGCTACGAGGATTTCGGCCGCTTCAACTACAGCGACGCCACGACGGCGCCCGCGGCCGACACGATCGACGGCAAGTACCGCGCGCACGCCTGGTCGTTCGCCGGGCTGGGCTACGTGCCGATCGGCGCCAACTGGTCGCTGTACGGCAAGGCGGGACTGACGCGCACGCGCGCCGAGCTCGACGCGGCGTCGCAGACCGGCGCCACCGCGCCTTCGGGCGCCGCGGCGAGCCGCACCGGACTGCTGTTCGGCGCCGGCGTCAACTACGACTTCAGCCGGTCGCTGTTCGCGAAAGTGGGCTGGGACCGCTACACCCGCGTCGGCGACGCGGCGAGCACCGGGCGCGGCGACGTGGACGTGGTCGGCCTGGGCATCGGTTTCCGCTTCTGACCCGCGGCGGCGCGGCGCGCGGCTAGCGGCGCTTCGCCCGGCCGCGCGCCGGCACCAGCAGCACCGGCACCGGGCTGTAGCGCACCACCAGGTCGGCGTCGCTGCCGAGCAGCACGCGCTTGACGCCGCGCCGGCCGTGCGTGCCCATCACGACCAGGTCGGCGCGCCAGCGCTTCGCCTGCGCCACGATGGTGTCCGCGACCCGCCCGCCGAAGCCTTCCACGAGCGCGCTCTCCGGCTTCGCGCCCATGCGGCGCGCCGCGCGCTCCGCCTCCGCGAGCGTGCGCTTCCCCGCGGCGCGCAGCGCGCCGAGCATCGCGTTCATGTTCATGCCGGCGCCCGGGTCCGGAAACGCGAACGCCACGTATTCGTCGAGCACGTGCAGCAGCCGCAGCCGCGCGCGGTTCTGCCGCGCCAGCGCGATCGCCGCCCTCATGCCGGCGCCCGAGGTCGGGCTGCCGTCCACCGGCACCAATATCCGCTTGTAGGCCATTCGCTTTCCTCCGCTGACGCCAGCCTAGAGCTTGGCCGCGGCGCGCGCTTGACGCAAGTCAATTTCGAAACGCCGCCATGCCCGAGCATGGGGGCGGCGGCGCCATGCAAATTCCCGGGTCCCTGTTCGGCTACATCTGGCGCACCAGCGCGCGCCACCAGGCCGTGCTGGCGGCGCTCTCGGCGGTCGTGTTCCTGCTCAGCGCGGTGCCGCTCGAGCTGCAGCGGCGCATCGTCAACGACGCGCTGCAGCGCGGCGCCACCGGCGCCGTCGTCGCGCTCTCGCTCGGCTACGCCGCGGTGGCCGTGGTCGAGGGCGCGGTAAAGCTCTGGCTGAACGTCTATCGCGCCTGGGTAAGCGAGCGCGCGGTGCGCGACCTGCGCCGGGGCATCGGCGCGCTGACCGCGAGCGCCGCCGGGGCCGCCGACCGCGCCGCGGCCGAGGGCGTGGAGATCTCGATGATCCTGTCGGAGGCCGAGCCGATCGGCGGCTTCGTCGGCGTCAGCCTGTCCGAGCCGCTGCTGCAGGGCGGGGTGCTGCTCAGCGTGTTCGGGTACCTGGCGTGGCTCCAGCCGCTGATGGCGGTGCTCTGCCTGGCGGCGTTCTCGCCGCAGCTGGTGTTCGTGCCGCTGATGCAGGGCGCGATCAACCGCCGTGCGGGCGAGCGCATCCGCACCCTGCGCGCGGTGAGCGGCGGGATCGTCGGGCACCGCGCCGACGCCGCGCGCGCCGCGGAGCAGAATTCGCACATCGACCACGTGTTTGCGCTCAACATGGGGATCTACAAGCTCAAGTTCGGCATGAATTTCCTGATGAACCTGATGCACCACCTCGGCGTCGCCACCGCGCTCGGCGTGGGCGGCTGGCTCGCGATCCGCGGGCGCATCGAGGTCGGCACCGTGGTGGCGTTCGTCTCCGGCCTGGCGAAGGTCAACGATCCCTGGGGTGACGTGGTGAACTGGTTTCGCGAGATGACCGTGACGGCGATGCGCTACCGCCTGGTGGCGGACGCCGTGCGCTGGCTCGCCGCGGAGGAAGCCGCCGCTTGAGCGCGCCTCCCGGCTGGTGGCGGCAGGAGCCGCGCGAGGCCGCCGCCGCGCTCGGCAGCGGCGACGGGGGTTTGGACGAGGCCGGCGCGGCGGCCGCGCTGGCGCGCTGGGGTCCGAACATACTCGACGCCGG
>Ga0335083_10001449_pt1 | contig 32675 bp, 22 predicted proteins | sample Lox_Sample_42_FD_206716 | JGI IMG/M metagenome (GOLD analysis project Ga0335083, IMG submission 206716) | Soil microbial communities from Loxahatchee National Wildlife Refuge, Florida, United States - Lox_Sample_4.2 | ecosystem: Environmental > Terrestrial > Soil > Wetlands | place: USA...
AAGGGGGCTCACTGTCCCACGGCGTCCCGGTCGGCGACGGCGGCACCTTGCGCGTCTTCGTCCCGGACAAACGACCGATCCTCGAAATCGCGTTGAACCCGAGCTCGGGCGATCACGCCATCATCTCGACCGCGCTGCTCCTGCGCGACGCGAACCCGGCGCAGCCGACCATCTTCGTCACGATGGACGTGAACCTGCGCATCCAGGCCGACGCGCTCGGCCTCGTCACCGAGGCGTACGAAAACCAGGCGGTCGACTTCGAGCGGCTCGAGACCGGCATCGTCGAGCTCGCGATCGGCTCCGAGCAGTTCGACAAGTTCTTCCAGGACGGCGCCATCGCGCCGCCGAGCGGCGAGCGCCTTTACGCGAACCTCTCGGTCATGCTGCGTGACGACGCGGCCCGGCCGCGCACCGCGCTCGGCCGCTACCACGCCGACAAGGGCGAGATCCGCGCGCTCAAGACGCCGCGCGAGCCGGTCGTCGGCATCAAGCCGCGGAACCGCGAGCAAGCTTTCGCGCTCGATCTCTTGCTCGACGACTCGATCCGGCTCGTCACGCTGATCGGCAAGGCGGGCACCGGGAAGACGCTGCTAGCGCTCGCCGCCGGCGTGAAACGCACGATCGAAGAGGGCGCCTACTCGCGCCTGCTCGTGAGCCGGCCGGTCATGCCGCTCGGCCGCGACATCGGCTACTTGCCGGGCGACCTCGACCAGAAACTGAACCCGTGGATGCAGCCGATCTACGATAACCTCGAGTTTTTGCTGGTCGCGGGCGGCAAAAAGGGCCGCAGCGGCATGCGCGGCTTCGAGGATCCGTTCCAGAGCGGCCAGCTCCAGGTCGAACCGCTCACGTACATCCGCGGCCGGAGCCTGCCGGGCCAATACGTCATCGTCGACGAGGCCCAGAACCTCACCCCGCACGAGGTCAAGACCGTCATCACCCGCTGCGGCGAGGGGACGAAGATAGTCCTCACGGGTGATCCTTTCCAAATCGACAACCCCTACGTCGACGCCGCCACGAACGGGCTTTCCTTCTGCTCGGACCGCCTGCGCGGCGAGTCGATGGTGGGGCACATCGTCCTCAGCAAGGGCGAGCGCAGCGAGCTCGCGAACGTCGCCGCGAACAAGCTTTAGGCGCGAGGCGAGAAAAATCCTACCCGCGGGGCGCGGGCGCGATAGATTCGGGGCGAGTCGGGGTAGCGATCTTGCCGATGCTCATGAGCCGGACCGCGATGTTCGCGAGCCCCCTCGGGGACAAGCTCGCCTTCTATACGATGAGCGGCCGCGAAGCGCTGAGCCGCCCGTTCGTCTACCAAGTGGATCTGCTGAGCGAGGACGACTCGGTCGACCTGCTCGCGCTGCTCGGCAAGCCGGTCTCGGTGGCGCTCGAGCGCACCGACGGCGTCGTCCGCGAGTTCAACGGCGTCGTCACGAATTTTTCGCTCGTCGGCCAGCACGGCAACTACGCGCGTTACCGCGCGATCATGCGGCCCTGGCTCTGGCTGCTCGGGATGAACCAGAGCTCGCGCGTGTTTCAGCCCGACACGGTGCCGAACATCGTGCAGGCTCTCTTCCGCGAGCGCGGCTTCAGCGATTTCGAGACGTCGATCGCGGCGGGCAGTTACCGCAAGTGGGACTACCTGATGCAGTACCGCGAGTCGGACCTGAACTTCGTCTCGCGCCTGCTCGAGCAAGAAGGCATTCACTACTTTTTTCGGCACGACAAGGGCAAGCACGTGCTCGTGCTCGCGGACTCGAACACCGCGCACAAGACGACGCCCGGCTACGAGACGGTGCCGTACTTCCCGCCGCACGAGCGCGAACAGCGGGCACAGGAGCACGTCGATACCTGGGTCACCTCGCGCCAGCTCCGCCCCGGGGCGTTGACGGCCGCCGACTTCGACTTCACGAAGCCCGCCATCGTCAGCGCGAACGCGAGCGCGCCGCTCAAGACGGACGCGTCGGGCGCCGAAATTTACGATTATCCCGGTGAATTCACCGAAAGCGCCGACGCCGACGCGCAGGTGAAGCTCCGGCTCGAGGAGCACCAGGTCGAGCACGAGCTCGTGGAGGGCGCGGGCCCGGTGCGCGGGCTCGGAACCGGCAGCCGCTTCACGCTCTCGCAGTTTCCGCGTGACGATCAGAACAAGGAGTACCTCGTTCAGAGCGCGAGCTACGAGCTCCGGGTGAGCGAGTACGAGTCGAACGTGACGGACGACAGCGAGTCGAACTTCGCGTTCTCGTTCACGGCGCTCGACGCGAAGCGGCCGTACCGCGCCCCGCGGCTCACGAAGAAGCCGGTCGTCGAAGGTCCGCAGACCGCCATCGTCGTCGGGCAGAAGAACCAGGAGATTTTCACGGACGAATACGGTCGCGTAAAGCTCCAGTTTCACTGGGACCGCGAGGGCAAACACGACGAGAACAGCTCGTGCTGGGTGCGCGTCTCGCAGCTCTGGGCCGGCACGCAATGGGGGGCGATCCACCTGCCGCGCGTCGGGCAAGAGGTCATCGTCGAGTTTTTGGAGGGCGATCCGGATCGGCCGATCGTGACCGGTCGCGTCTACAACCAAGAGAACATGCCGCCCTACGCGCTCCCCGACAACCGCACGCAGAGCGGCATCAAGAGCCGCAGCTCGAGCGGCGGGGACCCGAACAACTTCAACGAAATCCGCTTCGAGGACAAGAAGGGGTCGGAGGAGCTGCACGTCCAGGCCGAGAAGGACATGACGACGCTCGTGAAGCACGACCGTTCGGCGACCATCCAGCGCAACGACAACCTGAGCGTCGAGGGCGATCAGTTCATCCACGTGCACGGCAATCTGTCCTTGACCGTCGACGGCGTCACCGACTCGCAGAACCCCGACAAGGGCAAGCCGATCAAGAGCTCGATGGCCGTCACCGGGGCGCACGACATGAAGGCCTCGGACAGCATCTCGATGTCCGCGCCGAACAAGATCACGCTGACGGTCGGCTCGAGCAGCATCACCATCACGCCCGGCGCGATCACGATTTCGGCGGGCGGGGGCGCGTCGATCGCGCTCGACGCGAACATGCTCGCGGCGGCCAAGGGCGGCGGCCAGGTGAAGCTCGACGCGAACGTGCTCGCCCAATCCAAGCCGGGCTCGAAGCTACAGCTCGACGGCGAAGCGCTCACGAGCGCCCAGGGCGGCGCGAGCGTCAAGCTCAACTCGGACGTGACGGCGGCGTCGAGCGGTCAGAGCAAGCTCACGCTCGACGCGAACGCCGCCGTCAAGTCCACGACCGGCAACGTCACGCTCGAAGGCATGCAGGTCGAGGGCAAGGGCACCGTGGGCGCGAAGATCCAGGGCCCGACCGGCTCCGTCGAATGCAGCGCCGCGAGCACGGACGTGAAGGGCGTGATGGTGAACGTCAACGGCACCGGGATGGTTTCGATCTCCGGGCCCCTCGTGAAGATCAACTGACGACGCGAAGGAGGAGAGCGCGATGGGACAACCGGCCGCACGCATTGGCGACATGCACATGTGCCCGATGGTCACGCCCGGCGTGCCGCCGATCCCCCACGTCGGCGGCCCCGTTTCGCTCGGTTGTCCGACGGTGCTCATCGGCGGCATGCCGGCGGCGCGCGTCGGCGACATGTGCGTCTGCGTCGGTCCGCCCGACGTGATCGCGATGGGCTCGATGACCGTGCTCATCGGGGGCCAACCGGCGGCGCGCATGGGGAGCCTCACCGCGCACGGCGGCACGGTCGCCATCGGCTTGCCCACCGTGCTCATCGGCGACGCGGGGTCGGGACAAGCCGACGCGCTGAAGAGCGCGGCCGACAGCGGCGCGCCGCTCGCCGAGGATTGCTCGGGTTCCTGAGCCGGGCGCGATGTTCGTCGAGCTCAAGGTCATGGGTGAACCGAACGGCGGCCGGCGCGTCGTCGCGCCGTTCGGCCAGGCCATCAAGGTGGGCCGCCTCGAACGCGGCAATGAGCTCACGGTGCCCGATCGGCTCCTCGCCCCCGTCCACTTCGAGCTCGCGTGGGACGGCGCGGCCTACCGAGCCACCGATCTGAGCAAGGGAGTTCAAAAGCATCCGGCTTGCCAGCAGGCGTGCTTTCAGGAGGCCCTCCGCGCCGAGGCGTGTCGCGGGATCTGTCGCATTCACGACCGCAGCCAGGCGTGCGGCCTCTACCTCAACGGAACGAAGATCGACTCCGCCGTCGTGACGAACGGCGATGTGCTCGTCGCCGGTTCGTCCTGCTTCGTGCTGACCCTCGCCGACACGCCGCCCGCGGCGCCCGGGCCGCCGCCCGCCGCGCTCCCCGAAAAGCTCGCGCTCACGCCCGAACAACGAGAGCGCGCGCTCGCCTTCTTCGCCTCGCAGAAGCTCCCGCTCTACGCCTTGCTCGACGCCGCTCGCGACCCCGGCGTGCTCGACACGATCGCCGTCCACGAGGCGGTCTACTACTCGCTTTACGACGGACCGGAGGGCGAGCGACTCGAAGAAGTCGCGCCTTACCTCGTCGAGGTGCGCTCGCGTTCGCCGCTGCTCGAAGCGCTCGTGCGCGCGTGGGGCAAGAGTTGGGGTTCGTTCGTCTACGCGCTCGCCGATTTCAAGACGGTGCGGCGCCACTTCAGGCGCTTTCTGCTGGTGCAGGACGAACGCGGCAAGAACATGTACTTCAGATTTTACGACCCGCGCGTCCTCGGGCCGTTTCTCTCGTCCTGCACGCCGAGCGAGGCGCTCGAGTTTTTCGGCCCGCTCTCGCACTTCGTCGTCGAGTCCGAAGAGCAGGGGAACGCGTGGGCTTACCAGCGTGACGAAGCGGGTCAGCTCGCGATTTCACGCATCCCGTTTTGAGGCGCATGCGGATCAAGAACGCGCGCCTGTTCCCGACCGCCATCACGTACGGGAAGAACTCGCCGGTCGAGCCGTTCGTCAGCGTGCTCGTCAAAGCGACGTTTCGGCTCGAATCCCGGCGCGAGCCCGCGCGGGTGGCGGACGAGCAGTTCCCCGTCTTCACGGCCGACGCGCCCTACGATCCGGAGAATCCCGCCGGCCCCCTCGAGTTCGAGAGCGACCTCGTGCCGTTCAAGCCGCGCGCCGACATCGTGCTCGTCGGCAAGGCTCACGCGCCGTACTCGCGCCCGGTGCGCTCGCTCGACGTGACCATTCAGGTCGGCGCCACCCGCCGCGTGCTGCGCGTGTTCGGCGACCGCGCTTGGTCCTTCACCGATCCGCGCGCGGTGGCGCCGCTCATCGCGGGACCGGCGGAGTTCGTCGAAATGCCGCTCACGTACGATCGCGCCTTCGGCGGCGTCGACGAGCGCGCCGGGCTCGACCCGGAAGTCCCTTCCTTCCGCCCGTGGTGCGAATGGAATTACCTCGGTCGCGGCTTCTGTGGGGCCCGGACGGTCGAGTCCATCGACCGAAAACCGCTGCCCAACGTCGAGGATCCCGAGAACCTCGTCCGGAGCTGGGATTCACGCCCTCTTCCGGTCGGCTGCGGCTTCTTCCCGCGCAACAGCAAGCCGCGCTCCCTCTTCGCGGGCACGTACGACGACAAGTGGAAGGCGACACGGGCGCCCGAACCGCCCGAGGACTTTCGCTTCGATCTCTACAACGGCGCCGATCGGAGCCTGCAGGTCCCGAACTACCTCGCCGGCAACGAGTTCGTCTCGCTCGAGAACGTCACGCCGGGTGGGGGCCCGGTCGAGTTTTGGCTGCCGTGCCTCGTGCCGGGGGTGACGATCGAACGCGCCGACGGCAAGGAGCCGCTCGCCGTGCGGGCCAACCTCGACACCCTGGTCCTCGTGCCGGACGCCCGCCGATTTTATCTCGTGTGGCGCGCCGTGGTCGGCGTCGAACGGCCCGACGCGACTGATCTGCTCGAAGCGCGCATCGATTACACGGAGTCGTCGCCGGGGCCGGAGCTCGCGGCTCGACGCGGAGGGTATCGCGCGTGAGGATGCGCGACGCGCAGTTCGACGCCCTGCGCGTGGCGCAGACCGCGCGGCTCGTGTGCGCGTCGCTCGAAGAGCGCGGCGAGCTCGCTCATTTCGAGCCCTCGTCACGCACGGTTCGGTCCACGGACGCCGCGGGCTATCTCTGGCAATACGAGCTCGGAGCGGACGGCAAGCTCGCCGCCGTGAGGACGCCCGCGGGGCGGCTCTCGCGCATGCACTTCGACGATCAGGGTCGCATCGAAGAGCTCACCGAGCCGAGCGGCCGCCACACCGAGGTGCCGGCGGACGAACACGGCGCTCCGATCCGCTTCGTCCGGGACGGTCAGACGCTCGTGAGCTTTTCGTGGAACGCCGAACGCACCGCGTGCGCGGCGGAGTTCTGCGACGGCTCGCGAGCCCAGCTCACGACGACGGCTGCCGGCCGCCCGCTGCGTTACGCGAATCGGCTGAATCAGGTCACCGCGTTCGATTTCGACGCTGCGGGGCGACTCGTCGAACTGCGCGACGGTCTCGGCCAAGCGACGCGCTTCGAGTGCGACGACGCGGGCCTGCCGAGCGCGACCCGCCACGCCGACGGCCGGGTCGAGTCCGTGATCCGGCGGTCTCCGAACGCCGTCGCGCTCGCCGTCGGCGGCGAACCCCTCGTCGAAATGACGACGGACGCCGGCGGGCGACCGCTCGCCGTGACCTACGCCGACGGGGCCGCCTACGGCTATGCCTACGACGACGCGTCGCGGCTCGTCTCCGCGACGGGGCCGAACGGCGGCGTCGACTTCCAGTATCGCGAGGACGGCAAGCTCGTGCGAGAAACGAGCGGGAAAGAAACCTTCGCGTTCGAGTACGACGCGCGCGACCAGCTCGCGGCGATCGAATACCCCGACGGGCCGCGCGCGGAGTTCGTTTACGACTCGGACAAGCGGCTCGCGCGCGTCGTTTGGGGAGCGGCGACGTTCGAGCTCGCCTACGCGCCGGGCGATCGCCAGCGTAGCGTGACGACCGCCGCGCTGCGGACGGAGTTCGAGTTCGGCGCGGCAGGCAAACCGACGCGCATCGCCGTCTCCGACCCGCTGCGCGGCGCGCTCGCCTTCGAGACGACTTATCAATACGACTTGGAAGGCCGCCTCCTCGTCAAGCGTGATTCGGCTTTCGGTGAGCGGCGGTACGCGTACGACGCCGAAGCAGAGCTCGTGGGCGTCGCCGACGAACACGGCCAGTGGCGAGAGATGTTCGGCTACGACGCCGCGGGCAATCGAAACGTCGTGAGCGGGCTCTCGGTCGGGCTCGCGGCGGGCAATCGCTTGCGCGCCCAGGGCGATCTCACGTGCGAGTACGACGCGCGGGGGAACCTCGTCGGGCTCACGTCTCCGACGCAAGCTTGGCGCTACGACTACGACTTCAAGAATCAAATGGTGGCCGCGCACGGGCCGCACGGGACGATCGAATTCAAGTACGACGCCCTCGGACGGCGCATCGAGAAGAACGGCGCGGACCGCCGGATTCGCTACGTCTGGTGCGGCGAGCTCCTCACCCGTGAAGTCATCACGGTGGGAGAGCAAGAGTCCGTGCGCGACTACCTGTACGCCCCCGGCACCTACGAGCCGCTCGCGCAGCGCGTCGACGGACGCGTGTTTTACTACCACAACGACCAACTCGGCACGCCGCAACGCCTCACGGACGAGCAGGGACGAGTGGTGTGGGAGGCGCGCTATTACGCGTTCGGCTACGCCGAAGTCACGGTCGGCGCCGTGGAGAACCCGCTGCGCCTACCGGGCCAATACTTCGATGTAGAGACAGGGCTCCACTACAATCGATTTCGTTACTATAGCCCGCTTCTCGGTCGCTACGTCAGCGTGGATCCGGTCGGGTTACTCGGCGGTCAGAACCTCTATCGCTACGCGGGGAACGACCCGATCAACGCGACGGACGCGCTCGGCCTCTTTTCGTGGGGAGCCCTCGCCGCCGGCGTCGTGACCGCGGTCGCCGTGGGCGTCGCCGCGGTCGTGCTCGCTCCCGCCGCCGTCGCCACGCTCGCGGCCGGTGTCGCGATTGCCGGAGCGGCGGCGCTCGGCGCGACGATCGGCTTGGGCTTGGCCGAGTTTCAGAGCATCGGGCACGTGTGTTGGCCCTGCTTCTGGAAGGGTGCGGCCTCGGCCGCCCCGCTCGCGCTCGGCGCAGGGCTCGTCATCGGGGCGGCCATGGTGCTGTGCCCTCCGCTCGGGTTGGGCCTCTTGGCGGGGTCCATCGTTTACGGCACGTATTCGATGTTTGCCGATCACTACGGCTGGTCCGGCGGCAAGCCGTTCGACGAGATGACCGATGCCGAAAAGAGCCGCCACGTCGGCGAACTCTTCGGAGGCACGGTGGCCGGGCTCGCGGGCGGCGTGCTCGGCGGGCTCGGTGCCAAGGCGATCCGCGGCCCGACGACGCCGGTCACGGGCGGCGAGGGCGCGGGTGACGGAGACGGAACCGGCGACGGCAGCGACGAAAACTCTGGGGACGAAGGCTCGGACGACGAAGGTTCGGACGACGACGAGGGAACGGACGACGACAAGCCGCCGCCCGACCCGGATCAGGACACCGTCAATCGCTGCGGGCCGCCGCAGAAGCCCATTTTCATGCGGCCCGGCGAAGGCACGCGACCCGCGAGCGCGCAAGACGCGCGGCCCGGGCAACCGATGACGCTCGACCCGAACGTGAGCGATCGCTATTTGTACGTGGTGCAGCCCGACGGCACGATCACCTACGCCCCCCAATCCCCACAGGGGTCGCCGACCGAGATCGTCAAACACACCGACTTGACGGAAGGCGGCGACGCACGCGTGAGCGGGGAGCTCAACTACGATCCGGCCACCGACACCTGGAAGATGGACGGCGCGTCCGGTCGCTACAGCACGCAGCAGACGCCCGCCGGCCTCGTGGGGAACCGCACACCGGACAACGTGAGCGCCGCGGTCGATCTGGCGAAGCAAACGGGCGGCAATCAAAATATCGAGCCCGCCGATCAGGTCTTCCCCCACTGAGTCCCGAGCGCACGGCCGAGTCCTTCCCGATGTACGTTTTTCCCGGCACGAACCAGATCGTGATGCACCCCGACGCCAAGCGGCTCGCCGCGTTGCCGCGGCCCGAGCTCCGCGAGCAGGCGCGGACGGAGCTCGCTTTGCAGTCCGAAGCGGCCGTGCCGGATCTCGAACGCGTGATGGGCCTCGGTCAGCTGCTGCGCTTGAAGGGAGATCCCGATTTCGGCGTGGAACTCGTCGCATGGCTGAACGCGCAGCCGACGACGAACGCGCTCGACGTCGCGTGTTTGTTCGTGAGCGGCTATTGGTCGCCCGAGCGTAAACCGGAGAGCGCGCTCGTCGCGCGTTTCATCGACGCTCTCGCCACGCACGCGCTGCCTTTGCTCGCGGCTCAAGCGGGCGGTGAGCCCCTGTCCGCACCGATAGGTGTCACCGATTCGCTCGTCCTCGCACTGATTGCCGCGTTCCAGAGCTCGAAGGACCGCGCTCTGCGCGACCGCATCCTGAGCGCGCTCCTCGTGCTCGTGCCGATCGCGCCCTACTTGCAGGCGTCCTCGCAGAGCGGCTTCACGGAAGTCACCGGTCTTCCCGTGCCGCCCCCGCCACCGGCTTATCCTCCGGAAAGCTACCGCGCGTATCGTTGTCTCGAGGGGCCGGCCGAGTACTACGCGATCGAGCACCGCTCGAATCATCGCGAAGTGTTGCGCGCCGAGCTGCCCGTCCTGCGCGGCCGGAATCTCGAGGTCAGCTATCGGATCCTCGAGCCGAAGCTCAAGGACCGCTCGGCCCGCGCGTTGATTTTTCGCTGTCTCTTGGTCGAGCTCCTCGAAGACACGTACCGGCGCAAAACGACGCTCGTCTTCTACAAGAATCAGGCGACGAACGGCACCGCTTCGGAGCGCTACGCATGAGCCCGGCCGCTCGGGCAAGTACGATCGCATCGCCAACACCTCCGTCGAGCTCGAATCGGTGCGCGTCGTGAAGAAGACGTGAGGCGGCGGCACTCACGTACGTCGTCCCAGAAACCCGCCTCTCATGACCTCCGCGAAAGATCCGCTGGAAAGAGCTCTCCGGCTGCAGCGCAGCGGCCGCAGCGACGAGGCGGCCTCGCTCTACCGCCAGATCATCTCGCGCAATGCGCACCAGCATCGCGCGCTCTTCTCGCTCGGGCTGCTCTTGTTCGACAACGGTCGGGTGGAAGAGGCGAGTCGCTACTTCGAGCGCGCCGTCGCGGTGGAGCCCAATCCGACTTACCTCACGAATCTGGGAGAGACGCGGCGTTTGCTCGGCAGGCTCGACCTCGCCGCCGAGGCGTTCGGCCGAATTCTCGAAATCGCCCCCGATTTTCCGGAAGCGCGCCTGAACCTCGCCGTCACGCTCGCGGAAGCGGGCGTGTATCGCGAAGCACTCGCGTTACTCGAAGAGGCGCTCGCGCGCGGGCCCGACGGGCCGCGCTTGCGGGTGGTCACGGCCTGGGTGCTCCGCCGGCTCAATCTCCCGGATGGCGCGTTGGTCCATGCGAAGCGTGCGCTCGAGCTCGCTCCCGAGAGCCCTGCCGCCCACCGGCAGCTCGCCGACGCGTTGGACAGCATCGGCGAGAAGGCCGCCGCCATCGCCGCGTATCGTCGAGCCGTCGAGCTCGAGCCGAACGACGACGGCGCCCACAGCGAGCTCATCGTGGCGATGCTTTCGAGTCCGGATTGCGACGATCGCGCGCTCTTTTCCGAGGCCCGAAGCTGGGCTCTGCGTCACGCCGAGCCGCTCCGGCACCACGTTCGTCCGCTCCCGAACGAAAAGCTGCCCGAGCGCCCCCTGCGCATCGGTTACGTGTCGCCGGATTTTCACGCGCACGCGCTGCAGCAGTTCTTGGTGCCGCTTTTCGAGCAACACGACCGGTCGGCGTTCGAGATTTTTCTTTATGCTTCCGTCGATCGTCCCGACTCGTTGACCGAGTGGTACCGCTCGAGCGCGGGCGAGCGCTTTCGCGACATCCGGCGCGTGGACGACGTTCGCGTCGCGGAAATGATCCGCGCTGATCGCATCGACGTGCTCGTCGATCTCGCTCTTCACAGCACGGGCGGCCGCCTTCGCGTCTTCGCCTGCAAGCCGGCGCCGGTTCAAATCAGCTGGCTCGGCTACCCCGGGACGACCGGTCTCGACACCATCGACTACCGGATCACGGACCCGTTCGTCGATCCGCCGGGCGTCGACCTCAGCGTCTATTCGGAGACGTGTCTGCACTTGCCTGAAACCCTGTGGTGTTACGCCGCCCTCGCCGCCGAACCTTCGGTGACGGCTCTGCCGGCTCTCGACGCGGGGTTCGTCACGTTCGGTTGCCTGAACTCGTTTCGCAAATTCCACGCGGGGGTTTTCCGCCTCTGGGCGCGCGTCCTCGGCGAGGTGCCGGCGTCGCGCCTCGTCCTCACCGCCGAAGCGCACGCACACGCGCGGCTCCGCGCCGCGTTCGAGCGAGAGGGCGTCGCGAGCGAACGACTGGAGTTCGCGGAGCGAACGTCGCGCCAGGCGTACCTCGAGCGCTACCGGCGCATCGACATTGGTCTCGACAGCTTTCCCTACGGCGGCGCCACGACGACGCTCGATGCGGCGTGGATGGGCGTGCCGGTCGTCACGTTGACCGGTGCCCGAGCGCTCCAGCGCGCGGGTACCTGCGTCGCGACGAACCTCGGACTGCAGGAGCTCGTCGCGGCGACGGAAGACGATTTCGTCGAAATTGCGGCCGGCCTGGCGCGCGATCTCGCCCGTCTGAGCGAGCTCCGCGCCGGACTCCGGGCTCGACTCGAGCGCTCGCCGCTCGGGGACGAACCTCGCTTCGTGCGCCATCTCGAAGCCGCCTACCGCACGGCGTGGCGGCGTTACTGCTCGGAGCCTTGAGCGCGTCGCTGCGGCTCACGGCCCCGTCAAGGTGACGCTGTCGATGTACATCGTGCCGCTCCAGCTCATTTCGGGGTTCAAGCGGATCGCCACGTGGTCGGCGTCGATGGTCGAGCTGAACGTCGTCGACAGGTGATACCACGTGTCCAAAACCACGATGCTGTCTCCCGTCAGCACGGGATTGTCGACGCTGCCCGACGCGCTCCAGGCGTCGAAGAAGACGAACGAGTCGGGGCTCAACGCGGTGCCCGTCAAGCGAACCCACGCCGAGAGGGTGAAGCCCGCCAAGTTCTGCGTGCTGCCGCTCCGACAGATCGGCACGGTGACCGAAACGATTTGGCCGTTGGCCGTCCCGGGCACGGCGAGAGCGGCGCCGCCGTCGTGCGCGGTCGTCGTGCTCGTCGTCACGCCGTTCGTCGTGCCGCCGCCGTTGACCGGAAAGCCCGGATCGGTGTCGGCGACCCAGCCCTCCGTCGTCCGCGAGTCGAACGACCAGCTGGTGCAGCCGCCGCCGCACGCGCTCACGTCCGCGCAGCACACCCGAGCGATGCACGACGCGGACGCGCATTCGGTGTCGGCGCTGCAGCTCGCACCGGTGTCGAGCAGCGGCAGGCAGTTTCCGCTCGCGTCGTCGCAGTAGGAGCCCGACGCGCACGAAGTCGGCGTGCAGTCCGCCGCGCACGCCGCGGAGCCGCCCGTGGCGCACCCGTTCGCGCACGTGCGGCTGTCGGGCTCCGTGCACGCTCCCGAGCCGTCACACACCGACTTCGGCGTGAAGCTATTGCCGTCACACGTGGCGGCGACGCACAAGGTGGAGCTGTCGGGGAAGGAGCACGCTTTGGTCTCGGAGCCGTCGCACGTTCCTTCGCACGGAGTCGTCCCCGCGCAGGCCGCGCGTGGCGCCACGGGCTTCCCGCTCACGGCGCCGCATTGGCCGCGCGCGTTGCACGACTCGCATTGTCCCGAACAAGCACTGTCGCAGCAGACTCCGTCGGTGCAGTGGTCGCTCCGGCACTCGGCGTCCGCCGTGCAGCGCGTGCCGAGCGCGGATTTGGCCGTCTCCGCAGAGCCCGCTGCGCCGCCCTCCGCGGCTTCGCCGCCCGCTCCCGCCGACGTGCTGCCGGCTTCGTTCGTCATCGACGTGCCGGCCGCCGCCGAGGTGGTTCCGGCTCGACCGCCCGGAGCGCCCGCGCCGGCGCTCGCGCCCGACTGCCCGCCCGCGCTCGTCGTCGCGCCGCCCGCGCCGGCCGACCCGCCCGAGCCGGCACCGCCGTGCGGCGTGAAGCTCCGCGACTCCGAGCAACCGCTGCCGGCGAGGAGCGAAGCTCCCACCGAGCCCAACGTCAACACCACCCAGCGACCAAGCAGGAAGCGCACGGCCCTCACTTACCATGATTTGCCCCGAAGCCCACGCGTGGCTCGCGCTGGGCGTCGGGGTTCGACGATTACGGCGCGCGCAAGCGGGCGCGCGGCTACGCTACGCATGAGTCGTGATTCGCTCGGAGCTCGAAGAGAAGGTGGTCGGCTCGCTCTCGCCGCCGCCGTCGAAGCGGCGCGGAGCCGTCATCGCTTGGTGTCCGTTCGAAAAGGCGCCCGTCACGCTTTATTGCCGTTTCATCGCGGAACGGGCGGGCAATACCAACGTGCAGAATCCTCACGACGAGGAGCGGGCGCTCGCTTTCATGGCGGAGCTCGACGAACGCGATCTCGACGCCGTGAGCGAAGCGCACCCGCTCGCTCTCAGGCCGAGCGCCGTGGCGCGAGCGCTCGGCTTTCACGGACGCGTCGTCGTGCATCCGCGGGTGGCGGACACGACGCTCGGCAAGTCCACCGAGTTCATGCGGCCCGTGACGTACCTGACCTTCCCCGCGCACCGCTCGGAGTTCACGAGCGACGACACGCACGACGAAGCCGTGTTCCGCATGCGCAAGGTCGTGAAATGGTCGAAATGGGATCGAGCGGTCGCGCCGGCGCTCAGCATCCGCTACCGGCGGGTGCGCTCGGGCGTCGGCACGACGGGCGGCAAGCGGCTCGGTGTCGCGCCGTTGCGCGAGGCGGAGCAAGCGCTCGCAAAGATCGGCGACGAGGACGGCTTTCTCGAGGTCGAGAACTTCGAGCGCAACGCGGTCACGTTTCGTCACGAGCGAGGCGCCTACTCGCTCGAAACGCCGAGCGGCTCGCGGCTCATCGACGGTGGCGCCGTGCTCGCGTGGTTGCGTTGCTTCGTGGGCGCGGGGCTCGCGGCCGCGGAGCGCGGTGCCGATGTCTAGGCAGCTCGAGCGGCTCGCGCGGGCTTGCTACGGGTCGGTGCTGAGCTCGGAGCGCGGCGAGGTGGCGCGGGACGAGCTCGAAGCGCTCGGCCGGGCGCTCTCGCAAGTGGAAGGAGCGCTCGCCGTGGCCGCCGTGTGGAGCGCCGCGCGGGCCGTCGTTTTCCCGCAGCTCGAGCCGGAAGCGGTCGCGAGAGCGCGTGCGTCGATCGCCGAAATCCTGGCGCCAGCCGCTCCGCCGGCCCGGGCGCACGGCGCGCACGAGCCCGCACTTTCGGGTTCGGCCGGCGTCGAGGCCCCGGGCGTGACGAGCATGGCGGCCCGTCGCGCGAGTGCGGCGCGCTCCGTCGCCTCGGCACTCTGCTGCTTTCGCACGCCGAACGCAGCGCTCTTCGCCGACACGGTGGGTCACCTCGCCGACGCCCAGCGGGACGCGGCGGCACCGGCGTCGCGAGCGAAAGCCCAGTGGCTCGGCTGGCTCGACGACGTCATCACGCGCAGCGATCGCTGCGAGCCGCGCAGGATGGTGGCCCTGCTCGGCCGCGCCGTGGACGGCAGCCTTGCCAACCTTCGACCGAGCCGCTTCTTTTGGGAAGGCGTCGCGAGTGAACGCGGTCCGCTCGAGGTGTGGACGGCCGACGCGGCGACGCGGCGTCTCGTGAGCAACGTGTTGGCTTTCGATCAGGTGAAGCTCGCGGGCGACGTGCTCTCCGTGATCGTCGCCGAGCGGCCGGACTTCGTGCGCGACGAGCTCAGGATCGAGTACTTGTTCGAGCAGGAGATCCACCGCGCGTTTCTCGGCGCGAGCTACGCGGGTCGCTATCGACGCATCGAATTTGCGTTCGCCGACGGCAGCGGCGGCTGGACTCTCGAAGCCTGATCGCTCGTTCGCGGCGTCGCGCGACGGCACGCGGATTCCGCGCCGGATTCCGCGCAATCGTGCCTTCGGTCCGGATGGATGCTGTACTACCGCGGATATGCGTTTCGACCGTCAGCGCCTGCTTTCACTCTCTTTCACTGGTATCGGGTTCGCTTTCGCCGCCGCGTGCGGTTCGTCGACGCCCCCGAACGACAACGGCAGTGCCGGCACGGGCGGCAGCGCGGCGGGAAGCGGCGGATCGGCGACGGCAGGGCACGCTGGAACCGGTACCGTCGCGACGGGCGGCACCGGCGGCTCGGGTGGGACCGGCGGCAGCGGCGGCACGCAGGGTGGAGCGGGCGGAACCGGCGGCGGCACCGGCGGCGCGAGCGCGACGGGCGGCTCGAGCGGCACGGGAGGGACGGCCGGCGGCACCGGTGGAACGACGGCGGGCGCGCCGAGCGGCGGCGCGGGTGCGGGCGGCGCGGGCGGTGCGGCTTCAGGCGGTTCGGCGGGCAGCGCCGTCGGCGGCGCCGGTACGGGTTCGGCCGGCATGGCGGGCGGCGGAATGGCGGGCACGGGCTCCGGCTGGACGTGCCCCGACGCGAGCACGTTCACGGGCAGCCCGATCCCGAGCGGCGCGACACCCATGCGCATCGCGGGCGCGCCGCCCACCGACTCGTTCAACATGAACAACTTCACGAACGTGGAGGGTCCGGTCTGGATCGACGGCGCGCTCTATTTCTCCGAGATGCAGAACGGCAACAACCCGCCGCCGGCCGCGCGCATTCTCAAGATCGACGGCAGCGATCAGGTGAGCATCTTCATCGACGACTCGGGGTCGAACGGGCTCGCCGTGGACGGCGCGGGCCACCTGGTCGCGGCGGAGCACGGCATCGGCGGCATCGTGAGCTACGACCTGTCCACGAAAATGGGGACGACGCTCGTCTCGCAATACATGGGCAAGCGCTTCAACTCGCCGAACGATCTCGCGATCAAGAGCGACGGCACGATCTACTTCTCGGATCCCGACTTCCAGAACAGCGCGCGGCCGCAGGGCGCGACGCTCGCTTATCAGGTGCTGCCGGGCACCGGCATGGCGACGCCCATCGCCGGGGACTACACGAGCAATCCGAACGGCGTCACGCTCTCGCTCGACGAAAAGAGCCTGTTCATCAGCGGCAGCAGCGGCGTGAAAAAGTACGCGATCGACGACACGGGGACCGTGGGGAGCACCGGCACCGCGTACGGCTCGAGCCTCAACATGAACACCGACGGGATGACCATGGATTGCGCCGGCAACCTCTACGTCGCGGTGGTCAACTCGACCAACGTCGTCGTGGTCGATCCGACCGGCAAGCCCGTCACCGGTTCGCCGATTCAGATCACCGGCTCCAACGTTCCGAGCGCCGTCACGAACGTCGCGTTCGGCGGCACGGACCACAAGACGCTCTACATCACCGGTCAGGGGTCGAGCGGGCAGCAGGGCGTGTTCAAGGTCACGCTGAACTTCCCCGGCATGCCGTATTGATGCGGGTATCCGCCCCGCGGACGTTCGCTCAGAAGTTGCCGCTCACGCTGACCGACCCGAGGCCCGGCAGCACGCGCACGTTGCTGAACGGTTCGTGCGTCGGCGACTCTTCTTGCGGCGCGGAGGGGTGGTCCGTGAGTAACAGCACGAGGCCCGTGATGGCCGCGGCGCCGCCCACCGAATAACTCACGATCGACAAGACGCGGGCTTTGTCGGCGTCGTTGTCGTGAGCGGTGATTTGATCTTGTTGCTGCTTGCTGCAGCCGGCGGTCGTCGAATCACACGCGAATTCGCTGTTCGCCTGGTTGCTCGAGTTGATGGACGACACGAGGAAAAAGCTGCCGACCCCGATGCCCACCGCGCCGAGCCCGAGCCCGACGTAACCGGCGATGCTCTGGCCCGAGGTGCCGCTCTTCGGCGGGCTCGCGCCGTGATCGGGCGTCTTCGGAGCGGGGCCGGGCGTCGCTCCGTCGGGCGTCGTGACCGGCGCAGCGCCCGCCGGCGGCTCCGGCAAGACCAGCGTGATGGTCTGCTTCGCGCCGTCGCGGAGCGAGAGCGAGAGCTCGTTGCTCTTCGTGCGCGTCGTGTGCGCCGAAACGACGTGATTGCCCGGATCGATCGGGATCGGGATGTCGGCTTCGGCCGGCGGCAAATCGGTGTGGTCCATCGTGACCACGGCTTGCTTCGCGTCGGGGCCCTGCACCATGACCGTCACGTAAGCGATGCGGTTTTCCACCGTCGTGAGCTCGCCGTCGGCTTGCGCGTGGGCCGTCTTGAAGGCGCTCGGCGCGCTCGCCGGCAGCTGCTCGTTGATGATCTTGAGGTACGCCTCGCGCGCCTCGACCAGGCGCCCGAGCTTCTCGAGCGAGCGGGCGATGTAGAGCAGGTGCGGCGGCGCGTGCATCAACTGCTCGGCGCGTGAAAAGAGGTCGAGCGAGCGGTCGTACTGACCTTGCTCGTAGGCGTCGGCACCGGCGTCGGCCGCCGAGCGGGCCGCTGCGCGATCCCGACTGCTCTGGCCGAGCGCTACGGGCGATGCGAGCGCTCCGCAGACGGCCACCAAACCAAGAACCCGAGCACGACGAAAAGGCGACAAGCGGGCCGAACATAACCCTCGGGGAGGCCGCCTGCCAAAGACAAAGGGGCCGTAACCGGGCCCCGAAACGGCCGCGCGCCGCCGAAACGCCGCGAAATCGCCCGCTGCCCGAGGAATGCTAGCCTTCTCGTGCCAAAGGATGTTGGAGGTCGGTCAGATCATCGACGGCAAGTACCGTGTCGAGGGGCTACTCGGGCAGGGTGGCATGGGCGCGGTGTACGCCGGGCTTCACCTCCACATCGACAGCCGCGTCGCGATCAAGGTGCTCTTGCCCGAGGTGACGCAATCACCCGAAGGCAACGCGCGCTTCGAGCGCGAGGTGCGCGCGACGGGGCGCATCGGCAACGACCACATTCTCCGCGTGCACGACGTCGGCACCTTGCCCGACGGTTCGCGCTACATGGTGAGCGAGTTTCTCGAGGGCGAAACGATGGCGTCGCGGCTGAAGCGCGGCGCCTTGTCGGCGCGCGTCGCGGCCGAGCTCACCGTGCAGCTCCTCGACGGACTCGCCGCGGCGCACGCGGTCGGCATCGTCCACCGCGACCTCAAGCCGGACAACATCTTCCTCTTGCCGCGCAAGCTCGGGCAGGAGGACTTCGTCAAAATCATCGATTTCGGCGTCTCGAAGTTCCAATCCGAGGACCCGCAGGCCATGTCGATGACGACGACCGGCGCGGTGATCGGCACGCCGTACTACCTCTCGCCCGAACAGGCTCGCGGGCAGAAGGACATCGACACGCGCAGCGATCTCTACACGGTCGGCGTCATCATGTATCAAGCGGTCGCGGGGCAGGTGCCGGTGCGCGCCGACAGCTTCAACGAGCTCCTCTTCAAGATCGCGCTCCAGCCGCCGCCGCCGCTCACGCACGACGTGCCCGGCGTGGATCCGGCGTTTTCGGCGCTCACGGCGAAGGCCATGGCGAAGGAGCGCGAGGCGCGTTTTCAGAGCGCGAACGAGATGCGCGACGCGATCGAAGCCTGGCTCGGCGGCGCCGCGCGCCTGCAGTCGGGACGCACGCCGCACCCCGGCGCCTTTTTCGGCGGGGAAACCGTGGCGGCGCCGTCGACCGTGCCCACGTCGAGTAACTTCGGGCGCACCTCGCCGCCGCTGCCCGACTTCGAGCCGGCCGAGCGGCGCTCGATGTTGCCCGTGGTGGCCGGGGTCGGGGTGCTGCTCGCCGTCGGCGCGGCCGTCGCCGTGTTGAAGCTCTCCGCTTCGCACTCGACGTCCGCGGCGAGCGCGGCCGCCGTGCCGAGCCCTCCCGTGTTGCCGCAGACGAACGCGCCGGTCGCGCCTCCACCGACGGCGAGCGAGGTCGAGCCGCCGATCGTTCTCGCGCCGACGGCGGAGCCTCCTCACGTCGACGTGACGGAGCCGGAGGCGCCCGCGCCGACGGCCGTCGTTCGCGCGCGCCCGCGCTTCGTGCCGCACGGCGCGTCGACGCCCGCGTCCAAAGCCGTCGCGCCCACGCCCGCGGCCGCACCGGAGCCCGCTCCGGCGCCGGCACCGGCGCCCGCACCGGCGAGCGACGATCCGTCGCGCAAACGCAAGCACGACTTCGGGTACTAGTCTGGGCGTCGTCGTCGCGGTCACGCGCGGGTTCTCCTCGCGAGCTTCGTGCACGTTCAAGCCGGGCGAGGTCGTGCGCGAGTTTTCGGTCGGCGCGCAGGCGGATTGGCTCGTCACGGCGCCGGACGTCGCGGCGGTGCACCTGCGTCTCGCGTTCGACGGCCGCGAGCTCCGAGCCGCGAGCGCCGATCCGCGGTCGCCGGTGTATCTCGGCGTCGAGCGTCTCGACGCGCGCTGGCAGCGGGTTTCGCCGCCCGCCGTGCTGCGCTTCGGACAAGCCGAGCTCACGGTGAGCGCCGGTGACGTCGCGGCCGCCGACGCGCGTCCGAACGTGCGCTTGCCGAGCTATTTCGTCGACATGGTGGCCGCGAAGGGACGCGCGCCGGCCGAGCTCGCCGCGAGCGCGACGACGCAGAAGCGCGCGGACGTGCCCGTGTGGGTTTGGATCGCCGCGTTGTGTTTGCCTCTCGCCGTCGGGATTGGCGGCTGGCTCCTGCTCGCGCGGGGGCGCTCGAGCGCGAGCACGGCGCGAGGGGCGTCGTCGAGCGCTTCGGCGAGTGCCTCCGCGTCAGCGATGGCGACCCGCGCGACCCCCGCGCCGCTCGCGCCGTCGTCGCTCAGCGCGTCACCGGCACCGCTCGTGCTTCCGGTCGAGCCCGCGGCGAGCGGCGCGGCGGCGTCGGACGCGCTCGCGCCGAGCCCGGACGCCGCTCGTCACGCCTACCCGCAGAACGTCGCCGACAAGCCGGTCCCGCGCATCGGCGCGCATCCGTGGGAAATCGCCGACGATTGGCGCCAGCACCACGAACGACTGCTCGAGGCCAAGGGCCGCGCCGACGCGAAGGTCGTCTTCCTCGGCGACTCGATCACCGAGGCGTGGCGCCTGGCTCCCGCCTACCAGACGAGCTTCGGCCGTTACGCGCCGCTCGACCTCGGCATCGCGGGCGACCTCACGCAGAACCTGCTCTGGCGCATCGATCAGGGCGAGCTCGACGGCACCAAGCCGGGCGTCGCCGTCGTCATGATTGGCGTCAACAACCTCGCGGGCGGCTTCACGGCGGAGCAGACGGCGTCGGGCGTGCAGGCCGTCGTCGCGGCGGTGCGCGCGCACTTGCCGCAGGCGCTCGTGCTCTTGCTCGAGATCCTGCCGGCCCATCACGATCCGGCGGATCCCTTGCGCACCAAGATCGTCGATTGCAATCGGCTGATCGAGGCTTTCGCCGACCCGGCGCACGTGCTCGTCCGCGATTTCGGCCCGCTCATGCTCGAAGCGGACGGCACCATCGCCAAGGAGACGATGCGCGATTTCCTGCATCCGACCCCGGCGGGCTACGAGCGCTTGAGCCTGGCGGTCGCTCCGTTGCTCGTTCCCGTGCTCGGTGACGGCGCGACGCCCGCGGCCGCGCCGTGAAGCTCGGCGCGCCTCAATCGAACGCGTACGAGAACGTCGAGCCGGCCGTCGTGACGGCGACCTTCGCCGCGGGTTTGCCGTCGAGCGTCCGCAGCAAGAGCTCGCGACTGAGCTCTGGCAGGAGCGTGTTCGTGAGCACGGCGTCGATCATGCGACCGCCGCTCTCGAGCTCGGTGCAGCGGCTCGAAATGAGCGCGACGACCGAATCGTCGTAGGTGAAGGGGATGCGGTAGCTCTCGGTGACGCGCCGCTTCACCCGGTCGAGCTGCAGCCGGACGATGTTGCCGAGCATCTCGTCGCTGAGCGGGTAGTAGGGGATGGTGACGACGCGGCCGAGGAGCGCCGCCGGAAACACCTCGAGCAACGCCGGACGCAGCGCCTCCGCGATGCGCGCCGGATCGGGCCGTTCGGCGGCCGCGGCGAGCTTCATGATGAGGTCGCTGCCGACGTTCGAGGTCAGCAAAATCACGGTGTTTTTGAAGTCGACGCGCGTGCCTTGCCCGTCCTCCATCCAGCCCTTGTCGAAGACCTGGAAGAAGATCTCGTGCACGTCGGGGTGCGCTTTTTCGACCTCGTCGAGCAGGACGACGCTGTAGGGCCGTCGCCGCACCGCTTCCGTCAAGACGCCGCCCTCGCCGTAGCCGACGTAGCCGGGCGGCGCGCCCTTGAGCGTCGAGACGGTGTGCGCCTCCTGGAACTCGCTCATGTTGATCACGATCGCGTTCTGCTCGCCGCCGTAGAGCGCCTCGGCCAGCGTGAGCGCCGTTTCCGTCTTACCGACGCCCGACGGCCCGGCGAGCAAGAACACGCCGATCGGCTTGTTCGGATTCTCGAGGCCGGCGCGCGCGGTCTGGATGCGGCGCGCGATCATCTCGAGCGCGTGGTCCTGCCCGATGACGCGCTTCTGCAAGACCTCGTGCAGGCGCAGCACGGTTTCGATTTCGTTCTTCACCATGCGGCCGGTCGGGATGCCGGTCCAATCCGACACGACCACCGCGACCGATTGGGCGTCGACGGTCGGCAAAATCAGCGGATTTTCGGCTTGAATCTGGGTGAGCTCGGCGTCGAGCCCCTTGAGCTCGGCGAGCAGGGCCGAGCGCTTCGTCTCGCGTTCGGCGTCGGGCGTTTCACCCGGTTTCGGCGCGAGCTCGCGGAGCTCGGCGCGGATCGCGAGGATGCGATCGACGAGCGCCTTCTCCGAGCGCCAGCGCGTCTCCACCGTCGCGAGTCGCTTGCGTTCCTCGGCGAGCGTCGCGTCGACCTCGCCGCGCCGGCCCTCGACTTCGATGCCGACCAGGCGTTCGCGCTCGATGATGGCGAGCTCGGCTTCGAGCGCTTCGATGCGGCGGCGCGCGTCTTCGACTTCGGGCGGCACGGCGTGCTGGCTCACCGCCACGCGCGCGCACGCCGTGTCGAGCAGGCTCACCGCCTTGTCCGGCAGCTGGCGATCCGGAATGTAACGCTTCGAGAGCTTCACCGCGCTCTCGATGGCCTGATCGAGCAGCGCCACGCGGTGGTGGCGCTCGAGCGCCGTGGCCGTGCCGCGCAGCATCAACACCGCGCGTTCCTCGCTCGGTTCGTCCACCGTCACGACCTGAAAACGCCGCGTGAGCGCCGGGTCGGGCTCGATGAACTTCTTGTATTCGGCCCAGGTCGTGGCCGCGATGGTGCGGAGCTTGCCGCGCGCGAGCGCCGGCTTGAGCAGATTCGCGGCGTCGCCCGTGCCCTGCGCGCCGCCCGCGCCGATGAGCGTGTGCGCTTCGTCGACGAAGAGGATGATCGGCTTCGGCGACGCCTGCACTTCGTCGATCACCTGGCGCAATCGGTTCTCGAACTCGCCCTTCATGCTCGCGCCCGCTTGCAAGAGTCCGATGTCGAGCACGCGCACGGTCACGTCGCGGAGCGCGGGAGGCACGTCGCCGCTCGCGATGCGCTGGGCGAAACCCTCGACCACCGCCGTCTTGCCGACGCCCGCCTCGCCGGTGAGGATCGGATTGTTCTGCCGGCGCCGCATCAAAACCTGCACGATTTGCCGTATTTCTTCGTCGCGGCCGGTGATGGGGTCCATCTCGCCGCTCTTGGCGCGGGCGGTGAGGTCGGTCGAGAACTTGTTCAGCGCTTCCTGCTTGCCGAGCGCGGCCGGGCTCATCGTCCCGTCGCCGCCGCTCGTCGCCGTTCCCGCGGGCGCGTCCGCCTTCTTGGCGCGTGCTTCGGCGGAATCGAGGCTCTTCAGCCGCTCGACGATGTCGTCGACCTTGAGTTTCTGGAACTCGCGCGAGATGGCGAAGAGCGCGTTCCTGAGCGTACTCGTCTTGAGCCAGCCGACGAGCAGATGCCCGCTCCGCACCTCGTACTCGCCGAAGAGCAGCGTCGCGTAGACCCAGCCGCGCTCGACGGATTCTTCGACGAGCGGCGCGAGGTCGGACACCGAGGTCGCGCCGCGCGGGAGGCGATCGAGCGCTTCGGTGAGATCGCGGGCGAGGCGCGCCGCGTCGATCGAGCCGCCGCGGAGCAGCAGCGGCAAATCGGCGTCGCCGAGCTCGAGCAGCTGGTGGAGCCAATGCGCGAGCTCGACGTACGGATTGCCGCGCATCTTGCAGAACAAGGTCGCGCTCTCGATCGTCTTGTAGGTGACCGCGCCGAGCTTGCCGAACAGAGTCGTGCGACTGATTTCCACCATGATGCTCCTTCTCCCTGGGCTCGAGCCTACGTCAACAAGCGTTCGGTTTGGTGCGAGAGCGGATTGACGAGCACGTGGGCTCGTTTGAGCGGCGCGGGCGGCCGGCCGAGCACGGCGTCGAAACCGAGCCGGCCGTTCTGGCCCAGGCGGAGCTGGGTCCCGACGCTCTGGGCGGGGACGAGCTCGACGTCCCACGCGAGCTCGTGGCCGGCGTAGCTCTGCACGAGCGCGGTGAGGCGCGCGAGGCTCGCGCCGTTCGGCAAGAAGCGCGAGAAGTCGCGCTCCGAGAGCGGCCCGAGCACGACGCGGAACTTCTGCGAACGACTGAAGGTGCGCGGGCCGAGCAGCGTCGTCTGCCCCAGGCTGCTCACCTCCGCCGAATGGCCGAGGCGAAACCGCGATTCGTCGGGTAGCGGCAGCCACTCGCCGATGAACTCTTCGATCGCGACGGGGAGGCCGAAGCTCCCGACGATGAGCGCGCGGAGCCCGTCCGGATTGCGGACGCCGAGCGAGAAGCGCCCCGCGAACTCGAGCCGAGCGAGGAAGAGCTGCGGGTCCCGGCCGCGGAGCGACGGCAAGCCGAGCCCCGCGAGCGCGCCGACGTAGGTGAGAAAGCGATCGGCGCGCCTGCGATCGCGGCTCACCGTCGGTCGCGCCTGCGCCCAGGCGCGGTGGAACAGGACGAGCATGCGGTGGTGGAACACGTCGGCGAAGGCGGCGAACGTCTCGTCACCGACGTTCCGAATGCGCTCGCGCACGTACTCGGTGAGGTGGAGCGGCAGCGGCCCTTGCGGGCCGAACAGGCCGAGGAACGCGACGGCCAGGCGCGGCGGTCGCTTCTCGGTCGCCGGCGTGAAGCCGGCGAGGGTCGACGGCGCGAAGTTCAGGAACGCGTCCTGGCCGAGCCGGATCGGTTCGTCGCTCGGGCGGAGCGCTTCACCCCAGCGCGGCAGTTCGCCGAAGGCGTGCTCGAGCCGGCGCATCGCCTGGTGAAAATCGAACTCGTAGGGCGTGCGGGCGAGCGCCCGCAGCCACTTCACGCGCTCGAACGGCGTCCGAGCTTCGTCGGCCAACGCATGACCTCTCCGCGCTGCGGGCTGCGCAGCACGGTTTCCGTGAATGAGTTGATGGACACGTAGCGCGCGAGAAAACGATCGAGCACGGCGCCGAGCAAGAACGCGCTTTCGCCTTCGAACGCCGTCTCGTCGAAGTCGAGCGTGATCTCGAGCCCGCGCGCGAAGCTCGCCGGGCCGGGCAGCGGCAGGCGCCGGACGACGGACGCGCTCTGCACCGAGCGAATGCCCTGGATCTGCTGGCGCGAGCCGGCGCCGAGCTCGGCGTAGAGCTCGAGCATTTCGCGGAGCGGCGCGGCGCTGAGGCCGTCGGACTCGTTCGCGATGGACAGCTGATTCAACGACAGGTGGCTCACGAGCCGCCAGGAAGCGTCGCCCCACGCGGGCGATTCCCGCGGTTCCGAGGGCTTCGCGAGGCAGCGAATGGAATCGACCGGCGCGCCGGTTTCGAGCGTGAAATCCGTGCGGCCCGTCGCGAGCGGCATGAGCAGCGGGAGATCGCGGTTCGTCGCGAGCGTGTTCACGCTGAGCTGCTGGAGATCGGACGCGTACGGTCCCTCGTCGCCGTCGACGAGCGAGACGAAGACTTCGCTCCCCGCGTACGTCGAGCGGGGCTTCGTGAGCTCGCGCTGCGACGACTGCAGGCGCGGCTGGCGGTAGAGCGTGTAGTACGCCTGATCGTCCCGCCGGTGCCGTTCGCTGTTCGCGTAAAACGGCAAGAACTCCCGCGCGTCGCCTTCCTTCCCGCCGAAGCCCGTCACTTCGGTGATCGAGTGCACTTCGAAGTCGAGGGGTCGCGTGCGATCGACCACGACGTGATACTCGTTCTGCCCCTCGGTCAGGTGAATGCGATCGGCCCGGCGCGGAAACAGGTTCACGACCGGGGTGCAATGCAAGCCGAAGTGGTCGGGCGCGAGGCGCGCCTCGAGATCCGGCTCGTAGCGGTCGAGCAGGACCACGACCTCGAACTCCGTGCCGGTCGACGCGCGCAGGCCGCGGTTCAGCCCGCCGAGCTCGACGAACAGGTAGCGGCTCGGGAGCGCGAAGTATTCGTGGAGCAGGCGGTAGCCCTGAAACGACTGCAGCGTGTAAGGCAGCAGGGCTTCGTCGTCCTCGAAGCCCATCGGCCGCACGAAATCCTTCTCGACGAAGCCGCGGCGGTGGCCCTCGCCGTCGCGCACGACGACGCCGAGCGAGCCCGCGCACAAGAGCTCGTAGAGGCGCATGCCCATCGGCTCCGGTCCGCGCAAAAAGAGCGGCAGGCGGTCGAGCCCGAGCTGACTCACGTCCGCGCCGCTCTGCGTCTTGAAGCGCAAACGCAGGCTGCCGCGCACGAGGCGGCGGTTCCAGGTCTTGAGCTCGCCGAGGTCGCCGACGTAGCTCGTGTGGGTCGCCTGCACGAGCTCGAGCGGCCAGAGATCGACGGCGTGCGCGGTGCGGTACTCGCAGACGGTGCGGTCGCTGCGCCCGGCCGTCGCCTTGAGCGTCGAGCCGCGCGCGACGCGATACCCCTCCGTGAGCGAGCCGCGCTTCGGGTTCGGCACGAGCTGCACGACGGCCATCGACGGCGTCGGCGCGACCAGGTGCGGCAAGAGGATCGAGAGCAGGCTCTGGGTGAAACGCGGGAACTCGGCGTCGATCTTGAGCTGCACGCGCGCCGCGAGGAACGCGAAGCCCTCGAGCAGGCGCTCGACGTACGGGTCCGCGCACGTCTCCTTGTCGAGCCCGAGCCGTCCGGCGATGCGCGGAAACCGCTCCGCGAATTCGCCGCCGAGGCTCCGCAAATAGCCGAGCTCCCGCTCGTAGTAAGCGAGAAACCGCGGATCCATCAGGCCCCCGCGGAGCTCGTTTCGGTCACGCGGACCTCGCCCGTCTCGAGATCCAAATCGGTGCGCAAGACGAGGCGCACCGGCGCGGGCTGCGCCCACAGATCCGCTTCGATGAAGATCACGATGGCGTTGTGCGAATAGCCGTTCGGATCGCGCGCGACGCGCACGCGCACGCTCTCCTTGCCGAGGCGCGGCTCGAATTGCCAGATCGCGCGCTGGATCTGCTTCTCGAGCGTCGGCGCGTGCACGCTCGACGCGGTGCGGCCCGAGAGGTCGGGCAGGCCGTAATTGAGCGTGCTCGTCTCGACCTCGGGGTACGCGTCGAGATCCTGCACCGCCGCGAGGTGCGTCGTGTTGAAGAGCCAGGCGAGATCGCGGCGCACCCCTTCGCGGAGCTTCGCGAGCGAGAGCACGCGCCGGTCGGGGCTCTCGGTCTTGCTCTCGGGGTGGTCGTCGGTGAGCCGATCGAGCAGCGACGGCTGCAGGCGTTCCTTGGGCAGGAGGTCCGGCATGGCCGCTCGATCGGCTGGGCTCTAGCCGCGGCTAGGAGCCGCCCTTGGCGGAGGGCAGCTTCGAAACGAGGCGGAGCGAGACGGTGAGCCCCTCGAGCTGGTAGTGGGGGCGCAGGAAGAACTTCGAGTTGTAGTAACCGGGGTTACTCGGGTCCTCCTCGATCACGACTTCGGCCGCGGCGAGCGGGCGGCGCGCCTTCGTCTCCTCGCTCGAGTGCGCCGGATCGCCGTCCACGTACTGCGTGATCCAGCGCTGGAGCCACTTCTGCATCTCTTCCGAGGTTTTGAAGGAACCGACCTTGTCGCGCACGATGCACTTCAGGTAGTGCGCGAAGCGGCAGGTCGCGAACAAGTACGGCAGGCGCGCCGCGAGCGCGTCGTTCGCGGTCGCGTCGGGGTCGTCGTACTGGCCGGGCTTGTGCAGCGACTGCGCGCCGATGAAGGCGGCGAGATCCGTGTTCTTTTTGTGGATGAGGGGCATGAAGCCGCTCTTCGCGAGCTCCGCTTCGCGCCGATCGCTGATGCCGATCTCGGTCGGGCACGTCATGTCGACGCCGCCGTCGTCGGTCGGGAAGGTGTGCGTCGGGAGGCCCTCGACGGCGCCGCCCGCCTCCACGCCGCGGATGCGCGAGCACCAGCCGTAGAGCTTGTACGAGCGGTTGATGTTCACCGCCATCGCGTAAGCGGAGTTCGCCCACGTGTACTTGCTCGCGTCGGGGCCGTTCGTCTGCTCCTCGAAGGCGAACTCTTCGACCGGGTCCGATTTGGCGCCGTAGGGACGCCGCGCGAGAAAGCGCGGCAGCGTGATGCCGAGGTAGCGCGAATCCTCCGCGTCGCGGAGCGAGCGCCAGGCCGCGTAATCCGGCACCGAGAAGATCTTCTGCAGATCACGCGGATTGCCGAGCTCCTGCCAGCTCTCCATGCCGAAGAGCGACGGAGCCGCCGCCGAGAGCACGGGCGAGTGGCACGCCGCGCCGATCTTCGCGAGCTCGCCGAGCGTCTCCACGTCGGGGGCCGTCTGATCGAAGTAGTAGTCCGCGACCACGCAGGCGTACGGCTCGCCGCCGAGCTGCCCGTACTCCTCTTCGTAGAGCTTCTTGAAGACGGGACTCTGATCCCACGCGGCGCCCTTGAAGCGCTTGAGCGTCTTCTGAAGATCCTTCTTCGAGACGTTCATGACGCGGATCTTCAGCATCGTGTCCGTCTCGGAGTTGTTGACGAGGTAGTGGAGGCCTCGCCACGAACCCTCGAGCGACTGCATGTCCTGGTTGTGCAGGATCTCGTTCACCTGGTCGCTCAGCTTGCGGTCGATTTCGGCGACGATGGCCTGAATCGACGCGACCACGTCGCTCGAGACGGTCGCGGTGGAGGCGAGCGCCTGTTGCGCGAGCGTCATCACCGCGGCTTCGATGTCTTCTTTCGCGCGCGAGGTCTGCGGCTTGAACTCCTTGTTCAACAAGGAAGCAAAGTCGCTCGTCTCGACCGCGCCGGCGGCGCCGCCCGAACCCTTCTGCTCTTGTGCGTCGCTCATGAGACTATTGCCCTTCGCCCGACTTCTCGGCGGGTTTCGCGCTCGAGGCCAAGCTCTCGAGCAGGTTCTTGTCGTGGAGCACCTTCGAGATCAGCTCCTCGGCGCCGGTGCGGCCGTCCATGTACGTGATGAGGTTCGCGAGCTGCTGGCGCGCTTCGAGGAGCTTCGCCAGCGCGGGCACCTGCTTCGCGATCGCGCCCGGGGAAAAGTCCTCGAGCTTCTCGAACTTGAGCTCGACGCCGATCTCCCCGTCGCCGGTCAGGCGATTGGGCACCTGCATCTTCACGCGGGGCTCGACGCCCTTCATGCGCTCGTCGAAGTTGTCGACCGAGACTTCGAGGAACTTCCGGTCGGCGACGGGCGGGAGCTCCTTGCCCGCGTTGCCGGACAAGTCCGACATCACGCCCATGACGAAGGGCAGCTGCACCTTCTTTTCGGCGCCGTATAGCTCCACGTCGTATTCGATCTGCACGCGCGGTGCGCGATTGCGGCCGATGTTCTTTTGGCTGCTCTGGCTCATGGATTAGGACTCCTCACTTGCCGTCTTTCTTGCCGACCACGAGGTGCGCCTGTTTCAGACCGTCGGGCGCGAGGTCGTTCACGATTTCCAAAAAGGTCATGGTCACGAGCCGCTTGCAGCGCTCGACCAGAAGCGGGATGGGGCTCGAAGGCTCGTTCTTTTCGAAGTAGACGCTAATTTTGTCGAGCGCCCTCACCACGTCCTCGCGCGAGAGGATATCACCGCTCAACCCCCGCGTCCGTGGAGCCGCCGCTTCGGCCTGCCCCTCGGCGGCCACGGCCGGCTGTTCCGCCGCGCGGCGCTCCTCGAACCGCGTGCGGACGGCCTCGTACGCCTGCTTGAAGAACTGAACGAGGCCGTTCTGATCGGGCCCGCGGTCGGGGACGTGCGTCTGAAACACCTTGTCGATGCCCTGGAGGTCGTCGAGCCCGCCTTTCAAGGCCGTGGCGCACGCTTCGAGCTCGGGCAGAGGCGTTTCTTGGAAGATCGCGTGAACGCGCGTGGCGTCGGGCGCGCCCTGGGTCGGCGCGATGTCGTTCAGGCTGAGCGGGCCGAGCGCCCGCGAGACGAGCAGGGGCGAGCGGCGGAGCGCCACCAGCATCGGCGGCACGGTGAGCGCGGCGAGGGCCATCACCCGGGCGAGCGGCAGACTCGGGTCGTCGTCGGGGTCGAGCTCGGGGTGAATCGTCGCCCAGTTCGCCTCGAGTAGCTCCCGCGTGAGGTGGAGGCCGCGGGCAAAACCCTGAGCGCCGCCGCGGTGGAGCTCGGCGATCGTGAAGTGACAGAGGACGCGCACGTCCTTCGTTCGCTCGAGCAGGCTCGCTGCCCGGGACGACACGTTGTTCCAATCGGGGCCTTCGTCGGCGCCACCGCCGCCCACGAGCTTCTCGGCCTTCGTGGTCGCAGCGGTTTCGAGCGCCAAGAAATCGGCGTCGCTTTCGAGATTGGGCCCCGAAGGGGAGTCCCCTGCGATGGGCGCAAGCAGCTTGCCCGCGTCGAGACCTGCCATCAGTGGAGGTACCCTATCAAAAACCGCGGTCGTCGCACCAATACCTACGGCTTCTTACGTATCCGGCGCGCGCTTCTTCCGCGGGAGCACGCGGTAAAGCGCCCAATTCCGAAGGGTGGAATGTGCTAAGCCGAGCGTCTGTGGGACAGTCCCTAGGGCCCGAAGGCGATCGCCGCGCTTCGAGCGCTGATCACGCAGCCTTTCTGGCCGAGCTCGGGGCGTGCCTGCTGGATTGGGAGCGCGCACTCGAGGCCCCGGCGCTCCGGCGGGACCTCTGGCTCGCCGGCCTCGTCGAACGCACCGTTGCCGTCGAGCAAAGCTCGGCGCGGCTCGGGTTCGGCGGTCTCGGCGTGCACCTCGGCCGGCTCTCGCAGGGGTCGGTTCAGGGCGCCGACATGGGCGCGCTCCGGACCGCGCTCGACATCGTGAAAGAAATGGAGGGGCAGGTCCGCGAGGCGCTGCGTGCCAAACCCCGCTCCGCACCGGCCGCCGCGCCCGCGCCCGCGCTCGACGAGTCGATGCTCGGCCCGGCCCCGTCGGTGCTCGCCCCGCCGCGCTTCATCACGCACGTCGGAACGCGCGAAGCGCTGCTCGGCGCGCGTCCGCCCGCCGCGCCCGCGCCGCCGCCCGTCGTGTCGGCGGTCGTTCCGCCCGCGCCGCATTCCCCGGACATCGCGCCGGCACCGCCGCTGCTGGGGTCGCCCGCGCTCCCGCCGCGGCTCGATGCGTCGCAGATCGTCCATCGCGGTCCGTCGGAGCCGCCGCCCCAGCCGCCGCCCGTCGCGCCGCCGGCCGTCATCGGCGCGTCGAGTCCGGCGCCTCAAGCTCCGTTCAGTCCGGTCCCGGTCGTTCGCTCGTCGCCGCCGCCCGCCGCGGGAGGCGCGCCCGCGCAGCCGCACCATCCGGTGAAGTCGCTCTTGAACCTCGGCCGACCCTTCGCCCGCCAGAGCAGCAATCAGCCGGCTCCCGCCGCGGCCGCCGCGCCCGCACGACCCGCCTCCGCCCTCGAGCTCAAAGGCCTGAGCGGCGCGTCGCGCACGCCGGCGCTGCCGAAACACTTGGGTGAGCTCGGCGAGCTCCCGCCCTTGCCGCGTGATTTGCCGCTCCCCGGGCGGGAGCAGTCGTCGCCGCCGCCGCGCCCGCAACCGAGCTATTTCGCGCACGCCGAGCGGCGCAAGCCCGGCCGTTACGACGGCGGCGACGGCCACGGTTGGGTGCGCTGGTTCGCGCTCGGCGCGCTGCTCGTGCTCGTCATCGGCGGCATCGTCGGAGGCGCGGTCGCGCTGAGCCGGCGCACCGCCGCGGAGCCGGTCGCCTCCGGACTCGCGAGCACGAGCGCCGCCGCGGCCGGGCCGGGAACGCCCGCCGCCGCGGCCGACACGAGCGCCGCCCCGCTCCCGACCTCGCGCCTTCTCACCGAAGACGAACGCTTTCGCTCGCTCCTCGTGCAGGTTCACGGGCGCGGCAAGGAGTCGGGGGCCCTGCGCGCGCTCCTCGACGACCAGGCCGCGGTCGCCGCGCAGGCGATCACGCCGGGCGCTTGCGTCGGCCCGCAGTGCGCCGCGCTCCGCGACCTGAATCAGTTCGTCACGAGCAAGGATCGCCGTAAGCTCACGCACCGGCACGCCGAGGTGCCCGAAGCGCTCCGCTCGAAGTGGCTCGCCGGCAACGACATGCCCGAGCTCCACGTCGAGGACGACCCGCGCGTGCAGACGCGCTTCGAGTACTACACGTTGAACTCCGTCGGCCACGAGCAGTTCCAGCAGATGCTCTTCCGCTGCGGCCGCTACCAAGACGGCATCAAGACGGAGCTCGTGCACCGCGGCTTGCCGGAAGCGCTCATCGCGGTCGTCATCACGGAGAGCGGCTGCTCGCCGCTCGCGAAGTCACCGGTCGGCGCCGAAGGCCTGTGGCAACTCATGCCCGACGCCGCCCGCGCGTACGGCCTGCGCATCATTCCGAACGTCGTCGACGAGCGACACAGCCCCGTGAAGTCGACGGAAGCGGCCGTGCGCTACCTCGGCGATCTCTTCGCGAAATTCGGCTCGTGGGACCTCGTGTTTGCCGCGTACAACATGGGCCCTTTCGGGCTCGCGACGCGCATCTCGCGCGTCGACGGCACCGACGTGGGCTTCTGGGATCTCGCCGACGCCGATCTCTTGCCGGACGAGACCTTGTTCTACGTGCCGAACATCGAAGCGGTCGCGCTCATCCTCGCGAACCTCCAGCGCCAAAAATTCACCGGGCAGGTCGGCGCGCCGGAAATCACCGCCGAGCTCGACGTGCCGCCGAACACGCGCATGGGGCTCATCGCGCGCGCCGCGGCCCTCAGCCTGAGCACGCTCCACCGCCTGAACCTCGACATCCTCGCCGAGACGACCCCGAACGTCCCGCACTTCGTCGTCGAGGTGCCGAAGGACAATCTCTGGCAAGCTCGCGATCAACTCGCGGAGCTCCTCAAGTCCCACGACGACGCAGACCTCTGCGTGCCGGCTTCCTTCGACTGGGGCCGCCAGCAGTTCACGCCGGACATGGCCAAGCGCTGCCGTCCGGATCTCGCAGCGTCCGCGGCTGCTGCGGCGCCGCCTGCCGCTCCCTGATTCGGCGGACGGACGCAGCCGCTCGCGCCCCTCCGCGAGCGCGGCCACGCCCGTTCGCGCGCCGGACCCGTTACTTCGGCTCGTATTCCTTGTTCGCCTGCAAATCCCAGCCGCCGCTGATCTTGGCGTCGCCGGAACCGCTGCCGACCTGCGGGGTGTACGTCATGCCCACGCGCACGAACGTGAAGGCCACGTTCTCGATGATCTCGTCGCCCGACGCGCCGCTCACCGAGTAGCTCGTGAACATCATCTCCTCGAAGCTGATCACGAGGTATTCGAGGGCGTCGCCGCCTGCCTTGCGCACCGTGAGCGCGCCCGACTTCAAGTGCGTGCCCATGCAGCACA
>Ga0335083_10001450_pt1 | contig 32638 bp, 35 predicted proteins | sample Lox_Sample_42_FD_206716 | JGI IMG/M metagenome (GOLD analysis project Ga0335083, IMG submission 206716) | Soil microbial communities from Loxahatchee National Wildlife Refuge, Florida, United States - Lox_Sample_4.2 | ecosystem: Environmental > Terrestrial > Soil > Wetlands | place: USA...
GCGACTCACCTCTTCCCTGCGGGGTCGATCCCGTCCAACTCAAGCAACCGAAGTTCACTTGCGTGTCCTCACTCACGACCTGCTCCTGTTGGCAGCATAAGGGTTTCAACAAAGCCTGTTAATCTGTGTTCATCTGTGGCGAATCGACTTTTGATCTTTTCTGATTGATTATTGAATGCAACTTACTGAACTTGAAACGGCCGTAGTGGAGTTTGTGAACCGGCCGAATTACAAGCCGGTCAAGCCGCGGGTGATTGCCAAGCGGCTGGGGCTGGACGAAAACGCCGCCACGAAAATGAAGCAGGCGGTGAAGTCGCTGGTGAAAGCGGGGCGGATTGCGTATGGGCAAAATCATTTGCTGGTGCCAGTAGCGAAGACACCCTCGGCACCCTCACCTCAACCCTCTCCCAAAGGGAGAAGGAGTGTTCCTGAGCCGGAGAAAGAAAGTGCTTCTGACGACGGACCGACGCGGGGTGGAAAAGTTTCGCGAAAGGAGTTTGTCGGCGAGCGGGTGACCGGCGTGTTTCGGCGGATGGCGGCCGGATACGGATTTGTGCGCCCTGCCGGCACCGCGGCCGGAGACCGCAGCGGCGATGTTTTTATTGCCGCCAATCACGCTCAAGATGCGGCGTCGGGGGACATTGTGCTGGTGGCGTTGTCGCGGAAGCGCGACATTCGCCGGCCCAATCCGGAGGGAGAAATTGTCGAAATTTTGGAGCGTGAAACGCATCAATTCGTGGGGACGTATTTCGAAGCCGGCGGCAACGGTTACGTGCAGGTTGACGGCACGCTGTTTTCGCGGCCCGTGTACGTGGGCGATCCCGGCGCGAAAAACGCTCAGCCGGACGATAAAGTGGTGTTCGAGATGGTGCGGTTTCCGTCGCACTTTCAGGACGGCGAAGGGGTGATTACCGAAGTGCTGGGGGCGAAGGGCGCGCCGGGGGTCGACACGCTGTCGGTGATTCGCGAATTCAATTTGCCGGGTGAGTTTCCCGAAGATGTGTTGGAAGCGGCCCGCGCACAGGCGGAGCAGTTCAACGAATCGGTGCACGGCCGGTTGGATTTGACGGGGGACACGATCATTACGATTGATCCGGTGGACGCGCGGGATTTTGACGATGCGGTTTCAGTGGAGCGGCTAGAGAACGGTTATTGGCGGCTGGGGGTGCACATTGCCGATGTGTCGCACTTCGTGCGGTACAAATCGGCGCTGGACCGCGAAGCTTACGAGCGGGCCACCAGCGTGTATTTACCGGACCGTGTGATACCGATGCTGCCGGAAATTGTGTCGAACAATTTGGCCAGCCTGCAGCCGGACAAAGTGCGGTACACGAAGACGTGCTTCATGGAATTCTCGGATGAAGGAATTCGGACGGCGGTCGATTTGCACCACAGTGCCATTCGGAGCAAGCGGCGGTTTACGTATGAGGAAGTCGATTCCTATTTGGCCGATCGAGAAGCGTGGCGCGGCCGGTTGAAGCCGGAAGTTCACGCGCTGCTGGGACGAATGCACGAATTGGCGATGCTGCTGCGCGGCCGGCGGTTTGGGCGAGGCGCATTGGAATTGACGATGAAGGAAGTGAAGGTCGATTTGGACAAGCACGGCCGTGTGACCGGCGCGCATGTGGTGCAGAACACGGAAAGCCACCAGATTATCGAAGAGTTCATGTTGGCCGCCAACGAGGCGGTAGCCGATTCGCTGCATGCGGCGGGCGTGCCGTTTTTACGGCGAGTGCATGCCAATCCTGATCCGCGCAAATTGCACGCGCTGACGGAGTTTGTCGCGGAGCTCGGTTTTCAAACCGGCAGTTTGGAAAGCCGCTTCGAGCTGCAAAAACTTCTCGGTTCTATTCACGGTCGGCCTGAGGAGCACGCCGTCAATTACGCCGTGCTGCGCAGCCTGCAGCGGGCGGTGTACAGCCCGGAGGAAGAAGGGCACTACGCGCTGGCGAGCAAATGTTATTGCCACTTCACGTCGCCGATTCGGCGGTACCCGGATTTGACAATTCACCGGTTGGTCGCGGCGTTGATTGCCAAGCAGAAACCGCCGGCCGACATGGGCGCGCTGGTCACGGCCGGGGAACATTGCAGCGAGCGCGAACAACGGGCCGAAGCCGCGGAGCGGGAGCTGACGAAGCTCAAGCTGCTGTTGTACATGAGCAGCCGCTTGGGGGAGCAAATGGAAGCGGTGGTTACGGGCGTGGAAGAGTTTGGCCTGTTTGTGCAAGGCACAAAGTTGCCGGCCGAAGGGTTGGTGCACGTGACGACGCTGGCGGACGATTATTACCGTTTTGATCGCCGCAGTCACACGTTGACGGGCAATCGCTCCGGCAACGCTTATCGGTTGGGAGACATGGTCCGCGTGGAAGTGGCGCGGGTCGACATCGACCGCCGCGAATTAGATTTTCGGATCGTGCAAAAAACCAGCCGCCGCCCACCGCCGCCGAAACTCAGCCGCGGCAAAGCCAAGCATGTGCGCAATCTGAAGGCCGAAGCCAAGCGTCACCAATCGCAGCAAAACAAAAAGCACGAGAAACGCCAACAGCGGGAAGCGAAGCGGAATAAACGGCGGCGGTAGTAAAACGGTCCGATTTCGAAGTTCAAAGGTCATCCGGCGTTAGTCCGGCATCTCTCAATAGAGCGCGGAGGGTGCCACGCTTCAAGGCTTTGGGTCCATGGACTGGGACAGTAAGAATGGTTGGGTTTCCAGGCTGAGCGAAAATGTGTTCGTTACCGCGAATTCGCTGGAGATGCCAACCGTGCTTTATGAGAACCGTGCAGAATTCTTTTGCTGGGATCGGCTTCACAATTGAACCTCGACGACCTATGCGTCGAAATCACTTGCCGGTCGCTCTTTTGAAACCTCCACCCAGCCCTCAGCAGCTTCCCGAATGTGGGCCAGCGTATCGTCTAATGTGTCTCCTTCAGAAATGCAACCTGGCAGCGCAGGTATTTCTGCCCAATAACCGCCCTCTTCTGCGGCGTGAATTAACACTTTTAATTTCATAAGCACACCAGAACCAGAAAACGCGGGGCCTGCAATCGACTACGTGTATCATACCTTGCCAAAGCGGCGGCGGTAAGCGTGCGCAGGAAGATCTCATTTCAGTTTTGCGACCAGCGTCGTTTCGTCCCCCTCGACCATTTTTCCGTCGGGGTCAATGAGAATCGTCGTTCCCAAGCCGTCGATGCCGAAGGCTTTCCACGTTTCGAAAGTAGGATCGAGGAGCACGGGAAACGGCAGGGTTTTGCCCCCCCAGACGTTTTTTATGACAGGTTGCAGCGCACGATCGACATCGGCCAGCGTTTTCAATTCGCCGTCCCCATCGATGCAAATGGAAATAATTTGGAACTGATCGCACTGCGCCTGATGATCTTCGTAAAACTTCATATCTTGTGGCAAATGATTCCGTAAACAACCAGGACAGCCGAGACCCCAAAAAGTCAAGAGTACCCATTTGCCTTTAAAGTCGGACAGCTTCGCATCCTGGCTGATGCCGCGAGCTTCTGTGATATTCCATGCTGGCGGCGGCTCGCCGTAGTGTTTTTTGTAGTCGTAGGCTATGCCGTCCGCTATGGCCTTGCGGATGCGCGGAAGTTGATTGACGTAAGGCGGCAAGCAAATTTCGCCCAAATCGACATCCAGTTTGTCAGCATGTAAGGCCAACTTGACTGGTTGTGGAGCCCTGACATCTTCCTGGCTGTCCTCGGTCGAGTTTCCGTAGATGTACAGATTGTAATCTCCGGGCGGGAGCGACAAACCGAAGCGCCCGGCATTGGTGCCGCAAACCGCCAGGCGCGTGTTATCGAGGGGATGGAATGGGTCGTCGACGGTGGAAAGATCGGCGATACTCCAGGCCGGTATTTGAGTTGTCTGGGCGCATTTGAGCGTTCCATGGACTCGCACTAGAGGAGCCAAGCGAATTTCAATGGTTTCGTTTCCGGCGCCTTGGGTGGTGCCTAATCCGCCGTGCTGACGGGCGGCATCGATCGCCAGCAGTGTATGTTCGTCGTGGCCCAGCTTCACGGTGAAACGGCCTTGCACGTCGGTCGGTGTGGTGCGAACGTTGGAGAACGGCTCCATTTCCCCTTCATGCTGCCAGAATGCTTGACCGTCCTTCTTGTTTTTTGATGGATCGAGCGGCGTGCCGTCGGCGCGGAGGCGTTTTCCGTTGCCGCTCCAAAACGCGGAGACCGTCACTCCGGCAACGGGCTGACCGGCTGCGTCGATGACGCGGCCGGTAATATCTCGGTCGTCGTCGGCATGAGCCACGCAGGCTGAGGCAATTAAAACGCCAATGAAAAACAGCTTCATTCGCGCGAGCATATGCTCATTCCTTAAACAATTCCGCTAGCGGGAGGCGGAAGTCGGGGATGATGGCGTCGCAGGTGAGTGTGTCGGCGGTGGTGAGATTTTTTGGCGCGGCGTTTGGGCGATGCTCGACGACGGTGTTGGTGTCGGGATCGACAATCCACACCAATTGGGCGCCGGCTTGGAGAAAATCGGCCGCTTTGCGATCGAGATACGCCTTGGTGTCGTTCTTGCTGCGAATTTCCACGACCAACTCGGGAATGGTTTCCAAATAACCTTCCGGTGATTCGCGCGCGGGCAGGGACCGTTTGCAAACGAAGGCAGCATCCGGACCCACAACACTATCTGGCCGGCGTGAAAGCAAGACGCCAACTTCGGTGTACGCTTCGCCGTGTCCTTGCTCTTCGCCTTGTGAAATAAGAGCTTTAGAAATTCGCGCTTGTAAATTACTGTGACGCCTGCCCGGTGGAGACATGGGGATCAATCTCCCTTGATAAAGCTCAAAATCGACTGGGCCGGAGGGAAGTTCTTCCGGCATTGCCGCCAGATCGGCAGCGGTAAAGAGGCGCGACACCGGCAACAGTGAGGACGGAGTCAAAACATCAGTGGAAATGGTGGCCATACAACGCCTCGATAGCTCGGTAGCGATAGCCTAGGATAGATGCAGTAAGCCCAATGCATTATCCCATGTTCCGCAAGAGCGTGCCAGACTGCTCGTCCAGGGGCGGTGGGACAATTTGAAATTCCGACAGCCGCTTTTCCCGACTGACACAGTCGGGCTATGTTCAAATTGGCCCACTACCCGTCCAGGCATATCTGGCATTACATTTACTGCGGGAACAAGGCACCGTGCGCGGCCCCTGGAAGTTGTCGCGCGCGCAGTTACAATACCGCAGTTGGATCGACTGGTACGATTTCATCCTTGGCATCTTGAACTGCGGCGTATTAACGCTGATATCGTTGGGAACGCGCGGCTGGCAACGGCCTGTCCGATCATGTGGGCGCGGGGCCCGGCGGTTTCACGGCGACGGATCACTGTGACTGTTACTCTTTTGACAACGCCGCTCCACGATTGGCATGCCGCGCATGGCGGGCGGATGGTCGATTTTGCCGGCTGGTCGATGCCGGTGCAATACACGTCGATCGTGGCCGAGCATACGGCGACGCGCACAGCGGCGGGGTTGTTTGATGTCTCGCACATGGGGCGGCTGCGATTTTTTGGTTCCCATGCTGCGGACTTCTTGGATTCGGTTGTAACGCGGCGTGTGAGCGATATGCGCGCCGGCCAAGTTCGCTACTCGCTGGTCACAAATGAAGACGGCGGCATTCTGGACGATGTGCTGATTTATCGCGGATACGATGGCGGAGAAAATTTCGGCATGGTCGTGAATGCCAGTAACCGCGAAAAGATTGTTCAATGGCTCGGCAACCAGCAAACGATTTGGCAAAGCGAACTTGGCCATTCCAATACCTTGACGGTTAGCGACGATACGCTTCAGTCCGCAATGATTGCCGTGCAAGGCCCCAAAGCGGTGGAGTTGTTGGAGCCAGTTGTCGAAACGGCCATCAAACCGGCTCCGGTTCAAGATTTCAAATCGATGGGTTATTACACCTGCTGGATGGGATTGTTCGACGGCGACGGCGTCATGTTTAGCCGCACCGGTTATACTGGCGAGGATGGCTTCGAAATTATCTGCGATGAGGAAATTGCCCCGCAGATTTGGGAAGTGTTGACCACACGAGCCAGCAAACTGGGCGGGATGGCTGCTGGTTTGGGCGCGCGCGATACGCTGCGGCTGGAAGCGGCGATGCCGCTGTACGGGCACGAATTGAACGAGCAAACCAATCCACTAGAAGCTGGGCTGGGGTTTGCGGTGAATTTGGAGGGCCGAAAGTTTCCGGGCTGTGAGGTGTTGGCGGCCGTGAAGCGCGAGGGACCGAAGCGAGTGCGGGTTGGATTAGAGTTGGCCGGGAAGCGGGCGGCGCGGGAGCATTATGCGATTTTTGGGAAGTCAGACAGCGGGCAGCCGATTGGTGAAATCAGCAGCGGGACGTTTTCGCCCACGCTGCAAAAGCCGATTGCGATGGGTTATGTGCCGCCGCAATTCGCGCAGCCGGGAACCGAGTTATTTGTCGACATCCGCGGCAGCCGCGAACCGGCCCGGGTGGTGAAGTTGCCGTTTTACAAGCGACGTTAGGATTTGAACGACAGCGCGTAAAGCAAGAATATCGTCAAAGAGGCACAGATGAACACGGATGAAAAGGATAAACACAGATAATTATCAAATTATTTCATGGGTGTGGCAAACTGTTACCCAGGCTAGGCCAATCTGTGTTCATCTGTTTTATCCGCGTTCATCTGAGTTCCAATGATCAGCCATCGCTGGTTGAATTTTTCCATCTACAATTCCAAATCAAAAAATAAATGGGGAGCATGACGTGAAACCGCAAGAACTGTTGTACGCCAAAACGCATGAGTGGGCCGCGGTTGAAGCTGGGCCGGGCGGGAAAATTGCCACGGTGGGCGTTTCGGCGTTCGCGGTCGAGGCGCTGACCGATTTGGTGTTCATGCAATTGCCGGCCCTTGGCCGCAAGGTGAAGGCGGGCGAATCGTTCGGCGAAATTGAATCGGTCAAGGCAGTGAGCGATTTATACAGCCCGGTGGATGGCGAAATTGTGGAAGTCAACACCTCCCTGCCCAACAAGCTGGAAACGCTGAATAACGACCCATACGGCGCGGGCTGGCTGGTTAAAATTAAATTGACGGACGAAACCGCCCTGAAGAACCTGCTGGATTACCAAGCGTATCAAAAGATGTGCGCCGAGGAACAACATTAGAAATGACCAATGACCAAATCCCAATGACCAATAAGGCGCCAAAGCGTTGGTCATTGGCGCTTGGACATTGGTCATTCAGTCGGCGCCCGTAAAATCTTGCAATTGCCCCCGTTTCAATTTATTGGTCAGCATGTCTTACATTCTTAATACGCCGGCGGATCAGCAAGCGATGCTGGAAGCGATCGGCGTAAAATCGATCGACGAACTATTCGCACAAATTCCGGCCGAGCTGCGGTTGAATCGGGAATTGAATATTCCGCCGGCGCTGTCGGAGTTGGAGCTGACGGCGCACTTGGGTCAGTTGGCGGCGCGGAATGTGGCCTGCGGGCAAAAAGTGTGCTTCCTGGGAGGCGGGAGCTACGATCATTTTGTTCCGGCGGTGGTCGATTACGTGGCGGGGCGCGGCGAGTTTTACACTTCGTACACGCCGTATCAGGCGGAGGCCAGCCAGGGGAATTTGCAAGCGTTTTTCGAGTATCAAACGCTGATCACGCAACTGACGGGCATGGACGTGGCCAACGCCAGTCTGTACGACGGCGGGAGCGCGGCGACGGAAGCGGTGCTGATGTGCATTCACGCCACCGGCCGGCAAGGACGCGTGGTGGTGCCGGCGAGTGTGCATCCGGAATACCGGCAGATTTTGCAAACGTATTTGGCGAATTTGGAAACGGAATTGGTCACGGTGGGCACGCCGGAGGGGACGGTCAATTCGCATGAATTGGCCGCCGCACTGACCGACGACACCGCTTGCGTGTTTGTGCAACATCCGAATTTTTTTGGTTGTTTGGAAAATGTGCAATCGCTGGTGAAAGCGGCGCATGAGCGCGGAGCGCTGGCGGCGGTTTCGGTCGATCCGATCAGCCTGGGCCTGCTCAAGCGGCCGGGGGATTATGGGGCGGATATTGTGGTGTCCGAAGGGCAATCGCTGGGGACGCCCATGCAGTACGGCGGTCCTTACTTGGGCATCATGGCGTGCCGGGAGCAGTTTGTGCGGCGGATGCCGGGGCGGATTGCCGGGCAAACGGTCGATCGGCGAGGCAAGCGCTGCTGGGTGCTGACGCTGCAAACTCGGGAACAGCACATTCGCCGTGAAAAAGCCACGAGCAACATTTGCACGAATCAAGGGCTGTTTGCGCTGCGGGCCAGCGTGTACTTGGCGGCGATGGGACCGCAGGGAATGCGGGAAATCGCCACGGCGTGCGTTCGCAAAGCCCACTACGCACTGGAAAAACTCACGAGTGGAAAGCGGTTGACGAAAAAATTTGAGCGGCCCATGTTCAAAGAGTTTGTGCTGCGCGATACGGCGGGTGGTGTGGACGAGTTGCTGTCTGAGGCACTGGATTGCGGTTATTTTGCCGGCGTGCCGCTGGGGCAGTGGTATCCGGAGTTGGCGGATAGCGTGCTGGTGTGCGTCACGGAGAAGCGGACACGAGAAGAAATTGAGGGGCTGGCGGTGGTTTTTAAGGAAGGCAGAAGGCAGAAAGCAGAAGGCAGAAAGCAGAATGTGGAAAGAGCGCCGGCAGTTTAGCTTCTGCCTTTTGCCTTCCGCTTTCTGCGTTTAATTATGCGTAATACCCGGGCCACACAATTACTGTTCGAACTTTCGCGTCCTGGGAGGCGGAGTGCGCAGATACCGTGCGCCGACGTGCCGGCGACGCCGGTGGAAGAGCTGTTGCCGGCCGAGGCGATTGCATCGTCGCGGCCGCCGCTTCCGGAATTGGCTGAGCCGGAGATTGTGCGGCATTACGCCAATCTTTCGACGCTGAACATGTCGATCGACACGCATTTTTATCCGTTGGGTTCGTGCACGATGAAGTACAACCCCAAGCGGAATGAGCGCGTGGCGGCGATGGCGGGGATTGCCGATTTACATCCGTACCAGCCGGAGGAAACGCTGCAAGGGATGTTGCAGTTGCTGTTCGAGATGCAAACCATTTTGGCGGAAATAGCGGGATTAGATGCGGTTTCGCTACAGCCGGCCGCCGGGGCGCATGGTGAGCTTACGGCGCTGATGGTGGCGGCGGCCTATTTCCGCGACCGAGGCGAGAAGCGGACGAAAGTGTTGGCGCCGGACAGCGCGCACGGCACCAATCCGGCGAGCGCAGCCATGGCGGGCTTTGAGGCGGTGACGATCCGCAGCGCAGCGGACGGCTCGGTGGAGATGGGCGAATTGAAATCGCATTTGGGAAGCGACACGGCCGTGTTCATGATCACCAATCCGAACACGCTGGGATTGTTCGAACGGCAGGTGCGCGAGATCGCGAATTTAGTGCACGAACAAGGGGGGCTGATTTATTTAGACGGCGCGAACATGAACGCGATTTTGGGAATTGCGCGGCCGGGCGATTTTGGGGCGGACATGATGCACTTCAATCCGCACAAAACTTTCAGCGGGCCACACGGCGGCGGCGGCCCGGGCGCCGGACCCATCGCCGTGCGGAAATTTTTGGAGCCGTATTTGCCGCTGCCGGTGGTGGAAAGAGCGCCTTCACCCTTATCCCAACCCTCTCCCATCAAGGGAGAGGGAAATTTTGTTTATCGGCTGGTCAAGCAGCGGCCGAAATCGATCGGTCGGGTGCGCAGCTTTTTCGGGCAGGTGGGCGTGTTTGTGCGGGCATACTGCTACATTCGCACGTATGGTCCGCAAGGTTTGCGGGCGGTTTCGGAAAATGCAGTGCTCAACGCCAATTATTTGCTGAGCCGGGTGAAGCACATTTTCCCCGTGCCGCAGGGGGACCGGTGCCTGCACGAGTTTGTGGCGACGGCGAGCAAGCTAAAAGCGGATCGAGGCGTTTCGGCCATGGACGTGGCCAAGCGGCTGTTGGATTATGGCTTTCATGCCCCGACGGTTTACTTTCCGCTGACGGTGAAGGAAGCGATGATGATTGAGCCGACGGAAACGGAAAGCAAGGAGACGCTGGACGCTTTTGCCGAGACTTTGTTTCGCATTACGGAAGAATCGCCGGAGTTGTTGCACGCAGCGCCGCACACGACGCCCATTAGCCGACCCGACGAAGTGCGCGCGGCACGACAGCCGGTGATGCGGTGGATGCCGGCACGAGAATGACCAATGACCAAATCCCAATGGATGAGAAATGACCAATGACCAAATCCCAATGACCAATAAGGACCAAAACTGCTTGCCTGCTCTCATTGGTCATTGGTGCTTGGAGATTGGTCATTCATTCGAAATTCGGCTTTCGCCATTGCTGTGAATTCCTGTCGCCTCATCATCGATCCGCCGGCATCGGGCGCGTGGAACATGGCGCTGGATGAAGCGCTGTTGGAATCGGCGCAGAATGACGGAATTGCCACGCTACGGTTTTACACGTGGCGGGAACCGACGCTATCGCTGGGATATTTTCAGCCGCACGACGATCGGAAATTGCACGCGGCCAGCGCCGGGTGTGCGCTGGTGCGGCGTGCCAGCGGCGGCGGTGCGATTTTGCACGACCGCGAATTGACCTACAGCGTTGCCCTGCCCTTTGCGCATCCGCTTGCCGCGCGGGCTGAAAAGCTGTACCAGGCGGTACACCGGAGCTTGATCGAAACGCTGGCGGAGTTTGGCGCTGCGGCCACACAATGCGAGCCGGCGTCAGCACCCTCACCCTACCCTCTCCCAAAGGGAGAGGGTTTTGAAACCTGCACTAACACAAGCTCTGGTTTGAATAAACCGTTTTTGTGTTTTCAGCGGCGCGAACAGGGGGACGTGCTGCTGGCTGGTCACAAAATCGCCGGTAGCGCGCAGCGGCGGCAGCGCGGGGCGGTGCTGCAACACGGCAGCGTGCTGTGGGCCCGGTCGCCGTTTGCGCCGGAGCTTCCCGGAATTGCCGATTTCATCGACGGTTCCAAAGAAATGGCAGGCGCAAATTTACGGGGAATGAACGGGCTGCTGGAGGTTTGGCCCGTACGGCTGGCTGCCCGATTATCGCTGGATCAACAGCGAGAGGCACTGCCCGAGGCAGTAGTGTCAGCGGCCCGAGCAATCGAAAGAGGAAAATTTGGTGACGCGGGCTGGACTTGCCGGCGCTAATCGACGGATGGGCCGAAAATGATTAAGCCTTCATAAAACTGCTTCCGATTAGGCGGTGTGCTGGCGGAACTCTCGTTGGGAGAAGGTTTTGCAGCGGGAGGCGGCGGTTTTAGGCTTTTGAAACCAGAGTTTGGGCAAAATCTGAATTGAGTCGGCTGCGAGTGGCGGCCGATGTCATCTCGAGAAAGGTTTTGGCTGCCGGGGGACAGCCAGGACACTGATGGGGGGATTCTTTGACTGGAGAGCGCCGATCCGGTAAGATCGGGCTTGTGGGAAGTAACTGTCGACACACGGGCCAGGCCCGTGTCGGCCATTGGAATGTTTGGTTCAGTGTGATCAGACCAAACGCGCCGCAGGTCCTCTTTAAGGCTTATCGTTATCTTCTTTTTTCCAAAGAGGGGGGCGCGGAACGCGGACTGGGCGGCTAAGCTTGCGTGGTTTGAGTGAACAATTTTTTTCTAAATAGGGAGCAAGCCAGGAAGTATCAGAGCGTGCTGTTCCGGCAACGCACAATTTCGTCGTGGTGAATTTTCGCAATTATTATTAGATGTATCGCAGTACCACGTTACGGAACCGAGGCGGAGCATGGAATTAACTCTCAAGCTGCTGACCGGCCGCAGCGCCGGCAAGGAAATACCGATTACGGTCAGCAAGTTTCTCATCGGGCGTGCCGACGACTGCCACCTGCGCCCCCATAGCGAGACTGTGAGCCGGCATCATTGCGTGCTGTTGGTCGAAGAAGGCTTTTGCGCAATCCGCGATTTTGGCAGCCGCAACGGCACGATTGTCAACGAACAAAAAGTGGTGGGACAGCACGAACTGCACAATGGCGACCGTATCAAGGTCGGCAATTTGGAGTTCGAAGTGGAATTGACTTCGCGTGTCGGGGGCAAGAAGCGCCCCAAGGTCAAAGATGTAAAAGACGCCGCCCAGCGCACCGCCACGGGAGCAAAGGCGGGCAAAGGCGATCAAGATATCAGCGATTGGTTGACCCCGGTTCCGGCCGATAACGAGACGGATGATCTGGAAGAACGCGGTCAACCCGCGCACGAAACTCCGGCCATGTCGGTGAGAGAAACCGCGTTTCTGAAAACACCCACCGACGAGACGACGACGATCAAGCCGGTGGATGCGAAAGCGAATCCACCGGCATCGCCGGAGGAGGCCAAAGTTAGCGAATCGGGCGGGATGCCGGCTGTTAAGACAACCGGTAAATTTATGGCGCCGACTCCGGCAGTTCCTAAAGACAGCCGCGAGGCCGCAAATCTGGCGCTGAAAAAGCTGTTCAGTAACCGGAACGGTTAAGCCCGGTGCGGCTGGCTCAGCGCCGGCGCTAAACCGAAATCTAAGCCGGTTACGGTGAACGGTTGTCTGGATAGCGTCAAGCTTGACCGGGCTGTGCTATCCTATCTATAGTTCCAGAGGCGACCGGCGCGATATGAATAAAGGGCAGGACGCCAGCTAGTTGTCTAGAAAAGTCACTGCGTTTGTCAGGCTCGAAAGCCTGACCTACTTTTTGCCGAGGAATGCGTGCGAGCCGTCAAGCGTAAGCGTAAAGCCGGTATTTTAGGTGTGGCGTTTGATGCCGCCGATGGGCAAACGCGCATTACCAAGGGAGATAATTTTGTGCTGTGCGGCGGCTCGCAGGAAACGCACGAAGTAATGCAGGAAACGGCCGTGAAAATCAACGAGCGGCTGGCCGAGCAAGCTCAGCGTCTGGAAGATGTTTCGCTCCGCGAATTGCGTGGTATTGCCCGCGATGTCTGGCAGCAGGTGACGGGGAAGAAGTAAGCCTGCCGCAGCTGTGCCGAATCAGCAATGTATGGCGGTTCTTTACGCCAACGGCGCCAGAGGTTGCTTTTTCTAGCGATTTGAAACAACAATGGTTCCTGGCGGGTATACGCTTTAGAACCGCCTTCCGCCAGACAAAAGGGACCCTGCATTGGCTGACGATGTGCGAGACCTAGTCCAGCGCTCGCTGGCCGGCGACCAAACCGCGATGTTGGCCTTGGTAGACCGCTACCAGAGCCCGGTTTTCGGGCTGTGCTTGCGCATGCTTGGCCAGCGACAGGACGCGGAAGACATGGCGCAGGAAACATTCGTTCGGGCATTTCGGAGCCTGCGGCAGTGGGATTCGCAGCGGGAGTTTTTGCCTTGGCTATTGGCGATTGCCGGCAATCGCTGCCGGACTTGTTTGGGGCAACGGATGCGACGCCCCAGCACAACGCAATTGGTCGAGCAAGTGCCGGACCGGCAGCCTGACGGCAAACCGGCCCGCCATTTGGCGGAGGAATTGCAGCGGGCGATGGGGCGGCTGCGGGAGGAATATCGGCTGGCATTTAAGTTGTTTCACGAGGAAGAGTTGAGTTACGCTGAAATTGGAGCCGCACTTGATTGCCCGTTGGGAACCGTGAAAACGTGGGTGCACCGGGCGCGGCGGGAATTGGTGGAAATGCTTCGCAAACGAGAAGTTGTGGGGGAGGTGTCACGTGCCATACGCCAAATCTAACGGCAGTGAAATGACTTGTGCCACGTTCAAATCGCGGCTGAATGCCGTGCTCGATGAGCGCCGGTCGCCGCAGCTCGATCTTTTGCTGTGCGCGCACGCACGTAGTTGTCCGGAATGTGATCAATTACTGTCGACACAAATGTCATTGTTCGAGACGTTGCCGAACACACGGGAGGAACCGTCCCCTGATTTCGCCTTGCGAGTCATGCAAGCGGTTGACGTGCAGCGGCGGGAGCAAAAGCGTTGGCGGCTGCGTGCCAGCGCGGTGGTTGCCATTGCCGCGGCGCTATTGATTGCGGTGATTAGCTGGCGGGGACCGGCGGCAATCCACGAAGCGAGCAATGGCCCCAGTGAAACGCAGCCGCAGAAATTGACTGCGGAAGTTCTCAAACGAGTGGACCGTGTGGCGGAAGATTTCAAACCGGTGACGGGTTCGGTTTATACGGCGTTTAACGCCTTCTGGCTGGCGAATCGGTTTTTATAAGCGGCATTTTTGCAAGCGGCTTGTAGAAGGGGCTTCTGTCCAGGGGGGCCGCTCGCTGCTAAGCGGCCGGCGGCGGTTTTTCCTCGTGCTGGGCCATCGATCTGATTGGGGACCGACGGGCTGCGCCCCACGACCGTCAAAATCGCCCCATCGGGAAAACCCGCACCATGCGATTATCTCCCTAAAACCGTACATTTTTCCCAGGCGTTGATGTTTAACATGGGGGCGGTCCGATTTCCTCTGTCGTAGGTACAGGGCCTATACTTCTTGTGGTTTGCGTCTATTCCCCAGTCAGAAAAGGCGAAACACGTGTCCAAAATGAAAACTGCCGCCGCCGTAGTCGACCGCCGAGGGAGCACAGAGCGTCGCCTTGCCGCCGACCGCCGGAGTGCTGTTCAGGCTGTGCCCGTCGAACGCCGCAAGCTGCAACGGCGCGAAAAAGTAAACCGCCGCCGACAGATAGACCCCACCACCTGCGAGCGCGATTATTCGGAGGAAGAAGTCGAGTTCATGCACGCCCTGGATCGGTACAAACGGAGCAGCGGCCGGATGTTCCCCACGTGCAGCGAAGTGCTGGAAGTGATCCGTAGCCTGGGCTATACCAAAGTGAACCCGACCACCTTGATGGAAACACCGAGCGAACCGAATCCTGCGGCGCACGGTTGATTTCCAACGCCAATGGGCTGCGGCACAAAGGCTAGCATCGCTAGCGTGCTCTGATTGTTGGGGCAATTTTTTCTGATCGCTGTGATGGCGGCACATTTTTGCCCTTGCACAAGCGGCGGGCAGAAACTATGGTTTGCCCGCTTTTCTGGGCTTGCACGTCTCCGCCGAAGGATTTCGCGCGCCGTACGCATTCAAGCCATCCAGGGGCTGTTCAGCCAACGTATCACACCAGCGGAAGGAGGCGCAACCCGTGAACCGTGCGCGCTTCGATCATTACGTCATTCTTCGGCAGGCCGGTATCGGCCGCTGCCTAAAAGTCATTTCGGCGCTGACCGCCGGATTATGCTTCAGCGGACTCGGGGGATGCGGCTGGATGTCGACGGGGGAAAACTCCGAGGGGGTGCGGTTGTTTCAGATGGGCAACTACGACGGTGCTGCGAGTGACTTCCGCGAAGCCATGCAAAACGATCCGAACAACCCTGACAGCTATTACAACCTGGCGGCATACTATCACCGCCAAGGCAAGTTGCAACAAAAGCCGGCCGACACCGCCCAGGCCGAAAGTTATTACCGGCAGTGTTTGGATCACAACCCCAACCACGTGGAATGCCGCCGCGGTCTGGCGGTGCTGCTGGTGGAACAAGGCCGATCGGAGGAAGCGTTCAAGATGCTGGAAGATTGGTCGACAGAAAATCCGTCGCAGGCCGCGCCGAAGATCGAGTTGGCCCGCATGTACGAAGAATTCGGGGACAAGAAATCAGCCACCGATTGTCTGACTTCGGCGTTGGCGGTTTCGCCCAACGATCCGCGCGCTTTGGCCGCATTGGGGCGGTTGCGCGAGGAATCGGGGGATGTGAACCAGGCCATGGCGAACTATCAACGGGCCTTAATGGTGGACCGCAACCAGCCGGAACTGGCCCAGCGCGTGAACGCTTTGCAGCAAGCCGGTGTGACCGGCGCGCCATACACCAGTGCCGGTGGCACGCGGTTGGTGGCAGCGCCGGATGCAACGTACCGGTAGTTGCCAAAACTATCAGGCCGCCACATTCTGTGACACTACCGCCGCTAAATCTGTCAGGGCCATTTCGAATTGCGGGGGCGGTTCGGTGTGGGTGGTGTCGGCGGGAACGGGACGCCGGCGGCGGGTGACGTGATTGAGCGAATCTAAGAACGCGGGGGAAATGCGCTTTAGAGCAAATAACAATCTGGCCAACGGCGTGACCAGCACCAGCCGCTTGTTGCGTTTGATGCCCGAGACGCCTCGGCGCGCAACGTAATCGGGCGAGGCGGATAACCAAGCGGGCGGATTGGGCACCGGCTGGCCGCGGCTGCGGCCGCTGATGGCCCGGTTGTATAAGTTGCTGCTGACTGGGCCCGGGCACAAATTGGTGACGCCGATGCCCTTGCGGTTGTATTCGGCCCGCAGCGCTTCGGTGAAGCCCGTCAAGCCAAACTTGCTGGTGTGGTAGGCGGAAAAACGCCCTCCGGCGACGATGCCGGAGATGCTGCAGACGTTGAGAATGTGAGCGCCGTTTCGCGCCAACAACGTGGGCAGTAGCTCCCGCGTAATTTGCACGGGCGCCAACAAATTGATGGACATGAGCCAGTCCCATTGCGGGCCGGTCATTTTTTCGGTGGGTCCGTAATAGGCGACGCCGGCATTGTTCACGAGCAGATCGATGTATTTCCAGCGCGCGAGCAAATCGGCGATGGCGGCCGAGATTTGCGTCGGTTGCGATAAATCGCAGGGGCGGCCGACGGCCACGACGCCGCGGCGGCGGCACTCGTCGACGATGGTTTGCAGGCCTGCCGCATCGACATCGACGAGATACAAATGGACGCCTTCGCCAGCCAATCGCAGCGCCAGTGCCCGGCCAATGCCCGAAGCCGCTCCGGTGAGGAAGCAGCGTTTGCCTTTGAGATGTTTCATGTGCGACTCCGATTTGCATTCTCTGATTTGGGCTTCTCGAAGATTGACTGGGGTTTATTTACGTTCGTTTGCAGCCATTTCTTGGGCGGCGATTTCGGGGCTCATTTGTTTTCCGCCCACGGAGAGCGCGGAAATGGCCGACGCCAGGCGGCGCGGTAAAAACCGGACCAGGACTCCATTGATTTGATAAACCGGGCCCGGCGTGATGAGCAGTTTTCCGCGGAGCATGCCGACCACGGCCCGCCGCGCCGTGTACCAGACCGGGACGTTGGTGAGTTTCATAAGAAATGTCCGCTCGTGAAGCGCGACGTCGTGGAACTCCGTCTTCATGAAACCCGGGGCAACGACGCTGATGCGGACGCCCGTTTTGCGCAGTTCGTGCTGCAGCCCCTGCGCCAGGGCAACCAAATAGGCCTTGGCGGCGGAGTAGACGCTGTAGCGGGGAATCGGCTGCAGCGCGGCGAATGACGAGACCTGCAAGATGCGTCCATAACCTTGTGCGACCATAGCCTGGGCATACAGCCGCGTGAGCGCGGTTGTCGCGGAAACATCGACCGCAATCATCTGTTCGATTTGCTCCAGCGATTGCTCCAAGAAAGGACCGAAATGCCCCAAGCCGGCATTGTTGACGAGGATGTCGATTTGCAAACCGGCGGCGCGAACGACGTCGAACAATTGGCGTGGGCCGGTGGATGTGGAAAGATCGGAAGCAAACACGGCCACATCGACGTGATGTTCGCGGCGGAATTGTTCGGCCAGCGTTTCCAGGCGATCGCGGCGGCGCGCGGCAATTACGAGGTTGAAACCGCGCTGCGCCAGGACGCGGGCAATCTCCGCGCCAAACCCACTGCTAGCGCCGGTCACTAAAGCGCGTTTTTTTGCGGCATCCATGCCCGTATTTTCCTTTGATTGGCAAGGCAAATTATCACAATTGGTCGGCCCAAGTCACTTCCAGCTTGTTCGCTTGGGATCGAACCGGGGGAGGGGCAGTGCTGTCATCGAATTGGTGGTGGGACAATTTGAAATTCCGACAGCCGCTTTTCCCGACTGACACAGTCGGGCTATGTTCAAATTGGCCCACTACCATCGAATTAGCGTCCTTGACCACTTTGCCCCAGCGGCGTATTCTGCGTGATTCACGGAAGGAAGCGTGCTAAACCGCAAGCGGATGGATAGTCCATTGTCAGCGGATCGGTTACTGTCGCCGGAATACTCACCACTCGAACACATCACCCATGACAGAGCGTGTTTTCAATTTTTCGCCCGGTCCGGCCGTTTTGCCGGTGAGTGTTTTGGAACACGCTCAGCGGGAACTGCTGGCGCTGCCTGGCGTGGGGATGTCGATTCTGGAGATCAGCCACCGGAGCAAAGCGTTCGACGCCATTTTGGCCGAGGCCACCCAAGGCCTGCGCGATTTGCTGGGCGTGCCCGAGGGTTACCATCTTTTGTTTCTTCAGGGGGGCGCCAGCTTGCAGTTTACCATGGTGGCGATGAACCTGCTGCGCGGGACGGGCAAAAGCGCCGATTACGTTCTCACCGGCACATGGGGCAAAAAGGCGATTGAGGAAGCCCGGCGCGAAGGGGAAGCGCATGTTTCCTGGGACGGCAAAGCTACGAATTATGATCGGCTGCCAAAGTCGGGAGAGTTGAAACTGACGCCCAGCGCAGCTTACGTTCATTACACCGACAACGAAACGATCCAGGGGGTGGAGTTTCCGTCGCCGCCGGAAGTGGGCGGAGTGCCGCTGGTGTGCGATGCATCCAGCAATTTTTTGAGCAAGCCGGTGCCGATTAGCAAATACGGCTTGCTGTACGCTTGCGCGCAGAAGAACGCGGGTCCGTCGGGCGTGACGGTGGTGATTATCCGGGACGACGTCATGCAGGGCGCCGCGCCGAATTTGCCGCCGATGCTCGATTATCGCCAATATGCGGCCAATGAATCGCGGTACAACACGCCGCCGACGTTTGGCATTTACGTGGTGATGCTGATTTGCCGGTGGCTGAAAAACGAAATTGGGGGGCTGGCCAAAATGCAGGAGCTGAACCGATCCAAAGCGGCGCTATTGTACGATGTGCTCGATCAGCATCCGAAGTTTTATCAGGGGCATGCGCAAGCGAACTGCCGGTCGCAGATGAACGTCACGTTTCGGCTGCCCAACGAAGAAATCGAAAAAGCATTTCTCGAAGGCGCCAAGCAGCACAAGTTGATCGATTTGAAAGGGCACCGCTCGGTGGGCGGCATTCGGGCTTCGATATACAACGCCATGCCGCGCGCAGGCGTGGAAACGCTGCGGCAATATATGCTCGATTTTGTGAAACAACGAGGATGAATCATGTTTCGGCCGGCGCGCTCGCCTGACGGCTCGCGGCTAAACCGCAAGCGGATGGACCACGAACGGCTAAGCGGCAAGCGGATGGAAACAAAACCACAATCGCATGCTAAACCGCAAGCGGATGGATGACCAGCAGTAATCATCATCATTTGCCCATCACAACGCTCACCCCTCAAGACACTTCCCCATGCCCCGCATTGTCGTACTCGATACGCTGAGCCCGGACGGCCTGAAATTGTTGGAAGAGGCGCGAGCGAAAGGGATCGAATATCAAGTCCGGACGGGACTGAAAGAAGAGGGCTTGCGCGAAACACTGGCCCAGTTTGAAGGGGCGATTTGCCGCAGCGGGGTGAAGATTACGGCCGATGCGCTGGCCGGCAATCATCGGCTGAAGGCGATTGTGCGGGCGGGCGTGGGAACCGACAACATCGATAAAGAAGCGGCCACGCGATTGGGCATCGTGGTGATGAACACGCCGGCGGGCAACACGCTGAGCACCGCCGAGCACACCTGGGCGCTGATGCTGGCGCTGTCGCGGAATGTGGCCCCGGCTTATCAAAGCCTGATTGAACATCGCTGGGACCGGAATAAATACATGGGGACGCAACTGGCCGAAAAGACGCTGGGGATTGTCGGTTTGGGGCGGATCGGTCAGGCGGTGGCGAAGCGGGCCAAAGCATTTGAAATGCGCGTGCTGGGCTACGATCCGTTTTTGAATAAAGATCGGGCTGCCGAAATGGGCGTGGAACCGGTCGACAGCATTCGCGATTTGCTGCCGCGTGTCGATTACCTGACCGTTCACACGCCGCTGACTGAGGAAACCAAAGGCATTGTGAATGCGGAAACGCTGCCGCTATTGCGGACCGGGGTGCGGCTGATTAATTGTGCCCGAGGCGGCATTTACGACGAGGCGGCGCTAGCCGAGGGTTTGAAAGCGGGCCGCATAGCCGGCGTGGCGCTGGATGTTTACGCCGACGAACCGTGCACGGACAGTCCGCTGTTTGGAATGCCCGGCGTGTTGTGCACGCCGCACTTGGGCGCCAGCACGGAAGAAGCGCAAACCCAAGTGGCTGTGGAAGGGGTCGGCTTACTGGTTGATTTTCTCACCACGGGGGCGATTCGCCACGCGGTGAATATGAGCCCACTTGATCCGAAGACGCTGGAAGCATTGCGGGGCCATTTGGATGTTGCATTCCGATTGGGACGGCTCTTAGCGCAACTGGTGCGCGGGAGCCCCAAGCGGTGCGAGCTTCATTATCGGGGGGAAATAGCGGGGAAGAATACGAAATTGCTGAGCGCCGCATTCGCCTGCGGATTGCTGGAATCGGCCTTGGTCGAAGACGTGAACATTGTGAACTCGGAAGTGCTGCTGCGGGAGCGGGGAATTGAATTGGTGGAGCAATCGCGGCAAGATCGGGGAGCGTTCAACTCGTTGATTAGCGCGCAGGTGACCACGGACGGCGAAACTCGCCGAGCGGCGGCCACCCTGTTTGGCAGCAACATGCCGCGACTGGTGCAGATCGACGAACATCGCCTGGAAGCATATTTGGACGGCGTGCTGTTGGTCTTCACGCATACGGACGTGCCTGGCATCATTGGCCGGGTGGGCACGATTTTTGGGCAGCATCATGTGAACATTGCCCAGATGGCGGTAGGCCGCAGTGAAGCCGGTGGGGCCGCAACCGGGGTGTTGAATTTGGATGACGAACCCGGGGCCGCGGCGTTGGCGGCGGTGCGGGCCGCGCCGGACATCAAATCGGCCACGGTGGTCCAATTGCCCCCCGCCGGTAAGCTGCCCGGCTGGCTGCAATAAGCGGCAGGAAACGGCTGGTTAATACTGTTGATTGGCCGACTGCCGCCAGGGGTGAATTGCTTGGTAGAGGCGGCTTTCCGCCGCACACCCGCTCGGCCGGAAAATTCCTTACGGCCGGACCTTTTTCACTAACTATTGCGGATTTCCCAAAGGTTAAAACTTCACATGGTCGCGGAGTGTGGCCGATGCTTTTTTAGCAGGCCGATCGCCAGTGAAGTTGCCCGCGACCGCCTTCGTCGCCTGCCGCCCCGCCTCTTAAAACCTTTCCTACGAGCACTGGCCTTTATGTCGTCCGCCGACCTTTCTCTTGAAGCGCGATTGCAAGCCGACCAGCTTGCCGAACAATTTGAAGAACGAGTTTCCACCGCGCTACGGCAAAATCCACATTTGCACACCCGCAACTTGCGGTTTGAGGCCAGTGAAGGCCGCGTCACGCTGAAGGGGCAGGTCAGTTCCTGGTATCAAAAGCAGATGGCCCAGGAAACGTTGTTCCGGCTGGACGGCATCGACCGCGTGGAAAACCAGTTGGAAGTGAACTGGATCTAAAAAACGAACGGTCGCCGATTCAATCGTCCCGTCCAGAAAACAGGGCGGCTGGATTGTCCGTTTCTTTACCGAGTGATTACCTGGGCTGCAACGGTCGTTGCGTTCCCATCACGGCGTCGCCCCGGTTGTCGTAATTCGGCAGACAGCCTTCCAAGCGACAAACGTGCAGCACTTGCTGATTACCCGGCGAGAGGCCGCACAACCGCAGCATGCCGCCGTGCGAGTGAATGCGCTTTGACAACATCACTAATTGCGCAATCAGGCAACTTTGCAAGAGCTCGATATGATCGAGTTCCAGGACCAACCGATACGTGAAGCTCTGCTCCAAGATGGACCAAATTCGTGCCGCCAGAGCAAGCTCTTCGGCGCCGCCATCGTGCGCGGGCCGCAAGCGAACAAACATCCAATCGGGCCCACGATCCACATCGAAGTGCCACCCAGCCACAGCTTGTGCGGTGAGCATATAGAGCCCTCCCTTCCGCCAGAAAGAGGTTTGCCTAACGATTACTTCCCCGAGAATTATCATAAGCATTTAAGACGGCGTTGCAACATGAAGTTGGCCAGCAGCAAATCGCAGACCATCGGCACAGGCAGTGTCCACCGCAGGCAAAATTCCCATGGTAATTACAGTTCGATTCCCAGCGATCTCGCCCCCTTGCAGGCTGCGGTTGAATGGCGATACTGACCAGCTAGCCTGGTTTTTCGTTTCGATTTCCTGTGGCATTTCCGCTAAAAGCTAGCAATTGTTGGCGGAACCCCCTTTCATCAAGCGAGGTTCATCATGGCACGTTCCGGAGCAGTCACGTTCAAGGGCAATCCACTTACCTTGGTTGGCGAGGCGGTCAAAGTGGGCGCAGCAGCGCCTGATTTCACCTTGCATTACTTTGAAGGTGGCCTGAAAACGATCAAGCCGGCTGATTTGAAGGGTAAGCCCACGCTGATTAGCGTTGTGCCCTCGCTCGACACGCCGGTTTGCGCGCTGCAAACGAAAAAATTCAACGAGCAAATTGGGGTGTTGGGCGATCGGATCAACGCGGTGACGGTCAGCCTGGATTTGCCGTTTGCGATGAACCGCTTTTGCGGGGCCGAAAGCATTAAGAACATGCGTGTGGGCAGCGATTACCAAGACCGCAGCTTCGGCAAGAACTGGGGCGTGCTGATTGACGAACTGAAAATTTTGGCCCGCGGGGTGTTCGTGCTCGATAAAGACGGCAAAGTCGTTTACGACCAGGTCGTTAAAGAAGTGACCGACGAGCCGGACTACGGCAGCGCGCTGGCGGCGATTAAGTCGCAGCTGTAATTTGGTTTATTCCACAGAGACTCAGCTTCACGCGGCGCGCTTGAGTAACCGCAGCAGGGCGATCAGCACGATGGCGCCGACGAGAGCCACGATCAATTCGCCAATGAGGCCGCCGCCGGCGGATATTCTCAGCAGGCCGAACAGCCAGCCGCCCAGTAGCGCGCCGATGACGCCGACGACCAAATCGCCCAACAGTCCATAACCGCCCCCTTTCATAATGAGGCCCGCCAACCAACCGGCAACAATCCCGATGATGATGAACCAAACCCAGTGCGGCATGACACGGCTCCTTATCCACGAGTTAGCAATCCGCCGCGGCTGCCAGAATTGGCAAGCAAGAATGCGACGATTGCCTCTGCTATTATATGCTATTTCAAAAGCGCTTCAATTTGCTGGCGGGCCGCCTGCAGCGCGGCGGGGAGTTTCTCGGGCGATTTGCCGCCGGCTTGGGCCATGTCGGGCTTGCCGCCGCCCCGGCCGCCCACGATTTCGGCGGCCGAGTTGATCCATTTTCCGGCACTGAGGCCGCGGTCGACCAAATCGCGCGTCAGCCCGGCGATCAGGGTGACTTTATCTTCGGCGGCACTGGCCAGCAGGATGGCGGCGGGACTGACTTTGCGGCGGACCAAATCGACCAGTTCGCGCATGCCGGCGGCATCGACGCCGGGCGTTTCGACGACGATGACGGTTGCGCCGCCGACTTTGGCGGACTCTTCAATTAGCTTTTCGGCGGTCACACCGCCGGCTTTGGGACCTGCGGCCAATTGCTTTTTCAGATCGCGCACTTCCTTGGCCAGCGACGCCAGACGGTGCGGCACTTCGGCCACAGGCACACGCAGTGCGGCGGCGGCTTCGGCCAGCACGTGTTGATCTTCCCGCGCTTGCTTGATGGCCCCCTGGCCCGTCCAGGCGACAATGCGGCGCGTGCCGGCCGAAACGCTTTCTTCGTGTGCCAGGCGAAACAGGCCGATTTGGCCGGTGCTGCTGACGTGCGTACCGCCGCACAGTTCCTTGCTGAACTGGCCCATGCTGACCATCCGCACGACATCGGGATATTTTTCGCCGAACAGCATCATGGCGCCGGCTTGCCGCGCCTCGGCGATGGGCAGCAGCTTCCAACTGACGGGCTCGGCGGCCAGAATTTGCCGGTTTACTTCGTCTTCGATTTTCGCCAGCGTGTCGCGGTCGACCGCCGCCGGATTGGCGAAATCGAACCGCAGCCAATCGGCATCGACCTTGGAGCCCTGCTGCTGTGCGTGCTTGCCCAAGAATTTTTGCAAGGCGTAGTGCAATACGTGCGTGGCGGAGTGCGCGCGGCGGATTCCGTCGCGCCGTTCGGTATTCACTTTGGCCGTCACGGTCTGGCCCAGCTTTAACACCCCTTCGCGCAAATGACCGCGGTGCAGGACGAAGCCTTTTTCTTTTTGGGAGTCGATGACATCGAACCGCAGCCGAGGCCCGACGATTTCCCCCGTATCGCCCACCTGGCCGCCCGATTCGCCATAGAACGGCGATTGATCGAGCACGACCGTGACCGGCGCGGCCTCGCCAACTTCTTGCATGACTTCGCAGAGGTGATCTTGGGCAATGATGCCCACCACTTTGCCTGGAGCCTGGGTGGTTTCGTAACCCAAAAACTTGGTGGGTTCCATGGCCTTTGCTAAACTGTCGACAGGGCTGTGGGTGAAGACGTCGGCCACCTTGCCGCCGCCGCTTTCCAGGCCATGCTCCTCCATGGCGGTTTTGAAGCCGGCCCAATCGAGCTGCAGATTATGCTCCGCGCCGATTTGCTCCAACAACTCCGGGGGGAAACCGTGAGTGGTGTAGAGATCGGCGGCTTCGGCGCCGGTAATCAGCGAGCGGCCATCGCGCTTCATCGAGTCGAACAATCGGTCAATGAGATTCAGACCGCTGTCGATGGTGCGGAGGAAACTTTCTTCCTCGCTGCGAATGATTTTCGAAACGCGCTCGATGGTGGTTCTTAATTCCGGATACGGCTGCTTCATAACGTCGGCCACCGTGCCGACCAATTGATGCAAGAACGGCTGTCGGACTCCCATTTGATGGCCGTCGAGCACCGCGCGGCGCAGGAGCCGCTTGATGACATAGCCCTGCTTTTTGGGCCCGGGCACGACTTCCTCGTGAATGGCGAAGGCGCAGGCGCGAACGTGGTCGGCAATCCGCCGCAGCCGGCGGCCATTGTCGCTTTTCGGATCGTACTTTTGCTTGCACACTTCGCCGGCGGCTTCGACCAGCGGCCGCAAAATGTCGATGTGAAAATTGGTTTCCACTCCTTGCATGACTGCGGCCATGCGTTCCAGGCCCATGCCGGTGTCGATGTTTTTGCTGGGGAGCGGCCGCAAATTGTTCGGCGGAGTTCCCAAGCGGTTGAACTGGGTGAAGACCAGATTCCAGATTTCCACTTCGCCGCCGCCGGGCGCGTGAAAGAAGATTTCGCTGCACGGTCCACAAACGCCGTCGGGGCCTTTGCTGGGGGCGCCGGCGGGCCAGAAGTTATCGTCCTCGCCCATGCGTTGAATTCGCTCGGTCGGCACTTTGATTTCGTCGTGCCAGATGTGGTAGGCCTCGTCGTCATCCAAATAGACGGAAACCGAAAGCCGTTCCGGCGCAATGCCCATCCATTTTTTCGCCGTCAAAAATTCCCAGGCCCAACTTATGGCTTCGGGCTTGAAATAATCGCCGAAGCTGAAATTGCCGAGCATTTCGAAAAACGTGTGGTGATAGGCGGTGCGGCCCACGTTGTCGATGTCGCCGGTGCGGAGGCATTTTTGACAGGTGGTGGCCCGCGTGAATTCCAGTTTGCACTTGCCCAAGAAATGATCTTTGAACTGATTCATGCCGGCGGGCGTGAACAGCACGGACGGATCCCACCGCGGCACGAGGACGTCGCTGGGCCGGCGGATGCATTTTTTCGATTCAAAGAACGCTAAATACTTTTCGCGAATTTCGTCAGTTTTCATGGAAGGAAATCATTCAAGCGGATTTTTCACCGCAGAGGCGCAGAGACACGGAGAGAACTAAGAATTAACAGCAAACAGACGGATTATCATATCCGGCTAGCGAAACAGCGACTAGGCGGACTGGCGGCTTGCAAGTAGCGGCGTAAAAGCATACGGGCGATCAGCTCGCGCAAAAAAAGCCCTGGGGTTGCAACCCCAGGGCTGGCGACCACGACGAGATTTGTCACCCGGTCTATTCTTCACCCGCGCTGCCGGCGCTGGCGACGACGGTGTTGATGCCGGCAACGAGAATTTTTTCGCGCAGTTCTTCCGTAAATTTAGGATTCTCGGCCAGGTATTGGCGGACTTTTTCGCGACCTTGGCCCAAATGCGTTTCGCCATATTTGAACCATGCGCCGCTGCGTACAATCAGTTTTTGCGCCACCGCCAAATCGAGCACGTCGCCTTCGTAACTGATGCCGTTGGCGTGGAGCATATCGAACTCGGCCACACGGAACGGCGGGGCGACTTTGTTTTTGACGACTTTAGCCCGCACGCGCTGGCCGATGACTTCCTCGCCGTCCTTCAATTGACCGATCCGCCGGACGTCGATGCGGCAGGAGGAATAAAACTTCAGTGCCCGACCGCCCGGCGTGGTTTCGGGGCTGCCGAACATGACGCCAATTTTTTCGCGGATTTGATTGATGAAGATTACGCAGGTTTTGCTTTTGGAAATGGCACCGGTCAGCTTGCGCATGGCCTGACTCATGAGCCGGGCTTGCAAACCGACATGGGAATCGCCCATTTCGCCTTCCAATTCTTTCTGCGGCACCAGGGCGGCGACCGAATCGATGACAATCACATCGACCGCATTGCTTTTGATGAGCATTTCGGTAATGTTCATGGCCTCTTCGCCGCTGCCGGGCTGGCTGACCAGCAGCGTTTCCAAATTGACGCCCAATTTTTTAGCCCAGGTGGGATCGAGGGCATGTTCGGCATCGATGAAGGCGGCAATGCCCCCTTCCTTTTGTGCCCGGGCCACGGCATGCAAGGCGAGCGTGGTTTTGCCGCTGGATTCGGGACCGAAGATTTCGATGATGCGTCCCTTGGGAAGGCCGACGCCTCCCAAGGCCAGGTCGAGCGATAAACTGCCGGTGGGAATGCCCTGGATGCGGCCGGCGGCGGCCTCGGTGGAGCCCAGCGGCATGATGGAGCCTTCGCCGAAAGTTTTTTCGATTTGGGCGATGGTGTTTTTCAATTGGGGATGCTCGGCGAGCGGGTCTTTATGCGCCTTGGATTTACCCTCCGAGGATTTTTCGGTTGATTCTTTTTTGGCCATACGATTGTTCGGCTTTACGGTGTCGACTTTTCCCGTGTCGCCTTTTCCGGCGTCGACTTTTCCATTGTCTGTTTTTACGGCAGTAACCATGCAATGTGCATCCTTTATGTCGCAGAAAGCCCGAAAGTGCAAGCTGGCCGCGTCCTGCGAAATGCCCCGGCCAGTGCCATTTGGTTTATCGGCAATTTTACCCGATTACTGAACACGTGGACAGTATATCGGTTTTTCCCGCTGAATCAAGTAGAGTTTCGCCGATTTTGTCTGGAATTTTTGCAGCGGATGGAGAGGCCCGATTTCCACGGAAAAATTGGGGCGGTTGCCGGAAAGCTCGGGGGCTGCAATTGACGAGAAAGCAGAGATTAGCGGCCGTGGTGATGTTTTTTACCGCAGGTCATTGACCGGGGCTAAATGAGTTGGGCGGCGGGCGGGCAAAGAGGGACTGGCCGGCAGCGCGAGCGACGGTCGCGGCTTTGTACGGCGGTGCATGGGCAAACGAGCGCGTGGGCCGACGATGCCATCGCCAGCTTTGTGATGGGGACGGCGGCCGGATGAGAGCGCTCGCCTGCTGCTCGCGACTAAACGATGAGGTTGGAGCAGCCTGTTTGTGTCCCAGGTACCTTGCTTGCAACGGACTAGGGACGATTAAACAATCGTACATGCCGAGCCCAGCCGACCGGCTGCAAGTGAGTAAAACACGGTCAGCGGAAATGCTGGAGTGCCTCGCGTCGCGGCGTTCCCATTGGGCTCGGCGATAATTAATTTAACTATGAATAATCGAGGATGCAAATTTTCGTCGGGCGGTCCAGATGGGGGGCCTGACGGCGTCAAACGGCGTTCGCTCGGGGCGAAGTGAAAATGTCGGGATACACTTCCGACCTGTTTTTCACGGAAGAGGATAGTTTGGACGCGGTGGGCAGGCGTGCGTGACGCAAGAGGCCATCACACGCCACTTTCAAATTCATAGGGGCAAGCTTCCATGCCGGGATGGGCAAGTTTACAAGGCGCTTCCCCTTCGCAGCAATGCGAGTGTGGGCCGTTGCGGCCGACGGCTGGCGCGGGCGGCCCGGCACCGGCGATTCGATGGCGTGCCGGCAGATGGTACAGCCGGCCACTGACAAACATCGCGCACCGTCAGAACGAATTCGCAGAAATCCATTCTGCGGTCTATTGCCTGGTTCTGTACAATGCTATGTCTCAGTTCATCTGTTTTGCGCCTGCAGCGGTTTGCGGTTACGGAGAATTCAGTCATGGCCGAAATTCCCAGCGATGTTGCGTTCACCCCTGCCGTGAAAGCCATACAAACTGAAAAAGGCTCGCGGAACATCTACGCCGAAATGGAAGAAGATACCGGCTGGGAGACGGTCGTCACGCCGCAATTGGCGAAGTTCATTAGCGGCCTGGACATGTTCTATCTGGGCACGGCTAACGCCGCGGGACAGCCGTACATTCAATACCGCGGCGGCTCGCCTGGGTTTTTGAAAGTGATCGACGAGCACACGCTGGCCTTTGCCGATTTCGGCGGCAACCGGCAATACATTACGCTGGGCAATTTATCGGAGAACCCAAAGGCATTTATTTTTTTGATGGATTACGCTCATAGCCGGCGCGTGAAATTGTGGGGCACGGCCAAAGTGGTGGAGAACGACGAGGCCCTGCTCTCACAACTGGCCGATTCAGAATATCGCGCCGGCAAACCCGAACGGGCGATCGTGTTCACGCTGACAGCTTGGGACATGAACTGCCCGCAACATATTCACAAGCGTGTGGCGGTGAAAGATGTAGCGCCCATCATCGAACAACTACAAACACGGATTAAGGAACTGGAAGCGGAACTGGCGCAGCGTGGTCAGTAGATTTTCACCACGGAGGCACGGAGAGCGCAGTGCAGCGAATTCCTAATGTCGAATGACGAATGTCGAAAGAATGACCACACGAAGTGGCGAAGCTAAATCCGAATGATGAAGCGCTCAGCATCCTTGGTCATTGTGACTTGGTCATTGGTCATTCATTAGACATTCGTCATTAGTCCTTCGTCATTTTCCGCTCCGTGTCTCTGTGCCTCCGTGGTGAATTTAGCCGTTCAGGGTCGCGCGGGAAAGAACTTCGTAGGTTGGGCCATCGCGACCGAGGGTGCTGGAAAAGACGGTGACGCTGTCGACGGTCATGGCGCCGGCGTCGAATTCGGCGTGTTTGCGCAGCAGTTCCGTCAGTTGATGCAATGCCGCGGGGCTCGAATCGCGCACACGGCCCAGCGTTAAATGGGCCGTGAAGCGGCGATGCTCGCGCGGAAAACCGAGCGGTTCCAGCAGGCGTTCCTGGGCTTGAAAGAGCAATTCCATTTGCTCGGCCCCGTCGGTTACGCCCAGCCACAGCGTGCGGGGATGACCGGCTGAGGGAAACGCCCCGACGCCGGCCGAGACGATGTCGAAGGGGGTGAAGGGTTCGGCGGCGGCTTTCACCGCCTGACAAATGGCGGCGGTTTTTTCCATCGGCACGTCGCCGAGGAATTTGAGCGTGTAGTGCAAGTTGGCGGCTTTGGTCCACGTGACTTTGGCCGAAGCCACACGCAGCCGTTCGATAAGCCGCAGTGCGGCGGAGCGGATTTCCGGGGAAATTTCGACAGCAGTAAAAACTCGCAGCACGGACATGGCGATGAGCAATAAAATTCAGAATTAACCGCGGAGACGCAGAGACGCGGAGAGGATAAAAGCAAGTTTAGAAATGATGCACGACTCGTTTGATTCCGTCTTTGAGGACAGGAACTTGGAAGTTGATCGGCAAACCGATGGGGCTATTAAAAAGTTTCAAATAGGTGAGCAATTGAGCGTCGTGAATGGGTAGTAGTTTCTCAACTGTTTTTAATTCGACAATCACATTTTCGACAACTAAATCAATTCGGTATCGGCAATCCAATAAAACTTCTTTATACCGAACGGGCAGCGGCACTTGTCGCTGAAATTTCAGTTCGCGGACACTCAATTCATAACACAAACACTCTTCATAGGCCGATTCAAGCAATCCCGGCCCCAGCGACCGATGCACTTCGATCGCTGCCCCAATAATGGCTTCCGTAATCCGATTCTCGTACCGTTCGCCATCCTGCCCCATTATTTCTTCCTTGCCCTCTCTGCGTCTCCGCGTCTCTGCGGTTCAAACCTGGTTCAAAAACTCAGCATTTTTTTGTATTCTTGCATGCGGCGTTCCAGGTCGGGGCGTTCGATTTTTTTCAGCCGCTCAAGCGAAAAATCTTCGACGGTAAAGCTGGCGGTGAGAATGCCATAGGCCAGGGCTTCTTTCAGCGTGCGGGGGTCGAAGTTATTTTTTTCGGCCAGGTAGCCCATCATGCCGCCGGCAAAGCTGTCGCCGGCCCCGGTCGGATCGATCACGTTCGGCGTGGGATAAGCGGGCATGACGTAGGTTTCGTGCTCGCTGAAAAACATCGCCCCGTGCTCCCCTTTTTTCACAATCACAAACTTCGGGCCAAACTTCAAAATGGCTTTGCCGGCGCGGACCAAATTTTCGTCGCCGGTGAGCAGCTTCGCCTCGGCGTCGTTGATGACCAGGCCGTCGATCCGCTTAAACAGGCGCATTAAATCATCGTGCTGGATGTTGATCCACAAGTCCATGGTGTCGGCCACGGTGAGCAGGGCGCCATCGACTTGATCGAGCACTTTCATTTGCAGCACGGGGGAGCCGTTGGCCAGGAACAAGAACTTGCAACGCTTGTACGCTTCGGGCAATACCGGATTGAAATCACCGAAGACGTTCAGGTGGACTTCCAGCGTTTCGCGGTCGTTCATGTTGGGCTGGTATTTACCGGTCCAGCGAAACGTTTTGCCCCCTTTGACGATATGCAGGCCGGCGGTGTCGATGCCGCGGCTTTCGAGCAGTTGGGTGTGCTCGGCGGGCCAATCTTCACCGACCACCCCCACCAACTGCACGGGCGAAAAATAACTGGCCGAGTAGGAAAAGAAGACCGCCGCCCCGCCCAGGACGTTATCGCGGCGCTGGGTGGGAGTTTCGACACTATCTAAGGCGACGGAACCGACGACCAACAGCGGCATGGGAAATTCCTTGGGGCGATTTTTGAAGTCCGGCTTGCATGGCGGCCAAAACTTGCCACATTATGAAGCGCGAACTAACGCCCCGCAACGGCGGTCTTTGGCCCTTGGTCATTCGTCCTTGCTCCTTTGTTATTTCCGAGGATCATTGGTCATTGGTGCTTGGTCATTGGACATTTTCAACCGGACTCCTATGTCAAACGCTGACGATATCGAACGTCTCTTCGAACCCATCGCCGAGGTGGTCGCCAAGTATGCTCGGCGCAAACGAATGAAGTTGGAAAAATGCCCCCGCGGCAACTCCGGCTGGGAGCTGAGCCAGCCACATCGCTACGGCGGCACGATTTATCTGCTGATGCTGCACGACCCAACGGCAGGACTGGGCATCGGTTCCGTGTGGCAATTTCCTTGCCCAGAAATGTCGCTCTTGTATTCGCACTTTCGGAAATTGTCCACGGTCCCTATCGTTCCCGATCCGGTCATCGCCACTTTGAAGGCCCAGTGGAAAGCCATCAGCAAGGTGAAATTTGGCTACTGGACACACATGAAACCGATGAAATCTCAGACGGAAGCAAACTGATGTTTGAAGGAACACTCGAAGCGATTTTTATTGGATCGATGAAAGCGGGGCCGATGCAACCGGTGGAAAGCGCCCAAGCGATTGCCGCCAAGGGTCTGCAAGGGGACCGTTACTCTGCGGGCAGCGGCACATTTTCCGACTGGCCCGATACGGCGGCCGACCCGACAACCATTGATCCGGAAACACAGATCACGCTGATTGAAGCGGAGGCCCTGGAGGCAGTCGCCCGAGATTGCGAGGTGACGATTGCGCCGGCCCAATCGCGCCGCAATTTGCTGGTGCGCGGCGTGCCGCTGAATCATTTAGTGGGGCGCGAATTTCTGGTCGGGCCGGTGCGGCTGCGGGGCATCAAGCTGTGCGAGCCGTGCGGGCATTTAGAAAAGCTGACCGTGCCGGGGATCAGGCAAGCCCTGCTTCACCGGGGCGGACTGCGGGCGGAAATTTTAACTTCCGGCACGCTGCAAGCGGGGGACGTGGTGCGGCAGGGGTAACAGCAAACTTTGGCGCGAGATCAGTTAACCGATCACAGATTTTCGCAGCAAAGGTTCAACGAAATTTAATGCAGCATTAGAGATTGCAATGCCTGGTTGACAGCGGCATCGGTAGGAAATGCCGCCCGCACTTCTGGTGTTAGGAGCGCCAGATTGGTTCCAGAGCGATAGCGCTTGGCGTACTTTCCTCGCACACCGCCCTTAAGTTTCTTGAGGTCGTATTGTTCACGCAATTCGCCGTTTTTCTTTGCGTTACGTTTCTTCTTCATACTGTTTCCGCTCCCGTCGAGTTAATTTGCGGGAATTGATAATTCTTGTGAGTTCACCCCGATCGGTATGTGAAACCATCAATAATCGTCCTGCAGAGGAATTTCCAATCGTGAGGAATCGATCTTCTTGATCGGAGTGATCGGGATCAAAATACGTCATGGCCTGCGGATCTG
>Ga0335083_10001453_pt1 | contig 32569 bp, 32 predicted proteins | sample Lox_Sample_42_FD_206716 | JGI IMG/M metagenome (GOLD analysis project Ga0335083, IMG submission 206716) | Soil microbial communities from Loxahatchee National Wildlife Refuge, Florida, United States - Lox_Sample_4.2 | ecosystem: Environmental > Terrestrial > Soil > Wetlands | place: USA...
ATCACGATCCGCGCATTCTTGCCTTGCGAGGTCACCTCCATCGACTCCACCGGGGTGCCGAAGTCGGTCACATCGAACCGGCGCTCGAGCGCGAGCGGCAGCTCGGTCTGGAACAGATCGATCGTGATACTCCGACCTTGTTGCTTGAGGTCGATGCCGGTGCCGGCATCGGACAGATCGATGATCACCTGTCCATCGCCGTTGCGCCCGCGCTTGAAGTCGATGTTGCGAACACTGTGCGGCTGCGCGGTCGGCTTGCTCTCGGCGAAGTGCGTCCGCTCGGCCGGCGCGACGGTGGAAGCGCTCGCCGCCGCTTCCAACCCGATGACCACGGTGCGGCCGTCGGCCGCGGCGGTGTACTTGAGGGTCCGGCTCAGGTTGAGCACCACTCGGGTGCGCCCGCCGCTTTCCCCGATGCGCACGCTCTTGACGTCACTCTCATTCACGTCCTGCGAGTTCTTCCCCAGGGCGTTCACCGTGTTCGGCAGGTCGAACGCGACGCGCGGAGGATTGATGAGGCTGAAGCTCGCCGGAGGACCGGCCAGGGGCTCCTTCAACTTGAGCTTGATCACGACCTTTCCGCCGTCGGTGCTCACGTCCAGTCCCTCGAGCGCGTTGGTCGCGGCGGCGGGTTGTGTGGGCGCTCCGGCCGCCGCATCTGCCGGCGCGGGTGAGACGCCCGGGGCGGGCGCCTTGGCGTCGTTCTGTGCGTAGCAGACCGCCGCGCTCAGCGGCAATGCCGCGGCGATGACGAAGAACGTCGCAAGCAATGGCTGCGATCGCATCATTTCTTCTTCTCCTCTTCTTCCAGCAGCTGGAGATTGCTCGTGCGCTCGCTCCAGCTCCCGGTCGTGTCCTGAATCAGTTCCTTGAGGGTGATGGAAGAATCGGTGATCATGGCGATCACGCCGAAGTTCTGTCCCATGTAATTGCCTTTGTGCACGCGATATAGATTGTTGTCCGGCGTCTTGATCAGGGCCCAGCGCTCTTTAGTCTTTTCTAGCGTCCCCACCATCTTCAAGCTCTCCAAGGGGTAAGCCTCCAACGGCTCCTTGCGCCGGTTCATGTCGGGCGCGGGTCCCCCGTTGTTCGCGTTCTTGTCTGGCTCGATCTTGCGGGGCTTGAACGGGTCGGGCAGATCGAACGCGTTGTAGGCCATCGGCTCGTAGGGCCTGACCTGCGGTAGCGCATCCACGCGGCCGCGCAGCCCTTGTCCGGACTGGTCCACGAACTCCTTGAGGTCGGAAAACTCCCCGCTCCCGCAGGCGGTGAGGACCACGGTGCTGATGGCGAGGGCCAGGCGTGTACGCATGTTATTTCTTGCCTTGCTTGGCCTTTTCGGCCTTTTCGCGCGCCGCTTTGCGCTGGGCAGCGACTTCGTCTTCGTCGAGGTAGCGGAAGGTGCGTGCCGTAGCGTCCATCACCAGGTTGCCCTCCTTGTCGGGCACCAGCGCGATGTTGTTCAGCGTGACGATACGCGACAGCTGCGAGACGTCGCTGGCGAATGCGCCAATGTCGTGATAGTTGCCCATGACCTTGATCTCGATCGGCAGCTCCGCGTAGAAATCCGACATCGTCTCCGCCGACGCGGGCTTGAAGAGCTCGAACTGCAGACCGCGTCCCAGGCCCGCCTGGTTGATATCGGACAGCAACGCCTCCATCTCGGAGCGGTTCGGCAGCTGCTTGAGCATGGCGCCGAACGACTGTTCGATGTCGGCCAGCTGCTTCCGGTACGCGTCCAGGTTGATCGCCTGCTTCTTCTTGTCCAGGAACTGCGTGCGCAGCGTGTCCTCCTGGCCGCGCGCCGCGTTGTACGTGTCCCACTCGCTGGACCAGTCGAACCACCATCCCCCAACCAGGATCACAGCGATCAGCGCCAAGAGCACTCCGAGCTTCGGGAGCGCCGGCCAGCTGCCGATATCCCGGGGATTGAGCCGTCTCAGCTCGTCGAGAGTCATGCGCCTACCCCTGCTTTGCCGGCGGTCGTGGCGCCGGACCGGAAGCTGGTTTCTTCTCCTCGGCCCCGGCTTCTTTGGGCCGGGCGATGTGGACGTTGAGGTTGAATTCGTTGAGGCTGTTGTTATTGAGCTGGACCAGCTTGATCTCGACCAGCTTGGGATCCTCGAGCCAAGGCGAGGCCTCGAAGTTGCGCATCAGCGTGGAAACCCTCGCGTTCGAGGTCGCATAGCCCTGCACGTTGACCACTTCGCCGACCTGCTTCACCTGCTTCAGATACAGCCCGTCGGGGAGCTGGCGCACGAGCTGGTCGAGCAGGCGGACGGCCTCGGACCGATTCGATTGCAGGTCTTCGACCACGCGCTTGCGCGCCAGCAGGGACTGGGTCTGCTCCTTGAGCTTCTTGATCTCGTCGATCTCCTTGTCGAGCTTGGAGATCTCCGACTCGAGATAGTGGTTGCGGGAGTTTTGGGTCTCGATGCGCTGCGCCACGAACTCGTGGACGATCATCACCAGCCCCACCCCAACTGCCGCGCTCATGCCGGCCAGGATCAGGAACTGGCGCTGCTGCGCTTTGCGCTTGGCGGCACGATGGGGAAGTAGATTAATTGGAATCATGCGTCGAACCTGCGCAGAGCGAGCCCGGTGGCCACCACCAGCGCCGCTGCATCCTGCGCCAGCTGCCTCTCCTTGATCTTGGGCGATCGCAACATGCTCGCGAAAGGATTGGCAATCAAGGTGTTAACCTCGGCGCGTTTGGCCACTACCTGGTCCAGCCCGGTGATCGTGGCACAGCCGCCGGACAGAAAGATATGGTTGACCTGATTGAATTGAGTCGAGGTATAGAAGAACTGCAGCGCGCGGGTAACCTCTAAGGCGAGAGTGTCCATGAACGGCTGCAGCACTTCGGTTTCGTACGTATCGGGCAGACCGCCGTTGCGCTTGGCGGCTTCCGCTTCCTCGGGCGAGAGGTTGTAATGACGTTGGATTTCCTGGGTGAGTTGGTTGCCCCCGAACGGCTGCTCACGCATGTACACGGACTGATTGTTGCGCAGGACGTTGATGTTCATTAGCGACGCACCTACGTCCACCAGCGCGATGACCTGGTCGCGCCCGCCGTCCGGAAGCTGGGTTTCCATCAGTTCGAAAGCCGTCTGCGCGGCGAATGCATCGATGTCCATCACAATCGCCTTCAGCCCACCGACTTCCGCGACCGCGACACGGTCCTCGACCTTCTCCTTGCGCGAGGCGGCGATCAGCACTTCAACGTCATCTGCGCTGTTGGGTGCCGGCCCCAGGATCTGGAAGTCGAGGTTGACTTCCTCCAGGGCGAAGGGGATGTACTGGTTGGCCTCGGTTTCGACCTGCGTTTCCAGCTCGTCCTCGCGCAGCCCGGCCGGCACCGTGATCTTCTTTGTGATCACCTGTGCCGATGGCAAGGCCATGGCGAGGTTCTTGATCCGCGAACCCATGCGCTTCCAGCCGCGGCGCACCGAGTCGCCGACGGCCTCCAGGTTCATGATGTTGCCGTCGACCACGGCATCCTTCGGCAGTGGCTCGATTGCGTACCGCTCCAGGCGGATGCGCCCTCTGCCGCCATCGCCGAGCTCCACCATCTTCACAGAGGAGGAACTGATGTCGACTCCGATCAGTGGCGGCGTCTTGGCCTGGAACAGCCCACCCAGGACGTCACCTATTCTCAGTTTTCCTTTGAGCATGGACGCGTTTCGCGAGCTACCGACGACCGGTCTGCAGTCCTAGTAACGGATACAAATCAAGTAAAGTCGGATTCGAGTCGAGATTCGGAATGGCCTTGCGGCCATATAATCGCGTCTCCTCCGTTAACATTTCCCGCCAAAAGCAACTTTGATGCCCAAACGCTGGTGGACTTACCTGCTTTTTGCCGTTGGCACCGTAGTGGTAGCGATGCTGCTGCTGGTCGGATACGCGGCCGCGATCGTTTATCCGACGCTTCCTTCTCTGGAAGCACTCACGGAGTACAACCCCAAGATTCCTCTGCGCATTTTCAGCTCGGAGGGCACGCTGATCGGGGAGTTCGGAGAGGAGCGGCGGGCGGTGGTGAAGATTGCGAACGTGCCCGCTCCGCTCAAGCAAGCCATCCTCGCCGCTGAAGACGAACGCTTCTACGAGCATGGTGGCGTCGACTATATCGGCGTGCTGCGCGCAGCTTTGCATAACTTCAGCGCAGGCAGCGCGCGTCAAGGTGCCTCGACCATCACCATGCAGGTGGCACGCAACTTCTTCCTGACCAAAGAGAAAACGCTCACCCGCAAGTTCAATGAGGCGTTGCTGGCGTTCAAGATCGAGCACAGCCTGAGCAAGGACCAGATCCTCGAGATCTACATCAACCAGATCTATCTCGGGCAACGCGCCTACGGCTTCGGCTCGGCCGCCCAAGTCTATTTCGGAAAGAATCTGAGCGACTTGAATCTAGGAGAGATGGCGATGCTCGCCGGGCTGCCCAAAGCGCCGTCCCGGTACAACCCGGTGGTGAACCTACAGCGCGCAAAGGAGCGGCAACTGTACGTGCTGCGTCGCATGCGAGACCTCGGCTACATCAGCGCCGCTCAGTTCGACGACGCCAGTCGCAAGCCGGTGTTGGTGCGCCACGAGCAGGCGGACTTTTCTACTCACGCCGATTATTTTGCGGAGATGGTCAGACAATCCGTCTATGACCGCTACCAGGACGAGGCATACACACGCGGATTCCGGATCTACACGACGCTCTCCAAGGTGCAGCAGGACGCAGCCTATGCCGCCGTACGCAGGGGAGTGATGGACTACGACATCCGTCACGGCTACCGCGGTGCCGACGGCTACTACGACCTGCCCAAGAACGTTACCGACGAGACATTGGAAGATGCGCTGCAGGAGCAGGCCGAGAGCGACGACATCTTCCCCGCGCTCGTGCTGGATGCCAACCCCAAGACGGTCAAGGCCTACCGCAAGGGCGGCGAGACGCTAGAGATCAGCGGCGATGGCCTGAAATTCGCCCGCTCGATGATCGGGGACAAGGCCCCCAACAATCGCAGGCTGCGACGCGGCGCACTGATCCGGGTGCAGCGGGACGAGAAGGGCAACTGGGAAATCGTCCAGCTCCCACAGATCGAAGCCGGGCTGGTCTCGATCGACCCCTCCGACGGCGCGATCAAGGCCCTGGTCGGGGGATTCGACTTCTTCCGCAACAAGTACAATCACGTCACCCAGGCTTCACGTCAGCCCGGCTCCAGCTTCAAGCCGTTCATCTACTCGGCCGCGCTGGAGAAGGGATTCACCCCCGCGACGGTGATCAACGACGCGCCGCTGGTGATCGACGCGGCCGAGACCGGTTCCGTTCCATGGGAGCCGAGGAACTTCGATGGGACCTACGACGGCCCCATTCGCATGCGCACCGCATTGACGAAGTCGAAGAACCTGGTATCGATCCGCATCCTGCAGGCCATCACTCCCCAGTACGCCCAGGATTACATCAGCCGTTTCGGGTTCGATCCCAAGCAGCACCCGCCTTATCTCACGATGGCGCTGGGCGCCGGGTCGGTGACGCCGCTGGAGCTCGCTACCGGCTACTCGGTGTTTGCCAACGGCGGCTACCGCGTCTCTCCCTACTTCATCACGCGCATCGAGGACGCCTCGGGACAAGTGCTGTCGAAGGCCGCGCCGGTGCGTGCCGGCGAGGACGGGCAGCGCGTGATCGACGCCCGCAACGCGTTTGTCATGTATAGCATGATGCAGGACGTCATCCGCGGCGGGACCGGCGCACGGGCGATGTCGCTAGGACGCACGGACCTGGCTGGCAAGACCGGCACCACCAACGAGCAGATGGATGCCTGGTTCGCGGGCTTTCAGCGCCATCTCGCCTGCGTGGTATGGATAGGCTTCGACCTGCCCCACACGCTGGGGCCGAACGAGACTGGGGCGGTCGCGGCGCTGCCGATCTGGATCGCGTACATGGGGGCAGCGCTGAAGAACGTGCCGGAGGATTCACCGGCGGTGCCGGAGGGCGTCACGCCGGCGCGCATCGACCCGGAGACGGGGCTGCGCGACCCCAGCAGCAAGAACACGATGGTGGAGTACTTCTACCAGGAGAACCTGCCGCCGGAGGAGGAGGCAAGGACGACCGAAGCCGGCACGCAGCAACCGCGCCGGCCCGAGGACATCAAGAACGAGATCTACTAGACGCACGCGCAGATGAGCAAGGACACGCCGGGCAACCGACAACAGATGCGCAGTCGCATCGCGCATCTTGCCGCGCGCATGATCGCCGAGGATGGGATCAGCGACTACAGCCTGGCCAAACGCAAGGCGGCACGGCAGGCGGGCGCGCCCGAGTCGCGCAACCTGCCCACCAACTTGGAGATCGAAGAAGCGCTGCGCTCGTACCAGACGCTCGTTCAGGCCGACGAACATCTAGCCCGGCTGCAGCGGTTGCGCCGCCTGGCCCTGGACATGATGCGCCTGTTCGAGCGGTTCAACCCGCACCTCACCGGATCGGTGTTGTCCGGCAGCGTGGGCCGGCACAGCGAGATCCACCTTCACCTCTACACCGACGACGTGAAGGAGTTGCAACTGTTCTTGCTCAACGAGCGGGTCCCGTTTCGCATGCGCGAGACGCGCATCTGGTCGGGCGATGTGAGCGTGCTCGTCCCGACATTTCAGATCAGCACGGAGGATGCGGAGTATGCGATCACCGTGCTGCATCCGCAGCATCGACGACAGCCGGTGCGTGTTTCCCCCGACGGACGTCCGCTCGAGCGCGCGCCGATCCCGTCCGTGGAGTCACTGGTCGCCGCTGGGACGGCGTGATCGCTTGCCTCTGCGCGAGCTTAGCGCGTTGAACCCGGCCGATCCTTTCGCGGTCGACCCGGCACTATTCGTGCTGTTATCGCTCACATCCACGGTACACCCCCGCACATTGCCTTGAGTCATCCACCGCACGGATCCGTCGCAGACAACGACGGCAAGTACCGCATCTCCTCGCGTATGGAGATCGCGTTCATCCTGCGCGCCATGATGAAGTCGAACGCATTGGTGACGGCCTACTTCGGTCCGAGCCGGGAGTTTGTCGTCACCGCGTTGCTCCAGGTCGAGCCCGAGCTCGGCATCCTCGTACTGGACAGCGGCTCGAATTCCCAGCTCAACGAGCACCTGCTGCGCAGCCAGCGGCTGACCGTGGTAAGCAGCCAGGACGGGGTAAGGGTCCAGTTCGACCTGCAGACGGTCGAGGCCACGAGCTTCGAAGGCCGCCTCGCGTTTTCCACGCCGTTCCCCGATTCCCTGCTGAAGATCCAACGCCGCGAGTACTATCGCGTTCCCGCACCGATCCTCAACCCGCTCAAGTGCCAGCTCACGCACCCCGACGGCGCAGCGGTTGAAACGATCATCGGCGACATCAGCGTGGGCGGCGTGAGCCTGATCGGGGAACCTGCGGGGCTCAAGCTTGAGCCGGGGGAGTTGTACGAGAACTGCCGTATCGTGCTGCCCGATGTGGGCACCGTCAACACCGCACTACTGGTTCGTAACAGCTTCCCGCTGACGCTCAAGAACGGGACCATCACGCGGCGCACCGGTTGCGCCTTCGTCGGGCTGCCGCCCGGTCAGGAGGCGATGATTCAACGCTACATCATCAAGCTGGAGCGCGACCGCCGGGCCAAGCTCCCGGACTCGAAGGCCTAAGCCTTACCTCACGGCGCCCGCAGCCACTCCGCGGCCTGCAACGCAAAGTAGGTGAGAATGCCGTCGGCGCCCGCACGCTTGAAGCCGAGCAGCGCTTCGAGCACGCAGGCGCGCTCGTCCAGCCAACCCTTGTCGGCCGCCGCCTTCAGCATCGCGTATTCGCCGCTCACTTGATACACATACGTGGGCGCCTTGAACGCATCCTTCACGCGCCGGACGATATCCAGGTAGGGCATACCCGGCTTCACCATCACCATATCGGCCCCCTCGGCCAGATCGAGGCCGACTTCCCAGAGCGCCTCGTTGCTGTTGCCTGGGTCCATCTGGTAGGTGTACTTGTTGCCTCTGCCCAGATTCGCCGCGGAGCCTACGGCGTCTCGAAACGGTCCGTAGAAACCGGAAGCGTACTTGGCGGAATAGGCCATGATCCGGGTGTGGATGAAGCCCTTCGCGTCCAAGGCACTCCTGATCTCGCCCACGCGCCCGTCCATCATGTCCGAGGGCGCCACGATGTCGACGCCCGCGTGAGCTTGGGTCAATGCTTGCTGCCGCAGAATGGAGATCGTTTCGTCGTTGAGGATGTACCCGGCGTCGTCGATCACGCCATCCTGCCCGTGGCTGGTGTAGGGGTCCAACGCCACGTCGGTCATCACGCCCAGTTCTGGGAAGTGCTTCTTGATCTCGGCAACTACGCGCGGGATCAAGCCGCTCGGGTTGGTCGCCTCTTTGCCGTCCGGCGTCTTAAGCGATGGCTCGATAGCCGGGAACAATGCCAACGCCGGGACGCGGAGCTTAAGACAACGCTCCGCGACGGGCAGCAGGCGATCCAACGTGAGGCGCTCGACACCGGGCATGGAGGGTACCGGTTGCGACGCCTGCCTACCCTCAATCACGAAGACCGGATAGATGAGGTCGTCCGTGGTAAGCGCGTGCTCTCGCGCCAACCGACGCGAGAAATCGTCGTGCCGCAGACGCCGCATGCGGCGCTGTGGATATTGTCCATAGATGTCCATGCGATCCCCGAGGGTTTCCTGGGCCGAGCACGCCCGTCGGCTGCAGCGGTTGGGAACAAGTTACCGCGTCGAAGACGGGAACTTCCGGCGGCATTCCGGCGCCTAAGCAACTAGACGGTTTCGTCTCCCGCTTCACCTCCCTGAGCGGGTGCCTTAATCCCAATTGAGGCTTGACCCCCGGTTTCTCCCCTTTGACCGGGGGTCTTTCTTTTCCGCCGAACCGATGCGGATTCTACGCTCGTTTAGTCGCGGCTCGACTCCCGTCGACGGGCGTATCGTCACGCCGATCGTCCTCGAGCTGTAACCAGCGCATCAATATCGCGCGGGCTTCCTCCACGCCGGTCCCATCAACGCTGGAAAACAGCCGAGCGCCCGCCGTCGGATAAAGCCGCGCCAGCGCCTCCCGCGTCTCGGCGAGCTGACGCTCGGCTGCCGACCGAGTGAGCTTGTCCGCCTTCGCAAGCAGCACCTCCACGGGCCGACGTGTCGGAGTCAGCCAGTGAAGCAAACTGCGATCCAACGCCATGAGCGGGTGGCGAGCGTCCATCACCAAGAACACGCCGCGTAGTGAGCGACGGGTGCGCAGGTATGCGCTGAGCAGGTGCTCCCACTTTGCCCGGACAGCGAACGGCACACGCGCATACCCGTACCCGGGGAGGTCCACCAGGTACGCATCAGCGCCGATCCGGTAGAAGTTGATCACTTGGGTGCGTCCCGGCGTACGGCTGACAAACGCGAGCTTGTGACGCGCACAGACGGCATTGATCGCGCTCGACTTACCCGCGTTGGAACGCCCCGAGAAGGCGACTTCGGGGCCGCCCTCGGGCGGAAACTGGGCGGGTTCGGCGGCACTGAGGGCAAAACTAGCGGTCTGGAACATTCCGGGTTGCCCGCAGTCGTTGGCGCCGGGCGTGCCGATTGGGCTAGAATGCGCCCTTCGTTTCGGGGCCGCCCCACTGCTGCGCCCGGCGGTGCGCAGTGCGAGAGCATACAGGAGTGAACATGAGTCGTCTGGGAGGGTGCGCGAGCCTGCTGCTCCTTTTCGCCGCATTCTCGGCTCTCGCCGCGTCCAAGGGAGATCCGGCCAAGGCCCAATCAACCGTCAATAGCGTCTGCGCTGCCTGTCATGGCGCAGACGGCAACAGCCCCATCCCGGCAAACCCAAATCTGGCGGGACAGCACGCCGAGTACTTGTACAAACAGCTCACGGACTATAAGGCCGGCCGCCGGAAGAATCCTGTGATGACGCCGATCGTGGCCAACCTGTCGGACGACGACTTGCGCAACCTGGCAGCATACTTCTCGGCCCAGAAGCCGCCGGCTGGCACCGCGAAGGACCGCGACCTCGTGCAACTCGGGCAGAAACTGTACCGGGGCGGCAATGCAGCGAACGGAACGCCGGCGTGCTCGGCCTGCCACTCTCCTGATGGCGCCGGTATCCCGGTTCAGTATCCGCGGCTCGCCGGCCAACACAACGACTACACGGTCGTCCAGCTCCAGTCCTTCCGCAGCGGAGAGCGCACCAACGATCCCAACTCGATGATGCGCGTCATCGCGGGACGGATGAGCGACAAGGAGATTGCGGCCGTTGCCGAGTACGTCTCCGGTCTGCACTGACAGGGCGATGTAGCCCAGCGTTGCTCGTCGCGCTCTCTGCGCGCAAGACGGGAATCGATCAACGATTCGGGCGCTGCGCCTCTGCAGCCAGCCCGCCTAAACGCCCCGTCCGGATTGGATCCGGGAGAATGCCCGCTGTGCCGCGTGTATTGTCTGGTCGATGTCCACGGGCGTGTGCGCAGCCGACACGAACCCCGCTTCGAACGCCGAAGGTGCCAAATACACGCCTTCGTCCAGCATGGAGTGAAAGAACCGGTTGAACGCTTCTCGATCGCAGGTGAGAACCTCGGCGTACGAGCTCGGCACCTGGCTCGAGAAGTAGGCCCCAAACATCCCCCCTACAGCCTGCGCCGAGAACGCCACACCCGCAGCCCGGGCCGCGCCGCACAGCCCATCGACGAGGCGGCTTGCGGTTTTGCCTAGTTGATCGAAGAAGCCGGGCGTCTGGACGAGCTTCAGGGTCGCCAGCCCCGCGGCAACCGCCAACGGATTGCCTGACAGCGTGCCCGCTTGGTACACGGGTCCCAACGGCGCGATACGCTCCATGATGTCTCGTCTCCCGCCGAAAGCCGCGAGCGGCATCCCTCCGCCGACGACCTTTCCCAAGGTCGTCAGATCGGGACGGATGCCGTACAGGCCCTGCGCGCCGCCCAGTCCGACGCGGAAGCCCGTCATGACCTCGTCGAAGATCAGCACCGCGCCGTAACGTGTACACAGCTCGCGCAGTGTCTCTAGGAACCCCTTCCGCGGCGCAATCAAGTTCATGTTGCCCGCCACCGGCTCGACGATGATCCCGGCGATATCCGGCCCATCCCGTTCGAAGGCGCGTGCTACCGCGTCGATGTCGTTGAAGTCGAGCACGAGCGTATGCGCGACCGTCTCCGCCGGCACCCCGGCCGAGCTTGGTTGTCCGAAAGTGAGCGCACCCGAACCCGCTTTCACGAGCAGCGCGTCCGCGTGGCCGTGATAGCAGCCTTCGAACTTGACGATCTTGCTGCGCCCCGTGAAGCCGCGCGCCAGCCGAACCGCCGTCATGGTCGCCTCGGTGCCGGAGCTCACCAACCGCACGAGCTCCAACGAGGGAAGCAACTTGCATAACAGCGCGGCGATCTCGTACTCGGCCTCTGTGGGCGCGCCAAAGCTCAAGCCGCTCTGCGCCGCCTTCTGGACCGCCGCCACGACTTCGGGATGGGCATGGCCCAATACCAACGGGCCCCAGGAGCCGACGTAATCGATGTACTCCTTCCCGTCTGCGTCCCAGAAGCGCGACCCCTTCGCATGCTGAAAGAATACCGGTGTCCCGCCCACAGCTCGAAACGCCCTCACCGGCGAGTTGACCCCCGCCGGGATCACCCGCTGAGAGAGTTCGAACAGTGTGGCGTTGCGCGACGTCATACGTGGGAAGCGAACCTGGGCTGGATCTGCTGCGCGTCGAACCGCCGGGAAAACGCACGCGCAGCGGCGCCGGCCTCTGGCGCCTCGAACAGTGCCGAGACCACGGCCACGGCGTCTGCGCCTGCGTCGATCAGCGTGGCTGCGTTACTGAGCGTAATCCCCCCGATTGCGACGATCGGGAGGTCAAGTTGCGTCCGCGCCGCCTGCAACAACTCGATCGGGGCGCGAACTGCGTAGGGCTTGGTCAGCGAAGGGAAGAAGCTCCCGAAGGCCACGTAGTCCGCACCCTCCCGCTGCGCGTGCAGCGCGCGGGCTAGGCTGTCATAACAGGAGGCGCCGACCAAACGGGGCCCCAGGATCGCGCGCGCACTGGCGATCGAAGCGTCATCCCCACCGAGATGCACGCCGTCCGCTCCGAGCACCTGCGTTAGCTCGACATCGTCGTTGACGATGAACACCGCGCCGTACCGCCGGCACAGCGCGAGCAGGCCTCGCCCTTGGATCAGCCTCAGGTCCGCATCTCGCGACTTATTCCGGTATTGCAACGTCCGTGCACCGCCGCGCAACACCGCCTCGACCTGCCGGAAGAGCCAGTCGGTATCCGCAGCGTCGGGCGTGATCGCATACAGGCCTCCGAGCTTAACCGGACCCATGCTGCTCGTCCTCCTCCTCGCGAGCCCAGAACAGTCGGTCGGGGATGTGCTGTCCCATGCCTGGGCGATAGGCCAGGTTCAACGTCTGCCAGGTGTACTCCTGTGCGTCGCGTACCGCCTCTGAGACAGCCAAGCCATTCGCGATGGTCGCCGCGATGGCCGCTGCCAGCGTGCACCCGGATCCGTGGTAGCTGCCCGCCAAGCGCTCCCAACTGTCGGAGCGCACCACACCTTCGCGAGCGTAGAGGGTGTTCACCACCTGCGGCGTATTCTCGTGCGTCCCGGTGACCAGAACATATTCGCAGCCCAGCGCCAGGATACGCGCCGCGCATTCCTCCAGCGAGGGCTCGTCGTTGTCGTCCCCCTCGTCGATCGCGAGCCGACGTGCCTCCAAGCTGTTCGGCGTGATCAATGTGGTCTGCGGCACCAGCAGCTCCCGCATCGCTGCGACCACGTCCTCCGAGGCGAGCTCATCGCCGCGGCCGGAGGTCATGACGGGGTCCAGTACCAACGGGACCTCGGGATAGTCCGCTATGACTTCGGCGATCGCGGCGATCGTCTCGACGCTGCCGAGCAGCCCGATCTTGAATACGGTGACCGGCATGTCTTCCAGCACGCTACGGGCTTGATCGGCGACCCATTCGGCATCCAGAGGAAGCACGCCGTGCACTCCGATCGTGTCCTGGACGGTGATCGCTGTCACTACGGACAACGCATGGCAGCCCATGCTCGAGAGCGTGAGGATATCGGCCTGCAGCCCCGCCCCGCCGCTGGGGTCGGTGGCCGCGAACGACAGCACGACCGGGGGTGACTGAGACATGACGGATGCGCAGGCGATCGGGTCCTGCGTGTTCGGCCACGTCAGGATTCGATTAGAATCCGCATTCTACCTCAGCAAGCGAGGACATCGGTCACAGCCATGACTGCTACGCGCGTATACAAGACCTACATGTGCCTGATCTGCGGCTTCATCTACGATGAGGCGGCGGGCTTGCCGGAGGAAGGCATCGCGCCCGGTACCTGCTGGGAGGACGTGCCGGTGAACTGGGTCTGTCCCGAATGCGGCGCGCGCAAAGAGGACTTCGAGCTGGTCGAGGTGTGAACGGGAGCGAAGCGCAGATGAGGATACTGCATACCATGCTGAGAGTCGGAGACCTGCAGCGCGCGTTGGATTTCTACATCGGCGTCCTGGGCATGAAGCTGTTGCGCCGGAAAGACTATCCGGAAGGTCGCTTCACGCTCGCCTTCGTCGGCTATGGCGAGGAGTCCGAGGGCGCCGTGCTCGAGCTCACGCACAACTGGGACACCAAGTCTTACGAGCTGGGCAACGGATATGGCCACGTCGCGATCGAGGTGGAGGACGCCTATAGGGCCTGCGAGGAGGTCAAAAAGCGGGGCGGGAGAGTTACACGCGAAGCCGGCCCGATGAAGCACGGCACCACTGTCATCGCCTTTGCCGAAGACCCCGACGGCTACAAGATCGAGTTCATCCAGCGGCCGCGCGGATAGCTGCAGTTCACCTGCCCCAGTCTGCGGACTCGGCGCGACGGCGCGGACACGGCAACAGCCGCAAACTACACCTCCGAGCGCGAAATGAGGGGCAGCGCACGCGCACGCAAGCTCCATGGCGTCTCGTCCACGCCAGCCCGTCGATCAGGTCCCGGGCTTGGCTCCCGCTGCGCTATCTGCGCCCCCACGTGGCAGTCTCCCAGCGTCCCTGTCACCCACCGCATTGGCCAGGCGAACGAAGTCTGCGAGCGAGAGGTTCTCGGGCCTGAGGCGAGGGTCGATCCCAAGCTCGGAAAGCTGGTCCTCATCGACATAGGCGGCGAGTGCGTTGCGCACGGTCTTGCGGCGCTGTGAAAATGCCGCTGCCACAAGCTCGCTAAGCCGTGCCTCGTCGCGCGCCGTCACCGGCAGCGACGCGTGCGGAGCAAGGCGCACGAACGCCGAATCGACCTTGGGTGTCGGACGGAATGCCCCGGCCGGCACGTTGAACAGCTTCTCCACGCGGAAACGATACTGGAGCATCACCGATAGGCGCCCGTAGCTCTTGCTCCCCGGGGCCGCGGCCATGCGATCCACGACCTCACGTTGCAGCATGAAGTGACAGTCGCGCACGGACGAGGCAAACGGCGCGATCCGGAACAGCAGGGGCGAAGAGATGTTGTAAGGCAGGTTGCCGACCAAGCGCAAATCGGCGCCCAGAGCGCCGAAGTCGAACCTCAGGGCGTCGCCCTGATGGACGACCAGACGGGCACGGGGATATTGAGCGGAGAGGCGCGCGCACAGATCGCGGTCGATCTCCACCACGTGCAGCACCTTGACACGCTCGAGCAAAGGTCCCGTGACGGCGCCGCGGCCGGGCCCGATCTCCACCACCAGATCTTCCGGGCGAGGGTCGAGCGCCTGGACGATGCGTGTGACGTACGAACGGTCAACCAAGAAGTTCTGTGCGAACCTGCGCCGGGGTCGGTGCACGATTGCTGGCTGCGCGGTCGCCACCCAGCTCATTGAGTCCGCCCGTGCTTCCGCCGCGTCACGCAGGCCAACCGAACAGCGAACGCGCGGGGCGGACAGGCTCGCTCCTCGCAAGGTTCTTCCCGGTCCTCCGTTTCGGCCTATTTCTCCTCGAGGTGATACTCCACATAGGCCTTGTCTCGCTGCTGCCGCACCCATTCCTGCCACTGCTCCTCAGACTTGCGCTGGCGCAGCGCCTGGCGGGCGGCTAACCGTTGTCGGTCCTTCGTCATGTCCTGCTCGCGGCGTTCGAGGACCTGGACGATGTGCCAGCCAAAGGCGGTCTTGAAAGGGTCGCTGATCTGCCCCGGCTTGAGGGCATCCATCGCGCGCTCGAACTCAGGCACCACATCGCCCGGCGTTACCCACCCCAGGTCACCTCCCCGGGCAGCACTCGTGTCGTCGGAATGCAGCCGGGCCATCTCGGCAAAATCGGCACCGTGCTCCACCCGGTCCTTGAGCTCGATCAGCCGATTGCGGGCGTCGCTCTCCGACACGACCTCGTTGAGACGGATCAGGATATGTCGAGCGTGAGTCTGGGTCACCATGACCGGCGTGTCGGACCCGCGCTTGTCGGCCAGCTTGATGATGTGGAACCCGGCCGGGCTGCGCACCACATCGCTCACCTGTCCCACTTTCATTCCCTTGAGAACATCGAGAAACATCGTTGGCAGGCGCGCCGCCGGCCGCCAACCCATATCCCCTCCCTGGAGCGCGTCGGGTGCATCGGAGAAGCTTGCGGCGACTTGCCGGAAGTCGGCTCCCTGGCGCAGTTGGGCCAGCGCAGTGTCCGCGCGCGCGCGCCGCGCCTTCACCTCGTCCGGCGTCGCGCGTTCAGGCACACTGATGAGGATATGCGACAGATTGTACTCATCCACGGTGTCACCGCGGCTCTGCTGGCTACGCAGGAAAGCCTGGATCTCGTCGTCGCTTACGACGATGCGCGTATCGACCTCGCGGTCACGCAACCGCGCGATCAGCATCTCATCCCGCAATTGCTCGCGGAATTGGTTGAACGGGACCCCGTCGCGCTGCAGCGTCTCGCGCAGGGCCTCCGGCGTGAGCTTGTTGTCCTGGGCGACGCGCTCGAGCGCGCGTTCGAGATCGGGGTCCGATACCCGCAGGCCGGTCTGCTGGGCGTACTGCAACAGCACGCGCTTGCCGATCATCCGCTCGAGCAACTGTTTTTCGAGGACGTCCTTGGCCGGCAACGGTGTCCCCTGGCGCCGGAGCTGTTCCGCGGCCATGCGACCCTCCCGGTCGAGCTCGACGCGCGTGATGACATCGGTGTTGACCACGGCCACGATGCGGTCGAGGTCCGCGATGGAGCTCGCTCGGTCCTGTGCTCGCGCCGGCGACGAGACCGCGGATACCGCGAGAACGCAAAACACTAATCGGCGCACACCCTTCATGATCGATCGTGGATCACTGCTCGTCCATCCCTGGATAGTAGTCTTCGGCGCCGGTCGGGCGCAGGCTCGGCTTGGAAGAGCCGCCTATCGTCTGACGCAACTGGTCGATGCGGCCGGTTCCCAGGTGCGACAATCCACCCAGTTCCAGCTGGAAGAAGAACGCAGTGGTCTGCTGCTCGGGCGCGGTGACGAAGCGATGCGCCAGAAAACGGGCGGTCCAGCACTCCGCATTATATTCCAGCCCCACGAGCGCCTCCAACAGACCACTGGGCTGCAGCGAGTAGTTCCAGCGGGCCAGCCCGGCCCAGCGGTGAGTCAGGGGCCACTGCGCCGAGATGTCGATCTGGTTCAGGTAATCGCGCGTGAACCTGTAGCCGATGTTGAGAACCTTGCCCGGTTCGGGGCGATCCCGGACCGCGATGTCGAACCGCTCGAACTGCCCCGTGTCCACGCCATATGCCAACCCAGAGTTCACTGACCAGGTCCGCGTGAGCTGACCGGAGAACGCGGCGAGCAAGTCCGAACGCGATGGCGTACCGGTCCCCGTGACAGACGGCGGCGGACCGTTGACGGTGGGCGGGGGGTTGTCGGGCGCGGTGCTGCTCAAGGTCACCAGTTCCGGCTCGAAGTAATAACGTTGACCGATCAGGGCGCGGAGCAGTTCCGCTCCGCTGTTCGGGTTGATCAGCTGCGTGGTCACCGCCGCCGTGATCTGGTTGGCGTTGTTGATGCGGTCGCCGCCGCTGAAGATGTTCTCGCTGAAGATGCTGGTGAAGTCGAAGTCCTTGAGGAAGGTGTCGAAGATCGGAAGCTGCTCTTGATTGCGAAACGGGATATACAGGTAGTACACCCGGGGATCCAGCGTCTGCACATAGTCGCGCCCGAACAGCTGGGTGTCGCGCTCGAACTCCATGCCGCTGTCGACGCTCAAGATCGGCAGCGACCGGACCTGGGTCGGTAGCTCGCCGTTCGGGTAGTTGTACTGCGTGTAGTTGAACCCGGCCTTGGGCGTGATGTAGAAGAAGTCCCCACGCAGCGGAACGCTGACGTACGGGTAATAGACCTGGCGCCGTCCATTGAGGAAGCTCGGGTGCTCGAAGTTGTCGAGCGCACCGGAGAAGCCAAGGTCCGCGCCGACCACGTTCTGCTGTGAGGCGTTCAACGTTATCTGCGGCGCCCGTGCGTACGGTGGCACGGTGGGCGCGAGCGGATCCTCCAGTGTCTGGAATTTCTGGTACCGGAAGCTGGTCGTCCACCACCCGCCTTCATAGCGGACCCATAGATCCTGGGGCAGCACGGTCTGCGAGGTCACCGCGATGTTGTCGGAGAGGTCGCGGAAGTAGTTACTGTCCGACACGCGCTGGATGTTCAGCCCGCCGTAGAACCCATAGCCGAATTCCTGGCGGTGCTGGAGCGACAGTGCGTACCGGTTCGTACCAGTCTGACGGTCGTCGGGCAGATAATCGAGAGCCAGGGTGCCTGCGAATTTCGGCTGCAGGTAGCGATACTCGTTTCCGAGCAGCACGCCGCGCTTGGCCATCACGCGAGGAGTGAACGTGTAGTCCATCGTCGGCGCGATGTTCCAGTAGAAAGGCACCGCGAACTCGAAGCCGGTGGTTTGGCTGCTGCCGAAGACAGGAGTGAGCAGCCCGGTCTTGCGTCGGCCCGACAGCGGGAAATCGATCCACGGCGTGTACAGGATCGGGACTTGCTTGAAGTAGAGGGTCGCGTCGTTTGCGTCGCCGACGTCGCGCAATCGATCGAGGTTCAGCCGCTTCACTTTAAGGTACCAGTCATCGTCGCCCACGGCGCAATTCGTGTACGTTGCCTGCAGGGCGCGGACGCGGTCGCGGTCGCGAATGATGACTTTTTCTGCCTCACCGCGTGCGTGATACTGCCGCAGGTGGTAGGTGACGTGGTCGATGTACCCCGAGTCGGTGTTCAGATCGAAATAGGCTTGATCCCCAGTGATGGTATTGCCCAGCTCCTCGAAGCGAACATGGCCGGTGGCCGTCACCACCTGCGTAGGGAAGAGGTAACGCAGTTCATCCGCGAACACCGCCTCACCCCGGCGGCGCAGCTCCACGTCGCCATACGCGACGACCTCTTTGCCCTGTGTGCCTTCGAGCCGATCGGCCTCGAGGAAGACCGGCAGCTCTTCGTTCGGCCCCGGGGCAACCGGGGGCAGCAGCGTCTCCTGCAACTTGAGTTTGAGGCCGAGACCCGTGTCGCTGCTCGCAGGCGCGGTCTGCTGCGCTCTTGCGTTCGCAGCCAGGAGTGCGAGCACCGTGAGCACGATCAGTGCACGGCAGGGGGGCATCGTCGCTTGTTGGTGTCGATTGGCGATAAAATCGCACAAAACATTTGCCCGGGCAACGCAATCCCTTGAGCCGCCTCCAGACAGTCGATGCATGGCTGCGCCAGCGCTTGGCGGGCGAGCCCTTCGAGCTCACACCTGCGTCCGAAGACGCGAGCTTCCGCCGGTACTTCCGTCTCAGCACGCGGGAAGGCACGCGCATCGTAATGGACGCGCCGCCTGACCACGAGGACTGCCGGCCGTTCGTGAAGGTCGCACACCTGTTTCGCGCCGCCGGTGTCCATGTCCCGGAGGTGCTGCTGGAGGATCTCGACAACGGTTACCTGCTGTTGTCGGATCTCGGCAGCACCACCTACCTGCAAGCGCTGAACGAAGCTACAGCAGCGAGCCTGTACGCCGCTGCCAATGATGCCCTGATACGTATCCAGCTCGCCAGCCGGTCCGGCGTGTTGCCGGACTATGACCGTGAAGTGCTGCTGCGCGAGATGCGGTTGTTCCCGGACTGGTACGTGGCGAAACATCTTGGAATCAGCCTCACCGCAGCGCAAGCTGCCGTCCTGGATGCGGCGTTCGAATCGATCCTCGGCAACAACCTGTCGCAACCGCGCGTGTACGTGCATCGTGACTACCACTCGCGGAACCTCATGGTATGCGAACCCTGTCCTGGCATTCTCGACTTCCAAGACGCGCTCTACGGGCCGATCACCTACGACCTCGCATCGCTGTACAAGGACGCGTACATCGCATGGGACGAGGAGCACATCCTCGACTGGGTTGTGCGCTACTGGGAGAAGGCGCGCCGCGCGGGCCTTCCCGTGAACACGGACTTCGGCATGTTCTACCGCGACTTCGAGTGGATGGGTATCCAGCGCCACGTCAAGGTGCTCGGCATCTTCGCGCGCCTCTTCCACCGCGATGGCAAGGACCGCTACCTGCAGGACCTGCCACTGGTGATGGCGTACCTGCGCAAGGCCTGCGAGCGCTACGCGCAGCTTAGCCCGCTGCTGCGGCTGCTCGACGAGCTGGAGCATCGCGCGCCGGCGGTCGGGTACACGTTCTGACGCCTCAGCCCCGATGCGCGCCATGATTCTCGCCGCCGGTCGCGGCGAACGGATGCGGCCCCTGACCGATCACACGCCCAAGGTACTGCTGGAGGCCGGCGGGAAGCCGTTGCTGCAATGGCATGTCGAGAAGCTGGCGCAAGTCGCGATCGAACCCATCGTCATCAACCATGCGTGGCTGGGCGAGCAGATCGAGCGGCGTCTGGGCGACGGCAGTCGATTCGGGACCCGCTTGGTATACTCCCGCGAGAGCGAAGCGCTGGACACGGCTGGCGGCATCGCCAATGCCCTGCCGTTGCTCGGCGACGAACCGTTCCTGGTGATCAACGGTGACGTGTTCACCGATCTGGATTTCGCAAGTCTGCGGCCGCGCTGGCACGCGCTGCGCGCAGGGCATCTGCTGGCACACCTGCTGCTGGTTGACAACCCACCGCATCACATGGCGGGCGACTTCGCGTTGAGCGGCGATCGCGTTCAGTCGGAGGGCGAACCCCGGCTGACATTCAGCGGCATCGGGCTTTATCATCCCGATCTGTTCGCGGCCGTGGTCCCGGGCCAGCCGGCGCCTCTGGCGCCTCTGCTGCGTACGGCGATGGCACGCGCTGCGGTCACCGGCCAACGCTACCCTGGACTGTGGGTGGATGTCGGAACACCCGAGCGGCTCGAGGACCTCAACCGGCGCCTCGCCCCCAATGGAGGCCTCACATGATGTACCTGCCCGATGCCTTCCGCGAGTCGCAGTCCGACGCGCTGTACGGTTTGATCGACAGCTACGGATTCGCTACGCTCATCTCTCCCGACGCCGACGACCCGCTGATCACGCACCTGCCGCTACTGGTGGACCGCGGCCGCGGGCCCAACGGCACGCTCGTCGGCCACTTCGCACGCGCCAACCCGCACTGGCGCCGGCTCGAACAACGCCCGCAAGTGCTCGCCGTCTTTCATGGGCCGCATAGCTATGTCTCGCCCTCCTGGTACGGCGAGCATCCCAGCGTGCCGACCTGGAACTATGCCGTCGTACACGCCCATGGCCGCGCGCACCTGCTGCAGGACGCCGACGCGGTGGAATCGATCGTGCGCCGCCTCGTCGCCAAGTACGAGGATCCGCGCCCGCAGCCGTGGCCCATGAACCTCCCGGACGAGTACCGCAGGCGCATGCTCGCCGGCATCGTCGGCGTGGAGATCGAGCTCACGCAGGTCACAGGCAAGTTCAAGCTCAGCCAGAACCGCACGCCCGACGATCGGCGGCGGGTCGTGGCCGCGTTGCAGAGCGGCCCGCCACACGACCGGGAGCTGGCATCGCTCATGTCTCGGCTCGTCCTGCCGGGACTTGAGAGCGACCGCTGAGCCCGACGCTCGGCCCCAGTGGCCAGCGCCGGCCGATCGGTCTGGGCCCACGCCTTGGAACACGGCGATTCCTGCCGGCTCTCCACCGGTCCTTGCCTCCGGCGCGACGCGATTCGCTCCCCAGCGTGGCGCAACCCCACGCGATCGAGGTCCGATGCGCCGCGGCTTATAATCCGTTCCACTGGAGCTCAGTCCCATGCTTGACGTAGAACTGTATCGGCAACGGCGCTTGCGACTCGCAAAGCAGATGCAGCGAGGCGTCGCGGTGATCGGAACAGCGCCCGAGCAGGTGCGGAACCGCGACGCGCACTATCCCTACCGCTTCGACAGCTACTTTCACTACCTCACTGGCTTCCCCGAGCCGGAAGCCGTGCTGGTCATCGTTGCCGGCGACACCGCCCAGAGCTTGCTCTTCGTTCGGGACAAGGACGTCGAGCGTGAGGTCTGGGACGGCTTCCGTTACGGGCCGGATGGAGCGAAAGACCGGTTCGGGTTCGACGCCGCGCATTCGATCAAGCAGCTCGACGACATGGTGCCGAAGCTGCTGGCGGATCAGCCCGCGATCTTCTGCGACGTGGGCGAGACCGAAGAGTGGGACGGGCGAGTGATCCAATGGCTCAACGCCGTGCGCGCGCAGGCCCGTGCCGGGGTGTCGGCGCCGGGCGAGATCCGCGACGTGCGCAAGCTCCTCGATGACATGCGCCTGAGCAAGGATGAGCATGAGCTTCACTTGATGCGCCGCGCGGCGGGCATCTCGGCGAGCGCCCACCGGCGCGCTATGCAATTCACGCGTCCCGGCCGGTACGAGTACGAGGTCGAGGCCGAGTTACTCCACGAGTTCCGCCGCAATGGCGCACAGGCCCCGGCCTACACGCCGATCGTTGCCGGCGGCGCCAATGCTTGCGTGCTGCACTATGTGGCCAACGATCGCCCCTTGAACGACGGCGAATTGCTGCTCATCGATGCCGGGTGCGAGCTGGACGGCTATGCCTCCGACATCACACGCACGTTCCCGATCAACGGCCGCTTCTACGGCCCCCAGCGCGAGGTCTACGAGCTGGTGCTCGCCGCGCAGGCGGAGGCGGTGCGCCATGTCAAGGCCGGCAACCACTGGGAGCAGCCGCATGAGGCCGCGGTACGCGTGCTGGCGCAGGGGTTCATCGATCTCGCGCTGTGCCAGGGCAGCGTCGACGCGGTCATCGAATCGGGCGCGTACAGGCAGTTCTACATGCATCGGACCGGTCATTGGCTGGGCATGGATGTCCATGATTGCGGCGACTACAAACGCGACGGCGCCTGGCGCGTCTTGGAGCCCGGCATGGTGCTGACCGTCGAGCCCGGCTGCTACATTCGACCCGGCGAACACGTGCCGCCGCAGTTGTGGAACATCGGCGTGCGCATCGAAGACGACGTCGTGGTCACCGCCGCCGGGTGCGAGGTGCTCACGGCCGACGCGCCGAAGGCCGTCGCCGAGATCGAAGCGCTGATGCAACGATAAGCTGCTCAGTCGCGTGTGACAGCCTCCGCGCAGCACGAGATCGTCATTGTCGGCGGGGGGCCGGTGGGTGCCACGCTCGCGCTCGCGCTCGCTCAAGACGGCCGCTCCGCGCTGCTGCTGGAATCGCGGGAGGAGCCTGCCCGAACGGACGATCCGCGCGCACTCGCTCTCTCCGCCGGCAGCCGCTTAATCCTGGAACGCGTCGGCGTATGGCAGGACATCGCGTCGCTCACGCCGATCGCTACGATCCACGTCTCGCATCGGGGTGGGTTCGGTCGCACGCTGTTGACCGCCGCCTCGGCAGGGCTGCCGGCGCTCGGCTACGTAACGCCCTACGCATCACTGCAGAAGGCGCTGAGCCAAGCGCTCGCTGCTTCGCCCGCAGTGAGGGTGCTCGCTGGCACCGCCGCCACGAAGCTCACGGCCAGCGAGGAGAGCATCGAGGTCGCACTGGACAAGCCAAGCATCGCCGTGCAGGCCAAGCTCGCGGTGATCGCGGACGGCGGATCCGGTCTGGCCGGCATCGCAGAAGTCGAAATGCGCGATTACGGCCAATCCGCCGTGGTGAGCCGCGTCGTCGCTTCGAAGCCGCATCGCAATGTCGCCTTCGAGCGCTTCACACCCGAGGGTCCGCTGGCACTCCTGCCGCACGGCGACGCCTACGCGCTGGTATGGACGGTGGCGCCCACCGCCGCAGAGGAACTGTGCGCAGCCACCGAGCGCGCATTTCTGGAACGCTTGCAGCAGGCCTTCGGGCAACGCGCGGGCACGTTCTTGCAAGCCGGTCCGCGCGCCGCGTTTGCGTTGCGGCTGCGTGTTGCAAAGCACCTGCCGATCGGTCGCACCTTGCTTCTGGGCAACGCGGCGCAGGCTCTGCATCCAGTCGCTGGACAGGGGCTAAACCTCGGACTTCGCGACGCTTGGGATCTGGCCGAGTGCATACACGCAGGAAGCGGCGACCCCGGCCGAGTCGAGCTGATCGACGCCTATGCCCGCGCGCGCCGACGAGACCGTGCCGGCGGCATCGGGCTCACCGACGCGCTCGTCCGCGTATTCTCCAACGACCTCTTCCCGTTGCGATGGCTGCGCGGGTGCGGGCTCACATTGATCGATTGCCTTCCTCCGGCTAAGCGTGCCTTCATCCGGCAGATGGCGTTCGGGCGTCCGCGCCGCACGTCGCGGCGCGGACGCGACGACGGAAAAATTTCTCCTGGCACGCTGCTGTGGTTGCGATAGAATTGCACGCTCGCCCATCCGGCAGCCGCGCACGCCGCCGATGCAGATCGGTCCCTACAAACTCCGCAACAACCTGCTCGTCGCACCGATGGCGGGCGTAGCGGATCGCCCCTTTCGCCAGCTGTGCAAGCGCTTGGGCGCCGGCATGGCAGTGTGCGAGATGGTGACGAGCGACCCCAACCTGTGGGGCACGCAAAAAACTCAGCGGCGGATGGATCATACGGGGGAATCTGAGCCCATTGCCGTCCAGATCGCAGGGGCCGACCCGGAGATGATGACGCAAGCAGCGCAGTACAACTTGGAGCGCGGGGCGCAGATCATCGACATCAACATGGGCTGCCCGGCGAAGAAAGTATGCAACCGGGCAGCGGGCTCGGCCTTGTTGAGAGATGTCGCGCTGGTGGGTCGGATCCTGGATGCGGTGGTCAAGGCGGTGCCGGTGCCCGTCACACTCAAGATCCGCACGGGCTGGGACAAAGACAGCCGCAACGCGGTGCGCGTCGCGCACATCGCGGAGTCAGCCGGGGTCCAGGTGTTGGCGATTCACGGGCGCACGCGCGGCTGCGGCTTTTCCGGCGACGCCGAGTACGACACGATTCGCGAAGTCAAGTCACAAGTGCGCATCCCGGTGGTGGCAAACGGCGACATCACCTCGCCCGAGAAGGCGAAGGAGGTACTCACCCACACCGGCGCCGATGCCATCATGATCGGCCGCGCAGCCCAGGGCCGCCCCTGGATTTTCCGCGAAATCACGTATTATCTGGACACCGGCCGAAGCATGCCGCCGCCGCAAGCCGGCGAGGTTCATCGGGTGCTGAGCGAGCATCTGCGCGAACTCTATGCGTTCTACGGCGCGCAGCCGGGCGTTCGGATCGCCCGCAAGCACATCCACTGGTACACGCAGACGCTGCCCGGGAGCGCCGGGTTACGGCAGAGCATCAATCGCCTCGATTCGGCGAGTGAGCAGCTCGCTGCAGTAGACGAATTTTTCCATCGGCTGGCCCCGGAGATCGAGCGGCCCGCCCTCAGGGAGCAGGAACTCGCAGCATGAGCAACGACAACGAGATCGCGCGCTGCGTGCGCAAGACCGTGGACGGGTACTTTCGTGACCTAGGCGGCGAAAAGCCCGCCGGCATCTACGATATGGTGCTGAGCTGCGTAGAAAAGCCGTTGATCGAAGTGGTGCTGGATCGCGCTGGCGGAAATCAAACGCAGGCGGCCGAGCTGCTCGGAATGAACCGCAACACGCTACGCAAGAAGATCAGGACCTACGGCATCAAATAGACGTGCGCTCGGAGCTGCCAGCCGGCGCTAGCCGCGACGCGCGTCGCCATACGCCTTGCCGCTCACCTCTCCGGCATGCCATCGAACAGACAGGCGCTGATCAGCGTCTCCGACAAGACGGGCGTGGTCGAGCTCGCGCGCGAGCTACGGCAGCTCGGCTTCTCGCTGCTTGCCACCGGCGGTAGCGCGAAGCTGCTGGCGCAAAGTGGCCTGGAGGTACTCGAGGTCGGGGCATACACCGGATTTCCGGAGATGCTAGACGGTCGTGTAAAGACCCTCCATCCCAAGGTACACGCAGGCATCCTCGCACGGCGCGATTTGCGCGAGCATATGGATGCGATGGTGCGCGCCGGACTGCCGCTGATCGACGTCGTGGTGGTGAATCTCTACCCTTTCGCGGAAACGGTGGCGAAGCCCGACTGCTCACTGGACCAGGCCGTCGAGAATATCGATATCGGCGGTCCCACCATGGTGCGGGCGGCAGCCAAGAATTGGCAGCATGTCGCCGTCGTGACGGACCCGGCGGACTACCGCTTCCTGCTCGCCGAGATGCGCGCATCGGGAGGGGTGGTCGCGGAGGCGACGCGGTTCGAGCTCGCGCGCAAAGCGTTCGCGCACACGGCCGCCTACGACGGTGCGATCAGCAACTACCTCTCCGCTATCAGCCCGGACGGCAAGCGTGAAGCCTTTCCGCACCGCCTGAACCTCAGCTTCGCAAAGCTACAAGACCTGCGCTATGGGGAGAACCCGCATCAGCAGAGCGCGTTCTACCGCGATGTGAGGCGCGTCCCGGGCGCGATCGCGAATTACGCGCAGCTTCAGGGGAAGGAGCTGTCGTACAACAACATCGCCGACGCGGACACCGCCTGGGAATGCGTCAAGACTTTCGATCCGCCGGCTTGCGTCATCGTCAAGCACGCGAACCCGTGTGGCGTGGCGGTTGGCAACGAACTCACCACAGCCTACAAGCGCGCCTTCTCCACCGATCCCACGTCGGCTTTTGGCGGCATCATCGCCTTCAACCGACCGCTAGATGCAGCGGCGGCGCAAGCCGTGGTCCAGCAATTCGTGGAGGTGCTGATCGCGCCGCAAGTCCTGGATCCCGCGCGCGCGGTGCTCGCCTCGAAAGCCAATGTGCGCGTGCTCGAAGTTGCGCTCGAACCGGGCGGGAACGATCTGGACCTGCGACGAGTCGGGGGCGGGCTGCTGGTGCAAACGCCCGATCTCACCAACATCGCGGCCGCGAGCCTCAAGCGGGTCACCCGAACCGAGCCCACCCCGGCGCAGCTTCAGGACCTGATCTTCGCGTGGCGCGTGGCGAAGTTCGTGAAATCCAACGCCATCGTGTTCTGCAAGGATGGCACGACGTTGGGCGTGGGCGCCGGCCAGATGAGCCGCATCGATTCCGCGCGCATCGCATCGATCAAGGCGCACAACGCAGGCCTCACGCTCACCGGCTCGGTGGTGGCCTCGGATGCGTTCTTCCCATTCCGCGACGGCCTGGACACGGTGGTGGCCGCCGGTGCGCGTGCGGTGATTCAACCGGGCGGCAGCGTGCGCGACGATGAGGTGATCGCAGCCGCCGACGAACACGGCGTCGCGATGGTGTTCACCGGCGTGCGGCATTTTCGGCACTAGAGTCTCGTGTGAACCTACTGGTAATCGGCGGTGGAGGCAGGGAGCACGCGATCGCCTGGCGTCTGGCGCAGTCGCCCCGTGTGGCACGCGTCTACGTGGCGCCGGGCAATGCCGGGACCGCGAAGGAAGACGGACTGTTCAACGCGAACGTCAGCAGCATCGCCGAGTTGGTGGACTTCGCCAGCAAAGAGCACGTCGCCCTCACCGTCGTCGGTCCGGAAGCACCGCTCGTCGAAGGGATCGTTGACGCGTTCCGCGACGCCGGCTTGAAGATATTCGGCCCCACCGCACGCGCCGCACAGCTGGAAGGCTCGAAGGACTTCGCCAAGCGGTTCATGGTGAAGCATGGCATCCCCACGGCCCGCCACGAAAGCTTCACCGACGCCACAGCCGCACACGCCTATATCGATTCGCACGGCACGCCCATCGTCGTCAAGGCCGACGGCCTCGCAGCCGGCAAAGGCGTCGTCGTGGCGATGAGCGCCGAGGAAGCGCATCGAGCGGTGGACAGCATGCTGGTGGCGAAGCGCTTGAGCACGGCGGGCGCCAAGATCGTGATCGAGGAGTATCTGGAAGGCGAGGAAGCCAGCTTCATCGTGATGGTCGATGGCCGGCACGTGCTGCCGCTCGCCACCAGCCAGGACCACAAGCGGCTGCTCGACGGCGACCGTGGGCCGAACACCGGCGGCATGGGCGCCTATTCGCCGGCGCCGGTGCTGACTCCGGTGCTGCACGCGCGCGCCATGCGCGAGATCATCGACCCCGTGGTACGCGGCATGGAAGCCATGGGCGAGCCGTACGCCGGATTCCTCTATGCGGGACTGATGGTCACGCACGCCAAACAGCTCAAAGTCCTCGAGTTCAATTGCCGGATGGGCGACCCGGAGACGCAGCCGATCCTCATGCGGCTCAAAAGCGATCTCCACACTCTGGTCGACCATGCAGTCGCCGGTTCGCTCGATCGCGTCGAAGTCGAATGGGACCGGCGCGTAGCGCTCGGCGTCGTGCTTGCGGCCGAGGGCTATCCGGAAGATCCGCGCAAGGGCGACGAGGTGACGGGGATCCCCAGAGCACAGGAGGACTTCCACGTATTCCACGCCGGGACCGCGTTGAGCGACGGCAAGGTCCTGACCAACGGCGGCCGCGTGCTGTGCGTGACCGCATTGGGGGACACGGTGCGGGTCGCGCAACGGCGCGCCTACGAGATCGCCGAACAGATCCGGTTCGCCGGCTGCCAGATGCGCCGGGATATCGGCCACCATGCGATCGCCGCCAAGCGTACGCGGCTGTAGCCGAGCACAGCGGTGAACGTCGCTGCGGTCAAGGACTATCTGACGCAGCTCCAGGGCCGCATCGTCGCCGAGCTGGAGCTGCTCGATGGCCGGAGTTTCCGCCGTGACAGCTGGCGGCGGCCGGAGGGCGGCGGGGGCTTGAGCTGTCTCATCGAGGAAGGCAACCTGCTCGAGCGCGCAGGCGTGAACTTCTCGCATGTCGGCGGCAACAGCCTACCCGCTTCCGCGACCGCATCGCGGCCGATGCTGGCTGGACGCAGCTTCGAGGCCATGGGCGTTTCGCTCGTTCTGCATCCGCGCAACCCCTATGTGCCCACCGTGCACCTGAACGTGCGCTTCTTCATCGCGCACTCGCCGAGCGCACCGCCGGTGTGGTGGGTCGGCGGCGGCATGGACCTCACGCCCTACTACGGCTTCGAGGAGGACGCGCTGCACTTCCATCGCGTCTGCCGCGACGCGCTCGAAGCCTTCGGGCCGGACCGCTATCCGCGCTTCAAGAAGTGGTGCGACGAATACTTCTACCTCAGGCACCGCAGAGAACCCCGGGGCATCGGCGGGATCTTCTTCGACGACCTGAACGAACCGGACTTCGACCATTGTTTCGCGCTGATGCGCAGCGTGGGCGACCACTTCCTGGAGGCGTATGTGCCGATCGCGCAGCGCCGCAGGCAGCTCCCGTACGGCAACCGCGAGCGCGCCTTTCAGGCGTATCGACGCAGTCGCTACGTGGAGTTCAACCTCGTCTACGACCGCGGCACGCTGTTCGGCCTGCAGTCGGGCGGACGCACCGAATCGATCCTGATGTCGCTCCCGCCGGTGGCGAGCTGGCGCTACGACTGGCATCCCGAGCCCGGCACTCCCGAAGCCCGCCTGTACTCGGATTTTCTGCAAGCCCGAGACTGGGTATGACGCTGGCGGCCCGATTTCGACTTCGCCGCGCGCGATGGGCGCATTCAGGCGCGGCTGCCGCCGCGGCCTGACCCGCGTGCGGTTGGACAGTTGGCTCGCGCACTGGAGCGCCAACTATGCGTTCCTGCGCCGAGCCGTCGACGCCGCCGGACGCTCGCTCGCGAAGCGGCCATACGAGTCGTTCCTGGAGCCTGGCGAAGAGCTGTCCTTCTCCGAGGTGGTGGACGGCATCGAGGTGCACTTCGCGGTCGACCTGTTTCGAGTCGAACCCGACGGCACGCTCTGGGTGTTTGTCGACGCGGATGCGGGTTTGCCGACACCGCTCCGGATCAGACCGTCGGTCGTGTTTCGGAAGCTGCGCGACGGAACGGCGTTTCTGCTCCGATAAGCGGGGATCGTCGGGCCCGAGCTGCCGACCGATTGATCCCGCGTCGCAGGCAACCCGAGCCGCGCTGCTTTATTCGCCCAGATAAGCCTGCCGCACCTGCGGGTTTTCGAGCAGCGCCCGGGCCCGGTCAGCAAGCGTGATCTGTCCGCTCTCCATGACGTAGCCGCGCCGGCTCACCTCGAGCGCGAGCTTGGCGTTCTGCTCCACCAGCAGAACGGTCACGCCCTGCTCGGCAACCTGGCGTACGGTCTCGAAGATGCGTTGGACCATGATGGGGGCAAGCCCCATGCTCGGCTCATCCAGCAACAGCAGCCGGGGTGCGCTCATGAGCGCGCGGCCGATCGCCAGCATCTGCTGCTCGCCGCCGGAGAGGGTCCCCGCGGTCTGGCGCCGGCGCTCATACAGGCGCGGAAACAACTCGTACATCCGGCGCCGGTCGGCCTTCACGGCCGATGCGTCGCGCCTGGCATAGGCGCCCATGTCCAGGTTCTCTTCCACGGTGAGTCGGCCGAACACCTGACGCCCCTCCGGGACCAGCGCGAGTCCCCGCTCGACGAGCGTGAACGAGGCAGCGCCCGTGACGTCGGCGCCACGGTAGATCACGCGGCCCGCCGCGGGCTTCAGTATCCCGCAGATCGCTTTGAGCGTAGTGGTCTTGCCCGCGCCGTTGGCGCCGATCAGCGCAACCATCTCGCCCTCCTCGACCGCGAGATCGATCCCCTTCACGGCATTGATCCCGCCGTAGGAGATCTTCAACTTGCTCACCTCCAGCAGGCTCACGGCAGCGCGCCTCCCAGATAGGCCTCGATGACGACGGGATTGCGCTGCACCTCGGCCGGTCGGCCCTCGGCAATCTTCTTTCCGTAGTCGAGCACGGCAACCCGATCGCACAGCCCCATCACGAGTTTGACGTCGTGCTCGATCAACAGGATGGTCACGCCGTCGGCGCGGATCTGCTCCAGCAACCCGCGCAGCGACGCCGTCTCCGTCGCGTTCATCCCCGCGGCGGGCTCATCCAACGCCAGCAGCTTGGGCTCGGTAGCGAGTGCCCGGGCGATCTCCAGCCGCCGCTGGTCCCCATAGGCGAGGTTCTTCGCCAGCGCATGGGCATGGCGTGCTACACCAACGTACTCCAGCAGCTCATGGGCGCGGCGGCGAATCGCTTCCTCCTCGGCGCGGGTCGCCCTGTCCCGCAGCACGGCGCCGATCGCTCCCGCCCGGGTTCGCAGGTGGCGCCCGACCATGACGTTCTCGATCGCAGGCATGTTGGCGAACAGGCGGATGTTCTGGAACGTGCGCGCGATCCCTGCGGCGACGATCAAGTTCGGTTTGCGCTGCGTGAGCTCGGTTCCGTTGAAGATCACCGATCCGGCGTCGCGCTTGTACAGGCCGGTGAGCACGTTGAACAAAGTGGTTTTTCCCGCGCCATTGGGACCGATCAGGCCGTAGATCTCACCTGGCTCGATGGACAGCGAGACGTCGTTCAGCGCCTGCAAGCCCCCGAAGGACTTGCGGAGGCTGCGCGCGAGGAGCAGCGGCATCGGCGCTACACTGTGCCGGGCGCGCGTGCGGAAGTCAGCTCGCGACGCCGCATGGGCGAGGGCCACAACCCGGCCGGACGAAGCAGCATCACCAGGATCAATGCCAGACCGAACAGCAGCATGCGCAAGCTCTCCGGGTCGAGCACGACCCTGCCGAGCAGGTGCTGCTGGACGGGACCGGCCGTCGCCCGCAGCATCTCCGGCAGCGTCGCGAGCAGCAGCGCGCCAAGCACGACGCCGGCGACATGGCCCATGCCTCCGAGCACCACCATGCACAGCACTGTGATCGATTCCCACAGCGCGAAGCTCTCGGGGCTGACGAACCCCTGCAGGCTCGCGAACAGCCCTCCGGCCAAACCGCCGAAGGTGGCGCCCATCGCGAAGGCGAGCAGCTTGATGTTGCGCGTGTTGATGCCCGTCGCTTGGGCCGCGATCTCGTCCTCGCGAATGGCGACCCAGGCGCGGCCGATGCGCGAGTCTTCCAGCCGCAGGCAGATGAAGATCACCAGGATTGCGAAGATCAGGAACAGGTAGTAATGCAAGTGCGTGCCGGGCAGCTGCACGCCCAGCAGCGTGTTGGTGCGTGCGAACGAGAGACCGTCGATCGCAATCGGATCGATCAGGTTGACTCCCTGCGGGCCGTTGGTGATGTTGACCGGGGCGTTCAGGTTGGTGAGCAGGATGCGGATGATCTCGCCGAAGCCCAGCGTCACGATGGCCAGATAGTCCCCGCGCAGCCGCAACGTCGGCGCACCCAAGATCACGCCGAACGAGGCCGCCAGGACCGCACCCGACGGCAGCAGGATCCACCACGGCAGATGCAGGTGGAAATGCGGTGAGGCCAGCAAGGCATACACATAAGCGCCTACCGCATAGAACGCGATGTAGCCGAGATCGAGCAGGCCGGCGAAGCCGACCACGATGTTCAGGCCGAGCGCCAGCATCGTGTACAACAAGGCGAGATCGAGGATGCGGACCCAGGTGCGCCCCACACTGGCTTCCAAGACGAACGGCAGCACGGCCAGGGCCGCCACCATGAGCGCAAGTCCAATCCATTTGCCGCGCGGATCGAGCCATAACCACTTGGCACGCTGGTTCAGCGTCCGCATCACGCGCGCTCCGACACCCGCTCGCCCAGCAGCCCCGTGGGCCGAAACACCAGCACCGTGATCAGCACCAGGAACGCGAACACGTCTTGGTAGTTGCTGCCGAACAAAGGCACCTCTGCGTTGCCGGTGCAATTTCGCGCCAGCTCCAGCGAGGCCTGGCGCAGACTCTCGAACTGACACAGATCGGTCAGGTGTCCGATGTACCCCGCCCCCAAGCTCTCGATCAGCCCGAGCAGGACGCCCCCCAGCATCGCTCCGCCGAGGTTGCCGATGCCGCCCAGCACGGCGGCCGTGAAGGCCTTGAGCCCGAGTGTGAATCCCATGTAGTAGTGGGCGATCCCGTAGTTGGCGCTGACCAGCACGCCGGCCACCGCCGCCAGGGCCGAGCCGATCACGAACGTGGCCGAGATGATGCGGTTGATGTCCACCCCCATGAGGCCGGACACCAACTGGTTCTCGGCGGTAGCGCGCATGGCCCGGCCGAGCTTCGTGAAATGCACCAGGAGCAGCAGCCCGAGCATGATGAGCGCGGAGACGGCGATGATCACGATGCCCACGTCGGTGATCGTGGCGCCGGCGACGGTGTGAGGCCGAGCCGGGATCAGCGCCGGGACGGTGTGATATTGCCGGCCCCAGATCAGCATGGCGACGGTCTGCAGTAGGATCGAGACACCGATCGCGGTGATCAA
>Ga0335083_10001454_pt1 | contig 32551 bp, 34 predicted proteins | sample Lox_Sample_42_FD_206716 | JGI IMG/M metagenome (GOLD analysis project Ga0335083, IMG submission 206716) | Soil microbial communities from Loxahatchee National Wildlife Refuge, Florida, United States - Lox_Sample_4.2 | ecosystem: Environmental > Terrestrial > Soil > Wetlands | place: USA...
GACAGGTCGAGCAGGTGCGAAAGCAGGCCTTAGTGATCCGGCGGTAGCAAGTGGAAGCGCCGTCGCTCAACGGACAAAAGGTACTCCGGGGATAACAGGCTTATCGGGCCCAAGAGTCCACATCGACGGCCCGGTTTGGCACCTCGATGTCGGCTCGTCGCATCCTGGGGCTGAAGTAGGTCCCAAGGGTTGGGCTGTTCGCCCATTAAAGCGGTACGCGAGCTGGGTTCAGAACGTCGTGAGACAGTTCGGTCCCTATCTGCCGTGGGCGTTGGAGAGTTGAGAGGATTCGTCCCTAGTACGAGAGGACCGGGACGAACGCACCTCTGGTGTATCTGTTGTCCTGCCAAGGGCATCGCAGGTTAGCTACGTGCGGATCGGATAACCGCTGAAAGCATCTAAGCGGGAAGCCGGCCTCAAGATGAGCTCTCCCATCCCCTTGAGGGAGTAAGACCCCTGGAAGATCACCAGGTTGATAGGCCGGATCTGGAAGAGTGGTGACACTCGTAGGAGACCGGTACTAATGGGTCGAGGGCTTGACGGATATTTGATATCCGTGCATTGGCACTGTGTGGTTTTGAAGGCCCGGGAAGGGCGCCGGTCTCTATCAGTTTCCGGTGGCTATGGCGAGGGGGAAACACCTCTTCCCATTCCGAACAGAGCAGTTAAGCCCCTCAGCGCCGATGGTACTTGGCCCGCAAGGGCCTGGGAGAGTAGGTCGCCGCCGGTTTATCTTTCGTGACAGCAGTGGGTAGTGAGCACTCGGAGGAACTTGTAGATGCAGGCGGTCATCAGGTTCCTCCGGGCTAACCCTCAGGTCGGCCTACTGCTCGTGATCTGTCTCGTGCTTGGAATAGGCACGTTCATAGCCGTCGTGATCGCGCTGGTGACCGCGCCAAGCGATCAGACGACCGGCGAGCCGAGCGGGGCGATTCTGGGAGCGCAGACGGCGTGGCACGCCCTCCGGGCGGCAGTTGCCCTGGCGCGTGCCGCTTAGCGCGTTGGCGAGCGCGAGGGGCAATATTGACCCGAGGTAAGGGGCGAACTGACCCACCCGAGGCCGGGCGACCCACACCGAGTCCGACGCGCGCGCGCCAGACCTCCCAGGCACGGCGCGGCATAGCGTGGGCCTCCTCGGCCCCGTGGCAGGTGTCTACTGCCTCGCAGCGGGCTTGCGACGGCCTCGCTGTGGGCTTGCAAGTTGCGTGGGCCGGGCTCGGCTCGCTCTCATCCCGGCTTGCTGCTCACCGGCTACCGCATCACCTCGCTTCGCCCGCCGAGTGTCGGCATGGGCCGAACCGGGGAGATGCAGTGAGCGGGTGGGGCGGGCACGCTGCCGGCGCGGCGCCGGCGCTGCGCGCGTAGCGGGCGGCGATGCGGGTGCATCGCCCAAGGCTCGAGATCGAGGTGCGCGTCATCCGGCGCGTCGCCGAGCAAGTCGTCGACGAGCGCGAACCAGGCGCGCAGGCGTTTGGCTGAAGACTGGAACATATGTTCGTGACCCTAGGGGGCGCTTCGGACGGAATGGGCGCGCGCTTGCAGCGGCCTCTGGGACCCCGAATCGGCGACCCGTTAGAGCGCTCCATAACGCCGGAACGGCGGGCCGGCTCGGCCGGTGACGGGGTGACCGGGGGCGGTGAGCCGGGGATCGAAGCCGATATCGGGTGAGCCGGCGATCGAGAGCCGACAGCGGGAGTATCCGGCTCCTAGGGGGTGGCGCCTCAGTGCGGCGGGCTCGGATGCTTGGGCTCGTACAGCCCCAGCTCGCCGCCACCGGGGAGCGCGATCGCCGTGACCGAGCCCCAGCGCTCCTCGGCGATCGGGCGGCCGAACTCGACGCCCTTGGCCTTGAGCTCCGCCACCGTGGCGTGGATGTCGTCGCACATCAGATACAGCTCCTGATGCCCGGTGTCCTCGGTGGTCGGATGGGCTGCGACCTCGGCGGGAGGGAGGGCAAAGATCAGCCAGCCTCCCCCCGCGTCCACCGACGGCAAGTCGAGAACGTCGCGGAACAGCGAACGGACGCCGTCCGCGTCCCGGCTGTAGATGATCGCGTGAGCCCCCGTGATCACACGCTCACGCCGCCGATCCGAGCGATGACCAGACCTCGATCTTCGTCCCGACTCGGTTGACCACCTCGGTCGTGAACTCGGTGGTGGTGGCATTGCCTCCGAGGTCGGGCGTCTTGCGTCCCGCTCCGATCGTCTCGAGCGCCGCCTCGTAGATCGCGCGCGATGCTCGCTCGGCGGTCGGTCCGTGCCGGTCGGCGGCGTGGCGGAGGAGCGCGCCACAGGCGAGGATCATGGCCAGCGGATTGGCGAGATCCTTGCCCTCGAGCGCCGGCGCGGTGCCGTGGGGCGCCTCCGCCATCGCGACGGTCGTCTCGTAGGTGTCGTTGTCGAACGCCAGCAGGACGGACTCGGCGCCGGCGATCGAGCCGAACATCGGCAGGACGAGGTCGGAGAGACAGTCGCCGTCGCGGTTCAGCGCAGGGATCACGAGCGGGGCGTCCGCCACCCCCGACATCAGGCCGGCGTAGGTCGCGTCGATCAGGACCGGCTCATAGCCGATCCCGGGGTGCCGGGCGGCGGCGCCGTCGAGTTCCTCCTTGAGCATTCCCTCGTAGACCGGTGACACCGTCCACTTCGGGCCGCCGTAGACACGGGCGTTCATCTTCGTCGCCGTTCGAAACGCGTATTCGGCGACGGCGCGGCAGGTGGAGCGCGTGATCTTCTCCGTCCGGTACGCGATCTCCGACGGATCTCCGGCCTCGCCCTCGCGCCACTGCTCGGCGCCGTAGGCATCGTCGACCGCCATCCGCACGACCGAGATCGGATAGTGCACGCCGGCGATCGGCGTCACGCCCGGGAGCCGACGCCCGGTCCGGACGATCACCTTCCCGTCGACCTCCTCTCGCAGGATGCGGTTCGGCGAGCCGACGTCATCTTTGCCTTCGGGTGTGATCGTGGCCGCCTTGAGCCCGAGGCCGGCTTCGCGCATCGCCCGAGCGGCGTCGGTCACGACCCCGTTCGAGGTCGCGCGCCGATGCTCCAGCGACAGGTCGAACCGCTGGAGCTCGAGCTCGATCCCGAGCAGCCCCGGGTCGAGCAGCCGTAGGGACTGCTCGAGCAACTCCTGACCGGTCTGGTCGCCCTCGAGCACGACGATCTTGACCGGCTCAGCCATGGCGGCGGACCATAGCCGACGGGGCGGATTCGGGCCGCACGCGGGTATCTCGGCGCGCACCTGGGCGAAGTCCTCGCGCACACCAGGCTGTCCGGGTTCGGACGTACGAGTGCGGACGAACGGCATCGACCGCGGGGGCGCGATGGGTAATTTCTCGAAGCGTCTCGTCTTGCTCCCCGGCAAGCGAGACGCCCAAATCCGAGACAGACCTGACGTCGGTGGCGGAATAGATGCACGAGCCCGAGGAGACCCCCGCCGACCCCGCCTACATCGCTGCCGGTGTTCCGGCGAACCCGGCCGATACTGGCGCAACTCCCCGATACCTGCCGGGCCAGCTGACGCTCCCCGTGCACGAGGAGCCGGAGGCCATTGCGCAGATCGGGGTTTATGACGTGCGCAAAGCCCGATACACCGAGTTTCGGTACAGGCCCGCTGCGGGATCATGCCAGCAGGGAGCGCGGTGCCGATGAGACGACCCGCAGACCATGCGACCCTTGGGCGCTCATTGCGACCACGGGGACCGGTTCGTCTTGCGCTGAGCACACGGCATGGCTCGGACGCGACGGTGGTCACGGTCACCGGCGAACTAGATGTCCTCACCGCGCGGAAGCTCATGCCACAGCTCGACGACATCGTCCGCCGGCACAAGGGTGATGTCGTGATCGACCTCAGCCAGGCCGAGTTCATCGACTCGTTCGGTCTGACCGTCCTGCTCAACACGCAGCGGCGGCTCGCGCGTCAGGGGAGGGTTCTGACGGTGTTATGCGGTGAGGGTCCGGTACATCGCGCGATCGAATTCGCCCGTCTGCTCGAGCCGCTCGGAGTCGTCCCGAGCCTAGCCGAGTACATACAGCGCCGCGCGAGCGCCTAACCCGCCGAGCCGTCCTCGGCAACAGACCCGGTTCCAGCGCCCGGACCGGCGGGCATGAGCTCATCCTGCTTCGCCGCCAGCGCCTCGATCACGATCGTCAGGTGCTCGTCGAAGTCGATCCCGAGCTCCTCGGCTCCGTGGCGCAGCTCGTCGCGGTTTACCGCGGCCGCGAAGCTCGGCTGCTTCAGCTTCTTCTTGACCGACTTGGGGGTCATCCCGACGAGACCCTCGGGCCTGACGTACGCGACCGCGAGCACGAACCCGGACAGCTCGTCGACCGCGAACAGCGTCTTCTCCATGGGCGAATCGCGGGACACGCCCAAGAAATCCGCATGAGAAGCGACCGCACGCACAAGCTCGGGGGGATACCCATGGGCCTCGAGCTCGCGGAGCGCGTACCGCGGATGACCGTCCTCGAGATTCGGGTACCGCTCGTAGTCGAGATCGTGCAGGAGACCGGTCAGTCCCCACAGCTCGACGTCGCCGCCGAACCGCGGCGCGTACGCCCGCATTGCCGCCTCGACGGCCAGCATGTGACGGCGGAGCGAGTCAGAAGAAGTCCACTCGCAAAGGAGGTCCCACGCCTCTTCTCGCGAAAGCCGAACCTGCATGGACGGTACCCTAGCTGAGCGGATTCGGATCCTTGATGCTCGCGACTCCGACTCGCGGACGACCCAGACCAAATCCCGCCCACAGCAGACAAAACGACGGTCAAGCACGGGTCTGGCGACGCGAGAAGGTACGCTCCGGCCCCCTATGGAAAAGTTCGTAATCGAAGGCGGAAGGCCCTTATCGGGGACTGTAACTCCCGCCGGCAACAAGAACGGCGCGCTCCCGATCCTGGCCGCGTGCCTGCTCACAGACGATGAAGTGATCCTCCGCAATGTCCCCAGGATCAGGGACGTAGAGGCGATGACTCTGCTCCTCGAGCAGCTCGGAGCCCGAGTCCAGTGGCTCGGCCGCGGCGAGATCTCGATCGACGCCTCGAGCGTCGACCACTGGGAGGTCGATCGCGAGCTGGCGGAGCGCATCCGCGCCTCGTTCCTGCTCGCGGGCCCGCTGCTGGCGCGGTTCGGCCGGGCCCACATGCCGCCGCCCGGCGGCGACGTGATCGGCCGCCGGCGTCTCGACCCGCACCTCGACGCGTTCCGCGCACTCGGTGCTTCCGTCGACGACAACCGAGGCGAGATCAGGCTCGAGGCCCCGACCGGCCTTCGGCCGTGCGACTTCCTGATGGACGAGCCTTCGGTGATGGCCACCGAGAACGCGCTGATGGCCGCCGCGCTGACGCGCGGGCCGACCGTGATCCGGAACGCGGCATCAGAGCCCCACGTACAGGACCTGGCCCGGATGCTGGTCGCGATGGGCGCCCAGATCGATGGGATCGGCTCGAACGTCATGACTGTCCACGGCGTCGGCAGCCTCAGGGGCTGCACCCACTCGATCGCTCCCGACCACATCGAGATCGGCTCGTTCATGGCTCTGGCCGGCGTCACCGGGGGCGAGCTCATCGTCAGGGACACGGTGACCGAGGATCTCCGGATGATCCGCCTCGTGTTCGATCGCCTCGGTCTGCGCACCGAGGTGCGCGGCGCGGACGTGATCGTGCCCGGTAACCAGGAGCTCGTGATCCGCAACGACAAGGGCGACCACACCCCGAAGGTGCAGGACGGTCCGTGGCCGGCCTTCCCGGCCGACCTGACAAGCGTCGCACTGGCGCTGGCCACCCAGGCCCAGGGCTCGGTGATGATCCACGAGTGGATGTTCGAGAACCGGCTGTTCTTCGTCGACAAGCTCGTGCTCATGGGCGCGTCGATTACGATCTGTGATCCGCACCGCGCGATGGTTGTGGGACCGCGCCGCCTGCACGGGCAGCGCGTGGACTCGCCCGACATCCGCGCCGGCATGGCGATGCTGATCGCCGCCTTCGCCGCCGACGGAGTCACCGAGATCGGCAACGTGCGCCACATCGACCGCGGGTATGAGCGCATCGACGAACGGCTGCGTGACCTTGGCGCCAGGATCGAGCGCGAGGATGACGTTCCCGTCACGGTCTGACGGGAACCACGGGCACGGCCCCGCCGAGCCGTAACTGACACAGTCCCGGGCGATGGTCGATCGCATTCCCAGCGGGACGCGAGACTTCCTCCCGGACGAGATGCGCGAGTTGCGCGCGATGACCGATCGCGTCCGGGGGGTGTTTGAGCGGGCCGGCTACGGCGAGGTCTACACGCCCGCGCTCGAATACGAGGGCACGTTTGATCGCGCCAATATGAACGCCAGCCGCCCCGCGTACCGGATGTTCGACGAGCAGGGCAACGTCCTCGTGCTGCGCTCGGACATGACGGTTCCTATCGCACGTCTGGTCGCGACCCGCTACCGGGAGGCCGAGCCGCCGCTGCGGTTCTGCTACTTCGCGCATGCGTACCGGGGAGTCCGCCCGCAGCGCGGCCAGTCGCGGGAGTTCCTCCAGGCCGGAATCGAGCTGATCGGCGCCGGCTCGCCAGAAGGCACAGCCGAGGTGCTGACCGTCCTCTGCAACTCTCTCGACGCGGCCGGCCTCGAGACCTACCGGATCGGCCTCGGCGACGCATCCCTGTATCCCACCTTGCTCGGCGGGCTACAAATCGACCCAGCCCGCCACGACCACATCCTCACCGAACTCGTCGACGGAGATTTCGTCGGTCTCGAACGCGAGATCAGCGAACTCGGCGTCGATCCGACCGACGCCGCGCTGCTGCTTCGCGCGCCGCAGACGAGGGGAGGGCCGGAGGTCCTGGAGGATCTGGAAGGCCCGCTGCACACCGCCGTCACCGGGATGCGGGCGGTCCATGCGCTGCTGGCGCCGAATGTCGCAGAACGGATCATCTTCGACCTCGGCCTGATCCGCAGCCTCGGGTACTACACCGGTGCGATCTTCCAGGTCTACGACCCCGCCTACGGAGTCCCGATCGGGATCGGAGGACGCTACGACGAGCTGCTCGGGCAGTTCGGGCGGCCGCTGCCCGCGGTCGGGTTCGCGCTCAACGTCGAGCGGTTGCACATCGCGCTCACCAGCGAAGAGCGCGGCCGATGAGCGGTCTGCGAATCGCCGTTCCGCGCGGGGCGCTGTTCACCGAGACGCTCGATCTCCTCGACCGGCTCGGGCTCGACACCTGCGAGGTGCGCGACAACGACCGACGGCTCCTGTTCGACGACGCCGGGATCATCACGATGCGGCCCTCCGACGTCCCGACGTACGTCGAGGCGGGTGCCGCCGACCTGGGGATCACCGGCAAGGACGTCCTCATGGAGCAGTCCGAGCGCGAGCTTTACGAGCTGGTCGACCTCGGCTACGGGCACTGCCGGATGGTGCTCGCGACCGTCGGCGGCGAGGATCCGGCGGCGGAGGCCCTCCGGCGCCTCGGCGTGGTCCGGATCGCCACCAAGTACCCGCGGATCGCCAACCGGTACTTCCTCGAAACCGGTCGCCAGGCGGAGATCGTCGAGGTCAAGGGATCGGTCGAGCTGGCGCCGTTGACGGGGCTGGCCGAGGGCATCGTCGACCTCACCGCGAGCGGCACGACACTGCGCGAGAACGGTCTCGTCGTCCGCGAGGAGCTCGCGGTCAGCACCGCGCGGCTTATCGCGAACCCGGTGGCGCACAAGCTCAAGGCGCCCGCGATCGATGCGCTTCTGGAGCGGATCGATGCGGTGTGACCGGCTCGCGCTGGAGGGCGTTGACGCCGCGGGCGTCGCGGCCGCCATCCGCAAGCTCGTGCCGCCGCCGGAGTCGGTCCGCGACGGGGTGGCGCTGATCATCGCGACCGTCCGCGCCGGCGGTGACCGTGCCGTGCGCGACTACTCCCGGACCCTCGACACCGGAGGACGGGAACCGCAAGCGCTGCTCGTCCCGGACGTCGAGCTCGACCAGGCCCTCGCTCAGCTCGACCCACAGGTCCGACGCGGGATCGAGGGCGCGATCCAGAACGTCGAGGCGGTTGCATCCGCCGGGCTGCCCGGACCACCCCGCCAGACGCACCTAGGCGAGAACCGCGTCATTCAGCGCCACGCGCCGGTCGAGCGCGCCGCCGTCTACGTCCCCGGCGGGAGGGCGCCGTACCCGAGCACGGTCGTGATGGGCACGGTGCCGGCGAAACTCGCCGGGGTCGACCACATCGCCGTGTGTTCCCCGCCCAGGCACGATGGCGACCTCGATCCGGTGGTGCTCGCGGCATGTCGGCTCGCCGGCGTCAACGCGGTCTACCGGATGGGCGGCGCGCACGCGATCGCCGCGCTCGCATATGGAACCGAGTCCGTCCCGGCCGTCGACGTGATCGTTGGCCCCGGCAACCTGTACGTGCAGGAGGCAAAACGTCAGGTGTTCGGGCAGGTGGGAATCGACGGCTTCGCCGGTCCGAGCGACCTGCTCCTGATCGCCACCGGCGAAATGGATCCAGAACCGCTCGCGCTCGATCTGCTCGCACAAGCCGAGCACGGCCCCGGCACCCTGGTGGTTGCGGCATCCGATAACACCGAGCTACTCGACTGGTTCGCCCGGCGCCTCGCCGAGGCAGCTGAAACCGGCGCGGTGGCGTGCGTCGTCGCGGTACCGGACGCAGCCGAGCAGATCGCTTTCGCCCAGGCGTTCGCGCCCGAGCACCTCCAGCTCGTCGGGGCCGAGGCCGAAGCGCTGGTGGATCGCGTCACCCGGTCCGGATGTGTGTTCGTGGGCCCCGGCGCCGGCACGGCGTTCGGCGACTACATCGCGGGCTCCAACCACATCCTGCCGACGAACGGCGCGGCCCGCTTCGCCTCCGCCGTGTCGCCCGACCACTTCCTGCGCCGATTCAGCGAAGTCCACGTCGGCAATGCGAACGAGCTCGCCCGAAGCGCATCGCCGCTGGCGCGAGCCGAGGGTTTCGAGCTGCACGCGCGGTCGATGGAGGCACGCATTCGGGAGAATGGGACCCAATGACGATGACACGCGTCGGGTTGATCGAACGGAAGACCGCGGAGACCGAGATCAAGGTCAGCCTTGCGTTCGACGGGCACGGCGCGGGCGAACGCGACACGGGCGTCGGGTTCTTCGATCACATGCTCGACCTACTGGCCCGGCACGGCCATCTCGACCTCGGCGTTGAGGCTCGCGGCGACCTCGAAACCGGCGCCCATCACACGGTCGAGGATGTCGGGATCTGCATCGGCCAGGCGCTCGACGAGGCACTGGGCGACCGCGCCGGAATCGCCCGCTACGGGCAGGCCACGATCCCGATGGACGAGGCTCGGGCGTCGTGCGCGATCGACATCTCGGGACGCGGTCTCTGCGCGTTCGAGGCGACGTTCCCGCCGGGCGCGATCGGCAACTTCGACCACGAGCTCGTCGAGGAGTTCTTCCGCGCGCTGGCGCTGAACGCGAAGCTGACGCTGCACCTCACGGTCGAGCGCGGGACGAATGCCCACCATATGATCGAGGCCGCATTCAAGGCGATGGCGCGCGCGCTGAGAGCGGCGGTGGCGCTCGACGCGAACGAGGTAGGCGTCCCGAGCACGAAGGGGACGCTCACGTGAGTCACATCGGCGTGATCGACTACGGGATGGGGAATCGCCGTTCGGTCGAGAAGGCAATCGAGCACGTTGGCGCCCGCGTGTCGCTAAGCAGTGATCACCACATGCTGGAAGGCTGCGACGGGCTGGTGCTTCCTGGCGTGGGAGCGTTCCCGAAGGCGATGCACAACCTCCGGGAGCTCGATCTGGTCGAGTTGATCAAGTTGCGCGTCGAGCAGGGGACACCGCTGCTCGGGATTTGCCTGGGGATGCAGCTGCTGTTCGAGCACTCAGACGAGTTGGCGCCGACGGACGGACTCGGGCTGATCCCCGGCGAGGTCACGCGCTTGCACGCCGGCGGACTGCGGATCCCGCACATCGGCTGGAACGAGGTGCGCTTCGAGCGTCCCTCGAGCCTCACGGCGGAGCTGCCTCAAGCGGGTTGCCCCTACTACCACGTGCATTCCTTCGCGGCGCGGCCGAGCGACCCCGACACCGTGATCGGCACGACCGAGTACGGGGAGCGCTTCGCCACGATCGTCGAGCGCGGCTCCGTGTTCGGCGTCCAGTTCCACCCCGAGAAATCCTCGCGGCATGGGCTGCGCATGCTCCACAGCTTCGTGGAGGTGTGCGTGGGTCTCGCCGGCGCGCGCGCATGATCCTGCTCCCGGCCGTCGACATCCTCGGCGGCCAGGCCGTGCGGCTGACCCAAGGCGAGTTCGACCAGAGCACGGTTTACGACACCGATCCGCTCGAGGCCGCGCGCCGATGGGTGGAGGCGGGCGCGCGCGAACTGCACGTTGTCGACCTTGACGGCGCGCGCAACGGCGCCCCCGTGAATCTCGATCAGATCCGACGGATTGGCGCGGGCGTCGACGTCCGATTCCAGGTGGGTGGTGGGCTGAGAACGATCGAGGCGGTTCGGGAGGCGGTTGACGCCGGGGCGACGTGGGTGGTGATTGGGACGGCCGCGTACACCGACGTCGACTTCCTTGACCAGGCGGTCGCCGAGCTCGGAGACCGAGTCGTGGTGTCGATTGACGCCCGCTCCGGCAAGCTCGCGGGCGCCGGCTGGACCGAGCAGACAGACATCCCGATCGAAGCGGTGATCGAGCGGCTCGGAGCCCGGGGGGTGAAGCGATTTGTGTATTCGAGCATCGACCGCGATGGAATGCTTCAGGGTCCCGACCTCGAGGGCGCCCGGCGCGTCGCCGAGGCGGTCCGCGGGATCTACGCGTACTCGGGCGGCGTCTCCTCGCTCGAGGATCTGCGCGCGCTGGTCGCGCTCCGTCAGGTCAACCTGCGCGCGGTGATCGTCGGCAAGGCTCTGTACGAGGGCCGGTTCACGGTCGCCGAGGGGCAGGCCGTGCTCGACGGCTGATGCAGCATTACAAGCGCGTGATCCCGTGCCTGGACGTCGACCGCGGTCGTGTGGTCAAGGGCGTCGGGTTCGTCGATCTGCGGGACGCCGGCGATCCGGTCGAGCTGGCCTGCCGCTACGACGCCGCCGGCGCCGACGAGCTCGTGTTCCTCGACATCACCGCGACGTCCGACAAGCGCGAGACGGTCGTCGACCTCGCGCGGCGCACCGCGGACGACGTGTTCGTCCCGTTCACGATCGGCGGCGGGATCCGTTCCGTGGCCGACGCGCAGGCCGTGCTCGATGCCGGCGCTGACAAGGTCTCAATCAACTCCGCCGCGCTCGCGCGACCCGCGCTGATCGATGAGCTGGCGGCCACGTTCGGCGCCCAGTGCGTCGTGCTCGCGATCGACGCGAAGTCTCGCGCCGATTCGAGCTGGGAGGCGTTCGTCGCCGGCGGCAGGACGCCGACCGGCCGCGACGCCGTGCAGTGGGCGCGCGAGGGGGTCGAGCGCGGAGCGGGGGAGATCCTCCTGACCAGCATGGATCGCGACGGGACCAACGCGGGCTACGACCTCGGCCTGACCTCGGCGGTCGCGGATGCGGTCGGGGTGCCCGTGATCGCGTCGGGCGGCGCGGGAGCGCTCGAGCACCTGGCGGACGCGCTCGGCGCCGGCGCCGACGCCGTGCTTTGCGCCTCGATCTTCCACTACGGGCAGCACACCGTTGCCGAGGTCAAGGCCGCGCTCGCGCGCGACGGGGTCTCGGTCCGACCAGTTGACTAGATGCGCCAAAGCGAGGCGCGGAATCCCGCGACCTCACTTGGCGAACCTACGAATGTTCTATGTCTGCCCGGTTGAAGGCGACCGCGGTTAGGCGGCCTCTTCCACATATCCGGCGGCGGCGCATGCATCGCAATACGCAGCAGGCGGAACGCGGGGCTCATAACAGCCAGGGCGGCAACAAGTCGAGGACCGCTTAGGCCGACCACGACCGATGCGGGCTGCTGCGGCGTCCTTCAGCTCTTCGCGCATGCGATCGAGCTCCGCCGCATGCTCCTCGCAGAACCTACGGCCCGGAAGAGTCGGCTCCTGGCAATGACTTCCACTACGACAACGCATAGGCCAATAAGGATAGCAAGAAGCGCGCGAACGCACGTTCCGGGCCAGCTTCATTGCACGGCCTGTGCGGGGATTTCGTGTGCGGCGGACCGCTCTATGCAATTTCCGTGTGCGCGCTGCAAGCGCTGTGTGGAGATTACGTTAGCGCGCGTGCGGGTCCAGTGGAAATTCGGTGATCGATCGGCTCAGGAAGGGCCGGGAAGCATCTGGTACAGCGTCGTGTACCCGCTCAGGTAGATCGTGCCGTCGTCGGCCACGACCGGGTTGAACGCGCCGTCGGAAAACGAAAACACCCTCCGCCCGGTGCGGACGTCGAGGCCGGCGGTGTTCTTCGCGCCGAGGTCCGAGTAGTAGACGACGTTGCCTACGATCGTGGCCGATCCGGAGATCTTGCCCCCCGCCTTGTGCTTCCATCGGACCGCGCCGGACTTGGCGTCGAACGCGTAGAAGTTGCCGTCGTAGGAGCCGAGGTAGATCGTCGGACCAAGCCCCGGGGGGTCGTCGACCGCGGCCGACGCGTACACGTACGCGCCGGTGCCGGTGGCCCACGCGAGTTGCCCGTTCTTGGCGGCGAACGAGTACACGCGGCCGTCCGTGTTGCCCATGTACACACGCCCAAACGCCACCGCGGGCGTCGAGTAGAAGTTGCCCGAGCCGAACCCGAAGTCGGAGCCGTTGGTGTTCGCCGCCCAAACCCGATGGCCGGTGTTCGCGTTCACCGCGTAGGCGCGACCGGAGTAGTCGCCGAAGTACAGGATGCCGTTCGCGATTGCCGGGCCGCCCTTAACGGAGGCGCTCGCGTGGTAGGTCCAGTTCGTGTGACCCGTGGTTGCGTTCAGCGAGTACACGTTCCCGTTCTGGTCCCCGAAGTACACAGCGTCGCCGGCCACGATCGGCGAGGACTCGGTGCCCGCGGAGATGACCTTCGACCACACGATCCGGCCGGTCTTCATCGAGAGCGCCACGAACCGCCCGCCGCCAGGGGAGTGGCCGTGCGCCGACAGCACCGGGAGATACAGCAGGCCCTGCTTCACGCCGAGCGCGGGCGATGCCGCCGCGAGCGTGCCCACCTTGGTTTCCCACACCTTCCGGCCGGTCTTGGCGTCGAGCTCCTTCGCCGAGGCATCGTCGTCCATCACGTAGAGGCTGTCGCCGTGGATCACCGGCGGAAACTCGAGCAGCGCATGGTCGTGGAAGCGCCAGCCGATGTGGAGCGGTGGCTCGGGAACATCGCCGGCCGTGAATGCACGGGTACGCCCGGCGTCGTAGCCGTACCACGGCCATGTGAAGTCGTTCACGGCCTTCTTCTTGGCGGGCGCGGTCGTCGCAGTCGTCGGAATCTGGAACTCGACGTTTGGATGGGAGACGTTGTGCGGCGAATGGGCGAGGACGAACGCCACCGCGCCTCCGACCGCGACCAACAGGACCACGACGGCGGCGAGCCCATACCGCAGCCACCGTCGCGAACCGGGACTCGGCATGGGGAGCATGCTAGCCACCGGCTTCCCGGAAGAACCCCGACCACCAGTCTCCCGGTGGCGCTTTCCGAAGAAACTATGACTATGTCCGAGTTTCTTCCCGAGCTCCTCGAGCGGGCGATCGCGCTTCCAGCCGCTCGGCCGCTGATCGCTCGGCTGCAGGACGGGTCCCCCGTGTGGCTCGTCGGGGGTGCGGTGCGCGATCTGCTGCTGGGAGGGGCGCCCGTCGACCTCGATCTGGTGGTCGAGGACGATGCGGGGGCGCTCGCGACTGCATTGGGGGGCGATGTCCGAGTTCACGACCGCTTCGGCACTTCGACGGTGCGGCTCGACGGGTTCACGTACGACATCGCTCGAACGCGCCGGGAGACGTACGCACACCCGGGAGCGCTCCCTGACGTCGAGCCGGCGCCGCTCGCCGAGGACCTGCTCCGCCGTGACTTCACGGTTAACGCGATCGCCCTGGCGCTAGCCGGCGGGGAGCTGACCGCGGTCCCCGGGGCGCTCGACGATCTCGACGCGCGCCAGTTACGGGTGCTCCACGACGAGAGCTTCATCGACGACCCGACCCGCTTGTTCAGGCTGGTCCGTTACGCCACCCGGTTCGGATTCGAAATCGAGCCGCACACCCGCTCGCTCGCGGACGCGGCGATCTCGGGCGGCGCGCTGGGCACGGTCAGCGGCCCGCGGGTCGGGGCCGAGCTCCGGCTGCTCGCGCGCGAGCCCGATCCGGTCCGGGCGCTCCGCGGGCTTCACGAGCTCGCGCTCGATACCGCCATCCACCCCGGCTTCGGCTTGGGCGATGAGGAACTGGCCCGCCGCGCGCTCGCACTCCTGCCCGAAGACGGGGGAGGAGACCGGCTCGCACTCGCGGTGGCGGCCCGCGGCGTGCCGGCGCCGGAGCTGACCGCGTTGCTCCACTCGCTCGGGTTCGATGCCGAGGACCGCGACGCGATCGTGATCGCGGCGAGCGGTGCCGAGGACGCGGCGCGGGGGCTCGCCGCGGCGCGCGCGCCCTCGGAGATCGCGGCCGCGATCGGCGGGGCGCCGCCCGAGCTGGTCGCGCTGGCCGGAGCGCTCGGCGCCGAGCCCCAAGCCCGGCGATGGCTCGACCAGCTCCGGCATGTTCGCCTGGAGATCGACGGGCGCGATCTGCTGGCCGCAGGCGTGCCCGAGGGCCCCGCGATCGGGCGCGGGCTGCGGGCCGCGCTCGCGGCGAAGCTCGACCGCCGGGCGTCGGGACGGGAGCAGGAGCTCGCCGAGGCACTGCGGGCCGCGGGCGGGCGGCGGTAGCCTGCGATCGATGGAGGCCGCTTCCGCAGTGACCCTGGCCGAGCCGTTCTACGAGCGTGACGAGCACGTCGCGATTGACCTATCCGGCGCGCACGCGCTGTTCACGACCCGGCGCGGTGGATTCTCCGAAGGCCCGTACGCGAGCCTCAACCTGGGCCGCCTGACCGACGACCGTCCCGAGGCTGTGCGCCGGAACCGGGTCAGGCTGCAGCAGGTGGTGGGAGCCAGACCGGCGCACATCCGGCAGGTCCACGGGACCGTCGTGCGCGTGGTGAGGGACGCGGACGACGAGTTCGTGGCGCCGCTGCCTGAGGGTGACATCAAGTTCCCCGATGCCGACGGCCAGGCGACCCGTCTGCCCGGCGTGGCCCCGATGGTGCTCACCGCCGATTGCCTGCCGATCGCGATCGCCGGCGAGGGCGCGGCGGCGATGCTCCACGCGGGCTGGCGCGGGCTCGCGAGCGGGATCATCGCCGAGGGCGTCCGAACGATCCGTGAGCTCGGCGCCGCCGGCCCGCTCGAGGCCGCGATCGGCCCTGGGGCAGGCGGCTGTTGCTACGAGGTCGGCGAGGAGGTCCACGAGCTGTTCGCCGGCGCCCAAGACGACCGCGCTCGCCACGGGCAGAACCTCGACCTCAAGACGATCGCGCGCGACCAGCTCGAGCGGGCCGGTGTTCAGACCGTGCACGACGTCGACCTGTGCACGATCTGCTCGGACGAGGCTCTGTTCTTCTCCCACCGCCGCGATCGCGGCGTCACCGGTCGGCAGGCCGGGCTGGTGTGGTTGAGCTGATCAGAGGCCTCCGGGCCGACCAGGTAAGGGCGAACCTCGACCGCGTCCGGGAGGAGATCGCCGCCGTCGGGCGCGACCCGTCCGACGTGCAGATCCTCGCCGCGGTCAAGTACGTGCCCGTCGAGGAGCTCGACGCGCTCGCCGAAGCCGGCATCGAGCTCGTCGGCGAGAACCGCGCGCAGGACCTCGTGGCCAAGGCTGAGGCGTACCCCGGCCTGTTCACGTGGGACTTCATCGGCCAGCTACAGAGCCGGAAGGTCCGACAGGTGCTGCCGTACGTCCGGTACATCGAGACGGTCGCGAGCGAGTCGGCGATGGATCAGCTCGGGCGCCACGGAACGCCGGCCACAGAGGTCCTGATCGAGGTCAATGTCGCGGGTGAGGCCGGAAAGAGCGGGATCGCTCCGTCGGAGCTCCGGTCGTACCTCGAGCGGTCCCCGGTGAGGGTCGTCGGTCTGATGACGATGCCCCCGCTGGCGCCGACGCCGGAGGCGAGCCGCGGGCATTTCGCGGCGCTGCGCGAGCTCGCCACCGAGCACGGCCTGGCCGAGTTGTCGATGGGGACCAGCCAGGACTACCTGATCGCCGTTCAGGAGGGCGCGACGATTGTGCGACTCGGCACGAGCTTGTACCGATCCGGCGCGTCATAATCACAGCAGGGAATTACGCGCTCCCACCGAAACTTCGATTCCGAGATGGCCTTACGAGATACCTGGCACCGCACGCTGATGTACTTCGGGCTGGCGGATGATGAGGACTATGAGGAAGACCTCGAGCCATACAACGAGCCGGAGGCAGAGGCCCAGGATGCATACCGCGATCGCGCGAACGTTCGGAGGCTCAGCTCGCGTCGTCACCGGGACGAGTTCGACGACATCTTCGCCGACGATCCAGAAGCCGACCGGCGGACGACCTCGCTCAGGCCGGTGAGCACGGGACGCGGCAACGGCCGGAGCGGAGATGTACGCGTCCACTTCGTCGTGCCCAAGAACTTCAACGAGGTGCAGGACGTCGCCGACAAGTTCAAGGACTCGATCCCGGTGATCCTCAACCTCCAGAGCACCGACCACGACCTGTCAAAACGCCTCATCGACTTCTCGAGCGGGCTCACCTACGCCCTCGACGGCGGGATGCAGCGGATCGCCGACAAGGTGTTCCTGCTCACGCCACGCAACGTCGAGGTGTCCGCGGAGGAGCGCGCGCGACTCCTCGAGAAGGGCTTCTTCAACCAGAGCTGAACCCTGGTGCGCTCGCCCGCCGACTCGGCATCGAGCGATCCGACGTTTCACCGGTAGATTTCCTCACATGGACGTCGGATTGATCGGCGCTGGCAACATGGCCCGTGCTCTCGCGCGTGGCTGGGGTGAGTCGGTGCTCGTGTCCGACAGCGGGTCGGGAAGGGCTGCGGACTTAGCCGCGGAGGTCGGCGGGGAGGCGCTCGGATCGAACGTAGAGGTGGCCGATCGGGCGGACCTCGTCGTGCTCTGCCACAAGCCGGCGCAGTTCGAGAAGGTCGCCGCGGAGCTCAAGGGACACGCGACGGCGGTCGCGTCGGTGGTCGGCGGTGTCAGCAGCGAGGCGCTCAGGCAGGCTTATGGGGTTCCGGTGTTCCGGTTTATGCCGAACACGCCCGTCGAGGTTCGCCGTGGCGTGATCTGCTACTCGCCCGAAGCGAGGGTCGACGCTGAGCTCGAAGCGGAGGTGCTCGACCTGTTCGGGCGGCTAGGGAGCGTGATCAAGGTTCCGGAGAGCTTGATCGGCACCGCCGGCGCGGTGATGGGAGTCGGGCCCGCCTACCAGGCGCTGCTCGTCGAGGCGCAGGTCGACGCCGCGGTTCGCCACGGGATGGCCGCCGGGCTCGCGAGCCGGCTCGTCGCCGAGACGATGGCCGGTACCGCCGCGCTCCTGCAGACGCGCGACTACGACACGCTTGCGGTCCGCCGCGAGGTGACCTCGCCTGGTGGGACGACCGCGCGTGGGCTGGCAGCGCTCGAGCGTGGGGGCGTGCGGCCGGCATTTCAGGACGCGTTCGATGCCGTCGTGGGGTGGGCCCGATGACGCTGATCGCGGCGATCACGCGCGGCGACATCGCCAACTACGTGAAGGCGCTGTTCCTCGTCTACATCCTGCTGATCTTCGTGTACATCCTGCTCAACATGATGTTCTCGCTAGGCCTGCGCCCACCGTACTCGCGCTACATGGACGCGGTCATGAACTTCCTGCGGGATGTCTGCGAGCCATATCTGAAGATCTTCCGCCGCTTCATCCCGCCGATCGGCATGTTCGATCTGACGCCGATGGTCGCGATCATCGTCCTGTGGATCGTTCAGTACATCGTGGTCAAGCTGATCAACGGCTGATGAGCAGGATCGCGGTTGCGGGCTGACGCCCGCGTGAGATGACTCAGACGACGGCATCGCTCCGGGTTGCGGCGTTCGCGCGTGCCGCCGCGGTCGCAGCGGTCGTGGTGATCCTCGACCAGGTGACCAAGAGCCTCGTCAGGTCGAACATCGCGCTTGGCGATCAGGACAAGTTCCTGCCGGGCGTGACGCTCGTCCACGACCGCAATACGGGCGTGGCGTTCTCGCTGTTCGCGGGCGGCGGCGCGCTCGTCCTCGTGTTCACGCTGGCGGCGCTGGTGTTACTGATCGGGTACCTGGCGAGACGGCCCGAGCGGCCGTTGCTGTGGCTGCCCACCGGGATGCTCGTCGGCGGCGCGATCGGCAACCTGATCGACCGGATCGGGCGCGGCGGGGTCACCGACTTCGTCAAGCTCCCGCATTGGCCGGCGTTCAACGTCGCCGATATCTCGATCACGCTCGGCGTCCTGACGTTGTTGTGGGTGCTCGAAGGGCGGCGCGACCGGTGAGCGCGTGCACCCGCATCGAGCTACGAGTGCCCGATGCGGCGACCGGCACGCGCCTCGACCGGTTCCTCGCGGTTCCGCTCGGCTCACGGGCGAAAGCGCAGATGCTGATCGACTCGGGCCACGTGCGGGTCGACGGCTCGCTCAGGCCCAAGCGGCACCTCGTTCAATCGGGGGAGTCGATCGAGATCGACGATGTGACCTCGGAGCCGGGTTCGGCGCTGGCGGCCGAGCCCCAGGCTGAGTTCGCCATCGCCTACGAGGACGAGTACCTGCTCGTGGTCGACAAGCCGGCCGGCGTGGTCGTGCACCCCGCCCGCGGCCATTGGGCGGGCACGCTCGCGCAGGCGCTCGAGGGCCGGGCCGCCGGCGGTGAAGAGCCGTGGCGGGCTGGAATCGTCCACCGGCTCGATCGCGACACATCGGGGCTGCTCGTCGTCGCCAAGAACAACGCAGTCCACCGCGGGCTGAAGTCGATGCTGTCGCATCGCCGGTTGCGCCGCGAGTACCTGGCGCTGGTCGACGGCCATCCCCCCGCGCGCACCGGCACGATCGACGCGCCGATCGGCCGCCACCGGCGCGACCGGAAGCTGATGTCGATCGACAGCGACGAGGCGCGGGAGGCGCGGACCCACTTCGAGATCGAGCGGCTGCTCCCGGCGACCGCGCTGCTCCGCGTCGTGCTGGACACGGGCCGCACGCACCAGATCCGCGTCCATCTGGCCGCGATCGGTCACCCGGTGGCCGGCGACCCGCAATACGGCGTGGCCGGGCAACTAGGCCTCGACCGCCAGTTCCTGCACGCGGCCCGGCTCGCCTTCGAGCACCCGGTCACGGGCGCGCCGATCGATGTGGTGTCCTCGTTGCCGGATGACCTGGTGGCGGCGCTGGAGCGTGCGGAGGCGGGCGGGTAGAGCTACGAATGAGGGACCGGTGCGCATCTGAAGGCGCGGGCGGCCAATGCTCGTCTGGCAGAACTCGCGCGTACTGCGTTCCGCAATGCCAACCAAGGCATTAGCGCGCTGCCAGACGGGCGTGGCCAACCGCGCCCTCAGCGTGTGCACGATCGTGAAAAAAGGGCGGGGCGGCCCGTCCACAGCCGCCCCGCCTAACGTTGCGAACCGAGCCACCGGAGGTAGGGGAAGGGAGGTTCGGCCCGCGCACGAGCCACCGCTGAAGGTAGGGGAAGCGAATGGCCCGCTACACCTGAAAACGTAGTGGCGAACGAAAACTTGCGTAAACTGAGAAGAAAGACCGTCCCCGATCCCGTTTGCGTGGATCGCGCCCTGCCTCGTCAGTCGAGGTCCGCGAAACCCCACGCGAGCGGCTGAAGTACAAACCAAACACACAAGGGAGTAGCACTAGTGGCTCAGATAGGAATCAAGGAGCTGCTGGAGGCCGGCGTCCACTTCGGCCACCAGACCCGTCGATGGAACCCCAAGATGCGCCGCTTCATCTTTGGCGAGCGCGACGGGAACTACATCATCGACCTCCTCCAGACGCAGGTCTTGCTTGAAGACGCGCGCCAGTTCGCCTCGGACGTGTCGCGTCGCGGCGGGACCGTGCTGTTCGTCGGAACCAAGAAGCAGGCCCGCGACACGATCCGCGAGAACGCGGAAGCGGCGGACATGCCGTACGTCAACCACCGCTGGCTCGGCGGCCTGTTGACGAATTTCCAGACGATCTCGCTCCGGATCAAGCGGCTGCACGACCTCGAGCGCTACGAGTCCGAGGGCCAGCTACAGCTGCTCCCGACGCGCGAGCGGATGGCCGCCCAGGCGGACCTCGAGAAGCTCCGCGCCAACCTGGGCGGCGTGAAGAACATGCAGCGCCTGCCCGACGCGGTGTTCGTCATCGACCTGAAGACCGAGGCGATCGCGGTCCGCGAAGCCCAGCGCCTGCGGATCCCGATCATTGGGCTCGTCGACACCAACTGCGATCCCGACGGGATCGACTATGTCGTCCCGGGCAACGACGACGCGATTCGATCGTGCGCGCTGATCACCAAGGCGGTCGGCGACGTCGTCACGCAGGGCCACAACGTGTTCCGCGAAGAGGAGGAGCGCGCCCGGCTCGAGCGCGAGCGCCAGGAGGCTGAGGAACGAGCGCGTCAGGAGGCCGAAGAGAGGGCGCGTCAGGAGGCCGAGGAGCAGGCCAGGCTCGAGCGCGAGCGCCAGGAAGCCGAGGAACGAGAGCGCCGCGAGGCCGAGGAGCGGGCGCGTCAGGAGTCGGCCGCCGCAGAGGCCGCGCAGGCGGCCCCGGCGCCCGCGGAGGCCGCGCAGGCCGCCCCGGCGCCCGCAGAGCCGCCTGCAGAGACACCAGCAGCGTCCGCGCCCGTCCAGGAAGCCGTCCCGGCGCCAGTGAGCGAGGCACCGGCCGCCGAGGAAACGCCGGCTGCCGCGGAGCCCACGGCCGCCGAGCCGGGACCGCAGGCCGAGGCGCCGCAACCACCCGAAGCGCCCCCGGCCGAGCCCGAGGCCGCCGCTGCGCCTGAGGAGCCGGAGGCCGCACGGCCCGAGCCGGCACAGCCCGAGCCGGCACAGCCCGAGGCAGCAGAAGCAGCCGCGGAGTCTGAGGCCGCCACGCCCGAGCAGAGTCCCGAGCCAGCCGCGGAGGAGAACTCATGAGTGCCATCAGCGCTAAGGAAGTCAAAGCCCTCCGCGACCGCACGGGCGCGGGCGTGCTCGCCTGCCGCGAGGCCCTCAGCGAAGCCGACGGCGACGTCGAGCGGGCGGTCGAGATCCTCAGGGCCCGCGGTCAGGCTCAGGCGGCCAAGCGTGCCGGCGCCGAGGCGACCGAGGGCGTGGTCCAGAGCTACATCCACGCCGGCAACAAGATCGGCGTACTCGTCGAAGTCGACTGCGAGACGGACTTCGTTGCCCGGAACGACAACTTCGTCGAGTTCGCGCGAGATCTCGCGCTGCACATCGCGGCGGCGGCTCCGATCGCTGTGACCGACGAGGGTGTCCCCGCCGAGGACCGCGAACGCGAGGAACGGATCGCCGTCGAGCAGGCGGCGGACCGGCCCGAGAACGTCCGCGAGAGGATCGTCAGCGGCAAGGTCGACAAGTGGCTCGACGACGTGGTTCTGCTTCGCCAGAAGCATGTCAACGAGGACAAGCACGGTGGAAAGACGATCGAAGAGCTGCGCGCCGAGCTTGCGGCCGAAACCGGCGAGAATGTCGTGATCCGCCGCTTCAGCCGCTTCTCCGTGGGCAGTTGAGCACGCCAAGCGTCATCCCGCATCCTTCGAGCCATCCCGCCGTCTACCGGCGGATCCTGCTGAAGCTCTCCGGGGAGGCCTTGATGGGCGATCTCGAGTACGGGACCGACCCGGAGCGCGTCCACCAGATCGCGCAGCAGATCGCGGCTATTCACCGGCGCAACGTTGAGGTCGCGATCGTCGTCGGCGGAGGCAATATCTACCGAGGCCTGGCCCAGGCTGCCAAAGGCATGGATCGCGCCACCGGCGACTACATGGGGATGCTCGCGACCGTGCTGAACGCGCTGGCGCTCCAGGATGCGCTCGAGAAGGAGGACGTGCAGACCCGAGTGCAGTCGGCGATCACGATCTCGGAGGTCGCCGAGCCGTATATCCGGCGACGGGCGATGCGCCACCTCGAGAAAGGCCGGATCGTGATCTTCGCCGCCGGGACCGGCAACCCGTTCTTCACGACCGACACCGCGGCCGCGCTCCGGGCGGCCGAGCTCCACGCCGACATCATCCTGATGGCGAAGAACCGGGTGGAGGGCGTCTACACGGCCGACCCGCGCATCGACCCGAACGCCGAGTTCATCCCGGAGATCACGCACAAGGACGCGCTCACTCGCGGCCTCCAGGTGATGGACTCGACGGCGTTTGCCCTGTGTATGGACAACAATCTCCCGATCATCGTCTTCAACATGGCCGACGAGCGCAACGTCGACAAGATAGTGTCCGGAGAACGCGTAGGGACGTTGGTGAGAACATGACGACGGACATGATCGACGAGCTCTTGGCCGATGCGCGGGACCGGATGCACAAGTCGGTTGAGTCGATCCGCACTGAGTTCGGCTCCGTGCGCACGGGCCGCGCGAGCCCGGCGCTCCTGGACCGAATCCAGGTCGACTACTACGGCACATCCACGCCGCTCAAGCAGCTGGCGACGATCAGCGCGCCCGAGGCGCGGCTGCTGACGATCCAGCCGTACGACAAGAGCTCGATCAAGGCGATCGAGCGGGCAATCCTCGAGTCGGACGTCGGGCTGACCCCCAACAACGACGGCAACCTGATCCGCCTCGGCGTCCCCGAGCTCACCGAGGAGCGGCGCAAGCAGCTGGTCAAGGTGGTTCGGCACATCGCCGAGGAGGGCAGGGTCGCGATTCGCAACATCCGCCGCGACGTGATGCACGACCTGCGCGAGCTCAAGGAGGCTGGCGAGGCGGGTTCGGACGACGAGCACCGCGCCGAGGTCGAGCTCCAGAAGGTCACCGATGTGCGCATCAGCGAGCTCGACGAGGCACTGAAGCACAAGGAAGCCGAGATCCTGGAGGTCTAGGTCGGTGGCAACGCCCGGGGACTGGGGACCCGCCCACCCCGGCGCCGAGGACGCCGGTGCAGGGGTTCGGGCCCGCTACGTCGCGATCATCACCGATGGAAACGGACGGTGGGCCAAGAGCCGTGGCCTGCCGGCGCTGGCGGGGCACGAGGCCGGCGCCGATGCGGTCAGGGCACGGCTTCGCGACGCCGTCGACCTCGGGATCCACGAGCTGACCGTCTACTCGTTCTCGACCGAGAACTGGATCCGCCCGCAAGAGGAGGTCCAGGGATTGATGGCGATGATGGCGCGCCGAATCGAGCTCGAGACGCCCGAACTGCACGAGGAGGGCGTGCGGATGCGGTTCATCGGCCGCCGCACAGACCCGGTGCCGCCGCATCTCGTCAAGCGGATGGCCTGGGCCGAGGAGTTGACCCGAGACAACGACCGGATCACGTTGTTCGTGGCGTTCAACTACGGCGGCAGGGCGGAGATCGTCGATGCAGCGCGAACTTTCACTGGAGGAAACGAAGAGGACTTCCGCGCGCATCTGTACGCCCCGGACATGCACGATCCAGACCTGATCATCCGCACGAGCGGCGAACGGCGGATCTCGAACTACCTGCTATGGCAGGGGGCATACTCGGAATGGGTGTTCCGCGACGAGCTGTGGCCGGATTTCTCCCGCGAGTCGCTCGAGCAGAGCCTCGAGGATTTTGCCGCCCGCAGCCGTCGCTTCGGAGGCCGCTAGCCGTGCCGCAGCCCCGCTCCCGCACGCGATCGTCGCCCCCACAGCGGCGGGCGCGGCGCGAGGAACCGGCCAAGAAGCGTCGTCGGCGCTCCGATCTCTTCACGCGGATCCTGGTGGCGGTGCCGCTCGCGGTCGCCACGATCATCTTCAACAACATCGGCGGGCTCCCGTTCGCGCTGTTCGTCATCGCCGCCGGGCTGATCTGCATGCACGAGGCCTACGGGCTGCTGGCCATCTGGCGGCCCGTCGCGCTGGTCGGGCTCGCGGCGGTCGTTGTGATGGTGCTTGTGGCGAGGACGGGCGGGGCGGGCGACGTGCTCGAGGTCGGGATGGCAGCGGTCCCGGTGGCGCTGCTGGGCGTGATGATCAGCGACCGAAAGCGCCCGACGGTGGCGATCGCGGGCACGCTGCTCGGCATCTACTGGGTCGGGTTCGCATTCGCACATGCCGAGCTCCTGCGTGAGCTCCCGCACGGAAACGGCGTGTTCCTCGACGTTCTCATCGGGACGTTCGTGGGGGACACCGGGGCCTACTTCGGCGGGCGGCTGTTCGGGCGGCGCCCGCTCGCGCCCAACGTCTCGCCGAACAAGACGGTCGAGGGCCTGTTCTGCGGAATGCTGCTCGCGGTCATCGCCGTGTTCCTAGCGGGGCTCTACCAGACGTGGCTGAGCCAGGGCCACGCGCTTCTGCTGGGCGTGGCGGTGGCCGCGCTCGGGCCGCTCGGCGACCTGTTCGAGTCGCTGCTCAAGCGTGACGCCGGGGTCAAGGACTCGGGCAGCGTGTTCGGGCCGCACGGTGGTGCGCTAGACCGCCTCGACGCAGCGCTGTTCACGGTCGTCGTCGGCTACTACATCTGGCTCGCCGTCCACTGACTCCTAGACTGAGTCCGTGCCCCGTCGTCTCGCGATCCTCGGCTCGACCGGGTCGATCGGCCGCCAGGCCCTCGACGTGGTGTCGCGTTCGCCGGAGCTCGCGGTCGTCGCGCTCAGCGCCGCCAACTCGTGGGAGCCGCTGGTCGAGCAGGCCCTCGAGCACGGCGTCCGAAAGGTCGCGGTCGCCGACCCCGACGCCGCCGCGCTGGCCAGCGAAGCCTGGACCGACGGTGAGGTGCTGTCGGGGCCGGACGGCGTCGTCCGGCTGATCACGGAGTGCGAGTGCGACCTGGTCTTGAACGCGATCGTCGGATCGGCGGGTCTACTGCCGACCGTCGCGACGCTGGGCGAGGGGATCGATCTTGCCCTCGCCAACAAGGAGTCGCTCGTCGTCGGCGGCGAACTCGTGACCGCGCTCGCGGAGGCGACCGGCGCCGCGATGGTTCCGGTCGACTCCGAACATTCGGCGCTCCACCAGCTGCTCGCCGCCGAGCGCCCCGGAACCGTCGATCGCCTGATCCTGACCGCATCGGGCGGCCCGTTCCGCGGCCTCAAGCGTGAAGATCTCGAGCAGGTCACGACCGAACAAGCGCTCGCCCACCCGACGTGGGAGATGGGCGGCAAGATCACGATCGACTCGGCGACGCTGATGAACAAGGGCCTCGAGCTGATCGAGGCCCATCACCTGTTCGGCACGCCGTACGAGCGAATCGAGATCGTCGTCCACCCGCAGTCGATCATTCACAGCCTGATCCAGTTGTGCGACGGGGCCACGCTCGCCCACCTCGGGTATCCCGACATGCGCGTGCCGATCTCGTACGCGCTCCATTACCCCGAGCGCGTCGACGTTCCAGTCCGGGCACTCGACCTGGTCCAGCTCGGGAGCCTGACGTTCGAGCCGGTCGATGAGCAGACGTTCGGCTGTGTGCGGATCGCCCGCGACGCCGCTCGCGCCGGCGGCACGGCGACGTGCACGATGAATGCCGCCAACGAGGTCGCCGTGCACGCGTTCCTCGGTGGGCGGTTGAGGTTCCTCGACATCGCGGCGGTGATCGAGGAGACGCTCGAGCAGCTGCCATCCCAGCCGGTCCACTCGTTCGAGGCGCTAGGGGAGGCTGACGCCGAGGCACGACGGGTGGCCGGCGAGTTCGTCGCCGACCGCGCCGCGATCTGAGCGCGCGGCGCTGCTTCTTAGGAATTCCATAGAGCGAGCTTCGACCGGCCTGCCACACTGAGAGGCGTGTCCTACGTCCTTGCGGCGCTCGGGTTCGTCGCCCTGATCATCCTCCATGAGTTCGGGCACTTCATCGCCGCCAAGTCGGTGGGGATGCGCGTGGAGCGATTTTCCCTGTTTTTCGGGCCATTGCTGGTGAAGTTCCGCAGGGGGGAGACGGAATACGGAATCGCCCCGATCCCGCTGGGCGGCTACGTGCGGATCTCCGGGATGAACCCGAACGAGCGGCTCCCAGAGGAGGTCCTCCCGCGCGCCTATTACAACCAGCCCGTGTGGAAGCGGATCGTCGTGATCCTGGCCGGGCCGGTGATGAACCTACTGATCGCGTTTGTGATCGTGTGGGCGTTGTTCATGTCACAGGGGCAGTCGGTCCCGGGCAAGAACGTGGCAGTGGTGCAGAAAGGCACCCCCGCGGCGGCCGTGCTGCGGCCTTCGGACGAGATCGTCTCCGTCGACGGCGTCAGCGGCTCGGAGACCGCCATCCGAAATCAGATCGGCACACACACATGCGCCGGGGCCCAGGTCAACGGCTGCAAGGCGGCGACACCGGCGAAGGTGGTGGTCCGGCGCGACGGAAAGCTCTACACGTTCGAGATCACCCCCCGCTACAACGTGGACGCGGCTCGCCCGCTCCTCGGCTTCGAGTTCGGCTCGGTCCAGCAGTCGGTCGGTGCCGCCCGGGCGGCCTCGCTCTCGGTCACGGGCCTGTGGGGCGTGACCAGGCAGACGGTCGGGGTGGTCGGACGCATCTTCGAGCCGCGGGAGCGCAAGCAGCTGTCGGGGATCGTCGGCGGCTACACCGTCACGCAGGAATCGTTCGCCACCAGCACCACCGACGCGCTCAAGGTCCTCGCGCTAATCTCGCTCTCGCTGGCGATCATCAATCTGTTCCCGTTCCTTCCCCTGGACGGCGGGCACATCTTCTGGGCGGTGGCCGAGAAGGTCCGGGGCAAGCGGATTCCGTTCGCGGTCATGGAGCGGGCCGGCATCATCGGCTTCGCGCTGATCCTGCTGCTGTTCGTGATCGGGCTTAGCAACGACATCTCGACGCTCTCGGGTAAGGGCTTCAACATCCATTAGCGGGCCGTCGCGAACCCCGGTACGGTTGGCTCGCAAAACCGCAAGGCATAACCCCGGGAGGACTGACGAGCATGGAGAGCAGCAGCACGATCTCGCCGGCGGGCGGGCGAGCGGTCGACGCGCCGACGCTGACCGAGGCGCTTCGGCGTACCGCGGCCAACCATCCCGAGATCGTCGCGGTCCGGACTCCCGACGACAGCGTCTCGCTCACGTGGTCGCAGCTACTGAAGCGGGTCGAGGACGTCGCGGGTGGCCTGGCGAAGCTGGGCGTCGGACGTGGCGACACGGTCGCGATCATGCTCGGCAACCGCCCGGAGTTCCACATCGTCGATCTGGCGGCGGCGATGCTCGGGGCGACGCCGTTCTCGATCTACCTGACCTATCCGGCCTCCGAGATCGAGTACCTCCTCGGCGACGCCGGCTCGAGGGTCGCGATCGTCGAGCAGGCGCACATGGGGCCGCTGCTCGAGGCGCGCAAGCAGGCGCCCGCGCTCGAATACGTGATCGTGGTCGACGGCGACGCTCCCGAAGGCACGACCTCGCTCGCCGAGGTCGAGGGCTCGAACGCCGATTTCGACATGGAGGACCGTCAAGCCGGCATCGGTCCCGACGATCTCGTCACGCTTATCTACACCTCGGGCACGACCGGGCCGCCCAAGGGCGTACAGCTCACCCACCACAACATCATGTCCGGGGCGCAGGCGGTTGAGGAAGTCATCCGCTTCGAGGCCGGCTCGAAGGTGATCTCGTGGCTGCCGGCGGCGCACATCGCCGAGCGGATGGCCCACCACTACATCCCGGTGGTGTACGCGTGCACGATCACCTGCTGCCCGAACCCGCGGGAGGTGCTCTCCTACCTGCCCCAGGTCCGGCCCACGTGGTTCTTCGCGGTTCCGCGGATCTGGGAGAAGCTGAAGGCCGGGCTCGAGGCGATGCAGGCGGCCCAGCCCGAGGAGCAGCGCCGGCCGGTCCAGGAGGCGGTGCAGGCCGCGATCGAGCGGGTGCGGCTGCGCCAGCGCGGCGAGCCCGTGCCGCCCGAGCTCGAGGCGAAGGTCGCCGAAGCCGACGAGCAGATGTTCTCCAAGCTGCGGGAGATGCTCGGTCTCGACCAGGCGATCGCCGTGAACGTCGGTGCCGCGCCGACGCCGGTCGAGGTGCTCGAGTTCTTCCACGCGCTCGGGATCGAGCTCGCGGAGCTGTGGGGCATGTCCGAGACGTGCGGGGTCGGCACCTGCAACCGGCCGGGGGAGGTCAGGATCGGCACGGTCGGGCCGGCCGAGCCGGGCGTCGAGATCAAGATCGCCGACGATGGCGAGCTGCTCGTGCGGGGCGACTGCGTGATGCTGAGCTACCGCAACGCGCCCGACAAAACCGCCGAGGCCATCGACGGCGATGGCTGGCTCCATACCGGCGACATCGGTCAGATCGACGACGACGGTTTCCTCCGGATCGTCGACCGCAAGAAGGAGATCATCATCAACGCGGCCGGCAAGAACATGTCCCCGGCCAATATCGAGGCCGCCATCAAGTCGTCAAGCCCGCTGATCGGGCACGCGGTCTGCATCGGCGACGGCCGGCGCTACAACACCGCGCTGATCGTGTTGGACGCCGACTTTGTCCCGCAGTGGGCGGCGCGTCAAGGGTTCGCGGGCGATGCTTTCGAGGATCTTGCCCGCGCCGAGCCGGTGATCGCGGCGGTGCAGAGCGCGATCGACCAGGTCAACGAACGGCTCGCCCGGGTCGAACAGATCAAGAACTTCACGATCGTCCCCGGGGACTGGCTTCCGGGGGGCGACGAGCTGACGCCGACCATGAAGCTGAAGCGCCGGCCGATCGAGGCCAAGTACGAGGCCGAGATCGACGCGATGTACGCGCCGTAGGTGTCGCGCCCGGGGGCCGCCTACTTGCAAAACACGACAATTCATGCGACCTGGCCAGACCTTGACGTATAACCCGCGCTATACGTGCGTAGCTCGGCGCGGTCTCGCCGCAATCGCTCGAGTGACGCGTAAAGCATGTCGCCGACGGGCGCCCTCCTTCAGGTGCCTGCCGTTGCTGACCCGGATCGGGGCGCGCGAGGACGCGTCCCCCACGTCTAACGCAGCGTGATCGCCACGGACCGGCTGTAGACCGTCGACCCCTCAACCGCCGGCGAGAACATCAGCAGCGGGTTGGTCGGGTAGGTGTAGGCGAGTCTGACCGTCCCGGTCCCGGGGAACGTCATGCGGACGTCGAAGTAGCAGCTGTCCGGGTTGCTGATCGTGACGGTCCGAAGTGTCGTGAACGTCCCGGACCCGCGGCGAGCGAACTGAATCTCGGCCGTCTGCGACCGGCTCGGTGTCGCGCCCAGGATCGCGTACCGCGCCGGCCGTGTGCATCCCCACACCTCGAGCGAGCGCCCGCGCCTCCCAGAGGTCACCGGCAGGAAAAGCGGCAAGCGGTAGGCGGCATAACCGGGCTTGGGCTTGCCGTTCGAATACAGCAGCCCGCTCGCGAACCCGCCGTCGCCCGAGGCGGAGGTATACCGGAACACCGGGTCGTACAGCGGGTACTGCATGGTGCTCGCCACCCGGGGCTGCTTCCAGCTCAGGTACTCGGCCCAATTGATGTAGTAGGCGGCCGTCGCCGGCGAGACGAACTCGCCGCGGTTCGGGGGGTGGGTGATATAGCCGTACTCGGTGTCGTAGATCGGGAAGCGCTTGCCCGAACCGTAGATGCGCTGAAGCCGGTCGAGCGCGCGCTCGAGGTTGGGGATCCGCGGCAACGGGGCGATGTCGGGATCCTTCGAGGTCTCGATCGTCGGAGGCGAGTTCTCCGGGTACGGATGGTCGGCGAAGCCGCTCGCATTGAACAGCGCCGGGTTCTGCGTGCGGAAGCTGCGTGAGCCTGAAACGGTCGCGGGGCAACCGGCCGCGCGCGCCGGGCGCCCGCGCAACTCGCGGTAGTTCGAGTCGACGCAATACAGCGTGCGCAGGAACTGCAGCGGCTTCGTCTGACCGAAGTTTCCGGGGAATCCCTGGGGGCGGCCGGGGCGCGCGGGCCCGGAGAGCCCGTGCGGGGCCACCTCGCCGATCAGCACGGTGTCGCGGCCGTGACCGGTCGTCCGGAGCGCGTTCCACATCTGGCCGGCGAGCGCGCGATACATACCCGGCGCCACCGAGACCGTCGATCCATCGATCGCCTGCGGTCCTAGATCCTCGCCGAAGTTGGGCTCGTTCCAGATCGCCCAGAAGCTCACTCGCGGAAGGGGCGACGTCTGCCCGGTCGGGACGTAGGAGCCGCTGTAGCGCTCGCCGACGGCGCGGGCAAACTGGCCGAACGCCTGCGGCGACGGGCGCCACGCCCAGTACTGGTTGTCGAGCGCCGCGGGCGGGATCCCGCTGCCCTCCGCCCACCGGGGCGCGCCGCCGCTCAGCGTAAGGTCGACCCCGAGCCCGTCGGCGTGCGCGACCTCGATCATCTCGTCGTATGGCGCCCAGTTCGCCGCCGGGTACGAGTCCGGGTCAGAGGCATTGAAGCCGCGCGGCGCCGTCCGCGACCGTGCCGCAGGAGCGACCTGCGACCAGACCAAGATGATGCGCACCGTCCGCACCCCGAGCGCGCGGAACGTGTTCATTGTGCCGACCGGGTCCGAGAGCATCCAGTTCGAGTCCTGGATCATCGAGATCTGACCCGACGAGCCCAGCGCGGCGGGCGCCAGCGCGAGGCTCCCGGCAGCGACCGCGGCCGCCAGCACGGCGGCAATCGAAAGTCTGGCTCTCATCTGCGGAGGCTCACCTGGATCGAACGGCTGACGATCTGGCCCGGGTCGGCCGACAGCAGCGGATCGTCCGGCGGATGGCCGAACCTGAGCCGGACGCTTCCGCTCCCGGGGAACTTCACCCGCACGTCAAAGTAGCAACTGCCCGTGTTCCCGAGCGTCACCGTCTGGGTCGTCGTGAACCTCCGGGACGAACCCGCCGGTGCGAACTGGATCTCGGCCGTCTGCGCGGCCCCGGTGTCGTGCCCCCCGTATACGGCGGGCCTTACGCACCCCCAGACCTCGAGCGCGCGTCCGACGCGGGCGCTCGTGACCGGGAGGTACAGCGGCAGGCGCCAGGCGTTGTAGGTGGCCTTCGGGGTGCCGCTCCACGTCAGCAGACCGCTCGCGAACCCGCCGAACCCGTTCGACGCGAGCGGGCGGACCGGGTCGTACAGCGGATACTGCGCGAACGACCTGACGCGAGGGTTCCGCCAGCTGATGTACTCGGCCCAGTTCGAGTAGAACGCCGCCGTCGCCGGGGAGACGTACATCCTCTTGCCGTCCGGGGTGCGTTTGGGCGGGCTCGTGATGTAGCCGAACTCGGTGTAATAGATAGGGAAGCGCACCCGGGACCCGTACACCCCCTGCAGGCGGCCGAGAGCCTGGACGAGGTTCCCGATCGTCGCGAGCGACGCGTAGTCGGCGGTCGAGGACCCATTGGTCGGGTCGGGATCGAGCTCGGCGTCCGGCGGGTACCAGCGCATGTACGGGTGGTCCGAGACGCCGCTCGCAGCGAACAGCGCCGGATGCTGGGCGCGGAATCGCCGCGTGCCGGCCGCCGTCGTCGGGCAGCCCCTGATCCGGGCGGCGGTGCCGCGAAGCCACCGGTAGCCCGAGTCCACGCAATACAGCGCCCGCAGGAACACGAGCGGCTTCATGCCCGAGAACACGCCCCACCGGCTCGCCCCGCGCGGCGCGAGCTCGCCGAACAGGATCGTGTCGGTCGTGGGCGGGTGGCCGGCGGCTTGCAACCCCGCCCAGGCGGCATCGAGCATTCTCCGGTACATGCGCGGGCTGTTCTCGGCGGTGAGGTCTCCGGGTACACCCTGCGGGGCCAGCGTCGGGCCGTAGTTGGGCTCGTTCCAGATCGACCAGAAGCTGACCCGCGGAAGGTCACCCGGGTCGCCGGGCGCCAGTGCCTGCCGGCGCGGGTCGTAGTCGCCGCTGTACCGCGTCGCCACCGCTTGGACGAACTCGCCGTAGGCGGCCGGCGACGGCTCCCAGTTCGGGTTGCTGTTTCCGGCCGGTCGTCCCGGTCCCAGGGCCCATCGCGGTGCGCCCCCCATCACGTCGAGATCGACGGTGATCCCGTCGCGGTGGGCGTCGGTCACGATCGCGTCCCAGATCTTCCAGTTCGCCGCCGGATAGGCCGCCGGGTCCGAGGCATCGAACCCGCCCGGAGCGCGCACCGAGCTCGGAGCGGGGGCGATCGTCTGCCATGCGATCGACACGCGGACGACGTCGGCGCCGAGCCCGCGCGTCCGCTCGAGCGTTCCGGCCGGATCGGCCAGTAGGTGCGGGTCGTCCTCGATCACGGACACTTGAGCCGCGGAGGCGCCGGCCGGCGCGGAACGGACCCCGATCGCGACCCCGACCGCCGCCGCGATGAAGAGCGAAACACCGAGTCGCCTCACGTGCGGCATCGCGAAAGACAACAGCCATGCTGCGGGGAAGTTGCGCCGCTCCGGGCGCGTTGCCGCGCCTAGCCGACCGTGACCGGGGCCACGCGGCTGTATATCTGCCCAGCGCCGGGTTGGGTCCAGGCGATTCGTACCGAGCCGCTGGAGGGGAACTTCACCGA
>Ga0335083_10001455_pt1 | contig 32540 bp, 29 predicted proteins | sample Lox_Sample_42_FD_206716 | JGI IMG/M metagenome (GOLD analysis project Ga0335083, IMG submission 206716) | Soil microbial communities from Loxahatchee National Wildlife Refuge, Florida, United States - Lox_Sample_4.2 | ecosystem: Environmental > Terrestrial > Soil > Wetlands | place: USA...
CTCGTCGAGCGCGCTCGTCACCCCGGCCGCCACGCGATCCAGGTTTCTGTTAAGTTTCCCCAGTTCGGGCGGCATGTCCGCCTGAATGGAACGGAGCTGAAGTCCAAGAGTGACGAGCCGCTGCTGCGCGCCGTCGTGCAGGTCGCGCTCGATGCGGCGCCTTGTCTCGTCTGCCGTGGCGACGATGCGGGCCCGGGAGTCCGTCAGCTCCGCCTGCGCGTCCGCGTTGGCGATCGCGGTCGCGACCAGCTCGGTGAACCCGGCGAGCCGCGCGTCCGCGTCGGCAGGCAGCGGCTGCGCGGACATGGACAGCGTGACCACCACCCCCCACAGCCGGCCCTCCACGCTGATCGGGACGCCTACCGACGAGCACATGCCTGCGGCCACCCAGACGGCCGCGTCCCCGGCGTCGTCGCCGTAGTTGTCCAGCCGCGCCGCCCGGCCGGTCTCGAACACCAGCGTGGTGACATTCCGGCCGCCCAGTGGCGACCGCTCTCCCGAGGGGAGGTCGATACCAGGCCTGCTCCACCTTCCCACGCGGGTCACCCATCCGTCAGGGTCATAACGCATCAGCACCGTGGCGTCGGCTGGCAGCAGCAGGCCGGTCTCCTCGGCGACGGCATGGAACAGAGCCGACGACGACGCCCCCTGCGCGACAAGCGTGGCCACCCGGCGCAGCGCGGCCTGCTCCTCGGCCACCTGACGGAGCTCTTGGCGCGCCTCGGCGTTGGCGAGAGCGGTCGCGAGGAGCTCGGTGAAGCCGGCCAGGCGGTCCTCGCTCTCCGGCGGCAGCGGCTGCTGGTCCATGGCTGCGGCGATGATGACGCCCCACAGCCGGCCTTCGACGATGATCGGTGCGCCCACGGATGACGTGATGCCCTGGTCGCGCACGTAGTCGGCGGGGCCACCCGAGGCGTCCGCATAGCTGTCCATCCTGCCCGGCCGTCCGGTTCGGAGCACCGTGCTGGTGACGCTCCGACCGCTCAGGCTGACCTGCTCGCGGACCGGGACGGGTTCACCGGCGCTGCTCCAGCCGGCCACGCCCGTCGACGTGCCATTTTCGAAGCGTCCGATGAGCGTGAAGTCGGCTGGAAGCAGCCTGCCGACCTCGCGCGCGACCGCCTCGAATATCACCAGCGGCGGTTCGCCGTGTGCGACGAGGGTGGCTACCCGGCGCAGCGCGGCCTGCTCTTCGGCGATCGCGCTGAGCTCCTGGCGCGCCTGGGCGTTGGCGATCGTGGTCGCTATCAGCTCCGTGAACGCGGCCAGCCGCTGCTCGGTGCCGGACGGCAGAGCGCTCTTTCGCACCGACGTGGCTACCATGACGCCCCAGAGCCGGCCCTCGACATTGATCGGTGCGCCCGCCGAGGAGCGCATCCCGAGCTCGCGCGCGGCAGCGCTGACCGCGTCGTCGGCGTCCGCGAGGTAGTCGACTCGCGCCGCCTGCCCGGTCTCGAACACCGCCGTGCTCACGTTCCGCCCGCCAAGCTCCAGCCGGCGGCCAACGAGCGCGTGGCTGCCGGCCCTGCTCCAGCCGCCGACCACCTCGACACCGCGGTCAGCGTCGTAGCGGGCCACCGTCGCGAAGTCGACTTCTGGCAGCACCCGCACGACCTCCTGGGCAACGGCGGCGAACACCGCGCCGGGCGCCGGGCCGCCAGCGACTAGCATCGCCACGCGCCGCAGCGCGGCCTGCTCCTCGGCGACCGAGCGCAGCTCCACACGCGTCTGCGCGCTCGCGATCGCGGTACCGATAAGCTCGGCGAACGCTGATATCCGGTGCTCGTCCTCGAGACGAAGCCGCTCAGGCAGCGTGGTCGCGGTGATCACCACCCCCCACAGCCGCCCGTCGACGATAACCGGGCTGCCGATGGCGGCCCGGATGCCCACGCTCCGCAGGTAGTGCGCCACAGATCCGGAAGGCCCGGCGAACCGTGTGGCCCGGATCGGCCGGCCAGTACGCCGCACCCCCACGGCGACGCCCTCGCCCGAAACCGTCAGCCGCGTCCCGACACGGGCGGGCGCCACGGCCTCGCTCCAGCAGCCGAGCACGGTCGCGGCTTCATCGGCCTCGTACCTGAGTACCACGGCGATGCTCGCCCCGGACAGCTGCGCCAGCTCCTCGGCTACTGCCGCGAAGATATCCTCCGGGGCGGCGGCCTTGGCCGCCAGCGTGGCCACCCGGTGCAGCGCCGCCTGCTCGCCGGCCAGCCGGTCGGCCTCCTGGTGCCCGGCGCCTTGCGCCGGCCACGAAGAGCTGTCCATAGCAGGCGACCCTCAAGTCCGCGTCGCCGTGAACCGATACGACTGCATACGCCTCCCCAAGCACATTGCGCATTCCGACGCTACCCGCGTGACGTCAACTACGCCACCAGGCAATACGCACCGAAGCTCGGGAGATGGTCGCTGCGAATCGCCGAGGCGGCCGTGTTGATGAGCGGGAGGTCGCCGCAGATTTACCCCTTCTTAGCTATTCGGGTTGGCCAAGGCCGGGACGGCGTACTCAACAGTGGTTCCTCGGCACCGGCACCGTATTATTGACCGAACGTTCGGGAATTAATACCGGGAGCATCCTTGTCGCAGTCAGCTGACCAGTCCGGCCCAGTCGAGGCGATGATGGCTACCGACGCCGCGTCGCGGATGCTCGGCATCGAGGTCGTCGGTCACGGCGAGGGCTGGGCCCGCACCCGGATGACGGTCCGCGACGACATGGTCAACGGGCACGGCATCTGCCACGGCGGCATGATCTTCAGCGTCGCGGACACCGCCTTCGCCTGCGCCTGCAACAGCTGGGGCCCGGTGACCGTGGCGGCCGAGTGCGACATCGTGTTCGCCGCGCCCGCCAGGGCTGGCGACGTGCTCATCGCCGAGGCCAGGCTGCGGTCCCGCTTCGGTCGCACCGGCCTCTACGACATCGCGGTCGAAGCCGGCGGCCGGCTCATCGCCGAATTCCGCGGCCGCAGCTCAGAACTCAGGCAGCCCTAATCGCTCAGCGGGGCCGCTCGTCGATGATGCGGCGCATCTTGCCGAGCGACCGCTCCACGGTGCCCGGCTCGGCGACCACGGTGGCCGCCGTGACGCCGATGGTGTTCTTGATCAGGCTGGTGAGCTGGGCGCCCGCCGCCTCCGCGGCCTCCGGCGAGGCGTCCACCCGGCGCTCGACATGGACGGTCATCACATCGAGCCGGCCAGGCCGGGCCAGCACAAGCTGGAAGTGCGGCGACAGCGCCGGAACGCCGAGGATCAGCTCCTCGACCTGCGTGGGGAACAGGTTCACGCCGCGCAGGATGATCATGTCGTCGCTGCGCCCGGTGATCTTCTCCATCCGGCGCATCGTGCGTGCGGTCCCCGGCAGCAGCCTGGTGAGGTCCCTGGTGCGGTAGCGGACCACCGGCATGGCCTGCTTGGTCAGCGATGTGAAGACCAGCTCGCCCATCTCGCCGTCGGGCAGCACCTGGCCGGTGACCGGGTCGACGATCTCCGGGTAGAAGTGGTCCTCCCAGACGTGCAGGCCGTCCTTGGTCTCCACGCACTCCTGCGCGACGCCGGGCCCGATGACCTCGGACAGGCCGTAGATGTCGGTGGCGTCGATGCCCGCGCGGGCTTCCATCTCGGCGCGCATCTCGTTCGTCCACGGCTCGGCGCCGAAAATGCCGTATCGCAGTGAACACTGCACGGGATCGAGGCCCTGGCGCTCCATCTCGTCGATGATGGCCAGCATGTAGGACGGGGTGACCATGATGATGTCCGGGCGGAAGTCGCGGATCAGCGTCACCTGCCGCTCGGTCATCCCGCCGGAGACGGGCACCACGGTGCAGCCGAGCTTCTCCGCGCCGTAGTGCGCGCCCATGCCGCCGGTGAACAGGCCGTACCCGTAGGCGTTGTGCAGGATGTGCCCGGGGCGGCCGCCCGCGGCGCGGATCGAGCGGGCCATCACCGTCGCCCAGGTGTCCAGGTCGTCGCGGGTGTAGCCGACGACCGTGGCGCGGCCGGTGGTGCCCGACGAGGCGTGCACCCGCACGACCTGCTCGCGGGGGACCGCGAACATGCCGAACGGGTAGTTGTCGCGCAGGTCCAGCTTGCTGGTGAACGGGAACTTCGCCAGGTCGGACAGGTCCTTGAGGTCGTCCGGGTGGATCGCCGCGGTGTCGAAGAGCCGCCGGTAGTGCGGCACGTTGTCGTAGGCGTGCCGCAGCGACCAGCGCAGCCGCTCCAGTTGCAGCGCGCGCAGTTCGTCCATTGAGGCGGTCTCGATGGGCTCAAGCTCGCCAGGTGGCGTGTCGGTAGCGGTCATAAAGTCTCTCCTACGCGTCGTAATCGACGGTGATCTCTTCGCTGTCTGGCAGAGCCTGGCAGGTCAGTACGTACCCGGCCGAAACCTCGGAATCTTCGAGCGCGTAGTTGCGGCGCATCGCCGCGGAACCGGATACCACCCGGGCGCGGCAGGTGCCGCACACCCCGCCCTTGCAGGCGAACGGCAGGTCGGGCCTGACCCGCTGCGCGCCGTCAAGCACCGGCGTGCCTGGCGGCAGGGTGAAGGCGGACGATCGCCCGTCGAGAATGACGGTCACCGCGGCGCCCGGACCAACAGGGGCCTCGGCGTGGGTCGCCTCAGCGGGCGGCTCGTCGCCGACCCAGAACAGCTCCCGGTGCAGCCGCGAGCCAGGCACGCCGAGCGAGCGCAGCAGCTCCAGCGCGTCGGTCACCATCCCGAACGGTCCGCACAGCCACCAGTGATCCACGTCGGGCACGCTGACCGTGGCGGGCAGCAGCCGCGCGAGATGGTCCCGGTCAAGGCGCCCGCTGTGCAGCTCGACCTCCTGCGGCTCGCGCGACAGCACGTGCACGATGCGCATCCTGGCCGGGTAGGCGTCCTTCAGGTCGGCCACCTCGTCCGCGAACATCACCGTGCCGCTGCGCCGGTTGCCGTAGAGCAGCGTCACCGTCGACGCGGGATGAGCGGCGAGCACCGAGGCAGCGATCGACATCATCGGCGTGATCCCGGAGCCCGCGGCGATCAGCACATGGTCGGCGGCAACGGAAAGGTCGGGCGTGAACGTGCCGCTCGGCGCCTGCGCCTCGATGACGTCGCCCGGCTTGACCGAGCGGACCAGCCAGCCGGAGACCGCGCCGCCCGCCACCTCGCGGACGCCGATGCGCGGGGCCGTTCCGGCGGGGGAGCAGATCGAGTACGAGCGCCGCTCGTCGCCGCGCCTGATGGTCAGTGACTGCCCGGGCGCGAACGCGAAGGCCTCGGCCAGCTCGCCGGGCACCGCGAAAGTGATCGCGGCGGAGTCGTCGGTCAGCGCCTCGACATCCACCACGACGAGCCGGTGGAACGCGGTTCTCGACGCGGTACCAGCGGTGGTCACCGTGTTTTCAGTCATAGCGCCTTCACCGCCTCGAACGGCTCGCCGCACGCCTCGCAGCGGTGCAGCGACTTGCACGCGGTGGCGCTGAACCGCGCCGTCTCCCGGGTCGAAGCCGAACCGCACCGTGGGCACCGCGGACTATCCGCCGGAACGGTGGAGAGTTTCACCGGCACCGGCCCGCTCCGCCTGGGCGCGGGGGACGGCGGGGCGATACCCGCCTCGGCGAGCTTGCGCCGCCCGCCGTCCGTGATCCAGTCGGTGCTCCACGGCGGTGCCAGCTGCGTCTTGACCGTGATGCGGTCGAAGCCGGCCGCAACCAGGCGGCGCCGCACGTCCGCGCCGATCTCCCGCATGGCGGGGCAGCCGCTGTAGGTCGGCGTGATGGTCACCACGACACCCTCCGCGCCCACGTCGACGGAGCGCAGGATGCCCAGGTCGGCGATGGTCAGCATGGGCAGCTCCGGGTCCGGCGTCCCCGCGGCTGCCGCGTAGGCCGCATCCTGCCCGTCGGCGCCAAGCCCCTCGCTGGTATCAAGCGACTCGTCGGCCGCAGCCGACGCGCCCGCATCAGCCGGGAATCCGGTCACCATGTCGCGTCCGGGTGCGCCCGCGCAACAGACTGCAGCTCCGCCAGGATGTAGCCCATCGCCTCGGTGTGCACCCCGTCCCGCCCAGTGCGCCCGCTGACCGCGCCAAGCGTCGCGCCGCCAGGCCGCGCCAGGCCAGCCGCGGCCAGCACTATATCGAGCACCGTGTCGACGGAACCGCGATCGACGCTGGCCAGTTCGTCGCCGTCCGGCAGGAACAGCTCCGCGGTCAGCGGCCACAGCGCGTCAAGCGCCGCCTGCATGCGAGCGTGCGACAGCTCGGTGCCGTCGCCGAGCCTGATCACCCACTGGGCCGCGTAGTCGCGGTGGTAGGCGAGTTCGTTCGTTCCCTTGGCGGCGATCGCGGCGAGCACCGGGTCCTGCGCCGAGGACAGCAAGCCAAACAGCGCGAGCCGCCACGAGGAGAAGATCAGCAACCGCCCCACGAGCTCGGCGAAGTCCCTGTCGGCGTGTTCCGCGAGCCGGACGTTGCGGAACTCGGACTCGGACCGGAAGAAGGCGAGCTGGTCCTCGCTCTGCCCGAGGATCCCGCCGGCCCGGGCGAGCAGCATGCGGGCCTGGCCGAGCAGGTCGAGCGCGATGTTGGCGATCGCGGTCTCCTCCTCGAGCTCGGGCATCCGGGTCAGCCACTCCTGGAGGCGGTGGCTGTAGATCAGCGCGTCGTCGCCGAGGGCCAGGCAGTACCTGGCCAGGGCGGCGCCGTCCACGCCAGGCGGCACCGACGTGTCGATGCCTGCCAGCGGGTCGGTGAACCCGGTGCCGAACGCCCAGCGGTGACCGCCGTCCTGGTCCTCGGCGAGCAGGTCGTACGGGTTGTCGTGCTCAGTCATCACGGACACTCACATGTGCGGGACGTCATCGGGAATCTCGTAGAAGGTCGGGTGCCGGTACACCTTGTCGCCGGACGGCGCGAAGAACGGGTCCTTCTCGTCCGGGCTGGACGCGGTGATGTCGGTGGCGGCGACCACCCAGATGCTGACGCCCTCGTTGCGCCTGGTGTACAGGTCGCGGGCGTGCCGCAGCGCCATCTGCGGGTCGGCCGCGTGCAGGCTGCCCACGTGCACGTGGTTGAGCCCGCGCTTGCCGCGCAGGAACACCTCGAACAGCGGCCAGTCCGAACTCGACTCTGTCATGAAGACGCCTCCGGTGAAACACGAACCCGTTCCGTACTGTGGTGTTTCGCAGCGTGCGCCAGGGCCGCCTCCCGCACCCACGCGCCCTCGTCGTGCGCCGCCTTGCGGCGCGCCACGCGCTGCGTGTTGCACGGCCCGTTCCCGGCGATGACCGACTTGAACTCGTCCCAGTCCACCGGGCCGAAGTCGTAGTGCCCGCGTTCCTCGTTCCAGCGCAGCAACGGGTCTGGCAGCGTGACGCCGAGCTTTTCCGCCTGCGGCACGGACATGTCGACGAATCGCTGCCGCAGCTCGTCGTTGGTGTGCCGCTTGATGCCCCATCGCATCGACTGTGCGGTGTTCGGCGAGTCGGCGTCCGGCGGCCCGAACATCATCAGCGACGGCCACCAGAAGCGGTTCACCGCGTCCTGCACCATCTCCCGCTGCGCCCGCGTGCCGCGCATCATCGTCAGCAGCAGCTCGTACCCCTGCCGCTGGTGGAACGACTCCTCCTTGCAGATGCGGATCATCGCCCGCGCGTACGGCCCGTACGACGAGCGGCACAGCGGCACCTGGTTGCAGATCGCGGCGCCGTCCACCAGCCAGCCGATGACGCCCACGTCCGCGTAGCTGAGCGTGGGGTAGTTGAAGATCGAGGAGTACTTCTGCCGCCCGCTGATCAGCTTCCCGGTGAGGTCACCGCGCCCGGCGCCGAGGGTCTCCGCCGCGCTGTACAGGTACATGCCGTGCCCGGCCTCGTCCTGCACCTTCGCCAGCAGGATCGCCTTGCGGCGCAGCGAGGGAGCACGGGTGATCCAGTTACCCTCCGGCTGCATCCCGATGATCTCCGAATGCGCGTGCTGCGCGATCTGCCTGATCATCGTCGCCCGGTACCCGTCGGGCATCCAGTCGCGCGGCTCGATCCTGCGCTCGCGCGCGATCGTCTCGTCGAAGTGCTCCTGCAGGTCAGGCTCGCTGGTTACCGTCATTCGGCCCACTCCTTCGCGACCATGGTCAGCACGTCGTAGCTGGCGACCACGGCGCCGTCGGCGTTCGTGATCTCCGCGTCCCAGCGCACCTCGCCGTAATCGCCGGCCCGCGGGCTGATCTGCTTGCAGGTCAGCGTCACACTCAGCTCGTCGCCCGGCTTGACCGGAGTGAGGAAGCGGAGGTTGTCGATGCCGTAGTTCGCCAGCACCGGGCCGTAATCGGGCTGCACGAACAGGCCGGCGGCCAGCGAGACGATCAGGTAGCCGTGGGCGACGCGGCCGCCGAAGAACGGGTTCTTCGCCGCCGCCTCTTCGTCCATGTGGGCGTAGAACGTGTCGCCGGTGAACTCGGCGAAGTGCTCGATGTCGGCAAGCGTCACGGTGCGCGGCCCGGCGTGGATGGTGTCGCCGATGCGCAGCCGGGACAGTGGCTTGGTGAACGGGTGGGCGTCGTCGAGGTTGCGCGGCGCCCCCTTGACCCAGCGGCCCGTCGCGGCGGCCAGCATCCGCGGGCTTGCCTGGACGGCGGTGCGCTGCAGGTGGTGGAAGACGCCGCGCATGCCGCCCATCTCCTCGCCGCCGCCGGCCCGGCCGGGACCGCCGTGCACCAGCATCGGGAGCGGAGAGCCGTGGCCGGTGGACTCGGGGGCGGCATCATCGTCGACGACGAGGATGCGGCCGTGCCAGGGGGCCGTGCCGAGGATGACATCGCGGGCGAAGGCGGGGTCCTCGGTGACGACCGAGCCAGCCAGGCTGCCCTTGCCGAGGGCGGCCAGCTCGATGACGTCGTGCGTGCCGTGGTACCCGATCAGCGTGCTCACCGGGCCGAACGCCTCGACTTCGTGCAGCTCGGCGCGGCGCGGGTCGTCTGCGACAAGCAGGATCGGGGACAGGAACGCGCCGCGTTCGGCGTCGGCGCCTTGCACGTTGACGTGCTCCGGGTCGCCGAAGACGACCGTGGCGGCGTCTTCCAGCGCCTTGAGCGAGCGGCGGACCTCTTCGCGCTGGTCAAGGCTGGCGAGCGCGCCCATCCTTGTGGCCTTGTCGGCTGGGTTGCCGACCACGACCTTGGCCAGTTCGGCGCTGGCCGCTTCGGCGACGGCCTGGATCAGGCTGGCCGGAACGAAGGCGCGGCGGATCGCGGTGCACTTCTGGCCGGCCTTGACGGTCATCTCGGTGACCAGTTGCCGCACGTAACGGTCGAACGCGGCTGTGCCAGGAAGGGCATCGGGGCCGAGGACCGACATGTTCAGCGAGTCGGCCTCGGCGTTGAACCGCACGGACCTGGCGGCGACGTTGGGGTGGCTGCGCAGGCGGTTCGCGGTGCTCGCCGAGCCGGTGAAGCTGAGCAGGTCCTGCTCGCCGAGGTGCTCGAGCAGGTCGCCAGCGCCGCCGCTGACCAGCTGCAGCGCACCCTCGGGGAGGACCTGAGCGTCGATGATGAACTCGACCATCAGCGCCGTCAGGTAGCCGGTCTGCGACGCCGGCTTGATCAGGCTCGGCACGCCGGCGATAAGCGCAGGCGCCAGCTTCTCCAGCGGGCCCCAGACCGGGAAGTTGAACGCGTTGACCTGCACCGCGACCCCGTGCCTGGGGGTGAGCAGGTGCTGGCCGAGGAATCCGCCCTCCTTGCCGAGCTGCTCGGGCGGGCCCTCGACGATCACCTTGTCGTTTGGCAGTTCGCGCTTGGCCTTGCTCGCGTAGCCGAGCAGCACGCCGATGCCGCCGTCGATGTCGAACTTCGAGTCGTAGAGGGTCGCGCCGGTCCGGTAGGACAGCTCGTACAGCTCGTCGCGATGCTTGCGCAGCAGCTGGCCGGTCTCCTTCACCAGCTCCGCGCGCTGGTGGAAGGTCAGCTCCCGCAGCGCGGGCCCGCCGGCCGACCGCCCGTAGGCCAGAGCCGCGCCGAAGTCGACGCCGGCGGAGGACACCTCGGCCACAAGCTCCCCGGTCACCGCGTCGTAGACCGGCGCGCCGCTTTCCGGCGCCTGCCAGCGGGCCTCCACGTAACTGCGCAGTACCGTCACCGGCCGTCCTCCGTCCTTTCGGTATTACCACTTTACATACCGACCATTCGGTAATTTACTCTTAGGCCATGGGAGTTGACCAGGCGCGAGGAGAAGAAATCGTCACGGTCGCCGTCGAGGGCGCCGTCGGCATCGTCACGCTGCGGGCGCCCGCACTGACGCGGGCGGCAAAGGAGCAGCTGCTCGCGGGCCTGCGGCGGCTGGCCGAGGACGAGGCGGTGCGCGCGGTGCTCCGGGTCTGCGCGGAGACGGCGAAGTTCGCCACCGCGTTCACCGGCATCGGCCTGACCTTCGACTCCGGCCTGTCGGCCACGCTGACGAGGGCCGCCGGCACCGCCAGGGCCAGCGAGCTCATCCTGCTCGCCGAGCCGTTCACTGCGCAGCAGGCGCTTGACTGGGGTCTCGTCGGCCGCCTGGCAGATCCCGGGGAGGTGCTCGCCGAGGCGCGGGCCATCGCGGACCGGCTGGCCGCCGGGCCAACCCTCGCCTACGCCGAGGCCAAGAGGGCGATCGCCGCCGCAGCCCGGCCCGCGCTGCCCGACGTCCTGGCGTCAGAGCACGCGGCGCAGTCACGTCTCGGGCAGACCGCGGACCACAAGGCGGCGGTTGAGGCGTTCCTCGCCAAGCGGCGTCCGGAGTTCCACGCCCGATGACCGCGATAGCGACGGACCAGAGCCCGCGCCGGCGCGGGCGGCCAGGCAATGACCTGGAGTCGGTGCTGCGGGCCGCGGTCGAGGTGTTCAACGAGCGCGGCTACGACGGAGCGAGCATGGAGATCCTGTCCAGGCGCCTCGGCATCGCCAAATCCGCGATCTACCACCACGTGTCCGGCAAGGAAGAGCTGCTCAGGATGGCCCTGGACCGGGCGCTCGACGGCTGGTCGGAGGCCGCGCAGCGCGCGCAGGAACTCGACGCGCCCGCCATCGACCGGCTGGAACTGCTTGTCCGCGGCACCGTCGCCGTGCTCGAAGACAGGCTGCCCTACGTCACCCTGCTGCTGCGCGTCCGCGGCAACACCGACATCGAGCGGGCGGCCCTGGCCCGCCGCAGGTCCTTCGACAAACTGGTCGCGGCCCTGGTCGAGGAGGCAGAACGCGACGGCGACGTCCGGGCCGACGTCGACTCGAAGGTCACCGCCCGGCTGATGTTCGGCATGATCAACTCGATCGTCGAGTGGTACCGCCCAGGCAGCAGACCCGACGGCGCGGACCCGCTCGCGGACATGGTCTGCGCCATCGCCTTCGACGGCCTCCGCGTGCGCAGGTAACTTCGCCCGGGACTGCTCCCCAGAGCGACCGTGGACCATCCGCGGCGCCATTCGCCAGTTTCGACCCACAATCACAGAAATGACCGGATTAATGCGCGAGCCTCGTCCCACCCCGCGCACCCCGAACACCACGCCAGCCACTCCCGAAACAGATCGCGTGTACTTTGCGCCCGTATGTGGCCTTAAGCACCCGCAGTAAATCCGTACTGAGACTGACGGGCTGTTGAAACTGATGAGGTAGCCGGGGCTGGCAGGTGCCGCTGCGAAGCAGGACGCGGGCAGCTGCTCTTGCCGGGTCCGCGATTATCTACTCAGCAGGTACTTTCTCTGAACGCATCTTCCGCCGGGGTAAGTCGCGGCATGTCAGACGTCGATCGCCGTAACGCCGGGCAGGTCGTTGAAGCGTGCCTTGACGTCCCTGCTGACGACGGTCCGTCCGGTCTCTGCGGCGTGCGCGGCGATGATCAGGTCGTGCGCGCCGCGCGGGGTGCCGGACCGGCGCACGTGGGCCAGCAGCCGCCCATGGTGCGCGGCTGTCGTTGCGGTGTAGTCGAGCACGCCGAGGGCTGACGTGATAATGGCTAGCGCACGTGCTCTGTCCGCCGCCCGTTCTGGCGTGTCGGCCAGTTCGATGCCAACACGGTATTCAGCCACGGAGACCGCCGCTATCGCCAGTTCGTCCTCATCGAAGGCTGCTCTGTCGATCGTCCCCCTTTCGTAGGCGATGAGGACGTTCGTGTCCAGGATCAGGCGCCGGACCACGGGTCATCCACCTCCGAGGTCACCATGGACATCGTCTCCGCGATGCTCCTGGCGAACGCGTCGTCCGGCGGTGTTGTGCCGGCGAGCGCCTCCCTCAGGTCTGCGCCGGTGCGGCGGCGGGCAGGGCCGATCTCCGCGACCGGATGACTGCCGCGCATGACCGTCACCGTCTCTCCGCGCTCGACCGCGTCGAGCAGGTCGGAAAAGTGCCGGGATGCCTCTGTGGCCGTGATGGTGCGCATGCAAGTAAGGTATCTGATAATCAGATTTTCAGCCAGGCCCGGCGATCTGCCCGGCCGCGAGCGCGGCAGCGTCGCCGCCCGGAGCCCGATCCCTCACGACAAGAAACCACATCTTGACCATGTCCGCGCGGGCGTTCCCGCGCCATCCTGGGGTGTAACGCTCATGCCATCAACGGTAAGTGCAAAACTCGCGTCAGCCTATTCGCGCCGTAATACTCCCGCTAACAGGACCGCTCAGCGGCTAGGCTGCCGGCCCCGCTGGGCGCGCCACGACTCGTAGTGGTCGAGCATGGTCTGCCGTACCGGCCGGTAGGCGACCCCGAGTTCCGCCACGCTGCGGCGGTTGTCCACCGCGAAGCGGATGCCGAGGTGCTTGGCGATGTAGTCGGGGGTGAGGCCGAAACGCGGCCCGAGCACCCGGACAGCGGAGTCCGGCACCCGGTGCCTGGGAATCAGCACCCGGCCCGGGTGCTCGCTCCTGATGATCCGGGCCATCTCGTGCATCGACACCATCTCGGGCCTGGCAAGGATGTACCGCCCGGACGCGTCCGGGTTCTCCGCCGCCGTGACGTGTGCGGCGGCGACGTCGCGCACGTCGGCGAAGGTGAAGCTGAACCCGGGTGCACCGTAGAAGAAATACCCCGCCATCAGCTCGTTCATCAGGAACAGGCTGCCGGAGTCCGAGGCGGGTACGAGCGAGGGCCCGAGGATGAGGCCCGGGTTCACCGTCACCAGTGACCACCGGTCCTGTGACTCGGCCAGCTTCCAGGCCTCCTGCTCCGCCACCGTCTTCGCGTAGTGGTAGGGGTTGTTCTCCGGCGTGCTTGTCGTGTTGAAATACCGCTCGCTAAGGGTCTGGTTCTCCATGCCGAGCACGTCGATGTAGTCGCCGAAGATCGCGCCGACGGTCGAGGTCAGCACCAGCCGCCGCACGCTCGGCGCCCGTTCGACGGCCGCGATGACGTTCCGCGTGCCCTCCACGGCCGGCCTGATCACGTCGCTGCCGGTGTGCTTGATCTGCTCGGGGAGCAGGAACGGGCTTGCCACGTGGAATACGTACGCGCAGCCGTCGGCTGCCGCGTCGAACGAGCCGGGCTTGAGCAGGTCAGCCTCGAACAGCTCGAGACGGCCCCGGACGCCGGCGCCGGCGCCCAGGCGGCGCAGCGGTCCCGTCTTCGCCTCGTTCGCCAGGCTGCGCACGCTGGCCCTGACCGTGTACCCCCGGTCGAGCAGCTGGCTGACCAGGTGGCTTGCGACGAACCCGGTGCCCCCGGTGACCAGGACAATCTCGGTGCTTCCCGGGGGCTGGCTCACGTGACGGGGCCCTTCACCGTGGGTGCGCTCGCGGTGGCCGGTGCCCGCGTGACGCCGGGCAGCCGCAGGGCGATCGCGATGCCGGGCAGCGCCGTGACGGACATCACGAGCAGTGCCGCGTACGGGTTGCCGATCACGGCCTGGACCAGGAGCACAAGGAGGACGCCGCCCAGGTTGCCCGCGAGCAGCAGTGCGCCGGTGGCCGTTCCCGCCCTGGCCGGGCCGACGTGCACCTCTGACCACTCAAGTGCCACCGGGAGGCAGGCGAGCAGCACGAACCCTTCAACGGCGAGCAGCACACCGAAGATGACGGGCGCGTGCGCCACTGACAGCAGCGCGAACACCGCCGCCGTGGTCGCGGTCGCGGCGGTGAGCATGCCGCGGCGCTTGTCGCGCTTGGTGACGATGCCGGGCAGCACCGCGGCGCCCGCGATGCCGGCCACCGTGGTGAGCCCGATAAGCGGGCCGGACAGCGAGCCGTGGCCGAACTTGGTGAGGATCGAGTCCAGCCAGGTGGCGATGGCGTTGAAGACGCCGACGCCGATGAAGAGCAGGGCGGCTAGTTTCCACATCAGCCGGTCGTGGCGGAGCCAGCCGAGCGATTCGTGCGCCGGGGCCTCCACGGGGAACGCGGCGGGCAGCCGCAGCACGGCGAGCATGGCCACCGCGACGGCCACCGTCACCGCCGCGTGCACCGTGAGCAGCAGCGTCATCCCTCCGGCGCTGACGAGCGGACCGCTGGTCAGCGCGGCGAGCAGGATGCCGACGAACTGCGCGGCGCTGGCCACCGAGATGGCGGCGGTGCGCTCGCCCTCGGGGAAGTAGCGCGCGGCGACCTTGGTGCTGGCGTTGAGCACGAGCGGCTGGCCGGCCGAGACGACGAGCTGCCCGGCGAGCAGCCAGGCGAACGAGTGTGTGTCCGCGACGCGCAGCAGCGACCCCACGGCGGTCAGCACCGCCCCGGCCGTCAGCGCCGCACCGAAGTTCCTGTCGAGCCAGCGCCCGGCGGGGATCGCGAGCACTACGAAGAGCAGCGGGTTCACCACCGCCAGGTCGCCGATGGCGCCGTTCGACACGTGCAGCGCGGCGCTTGACTGGTCGGTGACCGCCGCGAAGGTCAGCCAGAGCAGCTGAGTGCAGGCCACAAGCAGGGCGAATGCCACCAGGACCGTCCAGCGGCTGGCCCGGACCGGCCCGGAGCGGGGCGAAACGTCATCGATCACCGCGCCAGTATCGGGCATCCAGGGCGCATCCGCGACCCGGGAAGCGTTGTCATCGTGCCCTATCCTCATGTGATGGGAACCGCCGTGCCGCCGATCAGCAGAGACACGGTGGCAGCCCGGGTGGCGGCCTTCCCCCGCCTTGCCGCGGACAAGCCCGAGCTGAAGCAGGCCGCGGTGGCGCTCTGCGTCACCGTGCGCGACGGGATTCCCAGCCTGCTGCTGACCCGCCGCTCGGCCCGGCTGAACGCGCACCCCGGGCAGTGGGCGCTGCCCGGCGGACGCAGGGACGCGGGTGAGACCGCGGTGGACGGCGCGCTGCGCGAACTGGCCGAGGAGGTAGGGCTCGAACTCGGCGCCGAGGCCGTACTCGGGCAGCTCGACGACTACGTGACCCGGTCTGGATACGTCATGACGCCCGTGGTCTGCTGGACGGGTCCGACGGGCCCGCTGACGGGCAGCGAGGCCGAGGTCGCCTCGGTGCACCAGGTGCCCCTCACAGACCTCGATGTGGAGCCGAGGTTCATTTACATTCCGCAGTCAAGCGCCCCGGTCATCCAGCTCCCGCTGCTCGGCGGCTACCTGCACGCCCCGACCGCCGCCATCGTGCACCAGTTCTGCCGCGTCGCCTGCCGCGCCGAAGTCCTCCGCGTCGCCCATTACGAGCAGCCGCTCTTCGCCTGGCGCTGATCCTGCCCGATCCCGAAGAACGCGGCGGCGTTGCCGCGCAGGACGGCCTCCCGGCCGCCGTCGCCGAGTACGGCGAGGAGGTTCTCCAGGGCATCGCTGCCGTGGTCGTGCGGATAGTCGCTCCGGATGAAAGACCGGCACGACGATGCTGCCGCGCAGGCGCTCGTCGCGGTCGAGGAACTCCGCCCGCATCCAGTCGTTGACCGCCGTTGTCATGCCCGACTCGAAGTACGGGTTGCGGCTGCCCTGGAAGGTGGCGACGCAGGTGAGGATCACGGAGAGCGGCGCATGCGGTTCGAGTAGCTGTGTGCGCAGGGCGACAGGAAGTACTGGCCGATCTATCGTGCGGCCGAGGCCGCGGACTTCGTGGCCATGTGCCAGCGCCCCAGCTGAGCAGGCTCCCTTCGGAGTATTTCCGCGAGCATTTCTGGCTGAGCACCCAGCCGATCGAGGAGCCGGACAACCCGCGGCACCTGGTGCAGTCGATCGAGTTCGCGCAGATGACGGACCGGGTGATGTTCTCCTCCGACTACCCGCACTGGGATTTCGACTCGCCGGTCAAGGCGCTGCCCGCCGCGATGCCCGCGGCGATGCGGGGAAAGATCATGGGTGAGAACGCCGCCCGCCTCTACGCCAGGCGCCTCGGTCGCTGCTGACACGCCTGGCGCACATCACCGAAGGGACCTGTTCATGACATCCACGCAGCCCGAGGGGCTCTCGGTTGATGAGAAGGCCGCCCTCACCGGCGGGGCGAGCTTCTGGCGAACCAAGGCCCTTGGCGGCATCCCCGCGGTCCGGGTCTCCGACGGACCGCACGGCCTGCGCAAGACGGAAGACGACGGGCCGTCGGCCGTCGCGATGGTCAGTAAGCCGTCGACCTGCTTCCCGCCCGCTGCCGGGCTGGCGCAGAGCTGGGATCCGTTGCTCGCGGAACGGGTGGGCGCGGCGCTGGGGCGGGAGTGCCAGGCCGAGGGCGTGGACGTGCTGCTTGGACCGGGTATCAACATCAAGCGGTCGCCGCTGGGCGGGCGCAACTTCGAATACTTCTCCGAGGACCCGCTGCTCACCGCCGCGATGGCGACCGCCTGGGTGCGCGGCCTGCAGTCCCAGGGCGTCGGTGCGTCGCTGAAGCATTTCGCCGCCAACAATGCCGAGACCGACCGGATGCGCGCGAGTTCTGACATCGAGCCGCGCGCGCTGCGCGAGATCTACCTGCGCGCCTTCCAGCGGGTGGTGGCCGATGCCCGTCCATGGACGATCATGTGCTCCTACAACCGGCTCAACGGTGTGCTCGTCTCGGAGAACCATTTCCTGCTGACTGAGGTGCTGCGCGGCGAGTGGGGCTTCGACGGCCTGGTCGTCAGCGACTGGGGCGCGGTCGCCGACCGCGCGGTCGCCGTCGCGGCCGGCTGCGACCTGGCCATGCCATCTCCCGGCGACGCGAGCGACACCGAACTCGCCGGCGCGGTGCGCGCGGGCCAGCTCCCAGAGGCGGTTCTCGACCAGGCCGTCGCCCGCCTCGCGGCCCTGGCGGACAAGGCCGTGGCCGGCCGCGGCACCGCGGGCGGCTACGATCCGGACGCCCACCACGCGCTGGCCCGCGAGGCGGCCGGCAGGAGCATCGTGCTGCTCAAGAACTACGACGGCGTGCTACCGCTGCAGACGGGCGCCTCGCTCGCCGTGATCGGCGCGTTCGCCGCCGAGCCCAGGTACCAGGGTGGCGGCAGCTCCCACGTGGTGCCCTCCAGGCTCGAGACGCCCCTGGCGGCGCTGTCCGGCGTGGCGGGCTCGGTCACGTACTGCCCCGGCTTCACGCTCGACGGCGCGGCCACCGATCCTGACCTGCTCGCCGAGGCCGTCGCAGCGGCGCGGTCGGCCGACGTCGCCGTGCTTTTCCTCGGCCTCGGTGACCGGCAGGAGTCGGAGGGCTTCGACCGCACGACCATCGACCTGCCCGCCGAGCAGGTCGAACTGGCGGCCAACGTCGCGGCGGTCAACCCGCGGACGGTGGCCGTGCTCTCCCACGGGGGAGTGCTCCGCCTCGCACCGCTCGCCTCAGTCGTGCCGGCGATCCTCGACGGCGCCCTGCTTGGCCAGGCCGTGGGCGGCGCCGTCACGGACGTGCTGTTCGGCGCGGTCAACCCGTCCGGCCGGCTCACCGAGACCGCCCCGGTGCGCATCCAGGACACGTCCGCCTACCTGAACTTCCCCGGCGAGCACTCGCACGTGCTCTACGGCGAGGGCATCTTCGTCGGCTACCGCTGGCATGACGCCCGTGACCTCGACGTCAGCTACCCCTTCGGGCACGGCCTGTCCTACACGACGTTCGGCTACTCCGGACTGTCGCTGGCCGCGACGCCAGACGGCATCGGGGTCCGGGTGACGATCACGAACACCGGCGACCGGGCTGGCAGGGAGATCGTGCAGGCTTACGCGAGCCTGCCCGGCTCCGCGGTCGCCCGCCCGCCACGCGAGCTCAAGGGCTTCACCCCGGTCGACCTGGCGCCGGGCGAGAGCCGCGAGGTGACCATCGTGCTGCGCCGCGACGACCTCGCCTACTGGGACCGCCGGGCCGGCCGCTTCATCGTTGAGGCCGGCCGCTACGAGGTCGCGGTCGGCGCCTCGAGCCGGGACCTGCGCGCAACCGGGCAGGTCGACGTCGCGGGTGACGAGCTGCGCATCCCGCTCACCCTGAACTCGACCCTCGCCGAGGTCCTCGCCGACCCGGTAGCCGGCCCCAAGCTCGCGGCGGGCCTGGCCGCGATGATGCCGGAAGGCGACAAGGCCGCCGATGTGCTCGGCGCGGACCTGCTGTCCCTCATCGGCTCAGCCCCAGTCGGCCGCATGGTGAGCCTCTCCTCCGGCACGATCACCCGCGACCAGCTAGAGCAGCTACTCGCGGACGCCAACGCCGTCCAATAGCCGGCTCTCACGCCCAACTGGACAGCGGCGCGACCGATGCGGAAGGGTTGTCTGCCGTGCGCTTTGTGTTCAGCCCTCCCGCCGAGGATGCCGCGGGCCTGCTTTCCCTCCCGTGGAACGAACCGCTTGAGGAGTGGCAGGACGAACGGCTGGTGGAGATCCGCCAGCGCGGCATCTCACGGCACGTCGTCAGGTTCGTCGCCGACGGCGGCACGCTGTATGCCCTGAAGTCCATCAATGAGCGGCTCGCGCGCAGGGAGTACCGGCTGCTGCGCGAGCTTGCCGAAGTCGGCATCCCCGCCGTCGAGGTCGTCGGGGTGGCGGTGGACCTGGGCCCCGATGCCGAAGCGATCCTCGTGACCAAGTTCCTCACGTTCGCCACCACCTACCGGGCCGTGTTCTCCAGCCCCCGCGGCAGCGGCCCGCCGACGGACAAGCTGCTCGACGCGCTTGTCGAGCTGCTGGTCCGGCTGCACCTGTCGGGCTTCTTCTGGGGCGACTGCTCGCTGTCCAACACGCTGTTCCGCTATGACGCGGGAACGCTCGAGGCCTACTTCGTCGACGCTGAGACCAGCGAGAAGCACCCGGAGCTGAGCATGGGCCAGCGCAGCTACGACGTCGAACTGGCCGTCGAGCGGGTGTACGCGGAACTGCTCGACCTGGAGGCCGGGGACCTGCTCCCGGCCGGGATCGACCCGCTCGAGGTGGCCGAGGAACTGCAGCCCAGGTACGACCGGCTGTGGGACGAGCTCACCAGGGAGGAAATCATCCCGGTGAACGAGCAGCGGTTCCGCATCGCCGAACGGCTGCGCCGGCTCAACGAGCTTGGCTTCGCCGCCGAAGAGGTGGAGCTGGTCAGCACCCCCACAGGCAACCGGCTGCGGGTCACTACGCGCGTCGCAGGCGAGGGCGACCAGGCACGCAAGCTGTTCCTGCGTACAGGCATCGAGGCGGGCGAGAACCAGGCCAGAAGGCTGCTCAACGACATCGCGTCCTTCCGTGCGTACCTGGAGCAGAAGGACCGCCGCCCGGTGTCGGAGATCGTGGCCGCAAGCCGCTGGCTCACCGAGGTCTACGACCCCGTGGTCGAGGCGATCCCCGAGGACCTGCGCGGACGGCTGGCTCCCGCCGAGGTCTTCCACGAGATCATGGAGCACCGCTGGTACATGTCGGAGCGGGCAGGCCGGGACGTCGGAACCACCGCGGCCGCCCGCTCCTACTTCGAGCGCGTGCTGCCCAAGGCGCCTGAGGCACTCGACCAGGACCTGACCGAATGAGACCAGGCCGCCCGTGGCGGGATCCGTCTCCCATGCCGTAAGACCCCATCGGTCGATATCATGGAATATGGAGCTGATCGCAGATTTCTCCGCCATCCCGTCCAGCGAGCACGCCGCGGAGATCACCCGGCTGTGCGACGCGATGGAGGCGGCCGACGCGGCGGGCCGTTACCCGCAGCTAACGGTGGAGCGCCCCTGGTCGGTGCACAACCCCGTGCTCGATGGCGAGTTCGCGGCGCCCGGGGCCATTCGCTGGTATCTAGAGCGGGAGATCGGCCGTCTCGCCGCGCACGGCGCGCGGATCTCGGTCCGTCCCGGGCGCGAGGCGCTCGACCTGCACGACCCTGAGCTCGGCCACGCCGTCGACGAGACCCGCAGGGACCTGCGGCGCAAGAAGCTCTTCCTGTTCACTCCCGAACGGATGGCGCTATCCATCGACCGCCTCCGGCACTACACGGGGACCGAGCCGGAATCCTTCCAGCGGTACGTGCTGCTGACCAACTACGCCTGGCACGTCGAGGAGTTCCGCGCCGCCCTGCCGGAGTGCACCGGGCCGGCCGCCGACGGGCGGCAGATGCCCGCCTGGCACTACGCCCGCCCGGACCGCGCGGGCGTGACCATGATCAACATCGGGGTGGGGCCGTCCAACGCGAAGACGATCACCGACCATCTCGCCGTGCTCCGTCCCGACCTGCTCCTGATGATCGGCCACTGCGCTGGCCTGCGCAATCGCCAGGAAATCGGCGACCTGGTGCTGGCGACCGGCTACCTGCGCGACGACCGGGTGCTGGACGACATGCTCCCGCTCAGCGTCCCCGTCGTCCCCAACCACACGCTGAACACCCTGCTGCTCAGCGAGTTGACCCTGCGCGGCCTGCCGTCCCGGATGGGCATCGTCTTCACCACCGCGAACAGGAACTGGGAACTGCACCTGGCCACGGTGGAGGAACGGCTCCGGGTCTCCCGCGCGGTGGCCGTCGACATGGAGTCCGCGACCGTCGCCGCGAACGGGTTCCGCTACCGGATCCCGACCGCCACCCTGCTCGCGGTCAGCGACAAGCCGCTGCACGCGGCGCCGAAGCTGAGCGCCGACGCGCAGAGCTTCTACGCCGCGAGCCGCCGCCAGCACGTCGACATCGCGCTGTCCGTCGTCGAGAACGTCAGGAAGCTCTACCCAGGCGGCCTGCCCACCGCCGACCTCCGCTCACCCGACGAACCCCTGCTCGGCAACGCCAGCACCTCCCACCGGGCCGACCGCGGGCTCGGCGAGGGCGGCGCTGCCGAGCTGGCGCACAGCGCTGCGACAGGGCTGCCCGTAGTGCGCGTAGGCACAATGATCACCACCGAGGACGTCCGCACTCCTGAGGACGACTAAGTGCCCGCGTTGTTGCCCGACGCCAACGTGCTTACCGCGCTCGTCGTCGAAGATCACGTTCACCATGGCCCGGCTGAGGCGTGGTTTATCGCCTCCAGGACCGGCTTCGCCACCTGCCCCATCACGCAGGGCAGCCTTACCCCGCGCCATGAGTTCTGGCCGCGGCCGCCGCTATCCCTGGATGAAGGCGAGCAGGTCGGGATTGATGACGTCGGCCTGGGTGGTGGGCATGCCGTGCGGGAAGCCGGGATAGGTCTTGAGCGTCCCGTTCTGCAGCAGTTTGGCCGACAGCGGCCCGGAGTCGGCGTAGGGCACGACCTGGTCGTCGTCGCCGTGCATGACAAGCGCCGGGACGGTGATCTTCTTCAGGTCCTCGGTGAAGTCGGTCCGCGAGAAGGCGACGACGCCGTCGTAGTGCGCCTTGGCACTGCCCATCATGCCCTGGCGGCACCAGTTGTCGATGACGGCATGGATGGGCTCCACCCCGGGACGGTTGAACCCGTAGAACGGACCTTCCGCCACTTCCCGGTAGAAGGCGGCTCGGCGCCGCGCCGTCTGGTCCTGGAAGTCGTCGAAGACGCTCTGGGGCAGGCCGCCAGGGTTGGCGTCGGTCCGCAGCATCAGCGGCGGCACCGAACTGATCAGCACCGCCTTCGCGACCCGGCTCTCACCGTGGCGGGCGATGTAGTGCACAACCTCGCCGCCGCCGGTTGAGTGCCCGACGTGCACGGCGTCGTGCAGGTCGAGGTGAGCGGTGACCGCGGCCAGGTCGTCGGCGTAGTGGTCCATGTCGTGGCCGTCGGCGACCTGCGCGGAGCGGCCGTGGCCGCGGCGGTCGTGGGCGATGACGCGATAGCCGTGCAGCAGGAAGAACATCATCTGGGCGTCCCAGTCATCGGCCGACAGCGGCCAGCCGTGGCTGAACACGATGGGCTGGCCCTGACCCCAGTCCTTGTAGAAGATCTCCGTGCCGTCTGCGGTCGTAATCGTTGGCATGCGATGACTCCTGTCGGTAGCGGGTTTGCCTTACAGCCTTCCCCCGTCTCTCCAGTAGTGATCCTTCGCCCGGTGCAATCGTCACGCCGCACCTCGCCTGGCGGGCGGCCTCGGCGCGGCTCTGATGTCCGGTCGCTGACGCTGACATTGGTTTAAATTCAGACCAACTCTGACTACACTTTGTTTTATGGCCATGCCGTCATCGACTCCCGTCCCGATATCCGAGGCGAAAACCCACCTGTCCGACTTGGCCAGGCGCGTGCGGCTGCAGCATGAGCGCATCACGCTGACCAGGAACGGCGAGCCGGAAGCCGTCCTGGTCTCTGTGGATGATCTCGAGGGGTTGGAGATGACACTCGAAATCCTGGGGGACAGCGCCGCTGCCGCCCGGATTTCAGAGAGCCTCACCGCACTCGGCCGCGGGGAGCAGGGAGCGGACCTCGCCACTGTGCGAGCTGACCTCGCCCGCCGTCGTCACCTCGGCATGTGACTGCCGAGCGCTACGAGATCAAGTTTCAGGCCGCAGCGCGCCGTGCCATCGCCGAGCGGCTTCCTGAGTCCGTCGCGGCAGCCGTTCTCGAGTTCTGTGAAGCTGCCCTCGCCCTGGGGCCGCGCCGGGTAGGAAAGCCACTGTTCGGCCCGCTTGCTGGCTGCCACGGCGCCCGCCGCGGAACCTATCGCGTCGTTTACCGCATTGACGAAGAAGCCCGAGTTGTCGAAATACTCGACATCGATCATCGCGGGGACATCTACCACCGGTCGTAACCGTGATTGCGGGTCGCGCTCAGCGCGCTGACGGCGCCCTCGTCGAGTTCCGCGTCGCCGAGCAGCGAGTACTGCCGCCCGCCCGCTGGCTCGCCGAAATGACCTGCGACGTAACGGTGCGCGAGCGCGCCCCACAGCGGCGCCGTCGCCCCGATGCCGACCGACCCCGTCGAGTAGTCCACCGGATCCGGGTCCTTGGTACGGCTCGGATAGGACTGCAGGCCGCCGAACTGCCGAAGCGTCGTCAGGTACGACTCGTCGAGCTGGCCGAGCAGGTAGTTGATCGCGTGCAGCACCGGGGAAGCGTGCGGCTTGACCGAGACCCGGTCACCGGGCCGCAGGTGCCTGAACCACAGCGAGGTCATCATCGTGACCATCGACGCGCTCGAATTGGTCAAGGGGAGCCGACATCAGCACACCCGTCCTCGGTAAGGTCAGCCTGTTAACGCGCTGTATACCCTGCTTCAGTGCCCGAACCAAGCCACGCCGCACCGGAGGCATCGCGATGACCGAGCGCTACCTGCTGGACCTCGAAGAGCTCGACGCGGCGCTGGTCGCGCTGGCCGGCGGCAAGGGCGCGAACCTCGGGGAGCTGTCGCGGATCGAGGGCGTTCGCGTGCCGGCCGGCTTCTGCGTGACGACTGACGCCTTCCGCCTGGTCATGGCGACCGTGCCAGGGATCGACGACCTGCTCGGCCAGCTGTCGGGCCTGGACCACGACGACCGGCAGGCGATCCGCACGCGCAGCGCGGCGATCCGGCGGGCCATCGAGGAGAGCGCCATCCCGGATGATCTGGCGGCGGCGATCAAGCGTTCTGTCGCCAGACTCGGCGCGCAGGAAGCGTGCGCCGTCCGGTCAAGCGCGACGGCGGAGGACCTGCCGGCCGCTTCCTTCGCCGGGCAGCAGGACACGTACCTGAACGTCATCGGACCGGACGCGGTCCTTGAGCACGTCAGCCGGTGCTGGGCATCCCTGTTCACCGAACGGGCCGTGACCTACCGCCTGCGCAACGGCTTCGACCATCGCAGGGTGCGCATGGCGGTGGTCGTGCAGCGGATGCTCGACCCGCAGGCGTCAGGCATCCTGTTCACCGCCGACCCGGTCACCTCCAACAGGAAGATCGTCTCCATCGAGGCCGGCTTCGGCCTCGGCGAGGCGCTGGTATCCGGCCTGGTGAACCCGGACCGCTACCGGGTGCGGGACGGCGAGATCACCGACAGGGGCATCACCGGCGAGCGGCCGGCGCTGACCGACGCGCACGTACTGCGGCTTGCCGGGCTTGGCAGGCGGATCGAGGCGCACTTCGGCCAGCCGCAGGACGTCGAATGGTGCCTGGCCGACGATGAGTTCCAGATCGTGCAGAGCCGGCCGGTCACCACCTTGTTCCCCATCCCGGAGAGCGGCGATCAGGGCAACCACGTGTACGTCTCCGTCGGTCATCAGCAGATGATGACCGACCCCATGAAGCCGCTGGGCCTGTCGGTGTGGCTGCTGACGACGCCGGCGCCGATGACCGAGGCCGGCGGGCGGCTGTTCGTCGACGTCACCAAGATGCTGGGTTCGCCCGCGACCCGCGCGAGCCTGCTGCAGGCAATGGGCAGGGGAGACCCGCTGATCGGCGATGCGCTGCGGACGGTGCTCGATCGCGGCGACTTCATCCCGGTTCTCCCTGACGACGGCCAGGGCTCGGCTAAGCCGCCGGCCTGGGCCGCGCCGCACGAACCGATCGAGGCCGATCCGGCCATCCCCGCCGGGCTGGTCGCGGCCGGCCAGGCCTCCAACGAAGCGCTGAAGCGCGACATGGCAGACAAGTCCGGGCCCGAGCTGCTCGACTTCATACTCGCGGACTTCCAGGAGCTGAAGCGAATCCTGTTCCATCCGCGAAGCAGCCAGGTGATCATGGCGGGGATGCAGTCCGCCTGGCGGCTCAACGAGCTGCTCGAGGAATGGCTCAGCGAGAAGAACGCGGTCGACACCCTCAGCCAGTCCGCCCCCGGCAACGTCACGGCGGAAATGGGGCTTGCGCTGCTCGACGTCGCGGACGTGATCCGCCCGCATCCGGACGTGGTGGCCTTCCTCGAGCGCGCAGGTGACGACGAGAACTACCTCGGCAAGCTGCCCGCACTCGCGGGCGGGCCCGTGTCCAGGGACGCCATCGAGGCCTATCTCGCCGTGTACGGCATGCGCTGCGTCGGCGAGATCGACATCACGAAGCCGCGCTGGGGCGAACGCCCGACCACGCTGGTGCCCATGATCCTCGGCAACGTGAGGAACTTCGAGCCGGGCGCCGGCCAGCGGCGCTTCGAGCAAGGCCAGGGAAATGCCGAGGAGAAGGAACGGGATGTGCTGTCTCGCCTCCGCCAATTGCCCGACGGGGCGGCGAAGGCCGAGGAGGCCAGGCAGCTCATCGACCGGATCAGGACCTTCGCCGGGTACCGGGAGTACCCGAAGTACTTCATGATCAGCCGCTACTTCGTCTGGAAGCAGGCGCTGCTGCGCGAGGCAGAGCGCCTGGTGCGCAGCGGGGTTCTTCGGCACGGGGATGACATCTTCTTTCTCGCGTTGCCGGAGATCCGCGACGTCGTGCGCACGAACAAGGTCGATGACGAGCTCATCCGTGAGCGCAAGGACGCGTTCGCGTCGTACGCTGCGCTCACGCCGCCCCGGGTGCTCACCTCGGACGGCGAGGCCGTCGCCGGGAAGTACCGGCGCGACGGGGTTCCGGCCGGCGCGCTGACCGGCCTGCCCGTGTCCGCCGGCACCGTCGAGGGACGCGCTCGAGTCGTCCTTGACATGGCCGAAGCCGACCTGGAAGCTGGCGACATCCTGGTCACGGCCTACACGGACCCGAGCTGGACGCCCGCGTTCGTCGCGATCAACGGCCTGGTGACGGAGGTGGGCGGCCTGATGACCCACGGCGCGGTGATCGCCAGGGAGTACGGACTGCCCGCCGTCGTGGGCGTGGAGCACGCCACCCGGCTGATCCGCGACGGGCAGCGCATCCGCGTGCACGGAACCGACGGGTACGTGGAGATCCTGGATTAGGCTGCATGTGACGATCGGCAGCCAGGTGCTGAGCTTCCTGGTGACCAGCGGAGGGCAGATCCGGCAGGGCTAGCGCACCGCGCGCAGCCGGCCGTCGGGGATGACGGCCACGCCGAGGATCTCGATCATCGCCTCCGGCTGCCAGAGCGCCGTGCAGCCGATTCCGGCCATGGCCGGGTACACCGGGCCGGCCAGCTCCCGCCAGGCGCGGCCGATCTCCTTGCCGTGCGCCTGGTAGTCGGGGATGTCGGTGAGGTAGATCGTGATGCTCACCAGGTCTTCCGGCACGCCGCCCGCTTCGGCCAGCGTGGTCAGCACGTTGCCGAACGCCTGGCGGAACTGCTCGACGATGCCGCCGGGCACGATCTTCATGTCCTTGTCCAGGGCGGTCTGGCCGCCCAGGTGCAGGGTGTTCCCGGCGAGGGTGCCATGCGAGTAGCCGCTCGGCGCGGGCAGGGCGGCGGGGTTCACGGGAACGGGAGCCATGACATTGACATTACATGACGATCGTGCGAGATTCGATATAGCGTTTTCATGACGAGCGTCTAGCAAACGACGAACCGGGAGGAACCGGAACCGTGACGGCCGACTTGAGCAAGTACCGCCTCGAGGGTGACAACTCGGCGTACCGGCTGCCCAGCGGCCTCGTCGCCCCCGTGGTGACGCGCGGCGGCCTCGAGGACGCAAGCACGGCCAACTCGGGCGGCGCCGTCCGCGTCTCGGGCGTGAGCATCCAGCACACCCCGGCCACGAAGCTCTGGTTCGGCAAGGTCAGCAACGAGCCTGGCTTCCGCTCGGTCAGCCACCACCACGGCGAGGCCGAGACCGGCGGCTACGTGCTGTCCGGCCGGGCCCGCATCTACTTCGGCGACGCCTTCGCCGACTACGTGGACATGGAAGAGGGCGACTGGGTGTTCGTGCCGCCGTTCATGCCGCACGTCGAGTGCAACCTGTCGCGCACCAAGCCGCTGGTCTGGATGACCACCCGCACGCCGGAGAACATCGTCGTCAACCTGGCCGATGTCGATGACGCGGACCTGCGGGACTGGCTGGACCGGTGACCACACCCATGACGAAGGACGGTGCGGTCGGAACGTCAAGGCTGTTCACCGCGGCCGTCACGCTGACCCCGGCCGAGCCCGAGCACTTCGACCTGGCCTTCACCGCGGTCACCCAGGCGTGCCCGTGGCCGAAGGCGTACGGCGGCGACCTGGTCGCGGCGGCCGCGGCCGCCGCCATGCGCTCGGTGACCGACGGCAAGACGCTGCACTCGATGCACAGCTACTTCCTGCGCCCGGCCGACATCGGCGCGGCGGTCAGCTACGAGGTGGAACTGCTGCGCGACGGGCGCGGCTACAGCACCCGCCAGGTCCGCGGCTACCAGCACGGCAAGCCGGTCTACGCCTGCCTGGCCAGCTTCGCCGCGGGGGAGACCGGCGGCGGCACCTTCGAGTCGAGCCAGCGGGAGACCGCCGTGGCCCGCGCGGGCGCCATCCCTGACCCGGATGACCTGCCCACCTCTGCGGCGTACCTGGACGCTCAGGCTGGTACCTCGCTGGCGGAGAATTCGTCGATGTCCGAACGGTCGCGTGCTTACTGGTCCGGCGGCCGCAGCTTCGACATGCGCCACCTGCCCGGCCCGGTGTATCTCACCATTGAGGGGGATCGGGTGCCGCACCAGGCGGTGTGGGTCAAGCCCTGCGACGCGCTGCGCCCCGTCCCCGGACTCAGCGACGAGCAGCGGGACGTCGCCGCGCTCGCCTACGTGTGCGACTACACGATTCTCGAGCCGGTGCTGCGCGTCCTCGGCCTGCCGTGGGCGAAGCCCGGCCTGGTCACCGCCAGCCTCGACCACGCCATGTGGTTCCACCGCCCCGCCGAGGACGCAGGCGCGGCGGGCGACTGGCTCCTCTACGCCCAGGAAGCGGTGGCGGCCGACGCCGGCCGCGGCGTGGGCGCGGGCAAGTTCTTCACTCGCGATCACCGTCACCTGGCCACCGTGGTCCAGGAGGGGATCTTCCGCTCCGCCTGATAAGGATTACGCCGATGCCGTCTGCCGTACGCCTGTCACCGTCGGCGCACGTCGACACCTTCACCCGCGACCACCTGCCGCCGTGGCCCCTGTGGCCGGTGATCGAGTTCACCACGCCTGAGCTGGTATACCCGGACCGGCTCAACGCCGCCGCCGATCTCGTCGACGTGCCCGCGGAAACGCTCGGCGCGGACCGTCCCGCGCTGCGCACGCCGCAGGGCGAGACGTGGACCTACGGCGAGCTGCGGCGCAAGGCGAACCAGGTGGCGCAGGTGCTCACCGAGGACCTCGGCCTCGTCCCCGGGCAGCGCGTCATGCTCCGCTCGCCCAACAACCCGTGGACGGTCGCCGCCTGGCTCGGCGTGCTGAAGGCGGGCGGCGTCGTCGTCACGACGATGGCCGCGCTGCGCGCCCGTGAGCTCGGGCCGATCGCCGGGCGCACTAAGCCGTGCGTCGCGCTCGTCGACCACCGGTTCGCCGACGACGCCCGCGCCGTCAGGGACACGGTGCTGCCGTCCATGACGGTGATCGCCTACGGCGGCGACGCGGCGGACGACCTGACCGTCCGGGCCGCCGCCAAGTCGGGCGAGTTCACCAACGTGGCCACGGCGGCCGACGACGTGGCGCTGCTCGCACCGACGTCCGGCAGCACCGGGATCCCGAAGATCACCATGCACTTCCACCGGGACATCCTGTCCATCGACAACACGTTCGGCCGCCACACGCTCAGGCTGGCGCCGGACGACGTGGTGGCCTGCACCGCGCCGCTCGCCTTCACGTTCGGCCTCGGCATGCTCGTCGTCTTCGCGCTGCGCGCCGGCGCGTGCGCGCTGCTGATCGAGCAGGCCACCCCGGCCCAGCTCGCCGGCATCGTGGCAAGCGAGCACGTGACGGTGCTCGCCACCGCACCGACCGCGTACAAGGCGATACTGCGCGACGGCCTTGAAGGCAAGCTCGCGGGACTGCGCAAGGCCGTCTCCGCGGGCGAGCACATCCCGCAGGGCACCTGGGAGCGGCTGCGCGACACGATCGGCCTGAAGGTCATCGACGGCATCGGCGCGACCGAGATGCTGCATATCTTCATCACCGCGGCCGGCGACGAGATCAGGCCGGGTGCGACGGGCAAGCCGGTGCCCGGCTTCCGCGCCGCGATCCTCGGCCCGGACGGCGCCGAACTCGGCCCGGGCGAGCCGGGACGGCTCGGCGTGATCGGTCCGGTCGGCTGCCGCTACCTGGACGACGAACGGCAGCGCAACTACGTGTCGGGCGGCTGGAACCTCACCGGCGACGTCTTCTACAGGGACGCCGACGGCTACTTCTACTACCAGGCACGCAGCGACAACATGATCGTGTCCTCCGGCTACAACATCGGCGGCCCCGAGGTGGAGGCCGCGATCGACACGCACCCCGACGTCCTGGAGTCCGCGGTGGTGGCCCGCCCGGACACCGAGCGCGGCTCGGTCGTCTGCGCATTCGTCGTGCTGCGGCAGGGAGTCTCCGCCGACGCCGCGAAGGCGAAGGAGATCCAGGAACACGTCAAGAGCGTGCTGGCCCCGTACAAGTACCCGCGCGACGTCCGGTTCACCGCCACGTTGCCGCGCAACGCCAGCGGCAAGCTCCAGCACTTCGCCCTCCGCGACATCGTCGAGAAGGAGCAGGCGGGCACTGTTCGGCAGGCGGGCACTGCCCGAAAGGAATCCCTGGCATGAAGATCGCCGTAGTCGGCGGCGGCCCTGGCGGGCTTTACCTCGCCGCCCTGGCCAAGCAGCTCAGCCCGGCCCACGAGATCACCGTCTGGGAGCGCAACGCACCCGACGACACGTTCGGCTTCGGCGTCGTGTTCTCCGACGAGACCCTCGGCGGCATCGAGAACGCGGACACGGAGTTCGCCGCCGCCATGGCGCAGCGGTTCGCCCGGTGGACCGACATCGACATCCACTACCAGGGGCAGAGCCTGACGGTCGGCGGCCAGGGTTTCGCGGCGATGAGCCGCAAGGAACTGCTCGCCCTCCTCCAGGCACGGGTGCGCTCCCTCGGCGTCACCGTTCACTACAGCACCGAGGCGCCGGATGCCGGTGAGCTGCGCGCCACCCACGACCTGGTGGTAGCCGCGGACGGCGCCAACTCGCGGGTCAGGGCGCAGTACGCCGACGTGTTCGGCCCGGACCTGGACCGGCGGCACAACAAGTACATGTGGCTCGGCACGGACCGCGTCTTCGAGGCATTCCAGTTCTTCATCAAGCAGACCGAGTGGGGCACCATGCAGGTGCACGGCTACCCCTACTCCGCCGGCGGCTCCACGTTCATCGTGGAGATGCACGAGGACGTGTGGCGCCGGGCCGGCTTCGACGCCACGGAGCACACCGAGTTCCCGCCTGGCGCAAGCGACTCCCACGCGATCGCGCGGCTGCGCGAGCTGTTCGCCGGGGCGCTCGACGGCCACGAGCTGTACGCCAACAACTCGAAGTGGCTGAACTTCACCACCGTCCGCAACGAGCGCTGGCACCACGGGAACCTGGTGCTCGTCGGCGACGCGGCGCACACCGCGCACTTCTCCATCGGTTCCGGCACCAAGCTGGCGATGGAGGACTCGCTGGCGCTCGCGGCCTGCCTGCACGAGCACCCGGACGTGCCGTCCGCGCTCGCCGCGTACGAGGCCGAGCGCCGCCCGGTCGTCGCGTCGACGCAGCGCGCGGCCCAGGCGTCGCTGGAGTGGTTCGAGAACATCGGCATGTACGCGAGCAACGACCCGGAGCAGTTCTGCTTCAACCTGCTGACCCGGTCCCGGCGGATCACCTATGACAACCTCCGCGAACGGGATCCCGGCTTCGCCGCGCACGTCAACGCCGCGTTCGCGGCCCGGGGGACGGGCGGCGATGCGGCGGCCCCCGCGATGTTCCAGCCGTTCAGGCTCGGCGGCCTTGAGCTGAAGAACCGGGTCATCGTCTCCCCGATGGACATGTACTCCGCCGTCGACGGGGTGCCTGGCGACTTCCACCTGGTCCATCTCGGCTCGAAGGCCATGGGCGGCGCGGGCCTGGTGATGACCGAGATGGTGTGCGTGTCTCCCGAGGGCCGCATCACCCCGGGCTGCAGCGGCCTGTGGAGCGACGAGCAGCGCGACTCCTGGGCGCGGATCACCGCGTTCGTCCACGAGCGGTCCACCGCCCGGATCGGCCTCCAGCTCGGCCATTCCGGCCGGAAGGGCTCCACCCGCCTCATGTGGGAGGGCATGGACGAACCGCTGCCGGAAGGCGGCTGGGAAGTCACCGGGCCCTCCGCGCTGCCTTACGGCCCAGGCTCGCCGGTGCCGCGCGAGCTCACCCGCGCCGGCATGGACCAGGTTGCCGCCGACTTCACGGCGGCGGCGCGGCGCGGCGCGCAGGCCGGCTTCGACCTGCTCGAACTGCACTGCGCGCACGGCTACCTGCTGTCCTCGTTCCTCTCCCCGGTCGCCAACAGGCGCACCGACTCCTACGGCGGCTCGCTGGAGAACCGGCTGCGGTTCCCGCTTGAGGTGTTCGACGCGGTGCGTGCCGCCTGGCCCGCGGGCCGGCCGGTGACGGTGCGGATCTCCGCGACCGACTGGGTACCCGACGGCAACGACGAGCATGACGCCGTGGAGATCGCCCGCGCGTTCATCGCCCACGGCGCGGACGGCATCGACGTGTCCTCCGGGCAGGTCACCAAGGACGAGCGGCCCGCGTTCGGCCGGTCCTACCAGACGCCGTTCGCCGACCGGATCCGGTGCGAGGTGGCAGCGGAGGCGGGCGTTGCGGTGATCGCGGTCGGCGCGATCGCCTCCTACGACGACGTCAACTCGATCCTGCTGGCGGGCCGCGCCGACCTGTGCGCCGTCGGCCGCACCCACCTGTACGACCCGCAGTGGACCCTGCACGCCGCCGTCGAGCAGGGATACCTCGGTCCGGCGGCCGCCTGGCCGGACCAGTTCGCGGCGGGCAGCCGCAAGCCGCCGTCCGCCCGCACCGACGCGGTGCGGCCCCGGCTGTCGCTGCTGCGCGCGGAGACTGACGAACAGGTGCACATCAGGTGGACGCCTTCGCCCGCGCTGACCGCCCTGTCTGCGGCACCCTCTTAGGGTGGCAATTTCGGATAACACCCGGCTCGGCCAGTTGATCCTCACGCTGTTCGCACTCTACGGGCGCGCGGAGGACAACTGGCTGTCGGTGGCGGCCATCGTCGCGCTGATGGCGGACCTCGGCGCGGACGGCCAGGCGGTGCGGTCGTCGGTGTCCCGGCTGAAGCGCCGCGGCGTGCTTGACGGCGATCGGCGCGGCGGCGCGGCGGGCTACTCGCTCACCGCTCCGACCCTGGAGCTGCTCGCCGAGGGCGACGTCCGGATCTTCGACCGTCCCCGCGCGACCATCAGGGACGGCTGGCTGGTGGTCGTGTTCTCGGTCCCCGAGTCAGAGCGGGACAAGCGGCACGCGCTGCGCACCAGCCTGACCCGCCTCGGCTTCGGCACCGCCGCGCCGGGCGTGTGGGTGGCGCCTGGCGGCATCG
>Ga0335083_10001456_pt1 | contig 32519 bp, 30 predicted proteins | sample Lox_Sample_42_FD_206716 | JGI IMG/M metagenome (GOLD analysis project Ga0335083, IMG submission 206716) | Soil microbial communities from Loxahatchee National Wildlife Refuge, Florida, United States - Lox_Sample_4.2 | ecosystem: Environmental > Terrestrial > Soil > Wetlands | place: USA...
TCAAGGAAGGGCTTCGTCTGGGTCAAGCGGCAGATCACGCCGAAGGAGCAGCGGGAAATTTTCCACCTCGGCCTGCCCGGCGTGGGCTTCCTGCCCGAAAACAAGCGCATCTATCCGAACGGGCCGCTCGCCGCGCATGTGCTCGGCTTCGTCGACAAGGACAATGTCGGCATCGCGGGCATGGAGAAATATCTCGACGAGCAGAGCCTGACCGATCCGCACATTCCCGGCTTCGTCGTCGATCCGGAGAAGCTGAAGCCGGTTCGTCTCTCGCTCGACCTCAAGGCGACGCACGCCTTGCGCGACGAACTCCTGGCGGGAATGGAAAGGTTCCGCGCCAAGGCCGCCGCCGGCATGGTGATCGACGTCAACACGGGCGAGGTGATCGCCCTCGAATCGCTGCCCGACTTCGATCCCAACGAACCGGGCGACGTGCGCGACCCGACCAAGATCAACCGCATCAATGTTGGCGTCTACGAAATGGGCTCGACCTTCAAGGCGCTGTCGATCGCGATGGCGCTGGAATCGGGCAAGGTCAATCTCGGCTCGCGCATCAATGCGCGTGATTCCTTACGCTACGGGCGCTTCACCATCCACGACTTCCACGCGACGCACCGCGTCTTGACCGTGCCCGAAGTCTTCACGCATTCCTCGAACATCGGCACGGCGCGCATGGCGCTCATGGTCGGCGTCGAGGGCCATAAGGCGTTCTTGAAGAAGTTGGGCCAGCTCGACCGGCTGCGCACTGAACTCCCCGAAAGCGCCGAGCCGCTCGTGCCGAAGCGCTGGGGCGAGCTCAACACGATGACGATCGCCTTCGGCCAGGGGCTCAATGTCGCGCCCATTCAGGCGGTGATGGCCGTCTGCGCATTGGTGAACGGCGGACACATGATGACGCCGACGTTCCTGCCGCGCACCGAGGAAGAGGCGGCGAAAGTGAGCCATCGGGTGGTGAGCGATCAGACGTCGGAGTCGATGCGCTATCTGATGCGATCGAACGCGACACATGGGTCGGCGAGCTTCGCCAACATCCCCGGCTACTATGTCGGCGGCAAGACCGGCACGGCGGATAAGATCATCCACGGCCGTTACTCGCAGAACAAGGTCTTCACGACGTTCATGGCGATCACGCCGGCCGACAAGCCAAAATACCTCTATCTCACGATCTACGACGATCCGGCGCCGGCGCCCGAGGATCACGGCTACCACACGGCGGCCTATAATGCGGGACGGGTGACCGGCGCGCTCATTCGCCGCGTCGAGCCGCTCGAGGGCGTGCCGCCGATGAAGGAGGCGCCTACGCAGCCGTTCCCAATCATCGCCCGTCTGGGATATGGAGCCGACGCCGATAGAACCAGCAAAGAGTAGAATGATACGACTCGGGGACATTGTGGATCTCGACGAGGCCGACGAGGCGCTGAGCGGGGCCGAGGTTGCGGGCGTCGCCTTCGACAGCCGCAAGGTGCGTCCGGGCGATGTCTTTTTCGCTCTGCCGGGCGCGAAGGAGGACGGCGTCAAATATGTCGGGGACGCGCTTGCGCGGGGCGCGGCGGCGGTCGTCGCCGAGTCTGAGCCGCCGCTTGCCGGCGCGCCCTTCGTCAAGGTCGCCGACGCGCGCGCCGCGCTCGCGCACGCCGCCGCGCGGCTCTTCCCGCGCCAGCCCGAGATGATTGCGGCCGTCACGGGCACGAGCGGCAAGACCTCGGTCGCGGCTTTCGTGCGGCAGATCTGGCAGGCGCTGGGCAAAGAGGCCGCGTCGCTCGGCACGATCGGGATCGTGTCGCGGCCGATGACGGCCTACGGGTCGCTGACGACGCCCGATCCCCTTGGACTGCACGCGACTCTGAGCCGCCTCGCCGAGGCCGGCGTGACGCACGCGGTTCTCGAAGCCTCCTCGCATGGACTCGACCAGAAGCGGGTCGACGGCGTGCGCCTTTGCGCCGGCGCCTTCACGAACCTGACGCGCGATCATATGGATTATCACGCGACGGTCGAGGACTATCTCGCCGCCAAGCTGCGCTTGTTTCGCGAGCTTTTGCCGCGCGGGGCGCTGGCCATTGTCGACGCCGACAGCGAGATCGCGCCGCGCGTCAAAGAGGCTGCGCTCGAGCGAGGCCTTGCGCTCGTCACCGTCGGGGTCAAGGGCGAGACGATCCGGCTCGTTTCCGCCGCCCGTGAGGGCCTGGCGTCGAACCTCGAACTCGAGTTCGGCGGGCGGCGCCGGCGCGTGCAGTTGCCGACGCCCGGCGACTTCCAGATTTCCAACGCGCTCGTCGCCGCGGGAATCTGCATCGCTACCGGCAGCGAAGCGGACGCGGTCTTCGGCGCATTGCGTTTGCTCGAGGGCGCGCCGGGGCGGCTCGAAAAGGTCGGCGAGAGGCGCGGCGCCGCGGTTTTCGTCGACTACGCGCATAAGCCCGACGCGCTCGAAAAAGCGCTCGCCGCCTTGCGGCCTTTTGTGAGCGGGCGTCTCATCGTGGTCTTCGGCTGCGGCGGCGACCGTGACGCCGGCAAGCGTCCCATCATGGGCGAGATCGCGACGCGCTCCGCTGATGTGGTCATTGTCACGGACGACAATCCGCGCTCGGAAGACCCGGCCGCCATTCGTGCGTCGATCCTGGCCAGCGCGCCCGGCGCGATCGAGATCGGCGACAGGGCCGAGGCGATCCGGGCGGGCGTTGCGATGCTCACGGACGGCGACGCGCTCATCATCGCCGGCAAGGGCCATGAAATCGGGCAGATTGTGGGCGACAGAACGCTGCCGTTCAACGACGCGGAGGCGGCGCGCGCGGCCTTGTGGGAGGCGGGATGAGGGAATTGTGGACGGAAAGCGAACTTGCGGGCGTCCTCGGGCCGCCGACCGCGCGGCTCGTCGACGCCGTTAATGGCGTCTCCATCGACTCGCGCACGCTTCGCGCAGGCGACCTCTTTTTCGCCATCAAGGGCGAGACGCACGACGGCCACGATCATGTGGCCGCCGCCTTCGAGGCCGGGGCCGCCGCGGCGGTCGTCGCGCGCGAGCACGCACATTCGCTTCTGAGTTTCGGCCCGACTTTCGCTGTGGACGACACCTTGAAAGGTATGGAGCGCCTCGCCGCCGCCGCCCGCGCACGGACGCGCGCGCGCATCGTCGCCGTCACCGGCTCGGTTGGCAAGACGAGCGTCAAGGAGATGCTGCGGGTCATGCTCGCCTCCTGCGGCGCGACGCACGCCTCGGCCGCATCATACAACAACCAGTGGGGCGCGCCGCTGACGCTCGCGCGCTTGGCGCGCGACGCGGACTATGCGGTCGTGGAGATCGGCATGAACCATGCGGGCGAGATCACGCCGATCGTCGGCCTCGCGCGTCCGCATGCGGCGATCGTCACGACCATCGCCCCGGTCCACATCGAATACCTCGGCTCGATCGAGGCGATCGCCGACGCCAAGGCGGAGATCTTCTCTGGAGTCGAGCCGGGCGGGACGGCGGTCCTCAATCGCGACGCGCCGCAATTCGAGCGCCTGAAGCGCGCCGCCAAAGCGCGCGGCCTCATCCTGGTAACCTTCGGCGCGAGCGAGGGCTGCGACGCGCGCCTCGTTGAATTCTCCGCCGACGACCGCGGGGGACGCGTCGGCGCGCGCATACTCAAGCGCGACATCGCCTTCGACCTCGGCGCGCCGGGCCGGCACATGGCGGAGAATGCGGTCGGCGCGCTGCTTGTCGCGCACGCTCTGGGCGCGGATGTTCGCGCCTGCGCTGCAGCGCTGGCGGAATTTTCGCCGCAGAAGGGCAGGGGAGAGCGGTTTTCGATCCCGACGCCCGGCGGCTCGGCGATGATCATCGACGAAAGCTACAACGCCAATCCGGCCTCGATGCGCGCGGCGCTCGCGCTGCTTGGCGCGGCGAAGCCCGGACTGAAGGGCCGCCGCATCGCCGTCATCGGCGACATGCTGGAGCTCGGGCCAAAAGGGGCGGAAATGCACGCCGCGCTCGCGGCCGACCTCGCCGCCAACAGGGTCGACCTCCTGTTTGGCGCCGGGCCGCTGACGCGGGCGCTCTTCGACGCGGCGCCGCCCTCCATGCGTGGGGCGTGGGCGGAGCGGGCGGCCGAACTCGTGGAGGAGGTGGCGCGGGAGCTTCGCGACGGCGACGTCATCATGGTCAAAGGCTCGAACGGCAGCCGGATGGGTCCGCTCGTGGCGGCGCTGCGCGGCCGCTTCGCGCGCGTCGCCGCGGACGGGTGAGGCCCGGATGCTCACCTGGCTCGCCGACTTTCCCGGCCTTCCCGGCGCCTTCCATGTCTTTCGATACCTTACCTTCCGCACCATGGGCGCAGCCGGGACTGGGCTCTTCCTCGTCTTCTTCTTCGGGCCGGCGATCATTTCGGCGCTCCGCCTGAAGCAGGGCAAGGGTCAGCCGATCCGCCTGGACGGCCCCGCTTCGCATATCCTCACCAAGAAAGGCACGCCCACAATGGGCGGCCTCATGATCCTGTTCGGCCTCTTCGTCTCGTCGTTGCTGTGGGCCAATTTGGAGAGTCCATATGTCTGGATCGTCCTCTTCGTGACGGCGGGCTTCGCGGCGATCGGCTTCTACGACGACTATCTCAAGGTGACGATGCAGTCGCACCTCGGCTTTTCCGCCCGCGCGCGCCTCTCCGCCGAATATGTCATCGCCGCGCTCGCCTGCTTCGCGCTCATGCGGATCGGCGGCGCCGGCGCAAGTTCGCTCGCCGTCCCCTTCGTCAACGGCTACATCGTCGATTTCGGCTGGGGGTTCCTTCTGTTCGGCCCGTTCGTCATCATCGCCTTCGGCAATGCGGTCAATCTGACCGACGGCCTCGACGGGCTCGCGATCGTGCCCGCCATGGTCGCCGCGGGGACGCTCGGCCTCATCGCCTATCTCGTCGGCAGCGCGGTCTATTCGCATTATCTCCTCATCAATCATGTGCCCTTCGCGGGTGACCTGTTGGTCGTGTGCGGCGCGCTCATCGGCGCGGGCGCCGGCTTCTTGTGGTTCAACGCGCCGCCTGCGCAGATCTTCATGGGCGACACGGGCTCGCTCGCCCTCGGCGGCCTCCTCGGCACGATGGCGGTCGCGATCAAGCACGAGATCGTGCTCGCGGTGGTTGGCGGCCTCTTCGTCATGGAGGCGGCGTCGGTCGTCGTGCAGGTCGCCTCGTTCCGCCTCACCGGCCGGCGCATCTTCAAGATGGCGCCGATCCACCATCACTTCGAGCAACTCGGGTGGTCGGAGGCGCAGATCGTCATGCGCTTCTGGATCATCGCTTTCGTGCTGGCGATGATCGGCCTCGCCTCGCTCAAGCTGAGGTGACGATGACGCCGGTCGAGACCCTCCGCGGCAAGGCCGTCGCCGTCTTCGGCCTCGGCGGCTCGGGGCTTTCGACGGCGCGCGCGCTCGTCCTCGGCGGCGCGGAAGTCGCGATCTGGGACGATAGTTTACAGCAACGCGAACGCGCTGCGGCGCAAGGGTTCCCGCTCGTCGATCTCGCGAAAGCCGACTGGTCGCGCTTCGCGCTGCTCGTCCTCTCGCCCGGCGTGCCGCTGACCCATCCGAAGCCGCACTGGTCCGTGGAGCTTGCGAAAAAGGCCGGTGTCCCGATCGTCGGCGACATCGAGCTTTTCGTCCGCGAGCGCGCGGCGCGCGCGCCGCATGCTCCGTTTGTCGCCGTGACCGGCACCAACGGCAAATCGACGACGACGGCGCTCATCGCGCATGTCTTGAATGAGGGGGGGCGCGATGTTGCGCTCGGCGGCAACATCGGCGTGCCGGCGCTCGAACTGCCGCCGCCCTCGCCGGACCGCATCCACGTCATCGAGTGCTCGTCCTATCAGATTGATCTTGCGCCCTCGCTTGCGCCGAGCGTTGGCCTGCTCATCAACATCACGCCAGATCATCTCGACCGGCACGGCGATCTCGCCAACTACGCGGTGATCAAGGAGCAACTCGTCGCGAAGGCAAACGTCGCGCTCGTCGGGGTGGATGACGAGCCAAGCTGCAAGATTTACGCGAAGCTCAAAGAGCGCGGCGGCGGCGACGTGGTCGCAGTCTCGGGCGGGCGCTCCGTCCTTGCCGACATCTTCGTGCGCGACCGAAAGATTATCGCGCGCGACGAAAATGACGCGCCCATCGATCTCGCCGGCGCGCGGGCGCTACGCGGCGCGCACAATGGCCAGAACGCCGCCTTCGCCTTCGCCGCCGCGCGCGCGCTTCAAGTCCCGTGCGACGACATCGCGCGCGCCTTCGCTTCCTTCCCCGGGCTCGCTCATCGCATGGAGGAGGTCGGCCGCAGCGGGCGCGTCCTGTTCGTCAACGACTCGAAAGCGACCAACGCCGACGCCGCCGAGAAGGCGCTGCTCTCGTTCCACGACATTCGCTGGATTCTCGGCGGAAGGCCCAAGGTGGGGGGGATCGAATCCTTGCGCCCGCTCTTCCCGCGCATCGCCAAGGCCTATCTCATCGGCGAGGCGACCGAGAATTTTGCCCGGACGCTTGACGGCCTTGTTGCGTTCGAGCGCTGCGGGACTTTGGCCGCCGCGGTCGAAGCGGCCGCCGCGGAAGCGCTGCGCTCAGACGCGCCGGAGCCGGTCGTGCTCCTGTCGCCCGCCTGCGCGTCCTTCGATCAGTTCGCCAATTTCGAGGCGCGCGGCGACGCCTTTCGCGCGCTGGTCAAGGATCTGCTCGCGAAGCGCAAATCTGAAGCGGCCGAGCCGGCCCTCGCAACGGAGAGATAAGCCATGGTGTCGAGAGCGGAACGCGGGCCGGTCGCCGACTGGATGCGCACGGTGGACCGCTGGCTCCTCGGCTCGTTCGGGGCGCTGATGGTCATCGGTCTTGTGATGGCGCTTGCCGCCAGTCCCGCCGTCGCCGAGCGGCTCAATCTCTCGACCTTCCATTTCGTCAACCGGCAGGCGCTCTTGCTCGTGCCGACCGCGATTCTCATGGTCGCGACGTCCTTCCTGTCGCCGCGGCATGTTCGCCGGGCGGCGCTTGTCCTCTTCATCGTCTCCTTCGCGCTCATCATCCTCACGCTCATGTTCGGCGCGGAAGTGAAGGGCGCGCGCCGCTGGATCTTCGGCCTCCAGCCCTCGGAGTTCATCAAGCCGGCCTTCGTCGTGCTTGCGGCCTGGGCCTTCACCGAGGGTGGGCGCAAGGCGCCGACCGCGATCCTCGCGAAATTCCTCTCCTTCGCGATCCTGCCGGTGACGATTGTCCCCCTCATACTCGAGCCGGACTTTGGCCAGACGATGCTGGTGTCGATCGTCTGGGCGTCGCTCTTCTTCCTCGCGGGCCTGCACTGGTTCTGGGTCGTCGGCATCGGCGGGCTCGGGGTCGCCGGCGGCTTCGGCGCTTACAAGCTGTCGCCGCACGTGCATGAGCGGGTGCTGCGCTTCCTCAATCCGGACTCGACCGGCGGGCTCGTGGACACGTTCCAGGTGGACACCGCGCTGCAAAGCCTGCTCTACGGCGGCTGGTTGGGGCGCGGCCCCGGCGAGGGCGTCTACAAGCGCATCCTTCCCGACGCCCACACCGACTTTGTCTTCGCCGTGACCGGCGAAGAGTTCGGCATGATCGCCTGCATGGGCCTCATTCTCTTCTTCGGCTTCATCGTGCTGCGGGGCTTGTGGCTTGCCTCGCGCAACGCCGACCCGTTTTGCCGCTTCGTGGCGGCGGGCATGACGGTGATGTTCGGCGTGCAGAGCTGGATCAACATCGCGGTCAACCTGCGCGCGATGCCGGCCAAAGGCATGACGCTGCCGTTCATCTCCTACGGCGGCTCGTCGCTCATTGCGCTTGGGCTCGGCATGGGTTTCCTGCTCGCCGCGACGCGCAAGCGCCCGATCGTCGACTTGCAGCACCACATCGTTCCCGCTGAATGACGGAGCGCCCGATCCTGCTCGCGGCGGGCGGCACCGGCGGCCACCTTTTTCCTGCCACGGCGCTCGCCTTGGCGTTGATCAAACGCGGCGCGGCAGTCGAACTCGCGACCGACGAGCGCGCGCTGAAATACGACCAGGACTTTCCTGCCCGAGCCGTGCACGCGTTTCCCTCGGCGACGACGACGGGCGCTGGCGCGCTCAGCAAGGCGCGGGCGGCGCTAACCCTCGCGGCCGGCGTCGCAGTGGCGCTCAAGAAGCTCGCGCGCATTCGCCCGTGCGTGGTGGTCGGCTTCGGCGGATATCCGACCGTGCCGCCGCTGTTTGCGGCTTCGCTGCTCGGCGTTCCGACCGTGCTGCACGAGCAGAACGCGGTCATGGGGCGCGCCAACCGCTTCTTGAGCGGGCGGGCTTCGGTCATCGCCCACGGCTTTCCCGAGCTCAAGGGGGCCGACGCGCGCACAAAGGCGAAGACGCGCTTCACCGGCAATCCGGTGCGCCCCGCGGTGCTGGCCGCGGCGGCGACGCCCTATCCCGATGTCGCCGGGCGGCGGCTCAAACTGCTGGTGACGGGCGGCTCGCAGGGCGCGCGCGTGATGGCGGACGTCGTGCCAGAGGCGCTAGCGCTGCTCCCGCCCGACGAGCGGCAATGGGTTCGCCTCACCCAACAGGCGCGCGGCGAGGACAAGGCGCGCGTCGCCGCCGCCTGCGCGCGGATGAACTTTCCCGTCGAGATCGCGGAGTTCTTCCCCGACCTGCCGGCGCGTATCGCCGCCTCGCATCTCGTCGTCGCCCGGGCGGGGGCGTCAACCGTCTCGGAACTCGCCGTCATCGGCCGCCCCTCGGTGCTCGTGCCGTATCCGCATGCGCTCGACCAGGACCAAGCGGCCAACGCCGCCGCACTTGCGGCTTCAGGCGGCGCGATCGTCGTGCCCCAGACCGAGTTTACGGCGGAGCGGCTGGCGGCGATCCTCGGCGAAGCGCTCGCCTCGCCCGCGAAACTCGCCGAGCGCGCGAAAGCTGCGAAGTCGGCCGGCGTCGCCGACGCGGCGGAGCAGCTCGCGGATCTCATCCTCGAAGCAACGCGGACGTGAGTCCGGAAAATGAGTCGCGCCCATGTGCGCAGAACGTGTTTAAAAACCCTCCAAACCACGAACGGGATCAGGAGCTAGCCCATGGAACCGATCGACAGTTTCAAAGCACGCAGCGGAAGCGTCATCATTCAGGGCGACATCGCCGTCCTGTCGTTTCTGGCGGAGATCGACGGCCACCCCAATGTGGCCGTCTCGATGCGCGTCCATGTTCTCGAGCAGTTGCAGTCGCGCATCGCGCGGGCGCTCGATGCCCGGGCGAGCCCGTCGGCTCAGGACTGAAGGAAGAGATTTGGAGGATGAGCGCTTTCCATGCAGGAAGACGATCACGCTCAGTCCGCGCGTGTGGCGTGTTGCGCTGACGAGCCTGGCCCCCCGAGGCGACCGCGATGCGAATCCACGCCATTCAAACCGGCCGGGTGCGGATCAAGCAGAGCCAGATGGTCGGCAAGGGCCACGGGCTTCAGCGCCGTCTCGCGCCGCTCATGGATCCCGAATGGTCGGATTGGCTGCCGACCTACACACACCTCATCGAGCACGCGGAAGGACTGATCCTCGTCGATACCGGCGCGTCCGCCGGCTTGAAGCGGCTGCCGCGCTGGCATCCCTATTTTCGCTTCGCCGTTCGCTTCGACATCGAACCGGAGCAGGAGGCGGGGCCGCAGCTCCGCGCGCTCGGGATCGGGCCACGCGACGTGAAGCGCGTCGTCCTCACCCACCTGCACATCGACCACGACGGCGGTTTAAGCGGTTTTCCGTGGAGCGAAGTCTGGGTCGCGCCCGGCGAGCTCAGGATTGCGTCCGGGTTTGCGGGACGCCTGCGCGGCTACCTGCCCGAGCGGTGGCCGAAGGGCTTCGACCCGAAGCCGCTCGCGCTCGACGCCGCGCCGTACGGCTCCTTTCCGCGCTCGCGGCGACTGACCGCCGATGGCGCGGTCGTCGCCGTCGCCACTCCCGGCCACACGGCGGACCATTTGAGCGTCGTCGTCGAGGACGGCGACGCCGCGGCCTTTATCGCCGGCGACGCCTCCTACAGCGAGGAGACGATGCTGGACCGGATCGTCGACGGGGTCAGTCCGGATGAGGTTGCAGCCTCGGCGACGCTCGCCGCAATCCGCGCTTTCGCGGCGGCGCGGCCCACCATCTATCTCCCTGCGCATGATCCCGGGGCTGGGCTGCGGCTCAAAGAGCGGCGGACGGTCAGGTTGCCCGGATCCGAGCGCTGACGCCCGCACGGGTCTTCCTCCGCACTGTTTTCTACCGGGGCAAATCCCGCTAGAAAAAACAACTTGACCATCGGCGGAAGTTTTTTACCCATAATGAACAAGAAGGCGGAGGGGGCGAATTGCTGACTTTGTTCGCGGAGCCTTTCCATCAGACTAGGCCAACGCTAAACCTCTTGCCGGATGAAACATTCATCCCACCAAACATCCGGAGCGCCGGATCGAAAGCAGATGAGAGCCCGTTGCTCTCGCCCCACGGAGGAAAGGTAAAATGAAAAGATATCTAATCGCAGCCGCGATCCTATCGCTTGCCGCCTTCGGCAGGCCAAGTTACGCCGCCGATGAGCCGACGATCCCGGTCATCGTCAAGGACACCACATCGGGCTATTGGCAGATCGTATTCGCCGGCGCCCGGCAGGCTGCGAAGGATCTTCATGTCAAGGTGCCCGAGCTCGGGGCCCAGTCCGAAGCCGACATCAACGGCGAGATCACCATCCTCGAGAACGCGGTTTCCGAGAAGCCGGCGGCGGTCGTCATCGCCCCGACGCAGTTCAAGGCGCTCGGCAAGCCGATCGACGAAGCGGCGAAGAAAGTGCCGATCATCGGCATCGATTCCGTGGCGGACTCGAAGGCTTTCACCTCGTTCCTGACCACGGACAACGAGGTCGGCGGACGCAAAGCGGCCGATGGCATGGCGGACGCGATCAAGGCGAAATACGGCAAGGCCGAGGGCGAGGTTGCGCTCATCACGCATCTGCCCGGCGTCGGCTCGCTTGAAGCGCGCAACAAGGGCTTCAAGGAAGAGCTGGCCGAGAAATATCCCGGCCTGAAGCTGGTCGCCGACAGGGTTTCGGACGGCAACGCCACGACCGGCCTCAATATCATGACCGACTTGATCACCGCCTTCCCGAACCTGCGCGGCGTTTTCGCGGACAATCTCATCCAGTGTCAGGGCGCGAGCCAGGCGGTGGCGGAGAACAAGAAGGGCGACACGATCAAGCTTGTCTGCTTCGACGCCGACCCCAAGCTCATCGGGTATCTCGAGGACGGGGTGATCACCGCCCTCTTGCTGCAAGACCCCTATCGGATGGGCTACGACGGCGTGAAGACCGCGCTCGCGGCCTCCAAGGGCGAGAAGGTCCCTGCCTTCGTCGACACCGGCGCGAACCTCGTCACCAAGGCCAACATGAACAATCCCAAAGAGCACAAGCTGCTCTATCCGGCGATGTGATTCGATCCGCTGAAGTGATTCGACCTCGGGTGCGCCGGCGCTGCGGCGTCGGCGCACCCTCGAACCTCCAAGAAGCCGCGTCCGCGGGCAGGCGCGCGCCAAAATGCCTTGCGCGACGCCGGACCGCGGCGAATAATTCACTTTTGAATCAGGAGAGATTTGTCCAAGAGCGCGACCATGGCATCAGTTGTCACCGCCGCCCCGACCGATGGCGCGCCGCTGCTCGCGTTACACGGGCTGCACACGCATTTCGGAGCGACGCGCGCCCTCAAGGTCGTGATCGGCAAGCGGCCGAATCGCCCCAAGCTCTTCGCCTGCGACAAGCCCGCTGCTGACGTCACGTCGGCGCCAAGGTGTACATCTATCGGCCGCAGGCCCCCCTCCTCGCGAAGGGTGCGGGCCTCATCATGATCTCGTCCTACCTGCCGGCGGTTTACGAGCTCGCCGACGCGCTGCACGTCTTTCGGACGGGCGGACTCGTCGCATGCAACGGATACAAGCAAGCTACACGGGAAAAAAACCACACCAAGGCCATCGGCGTTTAGGGCGCCGCGCGGAGTCAGGCGGATATGACGGATCAGACCATCCAAACCCTCTCTCAGGATGAACGACGCAGCCACCGGCTGAACGTGCTGTTCGGTCTCACTCTACTCGTCGTGCTGCTCGTCCTTTGGGTCGCACTGGCGTTCGCGACCACGACCTTCTGGACCGCGAACAATATGGCCAACCTTCTACGCCAGGGGGCGATGATCGCGATCCTCGCAATCGGCGAGACCTTCACCATCATCACCGGCGGCATCGACCTTTCGGTCGGCGCGATCGCCGGATTCATCTCGATGACGGTGGCCCTCTTGCTCGCCAACCATCTCGGCTTCGCCTCATCCATCGCCGGCGCCGTCGGGATCTCGCTCGCGATCGGCGTCTTGATCGGCCTCTTCCACGCCTTCGGCGTCACGCAGATGGGTCTGCCGCCGTTCATCATGACGCTGGCGACAATGTACGCTTTGCGCGGCATCGGCTTTCTCATCACCAACGGCGCGACGATTTCGGTCGACAACGACGCCTTCACCGGCTTCTCGCGCGCGAGTTTCCTCGGCTTTCCCTGGACGAGCGGGAAATGGTTCGCGATCCCAACGCTGTTCTGGATGGTGATCGTCGTCGCACTCCCTCTTTACATCCTCCTCACGAAGTACCCTTGGGGCCGCTATCTCATCGTCATCGGCGGGAACAAGGAAGCCGCCATTCTTTCCGGCGTCAACGTCACGGCGATGATCTATCTCGCTTACATCATATCGGCCGTCTGCGCCGCCATCGTCGGGATTCTGCTCGCGATGCGGATCGGCATCGGCAATCCTGGCCAGGGCGAGGGGTGGGAATTGCAGGCGATCGCCTCGTCAGTCATCGGCGGTACGAGTCTGTTCGGAGGGGTCGGCACGGTGCAGGGGCCGCTGATCGGCTCCTTCATCCTGACGACGTTCAACAACGGCGCCAACCTGCTCAACCTCAATCCGTTCTGGCAGCGCATCGTCACCGGCGCGCTCATCATCATCGTGGTCTATTTCGACACCCTCCGGCGCAGGAAGCGCTGAGCGCGGTGTGCGCCCTGGCGGCGCCGCGTCGTCCTGCTCGTCATCGTGGGATCGGTTTGGATTATGTATCACCTGAACAACAACATGACGCCAATGTAACGATCAGAAGGGTTTCATGGCCGCGAAGGTCGCCGCCCGCCGGGTGTGTCAGGAAGCTTCAGCGTCGTGCAGGACGGCGTGAATCTTCGCCGCCAACTCGTCGGCCGTGTAGGGCTTTTTCAGCCATGCGCCCGCCGTGAGCCCGAGGCGGGCGATCGCCGGCTCGGCGTAGCCTGAAGTGAAGAGGACTTTCAGTCCCGGTTTCTCCGCCAACGCCGCCCGGGCCAGCTCGTATCCGCTCATGCCGCCGGGCATCACCATGTCGGTGAAGATCATCGCGACCTCGGGCCAGGTCGAGAGCTGCGCCATCGCCGCCGCGCCGCTGTCGGCCTCGAGCACCTCGTAACCCAGACTTCTTAGCCGTCGGCTGAGGACGCGGCGCAGGCGCGGATCGTCCTCGACGATGAGGATGGTTTCCGTCCCCTGCTGCAACTCCACAGGATGGGGTTCGGTCGACCGCGGGCGCTTCGTTTGGGCGCTTTCGACGAAGGGCAAGAACACCCTTATGCTGGTTCCGTGCCCCACTTCGCTGTAGATCTGTATATGGCCGCCCGACTGTTTGACGAAGCCGTAGACCATGCTGAGGCCGAGCCCGGTTCCGGCGCCCGCCTGCTTGGTCGTGAAGAAGGGCTCGAAAGCGCGCCGTCGCACCTCCTCGGACATGCCCGAGCCCGTGTCGGTGACGGTGATCAAGACATAGCGGCCGGTGCGAATGTCCGGGTACATCTGGGCGTAGTCGGCGTCCAGGCGCACGTGGGTGATCTCGATGGTCAGCTGTCCGCCGCGGGGCATCGCGTCGCGCGCGTTAATGGCGAGGTTGAGCAACGCGTTTTGCAGCTGCGCGGCGTCAACAACCGCCATATGAGCCGAGCCGGCGACGACAATGCGCGGCTCAACCGCTTCGCCCAAACTGCGCCGAAGAAGCTCAGCGAAATTCGAGACGAGGGACCCGACATCGGCCGGCTTCGGGTTGAGGGGCTGGCGGCGGCCGAAGGCGAGCAGCTGGGCCGCGAGCTTCGCGCCGTCCTGCGCCGCGCCAAGCGCCTCCTTGGCGAGGTCGCGCTGGTCGGGATCGGCCAGGCGCGGGTAGAGCAGCTCGAGATTGCCGATGATCGCGGTCAAGAGATTGTTGAAGTCGTGGGCGACGCCCCCGGTCAGCTGACCGACCGCCTCCATCTTCTGCGACTGCCGGAGCTCGTCCTCCATCTTTTGGCGGCCCGTAAGATCGCGGATGAAGCCGGTGAAGATTCGCCGCCCGTTGGCGCAGGCCTCGCCGACCGCGAGTTCAATCGGGAAGATCGCGCCGTCCTTGGTGAGGCCCTTGACCAGCCGCCCGTAGCCGATGATCCGCGCCTCCCCGGTCCGCAAATAATTGGCGATATAGTCGTCATGCTCGGCGCGGTACGGCTCCGGCATCAGAATTCTGACGTTGCGGCCGATGACTTCTTCGGGCCGGTACCCAAACAATTGCGCGGCGGCGGCGCTGAAGGAGGTGATCAGGCCATGCTCGTCGATGACGATCATCGCCTCGGGTACGGTGTCCAGGATCGAGCGCAAATGCGCTTCGCGCTCGGCGAGCTCGGCCTGGGCCCGCTTCAGGCCCGTGACGTCCGTATTGTTCTGGAACACGAGATAGGTCGCTTCATCCTTCGATTCGCGCGCGACCCAGAGACTAGCTATGCAGACCAGCTGCCCATCCTTTGTCTGATGCGCGATCTCGCCCTCCCAGCTGCCGCGCTCGCGAAGCGCCGCAACGATCTCGCTGCGGGGGACGGGATAGTCGGTCCTTAGGAGCTCATGGACGAGCCTCCCGACCGCCTCCTCACCGGTCCAGCCGTATAGCCGTTCGCAGCCGCCGGTCCAATGAACGATCCTCCCGTCCAAGTCGTGAATGATGACATTGGCGCGATCCAATACGCTCGCGAGCGAGGTCAGTTCGGCGCTCACAGCCGATCTCAGCTGGGACTGGGCGCCTTGTCGTCCGAAATCTGGCTGTTCAGGCCATGACGGCTCATGCCCCATCAAATCATCCTCAAGTGAGCTTGTCGCGGCAGGCGAGGTCGCCAGCCTTCCAACCGGACTTAAGTCGACTCGATATCGTTGCTTGGCGCCAACGATCAAGTCGGGCGCACGATCTTTTGCGCGAAGCCCTATTGTGTTTTGCACGCTGTCCCGCCTAGCTTTGCATGTCAAAGCTCGGGCGGAAAGGCGCATGATCGCATGGCGATGCTGATAATTGGGCTCGTGATTTTTCTCGGGCTTCACTCAACGCGGATTTTTGCGGAGGACATCCGCGCCAAGGCGATCGCGAGGTTCGGCGAAGGGCCATGGAAGGCGATCTATTCCGTGCTCTCGCTGATCGGTCTCGTGCTGATCATCTGGGGCTTTGCTCAGGCGCGCTTGGATGCCGCAACGCTGTGGTCGCCGCCGGTCTACATCCGTCACATCGCGATCACGCTCATGCTGATCAGTCTCATCCTGCTGGGCGCCTATATGTTCAAGAAGAGCCACATCGCCACGGCCGTTCATCACCCGATGGTCTGGAGCGTCGCGATCTGGTCGGCGGCGCACCTCCTCGCCAACGGCTCCGTGGCCGACCTGGTCCTGTTCGGCGCGTTCCTCGTGTGGGCCGCGGCTGACCTCTTCGCGGCCTATGCCCGCGACCGGCGCAAGGCCATTGTTTACCCCGCTCCCGAATGGGGGGCGACGATCGGCGCGATCGTCCTCGGCGTCATTCTATGGGGCGTGCTGCTCGGCGGGCTGCACTTGTGGTTGTTCAGGGTTTCGCCTATGGCGGTGTGACCCGCAGTTAGGCCGCCGCCAAATCCGCCGACAGAAAGGCGAGCGCGGTTTCGCACGCCTCCTCGACTTTGAGCGCCAGCATGCCGTCCGCACGCGTCCGTCCCAGATTGACGGCCGCTATCGGCTTTCCGGCGCGGGCCGCCATCTCGACGAAGCGGAAGCCGGAATAAACCATCAGCGACGAGCCGACGATCAGCATGGCGTCGGCTTGGCTGAGATGGCGCGCGGCCGCGTCGACCCGATCGCGCGGAACATTTTCGCCGAAGAAGACGACATCCGGCTTCAATATGGCTCCGCAGCGCTTGCAGCACGGGACGGCGAAGGAAGAAAAGTCGGCGCTTTCCAAGTCGGCGTCACCGTCTGGCGCATCGCTCGCGTCAAGCGCGAGCCAGTCGGGATTTAGTTTGGCCATTTCCTCCTGCAGTTCTGCGCGCGGCGTCCGCAACCCGCAGCCCAAGCAGAGGACGAGATCGAGCCGCCCATGCAGATCGATGACGCGGGCGGCGCCCGCGGCTTGGTGCAGCCGGTCGACATTCTGGGTCAGAAGGATCTCGCTCTTGTCTATCGCCTCTAGCCGAGCCAGAGCGAGATGCGTTCCGTTCGGGCGAGCGTTCCGAAAGCGCCGCCATCCGATGAGACTGCGCGCCCAATAGCGCCGGCGTGTCTGCTCTTCGGCCATAAAGGCCTGAAAGGTCACCGGCGGCGTTCGCTTCCACTTGCCGTCAGCGTCGCGGTAGTCGGGAATGCCCGAGCTCGTGCTGCAGCCGGCGCCGGTCAGAACGAAGAGGCGCCGATGCCGGGCGACAAAGTCCTCGAGGCTCGCGAACTCAATCATGCGGCGGAGATTACCGCCGCGCGCCCGCTCCCGCCACTCGCATTCGCCGTTGTCTCTGACTTCCGGTCAGGCCGCGGAGGCCTGAGGGCGCTCGAAGCCGCGAGAGGCGGCGACGTCAACCTTCTCGCACGGAATTTCAACATCGATCTCCAGCGTCGAGAAGGCGCCGGCGCGATCCATCTTCACCGAGAGCCTCTCGGGGTCGAATTCGATGTGGCGCGCGATGGTCTTGAGCAGTTCGTCGCGCAGGATGGAGACGAGATCGCCCGAGCCAAGCACGACGCGCTCGTGCGAGAGCAGGATCTGAAGCCGCTCGCGCGCGACCGGGGCGGTGCCGCGAGGCTTGAACAGTCTGAACAGGCTCATGCCGCCCTCCGGCCGAACAAGCGGTTGAAGAAGGTTTTCTTTTCGTTGGGAATCGCGATCGGCACGGCCTCGCCGGAAAGTCGCCGGGCGACGTCGTGATAGGCGCGCGCGGCGACGCTGGTCGAACCGTTGATCGTGATCGGCGCGCCGACGTTGGAGGCGCGCAAAATCTCCTCGCTTTCGGGGATGACGCCGACGAGCGGGATGGAGAGGATTTCGAGCACGTCCGAGACGCTAAGCATTTCGCCGCGACTTGAGCGACCCGGCGCGTATCGCGTCAAGAGCAAGTGCTTTTCGATGCGGTCACCCGATTCCGCACGCTTCGTCTTGGAGTCGAGGAGGCCGATGATGCGGTCGGAGTCGCGCACCGACGAAATTTCCGGATTCGTCACCACGATCGCCACATCCGCGTAGCGCATCGCGAGCAACGCGCCCCGCTCAATGCCCGCTGGGCTGTCGCAAACAATCCAATCGAATTTCTCCCGCAATTCGGAAACGACCCGCTCGACGCCCTCATCGGTCAACGCGTCCTTGTCGCGGGTCTGCGAGGCCGCGAGCAGGTGCAGCGTCTCGACTCGCTTATCGCGGATCAGCGCCTGGTTGAGCTTGGCGTCCCCTTGCGCGACGTTGATGAAGTCGAACACGACCCTTCGCTCGGCGCCCATTACGAGGTCGAGATTTCGCAATCCGACGTCGAAATCTACGATGCACACGCGCTCGCCGGTATGTGCGAGGGCGGCGCCGATGGAGGCGGTCGAGGTGGTCTTGCCGACCCCGCCTTTTCCGGATGTGACTACGATCACCTTGCTCATGCGGTTGCCCTCATTGGAGCTCAATCCAAAGTTCGAAGCTTAAGCTCGTCTCCCTCCAGCCGGACCTCGAGACTGCGGCCCTCGATCTGGGGGTTCATGTTCTCCGCGGTGACGTAGGCGCCGCCGATGCAGAGCAATTCGGCGCGCGCCTCGGTGCAGAAAATGCGCGCGCCCGGCTCGCCCGAGATTCCGGCGATGACTCGGCCCTGCAACGCCCCATAGACATGCACGGACCCGCCGGCGACGATCTCGGCGCCGGAAGCGACGCGGCCGACGACCGTGACGTCGCCGCCGGCGTGCATGATCGACTGGCCGGAGCGCACGTTGCCGTCGATGATGAGCGTGTTGGCGCGCTCGGGCTTCGCCAGCGTGGGCGTCGGCTCCGGCGCGGCCGGCGGCGAAGCTGGCTCGCCAACAGGCTCGGCGCTCTCCTCCGGAGTCGTCGGCGCGTTGACCGTTCGCCCGCCCGTCACGGCCGGAGGCAGGTGCGGCCCGACCAATGTCGCGCTGGCGTTCTCGACGCCCATGACCCGGATGTGGCGGCGGGCCAGTTCGCTCAAAAGACGGCGATAGTCCTTGAGGCTGATTTCGACCCCGGACATTTCCAGGATCACCGGCTTCGAGGCGAAGAAGGTCGGGGATCTGATGAGCCAAGCGTCGAGGCTGGCGAACCAGTCCGCGAGCGGCTCGCCCGGCTCGAGAGCAAACGCCAACAGCGACCGGGCCTTAAAATTCAGCGCCTGAGCTTGGGTCACATGCGCGTTCATCAAACCCGATCCGTTGCCCTTTCGTTAACCATCTAGGGCCGAATAGTTGACGAACGGTTAAGTTTGCGCCGGAATTACCTGCGGAACAACGCGTTTGAAGAGACTTTCAGCAAGCTCGCACCGGGCCGGGCTATCTTCGGCAAGCCGATGCGCCGCAGCTGGTTAGCTCGGTCGAGGCGACCGCCTGTTTCGGGGCTTGTCTTGCGCCTACGACCGTGCCAGCAATTGTCCAGTCAACCGAGGGACCTCTCCTGTGGCGCGAGCCCATAGTCTCTCCGAAAGCTCCACATCCGAGCGGCCGCTCTACCGTCAGCTCGTCGACCAATTGCGAGCGGACATCGCGGCGAAGTCCGCCGGCGACCGGATCGACAGCGAACCGAGGCTCGCCGAACGGTTCGGCGTCAGTCGCTTCACGGTGGCGCGGGCGGTCGAAATCCTCGTCGATGAGGGCCTGATCCGCCGCCGCCAGGGGCTTGGGAGCTTTGTCGCGCCGCCGCCGCTCCTGCGCGCGCCGTCCGACCTCCGCAGCTTCACCGAAGCCGTCGAAGCGCAGGGGCGGACAACCGCGCACCGGCTTCTCAACTTCGGTCCAATCGCGTGGCGCGAGGGGCTACCCTATCCGGAGAGCGCTGCGCTCCTCGCGGTCGATCGCTTGCGGCTTGTTGACGGCGCTCCGGCGGCGATCCACCGTTCGGTGATTTCCCAACAATTGGCCGACCGTATTAAGCTCACTCGGAGCGTCGCGGCCGCTCCGGGCTTCTCTCTCTACCGCCTGTTCGATCGGGTCGGACTTGCAATTGAACGCGCAGTCGAGACCCTGCGCGCCCGCGCCGCCACGCCCGAGGAGGCGCGCCTCCTTAGTATCGCCGACGTGCCCGTGGTCATGGCGGTCCGGCGCGAGACGCATGCAAAGGACGGCGCGCTTCTTGACGTCGCCGACGTCGTCTATGACGCTCGACACTACTCCTATCAAGCGCAGCTGCGGCGCCGGCCTGCGGACGCAGAAATATCCTCTCAGCCGCGGAAGCCAACGGAGGCGGACAATGCGTCGGATTCGAATCCTCAGCGCTCTTTCGGCGCTGGCCTTGATCCTTGGACCTATCGCGACGGCGGGGGCGGCTGAGAAGCCGGTCGCGCTGATCATCGCGCAAGGCGGATTGGGCGACCAGTCCTACAACGATCTCGCTTATTCCGGTTTCAAGAAGGCGCTGGCTGAAGACAAGCTCGAGGGCAAGGCCGTCGAATCGAAGGACGTCGTCGCGCAGGCGGCCGACATTTTGCGGCGCGCCTCGGACGCGGGCTTAGGCCTCATCGTCGATCTCGAATACTCGCACGGCGACGCGCTGAAGACGGTCGCCAAGGATTACCCGGACACGGACTACGTCATCTTGAACCAGGTGCAGCCGGGGGCGAACGTCGCCTCGGTCCTGTTCCAGGAGCAGGAGGGATCGTATCTTGCCGGCGCGCTGGCGACCATGGTGGCTAAGGATTCCAACATCAAAGGCATGAGCGGCAAGCCGATCATCGGCGTCATAGGCGGCACCAAGTCAGTCGGCATCGACAAGTTCATCGTCGGCTACATCCAGGGGGCGCGCGCGGTCGACCCCAACGTCGAAGTCAAGGTCGCCTATTCCAACAACTTCGGCGATCCGGCGATCGGCCTGCAGATGGCGAAAGCGATGTTCGACGAGGGCGCCAACGTCGTCTACCAGGTCGCGGGCGGCACCGGCCTCGGCGTCATCAAGGCGGCGAAGGAAGCCGGCAAGTTCGCGATCGGCGTCGACACCGACCAGGACGGCATCGCGCCAGGATCGGTGCTGACCAGCATGATCAAGCGCACCGACGTCGCCGTCGAGACGGTGATGAAGGACTACGCCGATAACAAGTTCCCGGGCGGCAAGACGGTCACGCTTGGCCTGGCGCAGAACGGCGTCGGTCTTTCGTCGATGAAGTCCACGCGCGCTATGATCCCCGCTTCGATCCTCGACAAGGTCGAGGACATGAAGAAGAAAATCCTTTCGGGCGAGATCAAGGTGTGGAACGTGGTCGATCAGGGGTATCCGGACTTCTACAAGTGACCGAGAAAAGGGCGGTCGCAGTCAGGATCGGCGCGCGCGGCGTTTCACGAAGGTTCGGCGCGGTTCTCGCCAACGACGGCGTCGATCTTTCCGTCGCTCCGAGGACGATCCACGCGGTCGTGGGCGGCAACGGCGCCGGAAAGTCGACGCTGATGCGCATTCTTCAGGGGGTCGACGTCCCGGATGCCGGCGCCGTTATTTTCGACGATCGCCCGGTGCGGTTGTCCGGCCCGGCGGAAGCGTTCTCACATGGCGTCGGCATGGTCCATCAGGAATTCATGCTGGCGCCGCCGCTCACCCTGCTGGAAAATCTGATCCTGGGAAGCGAACCGACCGGCGTTCTTCGCCTGATCGACCGGAGGAAGGCCGAGGCCGAAGCCAATCGGGCGGCCGCGCTCGCCGGCGTCCGAGTCGACTGGCGCTTGAAAGCCGGCGACGCGCCGATCCGCGTCCGGCAGATCGTCGAGATTCTGCGTCTCCTTTATCGCGGGGCGGACGTCTTGATTCTCGACGAGCCGACCGCGGTCCTGGCGCCGGCGCAGATCGACGAACTGCTCGCGCTCATGCGCAAGCTGAAGATCGAGGGCCGCACCATCGTTTTCATCAGCCACAAGCTCGAGGAGGTGATGAGCGTCGCGGATGCGATCACGGTCATGCGCGCGGGCAAGGTCGTCGCCACGACGACGCCGGCCGCTACGACCGTCGCCAAGCTCGCGCGCGCCATGGTCGGCGAGACCGTCGAAGCGCAGCGGGCGGCGCGGCGCGCGGCTGCGCCAGTCGGGCAGCCCCTGTTTTCTGCTACGGATCTCGTCGGCGCCGACGCCGTCGGTTTCGAGCGGCTCGGGCCAATCGATCTCGATGTCCGGCCCGGCGAGATCGTCGGCGTCGCGGGCGTCGGCGGCAACGGACAGGATGAGCTCGTCGCCTGCGCCGCCGGCCTCGCCGCGCCGGTCGCCGGCAAGATCGTGATTGGCGGCCGCGACCTGACCGGCGCTTCGACCGCAAGCTTCCGCACTGCCGGCGTCGGCTACGTCAGCGCCGACCGCGCCGAGGAGGGCCTCTGCCTCGCCGCCTCCATTCGCGACAATTTTGTCGCCGGGCGGGAAAGGGAGTCGAAGTTTTCCCGCTTGGGCCTCATGCGCCGCTCCGCCATAGACGCCGAAGCAAAGCAGGCGCTGGCCCGTCTGTCCGTCCGCTTCGGGGCGCTCGCCGATCCGGCCGCGACGCTTTCCGGAGGCAACCAACAAAGGCTTGTCCTGGCGCGCGAACTCGAACGGGTGCCGCGGCTTCTCGTGGCGGCGCAGCCGACCCGCGGGGTCGACATCGCGGGGACCGCGTTCATTCACCGGCTGATCGGAGCCTTTCGCGATCGCGGCGGCGCCGTCCTCCTCGTCTCGGAATCGCTCGACGAGATTCTCGCGCTCTCCGACCGCATCGTTTGCCTGTTCAACGGCAGGATCATGGGCGAAATGGGCCGCGCCGAGGCGAACGTCGGCGCGATCGGGCGCTTGATTGTGGGCGAAAGAGCCGCATGAACGCGCCCCCGGCGCGACTCGGGAAAGCCGCCGCTGCGGTCCTGCCCTTTGCGCTTGCGCTCGGGATCGGCGCTCTGGCGCTCGCCATCACCGGCCATGAGCCGGCGGCGGTCTATCGCCTGATGCTGGAGGAGGCGTTCGGCGGCGAGCGGCGCATAGCGGCGACCCTGACCGAGGCGACGCCTCTCCTCTTGACCGGGCTTGCGGCGGCGATCGCCTTCCGCGCCGGCGTCTTCAACGTCGGGGCGGAAGGCTGCTTTTACCTCGGCGGCATGGCTGCGGCCGTGCTTGGCTACACCCTCCCGACCTGGTCGGGCCCCGCGCTTATCCCGCTTGCGCTGGCCGCCGCCGCGTTGAGCGGCGGGGCCTGGCTTCTGGCGCCGGGACTTCTGCGGGCGCGCCTCGGCGTGGACGAGGTCGTGACGACGCTCATGCTCAACTTTATCGCCATTGGCCTCACGAGCTGGCTCGTCGACGGACCGCTGCTGGCGCGCGGCTCCGCCAATTCCGCCACGCCGCAAATCGCCGAGGCGGCCGAGCTGCCGCGCCTGCTGCCGCCGACGACGCTGCATCTGGGCTTCCTCATCAGTCTCGCGCTCGTCGCCGCCTATGGCGCATGGAGCCGGTTCTCGGCGGGCGGCTTGGAATCCAAGCTCGTCGGGCTCAATCCGCGCTTCAGCCGCGCGGTCGGCGTCGATCTCGCGCGCGCCATCCTCGGCGCGATGATCGCCTCCGGGATTGTCGCGGGGGTCGCCGGCGGCATCCACGTGCTGGGCCTCGTCCACCGTTTCGTCGCCGGCTTTTCTCCGGGCTATGGCTTCACCGGCGTCGCGATCGCGCTGCTTGCGCGCAATTCGGCCATCGGCGTCGCCGTCGCCGCCGTCCTGTTCGGCGCCTTGTCGTCGGCCGGCGCCAATATCCAGCTCTTCAGCAACGTGCCGATCGAGATCGTCGAGATCCTGCAGGGCGCCGTCATGATCTTCGCGGTCGCGCAGTTCAGCTTTGCCTGGCCGCGGCTTAAGACAGCGCCATGATCAATCTCTTCCTGCACGCCGCGCTCTTGACCACGACGCCCATCCTGCTCGCGGGGATCGGCGGCTTCGTCAACCGGATGGGCGGGCTCGTCAATCTCGGCCTCGAATCGATGATGCTGGCGGGCGCCCTGGTCGCGGTCGAGGTCTCGGGGGCGACCGGGAGCGCGCTCCTGGCGACGCTTGCCGCCGCCGCCGTCGGCGCCGCGATCGGCCTCTTGATGTCGCTCGTCGTGACGCGGCTCGGCGCCAACGAGATCATCGTCGGACTTGGCTTCACCGTCGCGGTCGCGGGCCTCGCGCGCTTCATCCTGAAGAGCGTCTACGGCGCCTCGGGCACCTACAATCCGCCCGGGGTGGCAATGCTTCCGCGGCTCGACCTCCCTTTTCTCGACGGCGCGCCGATTCTTGGCGCGTTTTCTCGGCTGGACCCGCTGACCTGGCTCGCCTGGGCGCTCGTTCCCGCGGTCGCCTTCGCGCTCGCCCGCACGCGATGGGGGGTTAGGCTGCGCGCAACCGGCGCCGCCGAAGCGACGGTTCGGTCGGTCGGGCTTCAGCCGCTCGTCATCCGTGACGGCTCGACGGTATTCGCAGGCCTCTTGTCCGGACTTGCGGGCGCGCATCTGTCCATCGGCATTGTTGGGCTGTTCAACGAGGGGATCGCCGGCGGACGCGGCTTCATCGCGCTCGCCGCCTTCTATTTCGGCCGGACGTCCGTCGCCCGAACCGCGCTGGGCGCGCTGTTGTTCGGCGTCTTCGACGCGGCGCAGATTCGGTTGCAAGGCAGGGGCGTGCCGGCGGAGATCGTTCAGACCCTGCCCTACGTCATCGTCATTCTCGTCTTGACCGCCCTCGGCTTCGCCGAGCGGCGCGCTACAAGCGGAAGGGTTTTGCGGTGAGCGAGCGGGGCTCGGAGACGAAGCCGTCGACGGCGCTCATCCTGGTCGACGTCATCAACTCGTTCTTTCTCGAAGGGATGCCGAATTACTACCCCGAGGCGGCCGAGGTCCTTGAGTCGTTGCGCCGCCTCCAGGCGAAGGCGCGCGAGGCGAACAGGCTGATCGTGCACACGGTTGAGCGCCACTATCCCGGCTTCCATGATTACGAGTGGCGGAAGCTGCCGCGCCATCACCTCGCCGGCGACCCGGACGCGGCCTTCTTTGCCGGCTTCGAACCCGCGGGCCCGCGCGAGATCGTCTGCCTCAAGCGACGCTACAGCGCCTTCTTCGCCACCGACCTCGCGCTCTTTCTTCGCGAGCAGGCGATCGAGCGGGTGATCATCGCTGGCGTCAAGACCAACGTCTGCATCCGCGCAACAGTCCAGGACGCCTTCGCCAACGGCTTTTCGGTCGTCGTGCCGCGCGAGGCGACCAACTCGAACCGGCCTCATCTCGCGGCTGCTTCGCTCGAGGACATCGAGCGCTATTTCGGCGACGTCGCGCCCCTCGACGCCGCGCTCGAGATGCTGGCATGAAGGTTGCCGTGGTTGGCTACGCTAGCCTCGATTACGTAGTGCGTATCGATTCCGCGCCCCGGCCCGACCGTACTTCGACGGTTCTTTCACGAGCGGCCGAATGGCCGAGGCTGGGCGGCTCTCCTGCCTATATCGCGGCGGCGCTCATCGCCGGCGGCGTAGGAGACGCAATCCCGATAAGCTGGGTCGGCGACGATTCGGAGGGAGAGCGCTACCGGGCGAGCCTGGCGAGGCTCGGCGTCCGCGCCGACGGCATAGGCGTTCGAGCAGGCCGGACGCCGGTTTGCATTTTGGCGTACGAGCCCAACGGCGGTTGCGATTGCCTTTTTTACCCGGGCCTTGAGAGCGAGGCGGAGCTTGACGACGCGCAGCGGGCGCTGATCGCTTCGGCGAACGCCGTCTGCGTTACTGTGGGTCCGGCGGGCGCCGTTCGGGAGGCGCTGGCGCTTGCCCGCCGGCAGGCAGCGATCGCATGGGTGGTCAAGGCGGACCCGCGCGCTTTTCCGCCGGACCTCGCCGTCGCGCTTGCAAATCACGCCAGCGTGGTGATCTTTAACCGCGGCGAGGCGACATTCGTCAAAGAGGCGCTCTCCCAGGGGAAAGGCCCGGCCGGAGGCCGCATCCTCGTCGAGACGCGCGGTCGCAAGGAGGTGGAGGTGCTGGAGAACGGTCGAGTCGAACTCATTCCGGTCAATGAGGTCAAGGCGGACGACCCAACCGGCGCCGGCGATGCTTTCGCCGGCGGCTTTCTCGCGGCTTGGCTACCCAGGCGCGATGCCGCCGCTGCAGCAAAGGCCGGCGCCGCGGCTGCTCGCGAACTGCTCCAAGCGCGGACAAGGCCCGCGCCTGCCGGCTGATCGACATGTCGCGCCGCGCTTGGTACATCGGTTGCGCCGAAGAGGATGTCGGCGAGGCTGCTATCCTCGTCGGCGATCGCGCGCGTATCGACCGGATCGCCAAGCATCTCGAGCGCCCGAAATTCCTCAAGGAGAATCGGGGCCTGCGCGCCGTGACCGGCGTCCGCGCTGGCAAGCGGGTGACCGCATCGGCGTTCGGCATGGGCGGCCCCATCGCCGCGATCGTGCTGCACGAGCTGTTCAATCTCGGCGTTCGCCGCTTCCTCAGGATCGGCACTGCTTTGGTGACGCCGCCGGCGGCGCTTGGCGACTTCCTCCTCGCCGATGGGGCGTTTCGCGGCGACGGCGCGTCGCAGACCTACGCGCCGCTCGGCTATCCGGCGATCGCCGATTTCGACCTTAACGCCGCGTTGCGCGCCGCCCTTGCGAAGCGCGGGCGGCGGTGGCGAGCCGGCCTGTTCGGAACCTATGATGGCTTCTATACGGAGATGTTCGCGCTCTCCTCGCACGAGAGGGAAAGAATCGACTTAGCGCGCAGGGAGATCCGCCGCCTGGGCCTCATCGCAACCGACATGGAGACCGGCGCGGTGCTTACGGCGGCGCGAATCCTCGGCGCACGCGCCGCCAGCCTCTGCCTCGGAACCGTGGATGGCCTGACCCACGCGAAGATCGATCCAGCCGAACTTGCATTGAGCGAGCGGGACCTGTTTGAGATCGCCCTCGACGTGGCCGTCGCGCCCCTTCCGCTCGACGTTCCCGCCGAGGCATGAGCATTGCGGCTAGTCGGTTATCGGTCCGAAATTATTTGCATACGCGCCCTGTAGCCCATCAGCAGGATTGGCTATATGAGAATGAGCGCGCCAGCAGCGGAGTCGTCCCCATGGGAAAAACGCTCGCGATTGTCCTAACCGCAATATTCTTTGCTCCCGGTCTCGCTCATGCCGGCAGCGACCAAACGGTCAATGGCGATATTGGCGCCGATGGAGCGGTGACTGGACCTGTCGGCGATCTCGAGCAGGTTGACCGATCGGTCTCGGGCGCGATCGGCAGCGATGGAGCGGTTGTCGGGCCTGTCGGCGGTCTGCAAGTCAACGACCGATCTGGCGCCGGAGCCATCGGCGAGAGCGGAGCCGTTCTGGGGCCTGTCGGCGGTCCGGCGAGCAGAAATCGCGCCCTTAGCGGCCCGATCGGCAGCAACGGCGCGGTCATCGGCCCCGTAGGCGGCCGCAGTCAGCTGGATCAGCCACTGGGAGGCGCGATCGGCGAAAACGGAGCGGTGACGGGACCTGTCGGAGGATTTGCAGGCCCCAACGCCTCACAACAGGGCGGACCGGCTTTCTCCATTTCGGGCCCGGTCGTTCCCGGACAGAGGCTCCCCGAAAGCTCGAATTCACTCTTTCCAGGCGGCGGAGTCGGCGCCGTCATTGTCAACGGACACCGAGTCCTCCTCGTGCCCGGCAGCAATCAAATCATGCAGGTTCTCGACTGAGGAAGGAGGAGTCTCGTTGGAAGAACGCTGTAGCGAGAGCCGAATCGTCGCTCGCATGATCCGCGTTCATGTAAGCTCCACGGCGCGATGGCAGCGCGAAACCCGATCCGAGCCAAACATGATTTCCGGCGCCGGCGTTGTCCGGCAGGCCTCGATCGTAAGCGGGCAGCGCGGCGCAAATGGACATCCTGGACGAGACTCGTGGTGTAGCGGCGGGGAGCCCGGAATCGTCTTGAGACGCTTGCCTCGCTGCGCCCCAGGGCGCGGCCGGGCCTCGAGCAGGGCGAGCGTGTAGGGATTTCGTGGCTCTGTGAGAACGGCCTCGACCGGGCCGCTCTCCATGATCGTCCCCGCGTACATCACGATGACACGATCGCAATGACCGGCGATGACCGCAAGATCGTGGCTAACGAGCACGAGCGCCATCTTGGATTCGGCGCGTAAGCCGTCGATGAGTCCGAGTATGCGCGCCTGGACCGTGACGTCGAGCGCGGTGGTCGGTTCGTCGGCGATCACCAGGCGAGGCGAACAGCCGATCGCCATAGCGATCATCGCCCGCTGGCGTTCCCCGCCGGAAAGCGCAAACGGATATGCACGCGCCGCGCGCGCCGGATCGGCGAGCCGCACATGCTCGAGCAGTTCCACCGCCCGCGCGCCCGCCGCCGCCTTCGTCATACCGCGGTGCAGGATCAAGGGTTCGGCGACCTGCGCGCCGACGAGATGAAGCGGATTGAGGGCCGTCATCGGCTCCTGAAAGACCATCGCAATGCGGTCGCCGCGCAAAGCGCGCATCTCATCTTCGCCGAGCCCGACGAGTTCGCGGCCCTCGAAGCGGATCGAGCCGCTTACGTGCGCGCTCTCCGGCGTAAGTCCCATGAGAGCGAGCGATGTCATGGTCTTGCCCGAGCCGGATTCGCCGACGACGCCGAGGCTCTGTCCGTCATCAAGCGAGAACGATCCGCCGTTGACGACACGCTCGGCGCCGCTTGCCGTCCGTATGTCGATCGTCAGGTTCGAGACTTCGAGAAGCATTCAGCTTCTGGCCTTGAGCTTGGGATCAAGCGCGTCGCGCAGGCCGTCCCCGAGCAGGTTCAAGCCGAGCACGCTGAGCGCGATCGCGACGCCGGGAAAGACCGCGAGTCGCGGCGCGTTATAGAGGACGTTCTGCGCCTCGGCGAGCATCCGCCCCCATGACGCTTGCGGCGGCTGCGCCCCCAGGCCGAGGTAGGAGAGCGCGGCTTCGGCCAGGATCGCAATGGCGAACTGGATCGTCGCCTGCACAATGAGCGCGGCGGCGATGTTGGGCAGTACATGATCGAACGCGATCGCGACAGGGCCCCGACCGGCGGCCCGCGCCGCGAGCGCATATTCTCTCGCGAGAACGCCGTTGGCGGTCGCGCGCGTGAGTTTCGCGATGACCGGCACATTGTAGACGCCGATGGCGATGATGGCGTTGACGACGCCTGGGCCGTAAGTTGAGGTGAGCATGATCGCCGAGAGAAGCGCGGGAAAGGCGAACAGGAAGTCGCTGGCCTTCATGATTACGTCCTCGACCACACCCCTTGAGAAAGCGGCCACGAGACCCAAAGCGAGGCCGAAGACCAGGCCGATGCCGACCGCCACCACTCCGACGAGGATCGAGACGCGGGAGCCCGCCAGCAGTTGCGACGCGACGTCGCGCCCGAGGCTATCGGTGCCGAACCAATGCGCAAGAGAGGGCGGTGCGAACTTGTGCGGAATGTCGATGGCGGCCGGCGGGTACGGGGTCCAGACGAACGAAACCGCCGCCGCCGCAAGGAGGGCGCCGACCAAAGCCGCGCCGATCCAGAGGCTCGCGCCTCCTCGCATGTGTGGCCGGCTCATCCATGTCATGCGGGACGCGCCCGCAAGCGCGGATCGATGGCGGCGCAAGCAAGATCCACCGCGAAGTTGAGCGCGATCACGATGATCGCCGTCAGCATCACGCAGTTCTCGACAACGAGCGTGTCGCGGTTGGAGATCGACTGCAGCACAAGGCGGCCGAGACCCGGCAGCACAAAAACGTTCTCGACCACGATGGCGCCGGCGATCAGATTGGCGAATTGCAGCCCCATGATCGTGAGGATGGGAACAAGCGCGTTCGGCAAAGCATGCCGCCACAGCGCCGCGCCGCGCGCGACGCCCTTGGCGCGCGCCGTGCGCATGAAGTCTTCGTTCAGGGCCTCAAGCACCGCCGAACGCGTCACGCGGGTGAGGATCGCCGCCTGCACGACCCCCAGCGCGACGGCGGGGAGGATCAGGGCGCCCAAGGCGCGAAGTGGCTCGCCCCAGCCGGGAAATCCCCCAGCCGGCGCCACGCGCAGCGTCACTGCGAAGATGATCACGAGAAGGATCGCGAGCCAGAAATTGGGGACGGCGAGGCCGATCTGGCTCGCGCCCATCACGATCGCATCCCCGGTCTTCCCGCGCCGGTCGGCCGCGTAAACCCCGGCGGCGAGCGCGATTGCGGCCGCAAGCGCCATCGCCATCACCGCGAGCGGCGCGCTGACCGCAAGACTCGATGCGATCAGCGGCGCGATGGGCGAACCGTAGGCGTAAGAAAGCCCGAGATCTCCGCGCAGCGCGCCGCCGATCCAACCGGCGTAGCGAACGAGGAGCGGCTGATCCAGCCCGAGCTTGTGAGAGAGCGCGGCCACGGCATCCGGCGTTGCCGTTGGGCCCAGCAAGGTCTGCGCAGCGTTGCCCGGCAGCACGCTCATCATCGCGAAGACGACGATCGAGGCGAAGAGGAGCGTCGCAGCCAAAACCGCGAGACGCTGCAGCGCAAAAAACAGCATTCCCTAAGCTAGAGTTCTGGAGGAGACAGGCAAGGCCTTATGAGCTTTTCTCCGCAAGCGTCGAGGCGAGGCGCAACGAAATCTCCGACGACAGCGCACGGGCGATCCGGATCTCGGCGTCGCGCGCCGAACGCAAGCCCGCGTAGCGCTGCTGGGTCCGATCGTACGAGGCTGCGGCGACGGCGTTCCCCTTAAGCATCTCTGCGCCGCCATCCACTCTTGTCAGCGTGTAAGTGGCTTCGCCGGTCAAGGTCGCCGACGTAGCAACGTTGAGCTCCGAATTGACCGTCGGCGTCTGCGTGGCGAGCGCCACGGTCACCGTCAGCCGATACTTCGGCGGCGGCGTTTGGCCCGTGCCGTTGAGGTCGGTGATGAGGTTGTTGGCCAAGTAATGGCCGATGCGGTTGGGAATGGGCGAGACTTCGATCGCGCGCAGATCGGCGGCAAGGTTCGGGTGCGCGGCTTCGCCGTAGAGCGGCTGGAAGCAGCCGGACAGACCGGCGGCGAAAGAAACCGAGGCCGCGGCGGCAAGAAACTTAGACCACCACATTGACGATCCTGTTGGGCACGATCACGATCTTGCGGACCGGTTTATTATTCATCGCGCGCACGACGCCGTCGAGGGCGAGCGCAGCCCGCTCGACCTCCTGAGCGTCCGCATCCCGCGCGATCGTTAATTCGCCGCGCTTCTTGCCGTTCACCTGCGCGACATAGATCGTTTGGTCCGAGACGATGAGGCTGCGGTCGGCGACCGGCCAAGGGCTCTGCGACACGAAGGTCTTGTGGCCCAACGCCTCCCAGCATTCCTCGGCGAGATGCGGCATCATCGGCGCGAAACATTGAACGAGGATGTCTCCCGCCTCGGCGAAAGCGTGGCGGACATCGTCGGCAACCGGGGTCTCATCGATTTCGCCGACGGCGGCGCTTAAGCCGTTGGCGAATTCGTAGATCGTCGCGATGCAGACGTTGAAGCGCAACCGCTCGATCTCGTCCTCGACCTTGGCGAGCGCTCCGTGCGCAATCCTGCGGATACGCATGGCCTGCTCACCGAAGGCTTCCGGCGCGGCCGGCCGTTCCGAACCTACGACCCGCTCGATCTCGCAAACGAGGCGCCATAGGCGCTGCGTCTGCTTGTACGCGCCCTGCACGCCGGCTTCGGTCCAAATGACGTCGCGCTCAGGCGGCGAGTCGGACAGCATGAACCAACGTGCGGTGTCGGCGCCGTAGGTCGAAATGATGTCGTCGGGGTCGACCGTGTTGCGCTTCGACTTCGACATCTTCTCGACCGGGCCGATTTCGATCGGCTCGCCCGTGCTCGCAAGAACGGCGCGGCGGGTCGCTCCGTCCGTTTCAACGCGAACGTCAGCCGGGGCGATCCACTGCCCCTGCGCGTCACGGTATGTCTCATGGACGACCATGCCTTGAGTGAAAAGGCCGGCGAAGGGCTCGTCGAGATCGACATAGCCGCATTTGCGCATCGCCCGGGCAAAGAAGCGCGAGTAAAGCAGATGCAGGATCGCGTGCTCGATCCCGCCGATATATTGGTTGACCGGCAGCCAAGCGTTCGCAATGTCGCGGTCGACCGGCGCCTGGTCGTCCGAAGGATCGGTGAAGCGCGCGAAGTACCACGACGAATCGACAAACGTGTCCATCGTGTCAGTTTCGCGAAGCGCAGGCCCGCCGCATTGCGGACACGCGACGTGCTTCCAGGTCGGGTGGCGGTCGAGCGGGTTGCCCGGCCGATCGAAGGTCACGTCTTCGGGCAGCCGCACCGGCAGATCCGTGTCCGGGACCGGAACGATCCCGCAGGCCTCGCAGTGGATGATCGGGATCGGGCAGCCCCAGTATCGCTGCCGCGAGACGCCCCAGTCGCGCAGTTTATAATTCACCTGCCGCTTCGCCTGGGGCGCGTTGCCGATCGTCACAGCTTCAAGCCGTCGCGCGACCTCGTCTCTGGCGGCCTCGCTCGTCATGCCGGTGAGGAAGCGCGAGTTGATCATGGTCCCCTCGCCCTCGTAGGCGACGTCTTTCACTGTGAAGGTCGCGCAATCGACTCCGGGCGGGCAGACCACCGGGGTCGCGCCGAGGCCATAGACGCGGACGAAGTCGAGGTCGCGCTGATCGTGGGCCGGGCAGCCGAATATCGCCCCCGTGCCGTATTCCATGAGAATGAAGTTGGCGACGTAGACCGGAAGCCGCCACTCGGAGTCGAACGGGTGGAACACGCGCAGGCCGCTGTCGTAGCCTCGTTTCTCCGCCGTTTCGATTGCCGCGACCGAAGACCCGACCCTACGGCAGTCCTCGACAAAGGCGGCAAGCGCCGGGTCATGCTTCGCCGCCGTGGCGGCCAGCGGGTGATCGGGCGCAATCGCCACGAATTTCGCGCCGAACAGCGTGTCGGGCCGGGTCGTGTAGATCTCGAGTTCGCCCGCCCCCTGCTCCATAGCCACTTCGCCAAGCGTCGCCGGATCGATGACGAACCGGATCATCAGGCCTTCCGAGCGGCCGATCCAGTTGCGCTGCATGAGGCGAACCTTTTCCGGCCA